>ENA-OPCW01001096-OPCW01001096.1-human-gut-metagenome-genome-assembly--contig:-NODE-1096-length-14119-cov-3.737130_pt1 | contig 14119 bp, 6 predicted proteins | sample MGYA00241258_ERZ501496 | MGnify/ENA primary metagenome ERZ501496 (study PRJEB25962, sample SAMEA2042660) | human gut metagenome | biome: human gut; feature: human-associated habitat; material: faeces...
TCTTCCGATCTGGATATGCATTATGTTATCGGCGACATACATAACGACCTGAAGAAACTGAAACAGATCCTAAAGCAGATCAATATCACCAGGGATGATGAACTGATCGTCCTTGGTGATGTGTTTGACCGGGGTGGAGAAACTGCGGACCCCTTCGGAGTATATTGTGCCCTTGCCGGCTTGCAGGGAAAGTGCTCCTGGATACGAGGCAACCACGATGACTGGCTGGCAAATTATACTTATGAGTACTTTAATACTCCGGAGAAAAAACGGCACAAATTAGCTCCCTATGGTTACAACAGTTTTGAACTGCTGCGACAGCGTATTACCGAAGTAGACATGCGGAACATTGCTGATCTGATCAAGGGACTGCCGCTACAGAAGGAACTGGAGCTGGAGGGAAAGAAATATCTGTTTGCCCATGCCATGACTTCCCATCCGGATGTCCGGGAAGAGGACCGATATTACATGCGGGGGACGATGGATATTGACTGCTTTTTCTTTGAAGGTATCGATGGATATATCTCCATGTGCGGTCATACGCCCACGGACAGCATTGTGTGGAAGAAGGACAGAAGATATCTGGACGAGCCGGGCAATTCCATCTGGTGCAACGACAGACATAACGTATATCTCTTAGATTGCGGATGTGGCTTTGCCGGTGGAAGACTTGCCTGTCTCTGTCTGGAGACAAAAGAGCGATTTTACGCCTGAAAACGGGACGAGGATATTTATGTACAGGAATTATTTCTACAGGGAGGATCTTAAGGTAGAACTGACACAGTTGGAAGAAGAGGATGAAAAAGAGCGGTTCCTTGAGGGAAGTAAACATAAGAGGCTGATTCCCGGTTATGTTGCGTTGGAAGTCAAAGAAAATACCTGTAAGATATCTCCGGTGCTGTATCCGGAGTTTCGTGGGAAGGGATACTGGAAAGATGCCAGAGAACTTTTGCTGGAAAGAATCTTTAAAGAAAGATTTTTCACAGAAGAAAACGGAAGACGTGTTCCTTACCGGATCGACCGGGTGGCGATCGTATTGTATCAGAAACCCCGAGATATTGCCCGGAGTACGGAAGGAAAGCTTTTGTTTCGGGATTTGAAACCTTATTTACAGATATTCGGATATTTTTCTGTAGTGGACAGAGACAACTGGTCCGGTGAAATGTATAAGTACGGCATGGCAGAGGAACCGATCTGGTTCTTTTCGAACGGCTCCTCGACCTCCTTGAGGTGCTGGAGCAGGCGAAGGTCGGTGGCGAACTTGGACGCGGACTCTGCGATGCCGGCGAGGGTCGCGAGGGTCTGCGCGTCGATCTTGCGGGAGTAGGTCTGGCCGGAAACCGGAACCACGCCTGCGAAGCCGGTCAGTCCGATGACGATCTGGGGGACGGTGATCGTGAAATTGAAGATACCCATGTATACGCCCATGCGGCGCGGTTCGACCGCGCGCGACAGGATGGCGTAGGGCATGGCGAGGATGCCCGCCCAGGCGATGCCGATCCCTACCATCGGGAGCATCAGCGCGTATTGGTCGTGCAGCAGGCACAACCCCGCGAAGCCCAGCGCCTCCGAACTCTCCGCTATCAAAGCTGAAACCAAGCAAAGAATTTGTTATAAGAGGCTGCTTCCTATAGTCGATGTCATATGAAACACTCTCCGACGTCACTTTCAGAGAAAATCTAAGTTTTCCGTCAGGAGACGATACAGACATTCTCTGCTGTGCAGAAACAGCTATAAAACAAAATAGTGCAACACACAAAACAAGAAGTTTCTTCTTCTCTGTCATCTTAATCTGTCTTTGATTGTACATCCTATCCTAATTGACCTCAATCCACAATCTTGCCCGAAACATTATAGCGTTTCACATCAATGTTGCCATAAACCACATTCAACACAGGCTTTCCTGCTTTCCATTCAATGGTTCCGAAACCGGTATCAGTACTGATGAAACTTTTGAAATCACCAATCTTAGAATTGATGTACATGGTTTTGTCAACAGCATCATACCGCACTCCTGTAAGCCCCTGCAACATTCCATAGCTTGCCATGGCACGTGCATACCAGTGGCCGCACTCTATCTCATTGAATGGGTTTCTTACTCTTCCATCATATCTCTCACGGCATTCACAGACAATATCCAAGCCCTTTTCCACCTCACCTTTCATCATCAAATGACTGGCAACCTGATATTCGATACCGGTCCAGACTTCATTGCTGTATACAAAAGGCAGTGACAGCATACCACCCTTCGGCCATGTGCAAAGCAATAATCCACCATCCTTACCACAAGCATACACCGGTCTTTGAGGATTGAAATGGTCTATCAAGTCATGTTTCAGATTGTATTTGTGTACGGCCACCAGATGGCTCCTGACCTTTTCATTGTCCAGCACTTCATCCAGTCCGCATACGGAAGCCATCCACATCCCTAAAATTCCATCGGACAGACAACCGGTACCGTATTGGTATTTTGGCCCTTCTTCCTTCAGCAATTTCAGGGCCTCTTCGGAATAACTTCCCCCGAAAGACATTACATCAACCGGATTGGGAGCCTGAAGCCCTTCCCACTGAATTTTCTGTATGAAATATTCTCCATCGAAGAGTGCAGTTTCCATGTATTTCTTGCCTTTTGACAGCAGGGCCGTATATTCCTTAACGGGTTGCTTCAGCTCCTTGCCCATCTCTATAAACGCAGTCAAAGCTCCCAAATAGAAACTTGTACACATGCCGTCCGGTCCCCAGAACTCGATGTCATAAGTATTGTGGTGCGGCTCTTCAAGATAGCCCTTATGCAAGGGGTCCCATGTACGGATGCAATAGTCAAGACTCTTTTTCACTGCCGGGAAAAGGTCTTTCATCCACTGTGTATCCCCACTGATACGCCATTCACGGTAAACTTTCATAATCCCACCCAACTGTCCGTCGGCAGCAGCATGGAAGTTGTGAGGCGGTGCCGAAATAGGCAAGTTGACTCTAAAATTCTGGTGTCCTTCCGTATTCTGGCTTACCCTGAATTCCGTTTCACGCAAGGTTCTTTCCAAAGACGGGAACAAATGGGGCAAAGCCTGTGCATAGTTCCACACATGCGTACAACTTCCGTGACAAGAGCCAAAAGAATCCTGACATCCTTCCCAAGCCCAAAATCTTCCATCCCATTGACGTAATACCGTAGGAGATTTCAATATAGTTAAATTAGCAGCAACAGCCTCCAGTACTTCTGCCGGCAAAGAGGAACTATAGAATGCATCACTGAACAGCCGGCTGTTCTTTTCCAGCATCGCCTGGTTTGCATCCCAATAGCCGATAACCTCATTCAAACTCTTGAAGCGCTCCGAGTACCAAGGTCTGTAGGTAGCTTCGACATCTCCTTCATCTGCCAGGAATTGTTTTTCTTCTTCAGAAGAATCCACAACCTGCCAATCTCCCCAACTGTTATTTTCAAAATCGGCAAGTAAGGTGGATGTAGAAGACAAGTTGTAAATATCTTCATTCCTATTGTCTGTCAACACAAACTGGTCGGCCAGAATATGTCCCCACGGGTAAACATCCAAATCAATGACTTTCACAAAAGCCTTCTTTCCTTGATAAGGTTTCAAATCCCATACGGTTTCACTCAGAGTCTCCGTCTGATTTCCGACCGCCGTCTCTACAATCTTTCCGTCTACTACAAGATTTACAGAAGTACGGTCAGCCTGACTGCCTCCACCTACCAGAAACTTCAGATATCTTTTCCCAATATTGAACTCAGGAGACTGAATAATACCCGTCAGTCCATCTCCACCCTTATCGAACGAGTTCAGCAACTGCTTGCCGACAAAGCCGCTCACAGGTTGCTGACCGGAAGCCGTTCCCTTGCAGGGCATTCCCGTAAATGCCTGTCCTACCTTTCTGGCACCACCGATAGAAAGGTTTGAATCGGGCAGATACCAGCAGAAGTTTACCTTGACTGTTTTTGTCTCTCCCGGCTGCAACGTCAGCGGAACATAAACAGACGCTCCCGGAGCAACACCCTTAACCGGCTGCTTATCAGCGATCCGCCCATAGCGAATATTATCCCAAACCACAGTCTGCGGATCGAACCAGGCACCACGGAACCAACAATGGTCTACAACAGCAGCAGCATTGTCCACATAAATAGCTAGCCCACTGTTGTTCTGATCGGATTCTAAAACAAACCCGTTCTTTACCCCTCGGATAGTACCCTGACCATCTATGAAATTTTTGGTATTATAAGAAAATACCGTCTCGATAGCCTTACCGGAAGTATTTGTAAATTGATATTCCAGTACTCCAACCGGCAAACTGGAATTGTCCGCATCCGTCGGAATGAAAGGACTCCAACCCGTAATCTTTGCAGCCAAAGGCATATCCTTGTCTTTCAAATCTACAGTTGCAAAAGGGAAACGTGCCTGGAATACCGCCTCTTCAAAGCGTGGAAGACCGTACGTCTTGTCTCCCCTACCTAAACCACTCTGTGCAGGACCAAATAACTTCCAAGTCGGAACCTGCCCTTCCAATACCTTTGCTCCGTTCTCAACCCCCTTTACATAAATCGCAGCAAAGGTATACGGCTCATTCATCACATCAGGATGGTGTCTGAGAGACACATGCGAAATGGCACCGGTTCCCTCCAAACAGAACATTCCGGCGCCGATTCCCCCTATAGGAAATGCAATCTTATCCAGATATTCCTTTTGATACTTACCGTTAAACTCCCGCCCTTCACTGTTCTGGGACATTGCTTTACCCGGAAACAGTATAGCCACATTAAATAGGGCCAATAAGGTTAAAGTTGATCTTACCATAGTTGAATTATTAATGTTAACGAATCATTATTCTATTTTTCCAAATTTATCAAGGATGCGGTTGTACGCTTCAGCCGCTGCTCCATTTCCCCAATCATAGATTGTAAACTCACCCATACCTTCACCTGCCGGATTTGTACGGCCGCCATGCCCGTAATTTTCCATCATGAATCCATAATCCTCTGAAGCAAAGAACGGATGAACTTTTTCCCATTGCTGTTTGGTTTGAGGATTTTCAGTACAATACATCATTACAAAAGATGCCTTAAGTGCAGCATATCCCCGTTCTATATACTCTGGCTTATCAAGAAGTTTTCCATATTGAATGATGAGTTCGGAAAAAAGACTTTCGCGTGAATCATTCCATTCACCATCGGCATTCAACACACCAAAACCACCCAATACATTTACATACATGTATGGCGGCTGCCACGATGCTTGGGTCATCAGCAATTCATCAAGTGTACGCTGTCCATAATCAAGATATTCTTTATTTGAGGTAAGACGATAGCACTCCAGTAAGGCTTCAGCTGTCCAGAACATTGAAAAATTATTCTGTTTATGCATATTGTTCCGCAAAACTTTTTTACCTACCAAGTTATCCGAACCGTAACGAGAACAAGACCAATAGGTTTCAAAGTCTTCCCACTTCCCAACCGGGATAATTTCATGGATAACTGCATTCATAGCTCTAAATGCTGTCCGTTTATACTCTTCCTTATGTGTAAGCTCATACAGTTTAAGTAAAAAAGTAACTGATAAAGATGTTTCAGGAGAAGCATTCAAATGGTTCATCGGCTGCATTGTCTTTAAGTCAAGCCAGCCAGGGAAAAAACCATTTTCATACTGTATTCCAAGTAAAGCCATCGCATAATCTTCTGCATAAGCCAAAAGACGGGCATCTTTTTCTAATTCATCATACCACCGAAGCATCAACAATGCTGTCCAACTCATATCAAGAATATGATACGGAGATTCTTTCGGATTCCAGGTATAAGGATTTCTGTTGGAATTTCCCCAATAATAGGTATTCCACCCCTTGCTCCGATTATACTTTTTACCATCAATCTCTACTTCATGCATTTCCGTACCGATAAGTCCATAGAAAAAACCATTCCTCTGCGGAAATGACAGAGCCAGTTCTTTTGTCAAATTTGCTTTTGCAAGAAGCTCCCTATTACCGGTTCTTCTTGCATATCGATATAATCCACTTGCAGAACGCAATGAACTGAACCATGCCTGATTCCAGATAGAACGAAATTCACGTTCATTAATCTCTCCCGGATAATTAGGACTTTGAGTAACATTCACAATGAATACGGGAGCACCCACTTTTTTCCCATCTAACTCAAATTGCTGCCACACATTGTCTGACCATGAATTAAAAGCCCAATTATAAGTATGTTTCACATACGTTTCTAGGTTTTCCTTCACCGGATTACCTTTCTCATATGCAGCATGCCCCCATCGACTCCACATAAATTCTAACGGCTTCTTAAAAGGATTCCGCAATACTTCCTTGCTATCAGAATACATCAAATAAAAGCCTATTTCAATATCTCCTTTTGGGTAAGTAGTTTCTTGATCACGCTCAAACAGAACGTGTTCGGATACATGGTTATTACACATTCCGAGAATAAGTGTATTAGAGGATGCGTCCATATCCATATACCATCGTACAGGAGTCCCCTTCTGCATAATATCCAAATCGGGGATAAGAATAAGAGTTTGATGATCGTCTGCTACGATAAGGGCAGGAGAACGGAATACATGTTGATCGATGACATTTCTATCAGTAGGAGTAAGATGTGGCGCCCAATGGAATGAAGGTAAAAAATCCGGCTTTACCGCTATACGCCAATCACCTTGTTGAACAGAGTTTTTAAGCGAAAAAGAAAGGTTTATGTACAAAGTGTTGTTATCTATCACTTTCACATGGCTTTTTCCTCTCTCAATTCCTAATAAATCATACTGTATAATATCAATAGCTTTACTAAAATTCTTCGGAAAAACACCCTTATTCAACTCAATTCTCTCTTGTGCATCCCAATGCTCTTGAGCAAAGATGCCTATGTTGGACATTATCATCCAAACAAAAGTTATAATTAATGTGCGTGTGTTCATGATATTATATTTATCAATATAATTAAAACTCTCCCATATCAGCCAATTCAGCCTTCATTAAAAAAACATTATAAGGCATCCACATTGACATCGTAAAATATAAATTATCACCAGTTACCGACAACGGATGAATGTAAGAACCATACAATTGGGCATACTCTCTACCATTAGCAAGCTCATAGGGTTCACTCCATGGGCCAGTTATGTCTTCTGCCGTACGCATAGTTATATTATATCTATCTGCATTGAAATAAGCAATTATCCATTTCTTATGTGTCTCGTTATATATAAAAGAAAGTTCACCAACCTTATCTTCTATTAATACTGTTGCCTCATTTTCATTGCCTTTTATCCATTGATTAGTAGAAGCATTCCAATATTCATAAGCTGTCTTATTCTCAATATCTGTTTCATGAAATCGTGCTAATTTAGCATTGCTATCCCTCCCCGTTTGAGTACCTATCATATAAACATATCCATCTTTCTTAAAGTACCCTACCTGACCAAAAAAACTATAAGATGAGAAGGTTATATCTTTACATTTAGCCCATGTCAAACCATTATCAGCCGACTTATATATTCCCGAATAATTTGTAATCCATCCCGTCCAATTTCTCATATTAAAATAATGCACATAATCTATTCCATTAGCACGAATAGCAGCTGTTGGGATAGAAGTCCAATCACCATTACCTGACGAATCTTTTCCCCCATATACTATCTCGCGGGCATACCCTTTATCATCAGTAGCCATATTGCTGAATGACAATCCATCTTCTAAATCATTATCCTCCGAGAAAGCCAGCACATTACTACGCCAACTCCCTCCGTTAGGTCCAGGATTAGCCAGATTAGGCTTAAAGTCATACCCAAAAGTATCACCAAAGAAAATTCCATATTTTCCGGGCTGCATCTCCCAAATAATGCCAAGATCTGTTCCTCCTACATTCCATTTTGTCGCAGTATTATTAGGGTTTGGGAAGTTTTCTCCGTCCATAGAACTACCAGTTACACGAGCAGTACGACTGACGCTTCGGATAAAGAATCCCCAACGGTTATCCACATTCAAAGAAAGGTCATTCGATTTGTTTCCATCTTTATAAACTGCTACCAATATCAATCTAAAATTCTGGGGATCCGTCTTCTGAACCACATAATTAAATACATAATCTGCAGTTAACTCATTTCTATCTATTTTGACTGAATAACTATTTCCTCCACTTTTTCGAACCATCAGATAATCTATGGCATCTATATTCTTAAAATTCAGAATCGTTGAAACAACCTTCGTGTCTTTATTTGGAATCAGAAAAGTTTTCGCAGAGATAATCTCATCAACTGGTATAAAAGGCTCATTTTCCTCTTTATCCGAACAAGAAAACAACAAGAATATAGAGAAAGAAAGAACCATAAATAGAATATTTTTCATAACGTCTGTTTTAAGTCAGTTTACTGTATCTATAGATGCAGTACACGGGAAGCATAGAAATACCGGACTGCATCTATGATACAGCAAACTTTAATTATTGAATGTCAATTACCTGACCTTCGGAGTATATTCTGCTGGATATTCCGGTTTCTACAACTTCGTCTGTCAAGTTTCCTACCAATTTTACAACGAATCTGTACCTTTTATTCGCATCGATTGCAATGCCTTCGGCAAATGTCCCTTCATTACCAATGGTTATCACATCTCTATAGATGTCATTCTCCACTTTCTGAATACTTACTTCAAGAGGCCTCAAAAACTCATCAGGTATATTATCTGGAATTTGCCATGTCAACTTCACTGTATTCCCTTGTACTGAATAATCAAGGTTTTCCACTTTAGGCAAAATATAATGTGTTCCTTTACTGCCTACAACATCTCTGTCGTAACAACCAGTAAACAATAAACAAGTAAATATTACCATGCATATTCTTACTATATTTTTCATAATCATAATTCTAAAAGTTTAATATTAATATCCCGGATTTTGTGTATAATTACCTTTTGCCCACTTCATCTGAGCCTGTGATATGGGGAAGAATTCATCTCTACCAGCAGTAAAGCGTGCTATATTCATCCAGTCAAATCTATTTCTTTCCACTGCAAAATAAGCATTCATCGTTTTCTCCAGAGTTCCCCAACGCTGCAAGTCGAAGAAACGGCGTCCTTCACAAGCTAGTTCAAGACGGTTTTCCCATTCCATGGCCTTCCATGCAAATTCTTTGGTCCATGTACAATTCACACCAGGTTTATACAACTCACATTTGTAGTTCAGAATATAGCTTCCATCCGCAGTTTTCAGATTCTCAAGACTATTGGCGGCACGCTGACGAATTTTATTAATCAAAGGCAAAGCTTCATCTTGTCTGTCCAATTGAATTAGGACTTCTGCTTTCCATAGTATCACTTCATCATATCTGATTAATCTCTTGTTCATAGAGTTAAACTGCCAACCATCGTACAGCAAACAGTCACAATTAGGATGCGGTAATTCCTTCACAGATTTCAAATAACCATACTCAACACCATTACGAATACCACGAGCCTCAAAAATCAAATAAGGGTCATACTTCCAAGGCTGTCCGGGTGCACATATCGTATGACTGAAACGAGGGTCGAAAGTGTAGCGGTCGAAGAAAGCCTTATTACCGGCATCTACAAGTGTAATATCATCCGAACCATCGGCTTTCTTTATGTAATCACCATAGCAATCATCATTATAGGTATCAAACAACGGTAATCCATTTTCACCAGTCTTGAAAGCATTACCCATTGTATAGCTTGCATGATGGAAACCACAACACTGAAAACCTCCCCAATTCCACGGATGATTCAGTCCTTCACTTCTATTGATTTTACCCCCAGTAGAACTATTATCATTGATAGAATACTGAATCTCCCAAATGGATTCTTTCGTATTGTTATCAGACTCAATCATGAAATTCTCACCAAAATTGCTACATAAGTCCAAAGCTTTACCTTCTTGTTCCGTCAACTTGTTCAGATAAATCAAAGCTTCATTCAGCCGTTCTTTGTTTACATTAATCACCTGATGTCTCTCATCTTGCTCATAAGCCATAAACATCAATGTCCTTGCAACCATTGCCGTTGCCGCATTCTTAGTGATTCTTCCTTTATCTATCTGTACTTCCGGAAGGTATGACTCTGCATCCTTGAAATCCTTGAGGATTCTCTCCCACAAATACTGGTCATTCGGATAGTTCTTGTCCCTATTCGGTACAGCTTCAAAATCGGCAGAAGTACCCGTTATGGTTTCATCCATGTAAGGCATATATTTGAAAAACTCCTTCAGTCTGAAATGAGTAAATCCGCGAAGAAACAGCATTTCACCCATTCGACTATTCTTCACTGGAAAATCGTCTTCGGAAATGGGCTGCATTTTTTGGATTGCAGTATTGCATCTCTGGATAACCTGATAAGAAACATACCAAGGGAAATCAATAGGCCAGCCGTTAGGAGTCAAATTCACAAAGGTTTCCATATATCCCCATCCGTCGCCGCCGTCCCAGACACCGCCACCGCCTTTATAAGAGTCGTCAGAACGAAGAGAACCCGACCACCAAGGTGAGAATGGTGAATCCCAAGACGGAATATCTGTCATTCTTGCATAAGCAGCTGTTACAAAACCTTCCATATCACTTGGCTTGACAAGCAGGTTCTCATCCAAAACCTGCTTCGGATTTACTTGTAGGAAGTCCTCACATCCGGTCATACCGAATGCTGCGGTTAAGATTAATAATGATGATATAAACTTTTTCATTGTGTTTTTCTAATTAAAATGTAACATTAAGCCCGAAAGTCATTGTAAACGGGGTCAAATATCCATAGCCGGACATTTCCGGATCAAAACTTGTAAATTGGTCACCTCCCCAGAATTTCTTCAAGGTAAAGACGTTTCTTGCAGAAGCGTATACTCTCAGATTCTTCATCATCATCTTATTGGTGACTTTAGCAGGAAAAGTATAACCCAATTCTATATTTCTCAACTTCAAGTAAGAACCGTCTTCTATATAATAAGTAGACATTCTCTGTTCATTATTGGTCATCACATTTGTCATAGCCGGAATATCCGAATCTGGATTGTCGAACGACCAGGCATCCAATAATCTGGTCGGATGATTTTTTCCGACAGGAACGGAACCTGATATATGCCAGAAATCACTCTGACGTTTCCAATCATTACTTACCTGATTGCCGAATACACCTTGGAAGAACATATTCAAATCAAAATTACGATACCTGAAATCGAAAGTGATTCCTCCAAAGAAATCCGGATCGGCTGTACCGATATATGTCCTGTCGGTCAATTCATCCACGCGACCATCACCATCCAAATCCTTATAACGAATTCGGCCAACAGCTTTTCCGGGTTGTTCGGCATGGTTATCCACTTCTTCTTGTGTCTTGAAAATTCCATCAGCCACAAGACCATAAAACACATTGGGAGACCTACCGATCACGAAATCACGAACGCCATCTCCCGGATATTTATTAATCACGTTTTCAGGAAGTTCCGTCAATTTTGTCTTGTAAGTACCTACATTTGCAGAAATAGTATATTGGAATTCGGCGCTTGGGTCACTTCTAAAGCTAACTTCAAATTCAAGACCTCGATTGTTCATACTTGCACCATTGATCCAAGGTTCTCCCCCCTCTCCCATTACGGCGATATAAGGAGTCTGCACAAGAACATCCTTTGTTTTCTTGAAATAGTAGCCTAAAGAGCCCGTAAGACGTTGGTCGAAAAATCCGAAGTCAACAGCCAAATCCGTCTGCGTAGTAGTTTCCCACTTCAAGTCAGGATTACCAAGCCAGGTCCTGCTATAACCGGAATACAAGGGACCGCTCTCATTACCCTGAATGGGATAAGATGTTCCAAAATAATCTGTCGTAAACGGAGTGGTAGTATACCCTCTCGGAAGGCCTTGCACACTTCCGTTCGCTCCCCAGCTGGCACGCAACTTAAGGTCGGACAAGAAGTCAAAATCTTCCATAAAAGCTTCATCCTTGATTCTCCAACCGGCGGAGAAAGCGGGAAAAGTAGCATAGCGGTTATTTTCACCGAATAAAGAAGAACCGTCACGGCGAACAGTAGCGGACAACAAGTACTTTCCGTTATAAACATAATTGGCCTTGCCGAACAAAGAGAAATAAGTATACTCATCTGCCGAACTACCTAAGTTATATTTCTCTCCGGTAGTTACACCAATATGTGCAAAATCTCTATCTTCCAGATAAATGCCTTCCCTTCTTGCAGAAAACCCTTCTTGAACGAATCTGGTTGCTTCAGTACCCAATACAACATCCAAATTGTGTTTACCGGTACTCAATGTATATGACAAAGTGTTAGTCCATACATAGCTCAACGGATGTGATTGATAACTGCCCACATAATTTTCTCCATCACTGTTTCTTCCTCCTGTTTCCGACCAAACGCCATCAACAGCACGATTATAAGCATTGCCATAATCAAGGCCAAACTGGGTTCTTGCCGAAATACCTTTCCAAATATTCAAATCAAGGAAAATATTGCCGATAATCTTCACATAATTATTGATGTTATCCTTATTCATTTTCAATAATCGAACGGGATTGGTAAAATCATCAAAACCCGGAGCACCAGCCCATCCTCCATTTTCATCATATACAGGAGAAGCGGGAGGATTAATCATTGCCCACCATGTTTCACTTTGGTCTCTATACTGCAAATAAGACACAGCTAGATTTTCGCCAACTTTCAAACGATTTTTTATCAAACTATATTCTGTATTGGCACGTACCGAATATTGTCTGAAGAATGTATGTATCTGTGTACCTTCATTGTTGAAATAACCCAATGAAAACAAACTTTTGGATTTCTCAGAACCATTGGAAATAGTCAACTGATGATTATGGGAAACAGCGGTCTGAAAAACTTCTCCCATCCAATCTGTATCACTCCCTCTTACAGTTTGGTCTGCATTAAGGAATTCCGCTACTTTAACCCCGTCCAGCACGGCCATTCCATTATCACCTCGATGCCATGTATAATCATAAGCCGAAGGCAAGGAAATAGAAGTACCATATACTCTTTCATCATAAGCTTGAGCTTGGAATGCCGCTCTACCATATTGCTCGGCATTCATTAAAGCAGGTTTGTTCAATACTGTATTTATGGAAACACTACCGTTATACTCAATGCTTGTCTTACCTGCCTGACCTTTTTTCGTCTGGATCAAAATAACACCACCGGAAGCCCTTGCACCATAAATAGAGGCAGACGCAGCATCTTTCAACACTTGAATAGATTCAATATCACCAGCATTTATATCACGAAGATTCAAATTCTCAGTAGGCATACCGTCCAAAACTATTAAAGGCTTAACTCCTCCCGAAAGAGAAGACAATCCACGAATCTGCACCGTAGCTCCTTCAGCAGGATTACCACCGTTTGTAGTAATATGCACACCGGCCATCTTTCCTTGCAATGACTTCATGGCATTGGCAGAAGCATTCTTCTTTAAATCACTCGCACTTGCCATTGCAACGGAACCTGTCAAATCAGCTTTCTTCTGTGTCATATAACCGGTGTATACCACAACTTCTGACAACATTGTAGCATCACTCTTCATGACAACATTCAAAAGACTCAAGCCTTTAACCGAATATTCTTCTGTTTTTTGACCAATATAAGAAAAGACTAACACAGCATTATCAGAAGGTATTCTTATCGAATATTTTCCCTCCACATCAGTAGTTGTACCTATAGTAGTTCCTTTAACGACAACATTTACCCCAATAAGAGGTTCATTAGTCCCTTCTTCCAGAACTGTTCCTTGTATTACTCTCGCTTGTTGAATCTCATTAGAAGTATCTACGCCATGCTCAGATACTTGAATAGATCCATTTGTCCCCGATGCAGCGGTTGCAAGGGGCAAATTATCCCCTGCATACACTGCAAATGATAGCATTGATGCCAATGCTATGAAACCATTCCTTTTAAAAGAAATCCTCATAATACTTTGATTTAATAGTTAATAAAAAAACAACGTAATTTTAAATATCGGGTATACCCAATTTTACCATCTTGGAATTTCCAAATCGTCCTTGCTCGGCAAAGCCGGGAATTTGGCATGCGGCTCGGCCTGGTACCAGAAAGTGGTCGACGAGATATCCGACTTCTGGTTGTTGTAGCGTCCGT
>ENA-OPCW01001099-OPCW01001099.1-human-gut-metagenome-genome-assembly--contig:-NODE-1099-length-14106-cov-2.462814_pt1 | contig 14106 bp, 8 predicted proteins | sample MGYA00241258_ERZ501496 | MGnify/ENA primary metagenome ERZ501496 (study PRJEB25962, sample SAMEA2042660) | human gut metagenome | biome: human gut; feature: human-associated habitat; material: faeces...
ATATTGTTGCCTCTTTCAATGTTGCCGTCTGTGGATGAACTCGTAAATGTGGGAGAGGGAAATTATTATTATAATTCTACAGGAGAAGTTGTTTATGTTTCGGCTGCTGCAAATTTTGCTGAATATGTTTATTTGGAGACAGGGTATTATAAGTATTTTGAAAGTAATGATGGTGAAAGCTCTTGGGGGAGTAGATACATTAAAGTTGGAACAGTGAATATACCTGGAGTAAAAAAGTATGTTCGGAAAGCAATCAGATATGAAGAAGATAATAATGGTGAATATATCCGAAACGAAGGTACAGGTTATTATCCGGTGGCAGGGGAGATAGATGGTGGTAAAGAGCAATCTGCCGGTTATTATCTGGCAACTGAATATCCCCTGAGTACGGCCACCCTTGTTAAGGTGGAATCCCGTGAAAAGGTGGAAGTCGGAGATGGATATGGTAATTGGTTGATACGCGGCGGACTGTCAGGCATGCCTGCTGGTACACGATTACGTGTATTGTCGCAAGAGGATAATAATAACCCACGTATTTTTGTACATTCGGGTAACGATATAAACGAGACGAAGTACGTTAAAGGTAAAGATTTTGTTATTCCTACCATGTGGGATGGCTTTACCATCACCAAGGGACGTTTGGATATAGGTAGCAGCCAGTTCGACGGTGGCGCGGGTGCCCGTATTTTCAATAATGTCACCTTGAAGAACTGTATCGTTACAGATAACTGGAATACGCCGGTTGGCAGAGGTGATATAGAAATACGCGGAGGTGGTGTTTATTGTTATGGCGGAACGATGGTGAATTGTTACATCCAGAAAAACAGGATGGGATGTGTAGGTACCGATGGTAACTTCAATGAGAATGGTGTTGCTTATGGCGGTGGTATTTATACGGCTTATTCTACGCTATACAATTGCATTATTGCGGAGAATGAAGCGAATGCCAATTATGCAGACGGTGCCGGTGTTTGTATGGAAGTTGGAGAGTTTTATAACAACACCGTGCTCAAAAATAGAGCAGAAGGACGAAGCCGTGCTTGTGGCGGTATTCGCTTGTGGGTCGGCGTAAAAACATCTATTCCGGGTACGGTGAAAATCTATAATACCATATCTTATGGTAATACCGGTTGGAATAGTGCAAATCATGGTAATGGTATGCAAGGTAATGCTAACTTTTCTGAGAGTGGTGTAGATGTAGACTTTGTCAATGGTCTTATAGAAACGGTATACGGGACTGATTTGGCAGGATTGAACTTGGATGGAAATAAAACACTGGAGAATAGTGGACATACCATAAATATTAGCAACAGTATCGATTTAAAAGATATTAGAGGAGAACAGATTTTTCAAGATTATGCAAATGCCAATTATCGTCTGACAGGAAGCTACGGATTGAACCGGGGGCTTAATGAGATAAGAATAGATCGAGTACAAATGCCTAAGGCAAATGAAACGTATGGAGATCACTTAGAGGCTGATGATGATGGGAAAAATGGTTATGTAGATGTTGCAGATTATCGGGGTTGGCCTTGCGTTTGGTATAAAAATACTCAAGTCGAACTTGAAACTTTGCCAACGGGTGTAGACCTCTTTGATTATACAGACATGGATTACACCGACCGCGTGAAAGACTGTACGGTGGATGCCGGTGCTTATGAGCGCAAAAATGAAGATATGGTTAAGCCTGATGATAAAGGAGTGTATTATGTGACCTTTAACGGTAACGGTACGGCAGATGCTTCTTCTCCGGCTAATGCAGCCTGTGCCATGAAGTTGCAGGAAGTGCTGAATGCGGCAGGACAGCGTGTGACAGAGGGTAATACGGCGATTGTGAAGATTGCCGGATATGAAAGTTATACTACTGTGTATCATTCCAATACGCTGGCTAATCCGAACGATCCGAAGAGTTACACGTTCGTGATTCCGGAAGGCGTGACCGTGATGGGCGGATATAATGAAGGTTCTTATGTGGGCGGTATATATCAGAATGATGGAAACTGGAATGATGACAATCGCAACGCTGCGCAATATATGACTGTGTTGAGTGCAGTGAGCGATGAGGCCGGAGGCCGTCAGGCGGTGAACGGTTATCATGCCGTACAGTTCGGACAGGATGGAACGGCTGCTTTGGATAAACAGACGGTGCTTGACGGAGTCTATTTGGAAGACGGTCTGGCTACGGCTTCTTCCGGTAGCGGTAGTTTCAACACCCGTGGTGGCGGTGCCGTTGTGCCGAAGGGGGCACACATACGCAACTGTGTGGTTCGCAACAACGAAGCCATCGAAGGCGGCGGATTGTTCGTGTTGCCCGGCGGTATGGTGTCCGGTTGCGGCGTAATGCAGAACAAAGCCGATAAGGGGGCCGGTATGTACTTGTCGGCTGAAGATGGTGTGACGAAAGATAATCGTGCACATGTCATTTCGGGTACAGTAGTAGAAAACGAGGCTGCCGAAGTAGGCGGAGGTTTTTATCTGGAAGACGGTGCTGCTCTGACGGTCAATACCGTAGTGTGGGGGAATACAGCTCCGAGCGACAAGAATATCAGTGGTGTGACGGATGAGAAATTTGAGGATGCTTTGTTTGGAGGCATTGACACGGAGGAAAATGGAAAAGGAGGCTTCTATCCGTTCAATAACTGTTTCGTAGAAACTTATGAGTTGCCGGGTAATTACGGGAACCATAAGATGGAAGCAGATAAAGATCTTTATTTTAAAGGTTATTACATCCCGCGTCCGTTCTCGCTGTTAGTGAAAGGAGGAACCACATCGGTATTGCAACAGGAATTGCAATCGAAAAATGAAGTTGCCGCTTACGATATGCAAGGAATTTCTCGCATACAGCAACAGGGAGCACAGGATTTGGAGAAAATAGATGCCGGGGCTTATGCTTATTTAGGTGGTAGTATGAGAATGCCGAGAAATGAAGGTGAAATTATTAAGAGAATCTTTGTGTCGCTAACGGCAAATGTTGAATTGAGCAATGAAGAGGCTGAACAGGAAGATGAATTGAAAGGATGTTCATTCTATACGGGACTTGCTTCTTTGGATGAAGCCTTGGATTATATTAATAAGGTAAGGGCGACCGACTTTGGCGATGACACGGATTTTGAGATATGGATGGCTGAAGGGACTTACAAGCCGCGTAATGCACGTAAGGACGCTGACCCTGAAACGGGTGAGCCGAACCAACGCCAGAATTCATTTGTAATTCCGCAAGGTGTGCAGATCTTCGGCGGATTCTCGGGAGAGGAAAATTATTCGTATGGGTTGGATAAACTATTTAATAAAGGTGAACTGAAGGACTTAAAAGAAAGTACTGATGCGGACATCTTAAATTTATTGGATGCCCGTGAAAGCGGAGACTTGAACTCGAATGGTATTACCGAACCTTGGGAAATGGCACACCCGACGATTCTTTCGGGACATGTCAATCTTTCGGCCAAGGAAAAGAACGTTTATCATGTGTTGTATAGCAAAGCTGATGCGCAGGTATCTGGTTTGGGAGGTGTGACTCTGGATGGATTGACCATTATGGATGGTGAGACTTACAACGTGATGAAAGGTCGTTCGGAGGTAGGCCGTGGCGCCGGTATTTATACCGTAGGCGTAGATTATAAGTTGGTTCGTTGTCGTTTGCTGAATAATAAGGCTGTGCGTGGAGGCGCTGTATATGCACTGAATGCGAATGTAACGTCCGTAGGGTCGATCTTTGCAGGAAACGGAACGGTAGAAGATGCAGAAATAGGCAATGATGTAGATGAAAGTGAAGGATGGAATATTCGCGGCGGTGCACTCTATTTAGCTGGAGCAGATAAAGCCTATTGGTTGAAAGCTGTCAATACGTTATGGGCCAATAATGGTACGGACATAGGAACGGAGGACAACCCGTCGTGGGGCGGTGCTGTTGCGGTGAGCGGTATCGGAGAGGTCGACTTGATGAACAATACTTTTGTACGGAATAAAGCAGGACAGTATGCGGCTGTTTATGTGGAAAGTACAAGCAACAATGCAAGTAAAATGACAAACACAGCCGTGTGGGGTAATGAGTGTGCAGGTAATCCTGTTCATCTTGCGACTACGGGTATCAAAAATTCGGCCTTTGATGTAGAACTTGGTGTACAGACTGATGGTTTTGTTCTTCTTGACCAGGAAAACAACGCTGTCAATGGTCCGCGTTTCGACGACCCGTCTACGGTGGCCGGAACGGAGGGAAATAAGGTTTCTGCGAAATGGGAACCGGTAGCGATTTCCGTGTTGGTAGATGCCGGTGATGGTCAGTTGGCTGCGGCAGAATCGGATATGACTCAGGCTACTGGGGCATATAAGGAGTGGATGACAGGTGACTTTGCATCATATAATACTTTATATATGAAAAGTACTGCTTCCCGTTATGCCGGTCCGACAGGACCGGACGGTAAGCCAATGGTTAAGAAAATAGATATCGGTGTGTTCGAGTATCAGTATCCTGAGAAACTATCTGATCGGGATATCGTGTATGTGGCTACTACGGAAAGCGGAAAGCGCGACGGATCGAGCTGGGACAATGCTACTTCCGACTTGCGTGGGGCGTTGAACGCCATGGCCAATGCTACCGGTGGTTTGAAAACTGAAAAAGAAGTGCATATCAAATCCGGTACGTACACTATGGGGAATAACTTGATTGTGGGTGACATAGCTTACCAAATCTCCATGAGCGGAACAGATAATACATATGTATCGGCATTGACCGTAAACGGTTCCTATAACGAATCCGGTATTCAGGATTTCGGTCAGCCTACGGTGTTGACGGGGAGTAACGGTAATAATGATGTCACTTTGCTGAGTGTCGCTACCAACGGTAAGCCGGTAAATATTTCCGGCCTTTCGTTCCAAGAAGCCAAAATAGGATTGAATGCTACTACTTTGGGGAACGGTAAGCTCACACTGAAAAATTCTGCTTTCCGGAAGACAGGTGAATTTGGCATGAAAATATCGGATGCAGCCAATGAGGGGGCTTTGATAGCCAATACGCTTTTTGCCGATGGTGAGACAGGATTAAATGTTGTTTCGGGCAGTCAGGTCAAGGTGGTGAATGCTACGTTTGCTAACAATAATGTAGCGGGTATCAACGGTTCGGCCGAAGTGTATAACTCGGTGGCATGGAATAGCGGAGCAGCCGGATTTGAAAGTGGTGAAAGCGATGGCAATAAAGTGTTGGGCGATGTTGCTAATACGAATTTGGAGGAAGGACCGAACTTCGTAGATCCGAGCAATACAACAGATGTGTTGAAGCGTGACTACAACATCCGACCCAGTTTCACGTTGCTGAACCAAGGTCAGAATGAGTCCTATACCTCACATGTGGCATCTGATTTGGGTAGTGAACAGGATTTGGCCGGAAAGCACCGTGTAGTAGGCGAGAGAATCGATGTCGGAGCATACGAATATGCTTCGGAACTGAGTCAATACATCTATGTGAAGCAGGGTGTGGCCGGCAGTGACAACAGCGGAAGCAGTTGGGAACATGCCATGAGCGACTTGCAGGGAGCTGTGGATTTGGCTACGGTTTATGCCAATACTTCTTCTGGAAACAATGGTTATGTGTTTGTGCATCAGAATGTGGAAAGCAACGAGCAGTTGCATTTGCCCCGTGGCGGTGTGAAGGTGTACGGAGGCATGAATACCGAGACTGTGGCAGAGGATAATTCGGTGGAAAAGGTATTAATGGCTCGTAGCGGATTGTTGGAAACTGCCGACCGTTCTGCCCTGAAGGGAGGGGTAACTGTCTCGGGTGCAAGCGTGGTGGACGGCTTTGAGGTGTCGGGTACGTCTTCGGTAGAGGGCAACGGTATACTGGGCACTTCCATCCTGACAGTCGGAGCATCGATACAGGTCGGTACAAATAGTATTTTGTATAATACTTTGGCTGACGGGGCAACTGTGAATGGTGAAGGAAAAGCCGTGAATGTGACAGTTGTGAACAGCGGAAGCTTTATAACCGGCCAAAAGCAAAATGTCGTCCAGAATGGCTCGGAGAATGGCTATGTAACGGACGGTTACTGGAAATACCAGTTAAAGGAAACAGACGAAACGAACATAGACAAGGGCTCTGATGATGGTCTTCAAGCGATAATGACGATGGTCGGCCACGAGAAAGATATTGCAGGTAACAAGCGTATCCGTAATCAAGTGGATAACGGCTGCTTCGAAACTTGGAATATCATCGGCGGAGGGAATGGTAACTTCGGCACGGTGAATGACGATGACTATCCGCATGGTAAGTCTGTGGTTTATGTCCGTGAAGGCAATGAACTTCAATTGGAGCGCGACTATACGGCTTCCTCACCGTTCAATCCGGGCTTCCTGTTGCTGGAACACGGCGCAGGCCTGTGGGGCAACGGTAAGCAAGTGGATTTGAGGAACTTTGCAGCCGAACGTAAGTTGACAGCCACAAACGGTTATAAGGATTTGGTGGCCATGCCGTTCAGCCTGACGGAAATGACCGTGAACGGAAATGAGGGACTCGGGACAAGCGTGAAAGCCTATAGGTATAATGGTCTGGAGCGTGCGAAGTATGACTACAAGTTCGCTTCGGATAATTCTACCGCTTGGGAAGAAGTTTCCAATGGTTTATCAACCCAGATGGCAGGCTTGCTCTTCGAAGCACAAGGCAGTCCGGAACAGGACGTGAAACTCCGCTTCTATGGTACAAGCTATCAGGAAGACGGACAACCGAAGAATGTCGTGTTGCAGAAGTATAACTTCAACAGTCCTTGGAGTTCGTCAAGCGACACCGGAGACAAGTTCACCCACAAGGAGAATATGAGCTGGAATCTCTTCGGTTCGCCTTACCTCTGTACGATGAACTACGAGGATATGGAATACGGCCGTGTGATTTACGGTTATGCCAATAACGGATATTACACGGATGGTATGGGGGCTGATGGCGAGCGTACACAGGGCAATATCCCGGTGGGCAGCGCAGTATTCACCCAGACGGCGACCCTGAAAGAGACGGAAACATTTACGGTGGGCATGCGTAAGGCAGAGATAGACCACAACACGAGGAGTACGAAGTTGGCCTTGTATGTCGCTTCCGCAGCCGGTAAGCGTGGTCTGGAGGAAAACGACGGCATCTATGACGAGTTGCAGTTGACTCATTTATAAACCATTCAAACACCATTTGACTATGGCAAAAAAAGAAGATAAGGCGGAGAACCCGCAAAACAAGACCGGGGCACCTGTTCCGACCGGGCAGGAACCCCCGCAGGACAACACCGGGGAGGGCATGACGGATCAGCCGCAGGCGGGAGGCAAGCAGCCGACCCCGGGCGGTGCTGCCGACAATGCAGAACCCGCAGCGAAAACCCCGACCAAAAAATCGGAGCCGAAAGTTTCGGACGCCGTGCAGAAGGTCGGCAAAGCCCTGCTCAAAAGCAACCCCGATATGTCGGTCGTGTACATGACGGCAGACGGTCGCGGGTTCTACGAGAAAAACGACGCGGACAACCATGCCCGCACGCTCAACAACAAGGCGGTAACGCCCGTAAAGAGATAGCCGAATGCAGAGTATCAAATTTGAACGCACCAACGGCAACATCCCCAAGACGGCGGCGGGACAGGATCACGTCAGCGGGTTCCTCGCCTACGTGACGGCTCTGCCGGAGGGGTTCTCGGAGGAGAACCGCATACAGGCGTGCTCCTCGATCGAGACCGCCGAGAAACTCGGCATCACCAGCGACGAGGGCGCGGCGTGGGAAATCCGGATGCTGCACTACCATTTGAGCGAAATTTACCGTCTCAACCCGGGCATCAGCCTGTATGTCGGTCTTTTCGCCAAGCCTACGGGCGGCACCTACACCTTTTCGGAGGTCAAGAGCCTGCAAAACTACGCGGGCGGCTCTCTGCGGCAGGTTGCGGTGTGGTGCGGGCACAAGGAGCTCGATGCGGGCGACCTCACGGCGTTGCAGGGCATCGCCACCTATTTGCAGGAATACGACCGTCCGCTCTCAATCGGTTACGCTCCGAAAGTCGCCTCCGTCACGTCGCTACCGTCGAGCCTTGCGGGAGCCGGGAAATGCAATGTCTCGGTCATCATCGGACAGGCAGGCAAGGGTGTCGGGGCGCAGTTGTACGCCGACAAGGGCAACACGGGGAAAGCCTCTGTTTCCGGGCTCGGCGTGTGGCTGGGCATCACCTCCAAAGCGGCGGTACACCAGTCGATCGCCTCGGTCGAGAAATTCCCGACGGGTATCGACCTGCCTGCGTTCGGCGACGGAACGCTGCTGCGCGACCTCGACACGGCGATCGTTGAGAACCTCGACGTCTCGCGTTACCTGTTTTTCGTGACTTACGACGGCTTTGCCGATTCGTATTTCAACGATTCGCACACAATGGACGATGCGGTGAGCGATTACGCCTATATCGAGAACGTCCGTACTATGGACAAGGCGGTTCGCGGCATCCGTAAAGCCCTGCTCCCGAAACTCGGCGGCGAGCTCTACGTGAACGCGGAGACCGGGCAACTCGCCTCCTACGAGGTGGAATACCTCACCGAGCTTGCGAACAAGCCGCTCGAGGACATGCAGAAAGCGGGCGAGTTGAGCGGCATGTTGGTAGAAATCGACCCCGATCAAGACGTGTTATCGACCTCCGAGCTGGAGTTCGTCATCAAGCAGGTAGGCGTCGGGGTATTGCGCAGGATCAGATGTAAAATCGGCTTTGCAAAAAAAGCATAAACCAATCGGCTGAATGGCAGAAGCAACGGATTTAATCCCTCTTATCAACGGTATCGAATACTCGTGGGGCGACATCACGGCGACCGTCGGGGGCGTGCCTGTCGTCGGAATTACGGCGATCGAGTACGGCGACGACCAAGTTGTCGAGAACCACTACGGGGCGGGGCGTTTCCCGGTCTCGTACTCCAAAGGCAGAGTAACCCCGAGCGCCAAGATCACCGTCGCAATGGGCGAGGTGATCGGCTGGCAGGCGAAAAGCCCGACCGGGCGGTTGCAAGACCTCGCACCGTTCCCTATCGTTGTGGCGTACATCCCCGAGGACGGGCAGATCGTAACCGACAAGATTATGAACTGCCGTTTCAAGAAGAACGCCCGCAACTGGAAAGAGGGGGACACGCGGCAGCTCGTCGATCTCGAGCTGGTGCCCTCGCATATCAAGTGGCACAACAAGTAACAGCAAGTTTAACCGGGGCGGGCGTGACTGCCTGCCCCTTTTTATCGAGTAATTTATGAACAAGAACAACAACACCGAGGAGATCAAGGACGCCAAAGGCGAAGTAGTCCGCACGCTCGTGTTCACGGACAAGGACGGGGTGAGAACCTACAAGGACAAGGACACCGGAGAGACTGTAAAGACGCTCAACATCTGCAACGGCGGTGTGTCGGACGAGCAGGTCAAGGTGTGGAAAGGCGAACACCGCCAGGTACACATGATCGAGGTCGAGGATGACGGCGACCTGTTTGTCGGTTATTTCCGCCGCCCGAGCATGGAAACCATGTCGGCGGTAAACCAACTGACCAAAAAGGACGAGGTGAAAAGTACCTCGGTCATGTTCGAGAACTGCTGGCTCGGCGGTGATCCGGTAATGAAAACCGACACGCTGGTACGCATGGCGGCTATTAAACAGCTCGGGGCGATGTTCGACCGTGTTGTGGGCACCTTAAAAAACGTGTAGAGGCGTACCAACTGAGCGATAACGACGGGGAGCAGTACATCGCCAAAGGGTGCGCCTTGATCCGGGCGAATTTCCACATAGACCCGCGCCAACTCTCCGAGGAGGAGTGGGCGCAGCGTTTCTCCGAGGCTGTATGGATCGAGGGGAGGCGACTGACCAACCTTGCCAAGATTTTAGCAAAATTATTCGAGACTCCAGAGAATGAGTGACTACGCTTTTAACTATTCGTTCAACATCACCGGAAACGCCTCCACCGCTGCGCAGCAGATTACGGGGGATGTTACCGCATTGAACAATACCGTAAAGCAGGCTACCGGGATATGGGACTCGTTTGCTGGCAAGGTTGTCGCGTTCAACCAGCTATCGCAGTTTGTCGAGGGGTTCTCGCGCACGGTGGACGAAACGCTCGCCCCGGGTGCCGCGCTCAACGCTTCGCTCGCCGACCTGTCGGCAATTTCGGGCGAGACGGGCGAAAGCCTCAAAACGATCGAGCGCTACGCGCGTGATGCGGCAAAGACGTTCGGCGGTTCGGCAGCGCAGAGCGTCGAATCGTACAAACTGCTGCTCTCGCAGCTCTCCCCGGAACTTGCCAAAACTCCGGACGCCCTCAAAGCTATGGGGGACAATATCGCCGTATTGAGCAAGACGATGGGCGGAGACGCGAAAGCTGCCGCCGAGGTGCTCACAACGGCGATGAACCAGTACGGGGTATCGCTTGCCGATCCTATGGAGGCGAGCCGCAAAATGGCGCAGATGATGAACATCCCCATCGTGGGTCTGGTGGAGAACATGAGCTACGTCCAGTGTCCCGACTGCGGCAAAAAGCTCTATATCTTCGGCGAGGGCAAGACCGAGGAGGCCGCCAAGGAATACCACATTCCCCTGCTGGCGAAAATGCCCATCGACCCGGCGCTGGCCAAGCTCACCGACGACGGCTGCATCGAGCAGTTCGAAGGCCACTGGCTGGACGGCGTGGTGGAGACGCTCCTGCGAAAGTAAGCGGATATATCGGCAAAAGAGACGGCGAAAGCCGTCTCTTGCCTTTCCTGCCCGCCTGTGGTATGATAGCCGCGTTACACAGAAAGAGGTCGATACCATGAATGAAAAGAAGATCCATATCCTTTCGCTGCTGGCGGCGCTGACGTCGGCGGTGATCTTCGGCATGAGCTTCATGTTCTCCAAGCTGGCGCTGGAGGTGGCGCAGCCCACGGTGCTGCTGGCCTTCCGGTTCGCGGTGGCGGTGGCGGCCATGACGCTGGTCATCGCCGTGAACGCACTGGTGGGCAGGCTCCGCGGCCGGAAGCTGTTCGCCTTCTCCCTGCGGGGCAAGCCGGTGTACAAGCTGATCCTGCTGGGCATCGTGCAGCCGGTGGCATACTTCATCTTTGAAAACTACGGCATCCTGTACACGTCCTCCGCCGTGGCGGGCACCATCATCGCGGTGGTGCCGGTGTGCTGCATCCTGATGGACGTGCTGGTGCTGCATGAAAAGGTCACTCGGCGGCAGGTGCTGTGCGCCGTGGGCGCGGTGGGCGGCGTGGCGCTGATCTCCGCCGGAGGCGCGGTGATGATCTCGGCGCTGGGACTGCTGTTCCTGCTTCTGACCATGCTCAGCGACACGGTGTATTACGGCATCAGCCACAGCGCCGCCAAGGTGTTCACACCCTTCGAGATGACGTATGTGATGTTCCTGGTGGGCATGGCGGCGTTTATCCCGGCGGCGCTGTTCCAGACCGGCGGTCTGCACAGTGAGCTGATCACCGTACCGGCGCAGAGCGGTCAGTTCTGGCTGGCGGTGGTGTATCTGGGCGTGCTGTCCTCCGGCGTGGCCTACGGCCTGCTGAACTTCGCCAACAGCCACCTGACCGTGTCGGAGTCCTCCCTGTTCTCCAACGTGACCACGGTGGTGTCGGTGCTGGCGGGCGTGATCCTGCTGAAGGAGCCCTTCAGCCTGTGGCAGATCCTAGGCGTGGCCGTCATTCTGGTGTGCGTGTTCATCGCCAACGTATCGGCAAGCAGTGAAAAATAACGAACAACCCTGCGGCATGGCCGCAGGGTTGTTTTTTATCTTCGGATAATGCGTCCGTTCTTTACGCCGGTAGGCCGGCCGTTCTCCACAGCCAATTGCCCGCCCACGAACACGGCGGTCATGCCTTCCGCCGTCCGGCAGGGCTGCTGGTAGGTGCCCCGCTCGGAAAGCGCCGCCGGGTCGAACACGCACAGATCGGCGTCCGCGCCCACGGCGATAACGCCCTTGCCGGGCAAGCGCAGCGCCCGCGCCGGCTCCAGCGTCAGCTTGCGGACGCCCTCCTCCAGAGAGAGAACGCCTTTCTCCCCCACGAAGTGCTGCAAAAGCCGCGTGCAGCTGCCGTACACCCGGGGATGGGGCATGCCCTCGGTGGGGTAGGTGGCATCGGAGATCAGGCAGCTGAGAGGGCTGCGCAGAATGGCGGCGATATCCTCCTCCGCGGCCATGAAGTCGATCATGGTCACCTGACAGTGCTCCCGGATCAGCAGGTCACAGCAGCTGTCCAGCGGAGACTTGTGCTCCATGGCGGCCTCCTCCGCAATGCTCTTGCCCAGAAATTGCTCGTCCTCCGGGCAGTGGAGGCTGCTGAGGAAGATGCCGTCCCAGCCGGCCAGCTTTGCGATGTCGTCGAAGCCGTCGCCGTCCTCGATGCGGTGCGCCAGCGTCTGTCGCTGGGCGGGGTCAGCCAGACGGCGCACCACCGCGTCCATGCCGCCCTCCAGAAACTCCGGCGGCAGGATGTGCAGCAGCTGGGTGGAGCCGGCAGTATAGGGGTACACGTCGCAGCCCACGTCCATGCCCTCGTCCTTGGCTCTTTGCAGCATGGACAGCGCCTGCGGGATCTTTTTGCCCCAGTTGTCCCGCCCCATGGCCTTCAGATGGCTGATGTGCAGGGGGATGCGCAGCTCCCGCGCCACAAGGAGCATCTCCTCCACGGACTGGCACACGCCGCCGCCCTCCTGCCGCATGTGGACGGTCAGAGGGATGTTCTGCCCCGCCAGGGGCTCCAGCGCGCGGATCAGCTCGCGGGTGGTGTAGAAGCATTCCGGGGCGTAGCCCAGACCCAGCGACACGCCCAGCGCGCCGTCAGCCAGCGCCCGCTCCAGCTGCCGGTGCAGGGCGCGGTAGTGCCCGTCCGCCAGATGCTCCAGCTCGTACCCGGCCACGTCTGCCCGGAGGACGCCGGCACCGGCCAGCATGCCCACGTTCACCGGCAGAGCGGGCAGACAGGCGAAATAGCCCGCCAGCGTGTCCGTCACCAGCTCCGGCGGGATGGCGCCGGTGATGGGGCGCAGATAGTCCCGGATGGCGTCCCCGTGCGCCCCTCCGAAGGGGGCGGCGCTGAGGCCGCAGTTGCCGTTGACGATGGTGGTCAGCCCCTGACACAGCTCCGCCGCGCCGAAGCCGGGGCGCAGCAGCGCCGCGTCCGCGTGGCGGTGGATGTCGATGAAGCCGGGGGTAACGGTCTTGCCGGACGCGTCCCACACCTGCGCGGCGGACGCGCCCCGCAGGTCGCCCACGGCGGCGATCCTCCCACCGGACACGGCTACGTCGGCGGCAAAGGCCGGACGGCCTGTGCCATCCGCCACAGAGCCGCCCCGGATAAGAATATCAAACATGGTCGGTGCCTCTTTCCTGTTTTCCCGCCGCCAGCGGCAGGGAGATGATAAACCGGGTGACGCCTCCGCCGCTTTCGCAGCGGATCGCGCCCCGGTGGGCGTCCACGATGGCCTTGGCAATGGCCAGCCCCAGGCCGAAGCTGCTGCCGTCGGTGCGGGCCTCATCGGCGCGGTAAAAGCGGTCGAAGATGTGGGGCAGCTTGTCCGCCGGGATGTCCTCGCCCCGGTTCGTCACAGCGAGCACGGCGCGGCTGCCCTGCCGCGCGGCGTCCAGTTGGATGGGCGTGCCGGGCGCGGCGTATTTCACGGCGTTGTCCAGCAGCACCGCCAGCGCCTGTCCCAGCCTGGCGCCGTCGCCCCGGGCGGACAGGCCGGGGGTGATGTCGTATTCCAGCAGGTGCCCGGCTTCAAAGGCCACCGGCTCGAACCGCAGGGCGGCGGCTTTCAGCCTTTTTAACAGCCGTCTCGGACACGTCCGCCGTGGTATCCGGCAGGGTGCCCGCGCTCTTCTGGGCGCGGAACAGGGTGAGCATGTCCTCCACCAGCGAGCGCATGCGGCGGCTCTCCGCCTGAATGTTGTCGATATACGCCTCCTGCTCCGGCGCGGCGCTGCGCCGCAGCAGATCCGCCGAGGACAGGATCACCGTCAGGGGCGTTTTCAGCTCATGGCTGGCATCGGAGACAAACTGGCGGCGGGCGCTCTCCGTGCGCTGGAGACGGTCGGTGAGGCTGTTGAACTCCGCCGCGATCTGGGCGATCTCGTCGGTGCCGCTGGCATCGGC
>ENA-OPCW01001111-OPCW01001111.1-human-gut-metagenome-genome-assembly--contig:-NODE-1111-length-14014-cov-4.155742_pt1 | contig 14014 bp, 8 predicted proteins | sample MGYA00241258_ERZ501496 | MGnify/ENA primary metagenome ERZ501496 (study PRJEB25962, sample SAMEA2042660) | human gut metagenome | biome: human gut; feature: human-associated habitat; material: faeces...
CCTGGCAAGGCCCCCCGGAAGATCATCGAGGGGATGTACGGCGCAGAGGTGTTTTTCGAAGAGGCAATCAATATCGCGTTCCCCGAGGCCTATGAGGCTGCCGTGAAGGAGCAGGAGCTCCAGGTGGTGGGCTATCCCTCTGTGGAGATCGAGGGCCAGGTGACCCGCGACGGCTTCACCTTCAAGGCCACCGCCCCTGTGTATCCCGAAGTGACCCTGGGCCAGTACAAGGGACTGTCCGCCCCCAAGGAGGAGGTCAAGGTCTCCGCTGCGGATGTGGACGAGCGCCTGAAGGCTCTGACCGACCGCAACACCCGTCTGGTGAGCGTGGAGCGCGAGGCCAAGAGCGGCGACACCGCTGTCATCGACTTCGAAGGCTTCCTGGATGGCAAGCCTTTCGATGGCGGCAAGGGCGAGAACCACAATCTGGAGCTGGGCTCCGGCAGCTTTGTGCCCGGCTTTGAGGAGCAGCTTGTCGGCGTGAAGGCCGGCGATGAGAAGGATCTGGACATCACCTTCCCGGAGGACTATCACAAGGACCTGGCCGGCAAGGCAGTGGTGTTCAAGGTGAAGGTCCATGAGGTGAAGGAGAAGGAGATCCCCGCCCTGGACGATGAGTTCGCCAAGGACGTCAGCGAGTTCGACACCCTGAAGGATCTGAAGGCCGACATCAAGAAGAAGCTGACCGCCGAGCGTACCGAGTCCGCCCAGCGCGCCTTTGAGGACGTGCTGATGGCCAAGGTCGCCGAGAGCATCGAGGCCGAGATCCCCACCGAGATGGTGGAGCTGCAGGCCGCCCAGATGACCGAGGGCTTCAAGCAGCAGCTGGCCTCTCAGGGCATCCCCTTTGACCAGTATCTGAAGATGACCAACACTACCGAGGCCGACTTCACCAAGCAGGCCTACGGCCCCGCCGAGCAGCAGGTGAAAATGGATCTGGCCGTCCGCGCCATTATCGACGCCGAAAAGCTGGACGCCACTGACGACGAGGTGGAAGCCGAGATGAAGAACGTGGCGGACAAGTACGGCATGGATCTGGACACCGTGAAGAAGTACCTGCGCCCCGAGGAAGTGAAGGAGCAGGTCATCCGCGAGAAGGTCATCAAGGTGGTGGCCGACAGCGCCAAGGCCGTGGCGCCCGCCGAGGAGAAGGCCGAGCTGGAGGCCGAGGGCGAGATCGTGGAGAAGAAGCCCGCGAAGAAGGCAGCCAAGAAGTCCGCTGACAAGGCGGAGGAGGCCGAGGGCGAGGAGAAGCCCGCCAAGAAGACGGCGAAGAAGAGCACCAAGAAGGACGCGGAGTAACGCGGCTTCAGGAGAGAGAAGGCCGGCGCGGCGGGGCGAGATATTTGCCCCGCCGCCGCGGGCTATTATGAAAACCATGCACAGGTGGGTATAATCAGGCATCTATCTTTTGCAGGAGGTATTTTTATGAGCTTAGTTCCTTACGTTGTGGAGCAGACGAACCGCGGCGAGCGTTCCTACGACATCTTTTCCCGGCTGCTCAATGACCGTATCGTATTCCTTGGCGAAGAGGTGAATGATACCACCGCCAGCCTTGTGGTGGCGCAGCTCCTTTATCTGGAGGCGCAGGATCCCGACAAGGACATTCAGATGTATATCAACAGCCCCGGCGGCAGTGTGACCGCGGGAATGGCTATCTATGACACCATGCAGTACATCAAGTGTGACGTGTCCACCATCTGCATCGGTATGGCGGCCAGCATGGGCGCGTTTCTGCTGTCCAGCGGCACCAAGGGCAAGCGCATCGCGCTGCCCAACGCGGAGATCATGATCCACCAGCCCTCCGCCGGTACCCAGGGCAAGGTGACGGATATGGAGATCGACGTGGAGCATTTCCTGAAGATCAAGCAGCGCCTGAACCGGATCATGGCGGAGAACACCGGCAAGACGCCGGAGCAGATCAAGAGCGATTCCGAGCGCGACAACTGGATGATCGCGGAGGAAGCCCGGGAATACGGTCTGGTGGATAAAGTCATCTATAAGAGGTAACATAAATGGCAGACGATAAAAAGACGCTGCGCTGCTCGTTCTGCGGCAAGCCGGAGAGTCAGGTACACCGCATGATCCAGGGCCCCGGTGTGCGGATCTGCGACGAGTGCGTGCAGCTGTGCATGTCCATTCTGGATGACGGGTACTCCGCTGCGGCGGAGGACGGCATCGAGGACATGAACGACCTGCCCACGCCCCGTGAGATACACGAGGTGCTGGATCAGTATGTGATCGGACAGGAGGCCGCGAAAGTGGCGCTGTCCGTGGCTGTATACAACCATTACAAGCGAATTTACTTCGGCGGCGACGAGGACGTGGAGCTGCAGAAGAGCAACATCCTGATGATCGGGCCCACCGGCTCCGGCAAGACGCTGTTTGCCCAGACGCTGGCGCGGGTGCTGAAGGTGCCCTTCGCCATCGCGGACGCCACCACCCTCACCGAGGCCGGTTATGTGGGCGACGACGTGGAGAATATCCTGCTGCGGCTTTTGCAGGCGGCGGATTTCGATGTGGAGCTGGCGGAGCGGGGCATCATCTATGTGGATGAGATCGACAAGATCGCCCGCAAGAGCGAGAACACGTCCATCACCCGCGATGTGTCCGGCGAGGGTGTGCAGCAGGCGCTGCTGAAGATCCTAGAGGGCACCGTGGCCAACGTGCCGCCTCAGGGCGGGCGCAAGCACCCCCATCAGGAGTTCATCCAGCTGGACACCAGCAATATCCTGTTTATCTGCGGCGGCGCCTTCGATGGGCTGGAGAAGATCATCGAGGATCGCGTGGGCAAGCGGAGCATGGGCTTCGAGAACACGGTGCAGAGCCGGAAGGAGCGCAGCACCGGTGAGCTGTTCCAGCAGGTGCAGCCCCACGATCTGCTGAAGTTCGGCATCATCCCCGAGCTGGTGGGACGTATGCCGGTGATCACCGCCCTGCAGGGGCTGACCCGCGAGGATCTGGTGCGCATTCTCACCGAGCCGAAGAACGCGTTGGTGAAGCAGTATCAGAAGCTGCTGAGCTACGACGGCGTGGAGCTGCATTTCGATCAGGATGCGCTGGAGGCGGTGGCGGACACCGCGCTGGCGCGGAATATCGGCGCCCGCGGCCTGCGGGCGGTGATGGAGGGACTGCTGACCAAGGTCATGTACGATGTGCCCTCTGACCCCACCATCACCGATGTGACCATCACAAAGGCGTGCGTGGACGGCGAGGCCGAGCCTACGGTGCTGCACGACCCGGAAAAGGTGGCGCAGCGCGCCAAATTCAAGACCGGCACAGCGGACAAGCCCGCTGCCCCGGCGTCTTAACGAGACTCAAGACTCAAGAGGGGAGAGGCGCCGCCTCTCCCTTTTTCCCAACGCCCGCCCAAGCCCGGCGGGAGAAAGGAGACATATATGGAAACGATCACCCGGAATATGCCGGTGCTGGCGCTGCGGGGGCTGACGGCCTTCCCCGGCCAGACCATGTCCTTTGACGCGGAACGGGATATTTCCATTTTCGCGCTGGACAACGCTATGGAAAACGACCGGCGGCTGCTGGCCGTCACCCAGCGTGAGCTCTCCACGGCGGAGCCGGGAGAAGAGGAGCTGTACACCATCGGCACGGTGTGCCACATTTTGCAGATCATCAAGACCTCCGACACCACGGTGCGTGTCATCGTGGAGGGCGAGTGCCGGGCGCGGCTGCATCGCCTGTGGCAGAAGAAGCCGTTTTTGCAGGCGCAGGTCGAGCTCATCGACGAGCCGGCCACCTCGTGCCATAGCAAGCGGACGGAGGCGATGCTGCGCCAGACCTACGCAAGCGTGACGGAATATGCTGAGCTCGCGCAGAAATTGCCGGACGATGTCTACGCCGCCATTTTATCGACGAACGATCCTGGCTATCTCGCTGACTTTATCGCCCAGCAGCTCAACCTGCGCTATCAGGACAAACAGGATATCCTCGACGAGCTGCGCCCGCTGCCGAGATTGCAGCGCATGAACGAGATTCTGCGCCGCGAGATCGAAGTTACCGCCATGGAGCAGGACATTGAAAGCAAGGTCCGCTCCCGCGTCGGAAAAATTCAGAAGGATTTTGTCCTGCGCGAGCAGATCAAGGTCTTACAGAACGAGATCGGTGAGGGCGGGGAGGACGAAGAACTCGACGAGTACCGCGAGAAGATCAGCAAGGCGCACCTGAGCGAAGAAGTGGAGCGCAAGCTGCTGAAAGATGTGGACAAGCTCGCCAAGCAGCCGTTCGGCAGCGCCGAGGCGAGTGTGCTGCGCAACTATCTCGACACCTGCATGGAAATGCCCTGGGGCGAGGAGACGAAGGAGCGCGCCAGCGTAGACGCCGCGCGCAAGATTCTTGACCGCGACCACTACGGCTTGCAGAAGGTCAAGGAGCGCATTTTAGAGTTCATCGCCGTGCGCCAGCTCAACCCCGAGGCGAAGGGGCAGATTTTATGTCTCGTCGGCCCTCCGGGCGTCGGCAAGACGTCGATCGCGCTGTCGGTCGCCAAGGCGATGAACCGCAAGGTCGCGCGACTGTCGCTCGGCGGCGTGCGCGACGAGGCGGATATCCGCGGCCACCGCAAGACCTACATCGGCGCGATGCCCGGCCGCATCATCGAGGCTATCTCCCGCAGCGGCTCGATGAATCCGCTGCTCGTGCTCGACGAGGTCGACAAGATGGGAAGCGACGGGCGCGGCGACCCCGCGAGCGCACTTCTCGAAGTGCTCGACAGCGAGCAGAACTACGCCTTCCGCGACCACTATCTTGAAATTCCCGTCGATCTGAGCCGCGTGATGTTCATCATGACGGCCAACACGCTCGACACCATTCCGCGCCCGCTGCTCGACCGCATGGAGATCATTGAAATCCCCAGCTACACGGACGAGGAGAAGGTGCAGATCGCGCAGCGGCACCTGCTGCCCAAGGAGCGTCAGGCCCACGGGCTGACGGCCTCGAGCCTGCGCGTGGACGAGAGCGCCATCCGCGCGGCCATCGCGCTCTACACGCGCGAGAGCGGCGTGCGCTCGCTTGAGCGTCAGCTCGGCAAGATCTGCCGCAAGGCGGCAATGCAGCTTGCCACAAGCGATGTAAAGCGAGTCACCGTGACAGAGAAGAACATCAAGGACTTCCTCGGTGCGCCGCGTGCTGCACAGGAGAAGATTCCCGAAAAGGACCTTGTCGGCGTGGTGAACGGCCTTGCGTGGACCGAGGTGGGCGGCGAAATTCTGCCCGTCGAGGTCGGCGTGATGGATGGCAGCGGCAAGGTCGAGCTCACGGGCAACCTGGGCGACGTGATGCAGGAGAGCTGCCGCGCGGCACTCTCGTGCCTGCGCCAGCGGGCGCAGGAGCTCGGCATCGCGCCGGACTTCTACAAGACGAAGGACATCCATATCCACTTCCCTGAGGGGGCCATCCCCAAGGACGGACCCAGCGCCGGTATCGCCATCGCGACAGCGGTGCTCTCCGCGCTGACGGGGCAGGCGGTACACCGCGATGTCGCCATGACGGGCGAGATCACGCTGCGCGGCCGTGTGCTCGCCATCGGGGGCTTGCGCGAAAAGACAATGGGCGCGCTGCGCGCGGGCGTACATACGGTCATTCTCCCGAAGGAGAATGAAAAGGACCTCGACGAGATCGACCCGCTGGTGCGCGAAAAGCTGCGCTTTGTACCGGTCGAGACGGTGGACGCCGTCTTTGCCGAAGCGCTGGTGCTGCCCGAAAAATGCACCGCTGCCGCGCACGAGAGCTATCTTCCTCCCGTGCAGGAGAGCGCGCACAGCACGCTGCGTGCGGGCGAAATGAGCTGAAAGGAAACGAAAACCATGGCGATCAACTTCAACAAGGTCGAATTCATCCTCTCGGCGGCGTCGGAAAAGCAGTTCGTGCGCGACGGGATGCCGCAGCTCGCGTTTGCGGGGCGGTCGAACGTCGGCAAATCGTCCGTCATCAACCGGCTCGTCAACCGCAAGAACTTTGCCCGCGTGGGTGCGTCCCCGGGCAAGACCTCGCAGATCAACTACTTTAAGATCGACGGCAAGCTCTACCTCGTCGACCTGCCGGGCTACGGCTACGCCAAGGTCTCCAAGACCGAGCGCGACCGCTGGGGCAAGCTGATGGAGAGCTACTTCCAGTCTGCGGGGCTCATTCACCTCGGTGTGCAGATCGTCGACGCGCGGCACAAGCCGACGGCGGACGACGTGACGATGCACGACTACTTCGTGCAGACGGGCTGTCCCGTCGTGATCGTGGCAAACAAGCTCGACAAGCTCAAAGCGCGCGAGATCGAGCCGAATCTTGCCCAAATTCGCGAGACGCTGAGTTTGCGCGACGATGAGCTCGTCATTCCGTTCTCTGCCGAAAAGGGCACGGGCAAGGAGCAGCTGATCGCGGCGATCCTCGACCATTTGAACGACTGAAAAGGAATAATGCTTCACAGAAAAGCCTCTGTATGGGTTGACCATACAGAGGCTTTTTATCATATTTCCAGGGAAATTATTTTCGCAGCGTCAGGAGCGCGGTGCAGTGGGAGAAGGATTCAAACGTCAGCGCGGGGAAGTGGGGGCGGAGCTCGTCGTAGACGAAGTAAATTTCATCTGAGTCCCAATCCTCGCCTGCCGCAGTTCGACACGCTTCGAGCTCTTCGCGCGTGCGGAAGGCGACGTCGCCGATGAAAAGACAGCCATCCTGCTTCAAAAGCGGCAGGAGTGTGCGCAGAAAGCCGATTTTCTGCGTGTCCGTCAGGTGGTGGAGCGAGTAGGTCGCGACGATGGCGTCGTACTGCTGTGCGCAAAGCTCGGGCACAAGGCCTTTGGAAAAATCGCCCTGATAGAGCCGCGCGTCCGGCATTTTTGCCTGCGCCAGTTCGATCATGCGCGCGGAAAAGTCCTGCCCATAGATTTGGCAGCCCTGCTCGTAGAGCCGCGAGGTCAAAACGCCTGTGCCGAAGCCGATATCCAGCACATCACGCCCGCTCTGCGCGAGCACGCGCTGATAGAGCGCGTTCATCATGGCGCGGTAGCCCGCAAAGGGGTAGCGGTCGTTCTCGTCGGAGAGGAAAACCCTCTACGTCTCTTGTCATAGCCGTCGGCCCAGAGGTCGAAGCCGGTATTGTTCAGCATGTCAGTCCTCCTTTTCGTTCAGCGGGGGAAGTCCCAGCTCATAGAACGCCACGGCGCTCGCTGCGGCGACATTGAGCGAGTCGACGCCGTGGTACATCGGGATCCTGACCGTGTAGTCGCAGCTCGCGATGGTCGAGGACGCGAGCCCGTCACCCTCCGTGCCCATGACGATGGCAAGCTTTTCTTCGGCGGCAAGGCGCGGATCGTCGAGCCGTACGGAGTCGTTGCGCAGTGCCATCGCGACGGTGTGGAAGCCGAGATCGCGCAGCAGCTGCGTCCAGTCGCCGCTTTCGGGCAGGTAGGTCCACGGGATGAGGAACACATTTCCCATGCTGACGCGCGAGGCGCGGCGATAGAGCGGATCGCTGCCCGCAGTCGTGAGCAGCACCGCGTCCATGCCGAGCGCGGCGGCGGAGCGGAAGATCGCGCCGATGTTCGTCGGATTCATCACGTTTTCGAGCACGACGAGGCGCCGCGCATCGCGGCAGACGTCCTCGACGCTTTGGAGCTTCGGCCGCCGCATGGCGCAGAGCATGCCGCGCGTCAGGTGAAAGCCGGTGAGCTGTGTCAGCACGGATTCATCAGCGGTGTAAACCGGAATATCTTGACAGCAGCGGGCGAGAATTTCGCGCCCCTTGCCCTGCGTATGCTGCCGCTCCATCAGAAACGACACCGGCTCACAGCCCGCATCCAGCGCACGGCCGATGACGAGCGGACTTTCCGCGACGAAGAGCGCGTTGTCGGGGTCCGCGCGATTGAGCAGTTGGTTTTCGGTCAGGCGCGCGTAGATGTCGAGCGCGGGATCGGAAAAATCGTGGATTTCGATGATGTTTGCCATAGCTTGTCCTTTTTAAGATTCCAAGATGTTCAGCAGTGCGGCGACGTCCGGCAGAACGAACGTCGGCTGCGGGTCAGCGGTGGGGAGGTCTTCTTCCTTCGTCTCGCCAGAGAGGACGAGCAGCGTGTCGATGCCCGCGTTCGCGCCGCTGGCGATATCCGTGTAGATGCGGTCGCCCACGAGCAGTGTTTCCCGCGCGGAAACGCCCGCTTCGAGCATCGCGAGCTGCGGCATCAGCGGTTCGGGCTTGCCGATGACGACGGGGCGGCGGGAGGTCGCGCGCCAGAGCATTTCGCACACGCTCCCGCAGTCGGGCACGAAGCCGTAGGCCGTGGGGCAGACCCAGTCGGGATTGGTCGCAAGGTAGGGGATGCCTTGTCCGAGCAGGATGCAGGCGTCCTCAAGCTTTTGAAATGTCAGCTCGGTGTCGAAGCCCATCAGGAGCGCGTTCGCGTCCTCACGCCGTTCTGCGACGGTAAAGCCAGCCGCGCGGAGCTGTGATTTCATCGACTCCGTACCGCAGACGTAATAGCGTCGGTCTTCTCCGCCGTGCTCGCGGAGATAGTGAATCAGCGCGTCGACCGAGGTGAGAAAATCGACCGCCTCCGTCGCGACGCCGAGGCGCGTGAACTTCTCGACGTAGGCCTCCACGCTGCGCGAGGAGTTGTTTGTCAGAAAGCGGTACTGCCCGCCGCGTGCGCGGATGGCGGAGAGCAGCTCGCGGACGCCTTCAAAGAGCCGGTCGCCCAAGTACAGCGTGCCGTCGAGGTCGAAAAGAAAGAGCTTTTTGCGCTGAAGAAGATTATGGTCAACCATCAGTCACGCCTTCTTTTTGCTGTCGATCGCAATGAAGAAGAATGAGCTCACCGCCAGAAGATAGGGGTAGAAGAGGTTTGGGATGATGTCGAACGCGGAGATGGCGTAGCCCAGCTCGTGCGCCGCGGAGATCGCGACGAGCATCTGTGCGCCGTAGGGGATGATGCCCTGGAAGATGCAGGAGAACGTGTCAAGGATCGACGCGGCCTTGCGCGGGGTGATGCCGTACTCCTCGCTCATCTCCTTGGCGATGGGGTTCGCCATAACGATGGCGACGGTGTTGTTCGCGGTGGCAATGTCCATCGCGCCGACGAGAAGGCCCATGCCGATCTGGCCGCCGCGCTTGCCGCGAAACGCCTTTTTGATCCAGCCGAGCAGCGCTTCAAAGCCGCCGTACTCACGGATCAGCGCACAGATGGCGGAAACTAAGATCGCGACCATCGAGGTTTCAAACATCCCGGCCGCGCCGCTGCCCATGTTTTCGAGCAAGGTCTTGACTGCGAGGATGCCGGTCTGCCCCGTCGCGCCGGTCGCGAGCGCGATGACCGCGCCGGATACGATACCGATGAGCAGCACGACAAAGACGTTGATACCGATGATGCCGCCGATGAGCACGAGCACATAGGGGATGATCTGAATGAGATTGTAGGTAGGGATGGGCGCGGGGTGCACGTCCGCATTCAGCGTCAGCACGAGGACGAGTGCGAGCGACGCGAGCGCGGCGGGGAAGGCGATGTGGAAATTTTCGCGGAATTTGTCCTTCATCGCGCAGCCCTGCCCGTTGCAGGCGGCGATGGTTGTGTCGGAAATGAAGCTCAGATTGTCACCGAACATTGCCCCGCCCATGACGGACGCGACACACAGCGGCAGGGAATAGCCGCTCGCCGCGGCGATGGGGATGGCGATGGGGACGATGAGCGTGATGGTGCCGACGCTCGTGCCCATCGCGGTGGAGACAAAGCAGCTTACGACGAACAGCACCGCCACGGCGAATTTCGACGGGATGATCGAGAGCATGAAGTACGCAACGCTTTCCGCACTCGAGCGGCCCACGACGCCGACGAACATACCCGCGGCTAAGAAGATGAGCAGCATCGTGATGATGTTCTTATCGCCCACACCATGGCCCATCAGCGTGAGCTTTTCGTCGAACGACAGCGCGCGGTTCTGGCAGCAGGCTACGAGCAGCGCGATGAGGAAGATGACGACGATGGGGATGGAATAAAATCCCATCGGGATTTTGAGCACGTACTCAAAGATCAGGCCGAGGCCCAGATATAAGACAAGGAACACTAAGATCGGCAGCAGCGCCGTGGGATTGGCTTTTTTCGACATGGGATGACACTCTCTTTCTCCAAACATAAAAAAAGCTCCTGCGCGGAGCTTTTTGTGCGATATGAATTATTATAAGGAGCGTGGAGGACCTTGTCAAGTGAGATTTGCCCAAAATTGAGCGCAAAAGGGCTTGACAGAAGGACTCTAATCTGTTAGTGTACAAATATACTCTAACAGATTAGAGAGGGAACAAGATGGAAACGCCGAAAATTTTTGAGAGCGAATACCGCTTTTGCCAAATTCTGTGGGCACACGAGCCGGTCAAGAGCCGTGAATTGGTCGCGCTCTGCGCCGAGCACCTGGGCTGGAAACCGACGACGACCTACACGGTCATCAAACGGCTCTCTGAGCGCGGGGTGCTGAAAAACGAGAATACTGTCGTCACGTCGCTCATCTCACAGGACGAGGCGCAGACCGCCGAGATCGACGAGCTGCTCGACAAGCGCTTCGACGGCTCGCTGCCCGCGTTCGTCGCCGCGTTTACAAAGTCGAGCCACGTGAGCGACAAAGAGCTTGACGAGGTGCAGAAAATGATCGACCTTTATCGAAAGGAGGATCATCATGGATGACGTCTTTTTGAAGCTCGTGAACCTCAGCATCAGCGCAAGCTGGCTCATTCTGGCGGTGCTCGTGCTGCGGGTTGTCCTCAAAAAAGCGCCGAAGTGGGTCATGCCGCTTCTCTGGGGTGTGGTCGCACTGCGGCTTGTCTGCCTATTTTCGATTGAAAGCGCGCTCTCGCTCATCCCGAGCGCCGAGACCATCCCGAGCGAGATCGTGACCGAAACGCGCGAGCCGGTGCTCTACGAGCAGGCGACGCTTGATATCGTCACGAATCCGACGCTGCCTTCGGCGGCGGAGGTCCCCGTCGGCGTGAGCCGCCAGCAGGCGCAGGTGGACTTCAACATCTATAGCGTCCTCTGGCTCGCCGGCATGGCGGCGCTGCTCGTCCACGCGCTCGTGAGCGCGGGAAAGCTGAAAAGAAAGCTCGCAACGGCAATTTTACTGCGCGACAACATCTACGAGAGCGAATTTGTCGATTCGCCGTTCGTCTTCGGCGTGGTGAAGCCGAACATTTATCTTCCCATGCACATGGACGAGGGGACGGCGGCGTATGTCATCGCGCACGAGTGCGCGCACCTTGCCCGCCGCGACCACTGGTGGAAGGTGCTCGGCTACCTCGTGCTCGCGCTGCACTGGTTCAACCCGCTGGTGTGGGTCGCCTACATCCTCTTCTGCCGCGACATCGAGCTCGCGTGCGATGAAAAAGTCGTCAGGGGGCTGGACGGTGCGGCACGCGCAGACTATTCACAGGCGCTATTATCCTGCGCCGCGCCGAAAAGAGCCGTCGCGGCCTGCCCGCTGGCATTCGGCGAGGGGAACATCAAAACGCGCGTGAAAAGCGCGCTGCACTACAAAAAGCCCGCGTTTTGGGTCGCCGCCGCGGCGGTGCTCGCGGTCGTGATCGTGGCCGTGTGCTTTTTGACGAATCCGAGGTCGGAGCGCGGCAGCCTTGTCTGGGCGCAGAAGCTGAATGCGGCGGACGTTGCGTCAATCGAGCTCTACGTTCCGGCGGAAGGGGAGGCGCGGCAGTATAAAAAACTCGATACGGAAGAAATGGCACAGGCAGTCGAACTGATCAACAGCAGCCGCGGCACATATATCGAAAAACCGGAGACGGTTTACGCCGGCTTGCCGGTGTGGTTCCTTCTCACGATGGCCGACGGCACGGTGCATGCTGTCGGCAGCGTAGTGGGCCATTATCTGATCATCGACGGCGATACTTTTGATGCGGACGTCGAGAATCAGGCGGAATGGGAAAACTATGTGCTAAAGGGCGATTCGGCAAGTCCGATCGACATGGCAGACCGGCTGTCGTATGCACTCTATGGGATGACAACGGGGGTGTATACGCTCGGCGAGGCCGTTTTCGAGGATTCCGTCTGGGAAACCAGCTATGAGGAGACCTTTGCCAATACGAAGTCCACGCCCGAGCTGTGGCTTTCCTCCGCACTTGGCACGGACATGACCGGTATTCTGTACGGTACAGTGACGGCGGCGAGAGGATACAGCTACCGCTTTTCGGAGTGGGAGGAGATCGACCTGACCGTGAGCAACTTCGACTGGCTGTTCCGCAGCGCGAGCGGCGAAGACTGGAATGGCACGAGCGCTGCGAAGCTGCGCCGAGAAAATGTGCGCGCCTGGCGCGGCACGAGAACGGCTGAGGACGACAATGCGACGGCCCCGCTTGAGAGATATCTCCGCTGGGATGAGCTCACGGCGATGGACCAGTGGCTCTTATTGCAGCAGAAAGACGGCAGCCTTTACCTTGTGATGGGCTATCGCAGCGGGGGACTTCCCTACAGCGGGGCGCATCCCTACCGCTGGATCGTCCGCCTGAACGGCGGCGCGACCGAGCTGACCCGCGCTGACCTGAACGGCGACGGGATCGAGGAAGTGATCTCCTATACCGGCACTTCCACGCAGAAGCCGTACCGGCTGCGGGTGAGCGATCAGAGCGGCGAAGAGCTCTGGAGCGCGGAGCTGGGGCTGGCGCACGCGGGCTGGAGCAGCTATTTCCTCTATCGCGACAGCGTCAAGACGGCGCTGCTGTGCTACGAGCCGACGATGTATCAGGGCGAGGCGTCGTATTCCTATAGGCTCTTTCTGCTCAGCGGAAGCGAGACGACCACGCTGGCGGAGAATTCGGTGAGCTTCAGCATAAATCTCGATTCCAAAGACCCATGGCCCGCCGAGGCACAGAAATTCGCGGACGAGGTCAACAGGCTTTTAGATCAGAGCGAGCTTTTATTCTCCACGCTGAACGGCGAGCTGCACTGTTACGGCGACGGCGCAGTCATCCGCTGCACAGATCCGTCGGAGAGCGACGGCAGCAGGACGCTGATGTCCGCCGACCTCGACAATGACGGCAGAGCGGAGCGGATTGTATGCAAGAACACGTTCGGTGTCTATGAGCTGTGCATCATCGATGACAACGGCGAGGAAATGATGCGCGAGCGCATGTCGGAGGGTGACGTGTACCTCCTTTGCCGTGAAAACGGGCGCGACATGCTACTGCTGTATCACTTGATCGAGGGCAAATATCAGGGCAGAAGCAGCTATTACGGCTATTACTATGGACTTTACACCTATGACGGCGGCAGCTGTCACGTTGTGGAAAATGCCAATGCGGGCATTTATCTGAATCCGACCGATGGACAGAACGGCGAGTGGGGCAAAGCGGAGGAAGCATTTGCCGCGCGCGTCAATGCGCTGATAGCCCAGAGCGAATTCCTTGTCGCTTGGCAGGATGGCGAGCTCATTTTGACGAGCGAGGTGTATCGCTGGTACTGCGTATCGCCGAGAAAGCTCACGGCGACGCTGGACAGCACGACGGTCAGTTTCGGCAAAAAGAGCTGGGACTTTGCCGGGCAATACCCGTCGCTCAGCGGCTTCGAGGGCAGCGAGACGGTGGGCAACTACCTTGTGGTGACGGGACGTCTGGGGAAGAAAAACGACCTCTATGTGGTGTTCAACGCCATAGACGGCACGCTGCTCAAGACCTTCCCCGGCAATAACCTCATCTGGCAAGGGAATGACCTTTCCACTGCGGTCTACTCCTACTGGTCCGACGTCTACGCGCTCAACGGAACGAAGCTCGCCGCGCTCGAACTCGCGAGCGGCGAGGAGATCAGCGGCCTCGCCTTTGCGCCCGACGGCGTGTCGATCATTGCGACGGTCTCCGGTAAGAGCGGCGAGCGTAAGGTGACGGTCACGCGCGAGGGCAGCGCGCAGCAGACCTCGCTCACCGACTGGACGGAGGGCGACGGCGCGGAGCACACGTACTTCGCCCCTGTCGGGATCGAGGGGAACGAGACATTTCTGGCGACGGTCGGCGTGAGCTACCGGCTGG
>ENA-OPCW01001112-OPCW01001112.1-human-gut-metagenome-genome-assembly--contig:-NODE-1112-length-14011-cov-6.847807_pt1 | contig 14011 bp, 12 predicted proteins | sample MGYA00241258_ERZ501496 | MGnify/ENA primary metagenome ERZ501496 (study PRJEB25962, sample SAMEA2042660) | human gut metagenome | biome: human gut; feature: human-associated habitat; material: faeces...
GAGGAGGAGCTTTGCGCCCGGGCCTCGGAGATGGGCGAGGTGAAGATTTTCGCCGACGAGAAACCGAAGAAAGACGAATAAAAATAAAACGATAAACGAAACCAAGATGTTGAAAAAAGCTATGATGGCCGCGGCGCTCGCCCTGTTGTTCGCAGGCGCCCTTGCGCAGAAACGACAGGTGATGCTCGACAAGGTGGTGGCCGTGGTGGGCGGATCGTCGATCCTCTACTCCGAGGTGGACGACTATGCGCGCCAGCTGACGGAACAGCGCCGTCAGGAGGGTTACACTTCCGACCGCGACCCGATGAACGAGGCGCTCGAAGCGCTGATGACCCAGAAACTGCTCTACAACCAGGCGCAGATCGACTCCGTGAAGATCAACGACGGCGACATCATGTCCCGCGCCAGCTGTGCAGGCTGCTTATCCGCAGCAGCGCTGATCAGCGTAAACTGACGCTCCAGTGCCTGCCGGGGGGTGATGCCATCCTCCGGGGAGGTATACTTGATGGAGCCGCCGATCGCATTGCCGTTGTAAATGGGATGCGCATAGCCACGGCCAAAGGGCGTGACGAGGCTTCCCTTTTCCAGAGGGAGGACGCCGTCATTTTTGAGCAGCACCATGCCTTCGCTCACAACCTCATACATCTTGCGTTCAGCGGCCTCCCGCGCTTGGGCGAGTGTGGTGTACTGCTGAGGTCATTGCTTTTTGTGGATGCCCCGAAGCGCGTAGTAAGGCATTCAGTCCCAAATACATGTGGGTTATAACATTGCCCAGCAGGATAATGACCATGTAGTCTCGTGCATAGGAGATGGTATCCGGGCTTGCCCCGAAGAAGTAGAGAATAGGATCAAGGAAAAGCAAGGTTAATATACTGAATCCTATACCTATAATAAAGTTCAGCGTAACTACGTTACCCAAAATGTTTTGGGCGGTAGCATAATCTTTCTGTCCTAATTTTACGGAAACTAATGTGGAGGCACCCACACCGACCAGTGAACCGAATGCAGCCGCCAGATTCATCAGCGGGAAGGTGATAGCCAGTCCTGAAATAGCCAAAGGGCCTACACCGTGACCGATGAAGATGCTGTCTACCATATTGTATAGGGAAGATGCCGTCATAGCGATAATGGCGGGTATTGCATATTGTAAAAGTAATTTTCCGATTGGTTGTGTTCCCAATTCTGTGGGGGTTCCTGTTTTTGCCATACTTTATTTTCTGTCTTTTTACCTGTTTAAACTGAATTTGGCTGCAAAGGTACACAAAAAATGAGTGTGAGGGAAAAGTTTGTTTATCTTTGCATTTAAAAAAATAAACGGAATAGAATTAATGAATAGTCAAAAAGGAATAGTGGGCTGCTTGCTATTGGCATGCACCTTACAAATGTCGGCACAAGTAAAAACGTATAAGTATCGTGTAAACTTTCGCGATAAGGCGGAAACAACCTATGCATTGGACAAGCCTTCGGCTTATTTGTCCGAACGTGCTTTGGAGCGTCGCATGAAACAGGGATTGCCCGTTGATTCTACAGATATTCCTGTGTGCCGGAGCTATATAGATATGCTGGTCGGAAAAGGAGCACAGCTTGTATCCAAAAGTAAATGGAACAATACAGTGGTAGTGCAGGTATCCGACACGTCGGTTATTGATAAAGTGGCGGCATTGCCTTTTGTGACAGCTGTCCGGAAAGTGTGGACAGCTCCCGACAGTATTCCTGCCCGCAATGCCAACCGTAAAAAAGAGGTGACCAATAGGGTGACAAAGAGTAATAACTATTATGGGGATGCGTGGCGGCAGATTGCTGTTCATCACGGGGACAGTCTTCACGCTGCAGGTTTTCGTGGGAAGGGGATGCAAATAGCGGTCATTGATGCCGGTTTTTATAATGCTGATGAGATCAGTGTTTTCAAGGGAATGGACTTGTTGGGAACACGCGATTTTGTAAATTCTCACTCGGATATTTATGCCGAGAACTATCACGGCATGAAAGTGTTGTCTTGTATGGCTGCCAATAAGCCGAATGTATTGGTCGGCACGGCTCCCGAAGCTTCATATTGGCTTCTCCGTAGTGAGGATGATGATACGGAACAGCCTGTGGAAGAGGATTATTGGGCGGAAGCTTTGGAATTTGCCGATAGTGTGGGAGTGGATGTGGTTAACACTTCATTGGGATATTATGAGTTTGATGATACGACCATGAATTACCGGTACCGTGATTTGGACGGGCATTATTCATTGATGTCTCATTCCGCTTCTTTGGCTGCCGATAAAGGATTGGTGTTGGTATGCAGTGCCGGAAATTCGGGGCGTGGCACATGGAAAAAAATCACACCTCCGGGAGATGCGGAAAATGTTATTACAGTGGGGGCGGCGGACCGGAATCTGGTTAATGCTGATTTCTCTTCTGTAGGAAATACTACAGATGGCCGTGTAAAACCGGATGTGATGGCGGTGGGAGTTGCTTCGGCCGTAGCGGGTAATGATGGAACGGTTTCTCATGCCAATGGTACTTCTTTCGCATCGCCTACATTGTGCGGGTTGGTAGCCTGTTTCTGGCAGGCTTGTCCCTGGCTTACTGCCAAGCAGGTGGTGGAGGCAGTGCGGAATGCAGGAGACCGTAAAGAGTATCCGGATAATATTTACGGTTATGGTGTGCCTGATATCTGGAAAGCTTGTCAAATAGAATTAGAGAAGAAAAAATAATGGAAGAACATCCTCTTTCTTTATATGAACTGAATGCGTTGGTTAAGCGCAGCATTCATGCTTGTCTGCCCGATACTTATTGGGTTCAGGCAGAGCTGAGTGATGTACGTTCCAATTATTCCGGTCATTGCTATTTGGAATTTGTACAGAAAGAGCCACGGGGGAATAATCTGATAGCTAAGGCAAGGGGGACTATTTGGAGCAATGTCTACCGTCTGCTGAAGCCTTATTTTGAAGAGGAAACCGGGCAGGCTTTTGTTGCAGGTATTAAAGTGATGGTGAAAGTGGCTGTGGAGTTTCATGAATTGTATGGTTACTCGCTTACTGTGCAGGATATAGATCCTACTTATACATTGGGGGATATGGCGCGTCGCCGTCGCGAAATCTTGAAGCAATTGGAAGAAGAAGGTGTGCTGACTTTGAATAAGGAACTGGAGATTCCTTTGCTGGCGCAACGCATAGCCGTTATTTCCTCGGCTACGGCTGCCGGTTATGGTGATTTTTGTAATCAACTGGAACAGAATCCCTACGGTTTTGTCTTTTATCCGCGTTTGTTTCCTGCTATTATGCAGGGGGAACGGGTAGAACAATCTGTCATTACCGCATTGGATGCTATCCATGCCTGTCGTGATGATTGGGATGTCGTGGTTATTATCCGTGGCGGAGGCGCCACGTCCGACCTTTCGGGGTTCGATACATATGAGTTGGCGGCTAATTGTGCTCAGTTTCCTATACCTATTATAACCGGTATAGGGCATGAGCGTGACGATACGGTGTTGGACTGTGTTTCTCATACTCGTGTCAAGACACCTACTGCTGCTGCCGAGTATCTTATAAATCATTTGCACGACACTGCCAAGGTTCTTGAAGATTATGCATCGGCTGTACTTCATACTATCTCTACCCGTATGGAACGGGAAAATACCCGGCTGAACCGGATGGTAGAACGTATTCCCATGCAGACGCGGATGAGGCTGAAAGAGGAACATTATCGCCAGGAACGAATCATGAAACATTTGGAAGTAGGCCTGCAATCCCGTCTGACAAAAGAAACCCATTGTTTAAAAATGATGGAAACTCGGTTGGGCATCGTTTCACAGCGTCGTCTGGTAAAGGAAAAGCATCGGCTCCAACTTTTGGAGCAGGAATTGAAGGCGGCATCTCCCGAAAATTTGTTGAAAAGGGGATATAGTATCACGCTGAAAAATGGCAAGGCGGTGATCGATGCTTCTGTATTGCAGCCGGGTGATGAACTTACCACCCGTTTTGCCAAAGGAGAAATAAAGAGTATAGTAACTAAAAAATAAAACGAAGTATGGCAGCAAAGAAACAAACCTATGAACAGGCTATGAAACGTCTGGAAGAAATCGTATCACGCATAGACAGTAATGAGTTGGACATAGACAGTTTAGGTGTGAACCTGAAAGAGGCACAGGAATTAATCAAGTTTTGCCGGGATAAACTTTATAAAGCCGATGAGGAGATAAAGAAAATGTTGGATAATAATGTTTCAATGTGACAATATGCTAATGTGCCAATTGGCTGCGCTATATTCTGCATGGCATATTTGTACCTTAGCACATTGACATATTGGCAAATTATAAAAGCTATAAATAAAAAAGCTGTTTTGATTGGAATTTGCAAATATAAAACGTAATTTTGCTCTCATTCGTAAATAATAACATAATTAAGATACACTATGAAAGAGATTGATTGGGCAAATCTGTCCTTCGGCTATATGAAGACAGACTATAATGTACGTTGCTACTATCGTGACGGTGCATGGGGAGAGTTGGAACTTTGTTCGGAAGAAACGTTGAATATTCACATGGCCGCCACTTGTCTGCACTATGGGCAAGAAGCGTTTGAAGGGTTGAAGGCTTATCGTGGAAAAGACGGTAAAATCCGTATTTTCCGTCCTGAAGCCAATGCGGAACGTTTGCAAAGTACTTGTGACGGTATTCTGATGCCGGAACTTCCTACAGAAAAGTTTGTGGCCGCTATAAAGAAGGTGGTGAAAGCCAACGAGCGTTTCATTCCTCCATACGAAAGTGGTGCGGCTCTTTATATTCGTCCGTTACTGATTGGTACAGGTGCTCAGGTGGGGGTTCACCCTGCCAATGAATATCTGTTTGTGGTATTCGTAACTCCGGTAGGTCCTTATTTCAAAGGTGGTTTTTCTACTAATCCTTATGTTATTATCCGTGAGTTCGACCGTGCCGCACCTTATGGAACCGGACGCTTTAAGGTGGGCGGCAACTATGCTGCCAGCCTGCGTGCCAATAAGAAAGCCCATGATTTGGGATATTCCTGCGAGTTCTATCTAGACGCCAAGGAAAAGAAGTACATTGACGAGTGTGGTGCGGCTAATTTCTTCGGCATCAAAAATAATACTTACATTACACCAAAATCATCTTCTATTCTGCCTTCTATAACGAATAAGAGTTTGATGCAGCTGGCCGAGGATTTGGGTATAAAGGTAGAATGTCGTCCGGTTCCTGAAGAAGAACTGGAAACCTTCGAGGAAGCGGGGGCTTGCGGTACGGCGGCTGTTATCAGTCCTATCCAGCGTATTGATGATTTGGAAAACAAGAAATCGTACATTATCTCTAAAGATGGAAAGCCGGGTCCTGTTTGTACAAAATTGTATAACAAACTGCGTGCTATCCAGTATGGTGATGAACCTGATACACATAATTGGGTGACAATTTTAGACTAATAGAAAAATAGATTCTTATGAAAACAAATTCAGAATTGAAGAATCGGGCAATCGATGCGTTGACCGGTAATTGGGGACTGGGTGCGGTTATTACCTTGGTCTATGGACTGGTGATGAATGTCCCTACGCTGCCCTATCGTATTATGGAGTCGGTGGCTTCGTCTTCCTTTAGTCTCATCGCTTTGTTGCTTTTGCCATTGGGCTTCGGCTATACCGTCCTTTTTTTGGATGTGATTCGTGGAATAAAGCTGGATTTTGCCCGTCTTTTCGATGGGTTTAAAGACTATGGACGGATATTGGGTACAATGCTGCTGACTACAGTCTATACGTTCCTGTGGACGTTGCTGCTTGTCATTCCGGGCATCATGAAGTCCTATTCATATGCCATGACGCTCTTTATTCTGAAAGATTATCCGGAGTTGCAGTACGATGCTGCCATAGAGAAAAGTATGGCGATGATGTCCGGTCATAAGATGAAGATGTTCTTGTTGGATTTGAGCTTCATTGGTTGGGCTATTTTGTGCTGTTTTACTTTGGGGATCGGTTTCTTGTTCCTGGCTCCTTATGTAGAAGCATCACATGCTGCTTTCTATGAAGATCTGAAGAAAGAATTGGGAGAGTCCGTTGAGGCAATTTCTGAATAATATAGAAAATAGAAAGATAAGAAAAATAGACCTGCAGGTGAATTGCGGGTCTATTTTTTTTCTCTTTCACAGGATATTCCTACCTTTGCCTGTGGAAACAAATTAATGATAGACTAATTTTCATGGGAAAAGGAAAACTGGAGAAATTTGCTGATATGCGGGAGTATCCGCACGTGTTTGAATACCCTTATTCGGTGGCCGATAACGTTACGTTCGATATGAAGGGGAATTGGAACCGTGACTTTTTTAAGAACGATAATCCGATAGTTCTGGAACTGGGATGCGGACGAGGTGAATATACCGTAGGGCTGGGTCGTATGTATTCCGATAAAAATTTTATCGGTGTAGATATAAAAGGGGCCCGTATGTGGACCGGTGCGACGGAAGCGCTGAAAGATGGCATGACGAATGTGGCTTTTTTGCGTACCAATATCGAAATCATCGACCGTTTTTTTGCTCCGGGTGAGGTGAGTGAGATATGGTTGACTTTCTCTGATCCGCAGATGAAGAAAGCGACTAAACGTCTTACTTCCACATACTTTATGGAACGTTATCGTAAGTTTTTGAAGCCGGACGGACTGATTCATTTGAAGACCGACAGTAATTTTATGTTTACTTACACCCGCTATATGGTAGAGGAAAACAAATTGCCGGTAGAGTTTATGACCGAAGATTTGTATCATTCCGGTTTGGTGGATGACATACTAGGCATCCGTACCTATTATGAACAACAATGGTTGGATCGTGGTTTGAATATAAAATATATGAAGTTCCGTCTGCCGCAAGAGAAGGAGTTGCATGAACCCGATGTGGAAATAGAATTGGATGAGTATCGCAGTTACAACCGCAGTAAACGAAGCGGGTTGAAAACAAGTAAATAATAACAGAATGATGACTTTATATCCGAAATTGATTTTGGACGCCTTGGCAACAGTGCGTTATCCCGGAACGGGAAAGAATTTGGTGGAAGCGGAGATGGTTGCCGATAATCTTCGCATTGACGGTATGTCGGTAAGCTTTTCGTTGATTTTTGAGAAACCGACCGATCCGTTTATGAAATCTATGATAAAGGCTGCCGAAACAGCTATTCATACTTATGTTTCACCTGATGTACAGGTAGCTATTGTGACAGAGAGCCGTCAGGCGGCGCGTCCCGAACCGGGTAAGCTGCTTCCATTGGTAAAAAATGTCATTGCTGTTTCATCCGGAAAAGGCGGGGTGGGCAAGTCTACTGTGGCGGCCAATCTAGCTGTGGCCCTAGCTAAACTGGGATATAAAGTAGGTTTGCTGGATGCTGATATTTTCGGTCCTTCTGTGCCTAAAATGTTCCAGGTGGAAGATGCCCGTCCTTATGCTGAGCAGATTGACGGTCGTGATTTGATTGTGCCGATTGAAAAATATGGTATCAAGTTGCTTTCTATCGGTTTCTTTGTCGACCCTGATCAAGCTACTTTATGGCGTGGAGGGATGGCTAGTAATGCTTTGAAACAACTGATTGGAGATGCCGCATGGGGAGAACTGGATTATTTCATATTGGATACGCCTCCGGGCACCAGTGATATTCATCTGACTTTGGTGCAGACTTTGGCTATTACGGGAGCTGTAATCGTCAGTACACCCCAGCAGGTGGCTTTGGCTGATGCGCGCAAGGGAATCAATATGTATACCAATGATAAAGTAAATGTTCCTATTTTGGGATTGGTGGAGAATATGTCATGGTTTACTCCTGCGGAACTTCCTGAAAATAAGTATTACCTTTTCGGAAAGGAGGGTTGCAAACAGCTGGCAGAGGAAATGAATGTGCCTTTGTTGGGACAAATTCCTATTGTGCAGAGTATCTGTGAAAATGGTGATAAAGGAACTCCGGCTGCTTTGAATGAGGACAGCATTACCGGGCGTGCATTTATAGAGTTAGCTGAAAATGTTGTGAAGCAGACTGAGAAGCGTAATGCGGAACAGGCACCGACACACATTGTGGAGATGAAGAAATGATTTAGGAATATATTTTTAAGATGAAAAGAGACTGTTCGGAACAGCCTCTTTTCTGTTTTTATGCTCTTTATTGCAGTTTGAAAGTTACAGGAACAGTGTATCTGCAACGTACTGCTTTGTCTTTTACAGTTGCCGGCTTCCATTTTGGCATGGATTTTACAACCCGTGCTGCTTCAGCATCCAGTTCGGGGGTAATGCTGCGTACTATGCTTACATGGTCTACCGAACCATCTTTTTCAATAACCATCTGTACGATTACTTTACCTTGTGCTCCCTCCTTTTGCGCTGTTACGGGATATTTTATGTTGCGTGCCAAATATTGCAAGCAGGCTATCATACCTCCGGGGAATTCAGGCATATTGTCTGCTATCTGGTATACGGGGTCTTCTCCGACAAGAAGTAATCTCACCAGTTCCGGATTTTCCATATCTTTGATGGGGCAGAGTTCTTTTACCGTGAATTTTCCTTCTTGATAACCTTTATGGTTAATGGCAATGGTTTCGCCTACTCCTACTGTTAACTGAGCTTCTCCGTGAGCGTTTGTCGTGGCTTTGGCATTTGTTGAAGAAGAAATAAGTTCTACTCCTGCAAGTTGTTGGTTATCATTATTGGATATTTGTAACTTGATCCGTATTTGTTTGCCGGCTTTGATGTAGGCGGCAATATCATCATCGGTATCGAAAATGGCAGTGACATTCGGTTTGTTTGCTGAAAGTAGAAGTGATTGGTGTTTGGAACTTTTAGGAGAGGAAACGTCTAGGGAAACATACTTGGGAGTCGTCATATCCACTTCTATGGTAGCCTTTCCTTCTGCATTGGTCTTGAAAGTTTTTACTTCATTACCCGGTTTGATTTGCAGAGTAATATTAGGCTGAGGCTTACCTTCACTATTGGTTACGGTAATAGTGAAAGTCACCAGACCTTGTACTGTTGTGTTGACAAAAGATGCCACTTCTTCCCTTTCGGGGCGTGGGGTGCTTTCTTCCGTGGAATAGATTAACCTTTCGGCTGTCCGTGCCACGGTTTCAATGTTGCTGACCAAGAGTAGAGCAGCAGTCAGCGGTGCAAACAAGGCATATTTGATATGCCCTGTGGTGCGGGTTCTTTTTTTGTTCATCATTTTAATTCTGTTTTTTAAGTGTGATAAGTTGAAATTATTATATAAACCGGTTTGTCTGTTTTGGTTGGCTAATCCCAAAAGGTGATATTGATATGCTTTCTTATTTGTGCCGGATTCCATTACTTTATGATCGGCAAGGTATTCCAAATTGAGTCTGATCTCTGTTTTCAGCAGCCATGCAAAAGGATTCATCCAGCAAATGATATTTACTATTTCACTGATAATGACATCTATGGAATGCCATTGGCGGACGTGGGTCTGTTCGTGCGTCAGGATTTCTTGTTTTTCATCTTCTTTCAGTCCGGGCAGATAGATGAAAATCCATTGCCAGAAAGAGAATGGATTGGCAGGTTCTGATAGACTGCGTATGGATATTTGGTCTACATTTATACTCTTGCTTTTTAAGACAAGGCGGAAAATACTGCTTAGTTGGATCATAAATCGTGCGGATAATAAAAGGATTCCAATCCAATAGACGAACTTTATTATATCAAGCAGGTCGGGTGTGGGAATAGCAACAGGAGCTGTGACTACTGTGGCAGTGGAAGTATTTGTTTCTGTCAGCATCATCAGTGCGTAGTAATCTGCCAGTTCATTGATGGCAGGTTGTTCTTTCACCCATGCTTGCATATCCATCAGCGGATAAAGAAAAGAGAGGGCAAGAAAACTCAGCAGTGCGATACGACGCCACTGGAAGAAAGTGTCGCGACAGCAGAACAGCTTGTAGAAAGCATAGAATAAGGCGATGCCTATATTTACTTTCAGTATGTAGATGAGTTCGGGTGCTGTAGTTATCATAGTATTTGTGAATTTAGCAGGATTATTTATCTTCTTCTTTCTCTATCAAGTTGATAATGTCTTTCAAGTCGGCTGCGGAGATTTTTTGCTCTTTGGCGAAGAAAGATACCATTTCCTTGTATGAGTCAGCAAAATAGTTCCGGACCACACCACTTACAAATGTGCGTTTGTATTCGCTTTGTTTAACCACTGGGGTGTATTGATAAGTGTTGCCGAATCGTTTGGCCGTAACGTACCCTTTTCTTTTCAGGTTGTTCACTATGGATGCCACCGTAGTATAAGGCGGCTTGGGTTCGGGAAATTTAGCAACTATGTCTTTCACGAAACATTCTCCCATGCTCCAAATATGAAGCATCACTTCTTCTTCTTGTATCGTTAGCTTTTCCATAAGAAAATGAATTGATTACGATGTTTTCGCAAATCTACGAAAAAATCGTAATAAGCAAAAGGAATGGGAGTTAATTAGTGTGAATACAGATTGTGGGCAGATAAAAAAACAAAGTGAAGAATCCGGCTGTGATAGATTGAAGCGGACCCTTCACTTTGGCATGAAAATGACAGATGAAGTAAAGTTTATTTTTTGTGTAGAATATAATGGTCTGCTAACTCTCCTGTTATTGCCTGTTTGTCTTGATTGAGAGCGGTCAGGGTATTCTCACCGACTTTATAATATTGCTTATCCTCTCCATTAATTAAAGTTATGATATTACCTTCAACAGAGTAAGTTCCATATTCTTTGAAAGTAGCATCCTGCCGGTCAATATATTCTGATATCAACTCAAAAGTCTTGTCTTTTTTAATAGTCAGGGTCATGTTGATACCCGGACAGTCGGCAGCTGGAAAGGTTCCGGTGTAAGTACCGTCATAATCCAATGAATTTTCTGCATTGTGCATATCCGTTGTTTCGGTGGAGGTTGCAGAATCGTTAGTGTTTTTGGAGTTGCTGTTACATGAAGTAATCAGCAGGCATACGCATGCCAGAATAAAAAGTTTTTTCATCATAAATAATTCATTTAGTTCTTAATTTATAAACAAATTCAGACGACATTTGTTCTGCGTCTTTTCTTAATCTCTTTTAATCTTTCGTATACATGTCTGCGGCTTAAGGTAATCTGACGACGGTATACGATGCAGGTGGTAAGGAAATAAACACCTGTTTGTATCCACAATACCCGGTACTCTGTCAGCACATCGGTCAGTGTGGCTCCCATATTGTTGATGCGTACAAAGCCGTTGATGCCGAAAGTGGAAGGGAACAGCCACGAAACCACCTCCCAGAATTTAGGAATGGCAGTACCTGGCCACGAAATGCCTGAGATAAATAGCAACGGTACTGAGGTAAATACATAAATCATCATACAGGCTTCCCGATGGTGAATAAAGATAGAACAAGTCATCGCGAAAAAGATGCATGCCAGTATATAGGGAAACATGAATGCCGCTAGGGTTCCGGCTTGAGCTATTTGTACCAGGCTGAACATTTTGGGAACAAGGCAGAGCATATAGGTAGCCATGACAGCATATATCATAAGGTAAGTCAGTGATTTGCCTAAAACAATGCGCAGCGTGCCATGATAATGGCGGCTCATGGGGATAAGGTCTCGAAAACGGTTGTTCTCACGAGCAGTTCCGGCAGATAGACCTACTCCTAGCAGTAAAGTTTGTTGGATAATCAGTATCAGTACGGCGGGTATCAGGAAACTGGCAAAACCGTTCTGCGGATTGAAAATGGAAATATCCTCATACGCAATGGGAAACGTGCTCACTTCATCTTGTCGGATGGTTGTGTTGCCGGAGCGTTCTATCTTTATCTGTTTGTTCATTACCAGCGAGGCATTGGTGTTGGCTGTCAGCATGGCTTTGTAGTATAGCATACCGCTCATGTCACAGTAGATGGTGACATGGGTTTGAACTCCTTTAGTAATGTCGCGGCTGAAGCTTTCAGGAATATAGATGATGCCATACACTTTGCCGTTCTTCAATAAAGTTTTTGCTTCTTCCATATCACTGCAATGAGATACTATTTCCAAGTCGGCACCTGCATCTACCAGACGCAGGTATTCACGGCTGAGGCTGGAACGGTTGTTATCTACTACAGCAGCAGGGACTTCACGCACTGTTTCATTGGTATATATAAAGGTATAGAGAAGCGGATAGCCTAGTGGTACCAGAATGAAGAAGATAAGTACACCCTGATCCTTTACAACTGCTTTCAACTCTTGCCACCAGATGTAGAAAAGGTCCTTGGTTCCTTGTGAGATGATATCTTTGAGTTTATATGTTTTCATACCTGTTTGCCGTTTTAGGGAATATATACATAATGTAATAGTACTGTGCGCAGTCTTTTCAGTATAAAGAAAGGCAACAGCATGAATAACATCAACGCGACTACTGAATGCCATGCGTAAATCAGCGGATATCCGTTAAGTGCCAAATCTACATAAATCAGGAAGTAGTGGCGTAACGGGAATAGATTGGCCAGTGCCTGTAATACAGGATTCATTGCCATAACCGGAAAACTCATACCCGATATGGAGAAAGAAATCACCCCCCATAGGGAGGCGGTGCTCAGTGCCAAGCGGACTGTTGTAAACAATCCGAACAGAAATACTCCGAAAGCCTGTGAAGCCAGTACTAGTAACAGACCGGCAAACAGCATGGGCAGTATACCGCTATTACAGGGATAGTGCAGGAAACCGTATAGATAAACATTATAGAAGGTGGCCATGACAAAGAAAACTACAGTCTGGGGCAGCAATTTGCCGGTCAGGGCTACGGTGATGGAATTGTCTGCCATGCCCATCCATTCTTTTTGGGTGTTGGTTTTCATTTCACTTCCAATGGTATAGACGGTGGTCATAAAGATAAGCAGCATCAGGATACCCGGTATGATGGTGTTACTCAAATATACAGAGTAATTGAGCCATGGATTGTTTAATACATGAGAGTCGATGACTATGGGCTGCAGGAATGCCATGGCCTGGTCTTCTGTAGCTCCTTTGGCATATAAGGTGGCACGGCCGATGGCTCCACCCGCCAGCTCGGACATGGTGCGCTGGTCTTTATAGAGTAATGAACCTGCTACCAGATAGGAGTAGTTGGTATAAAAGGAAACCTTGGGTTGACGGCTTGCTAATGCCTTCTCGGTAGTTCCTTTTGGAATATAGTAGAAAGCATAGATCTTTCCTTGCTGCATGGCTTTGCGGGCATCCGCGAAACTGGGGTAATGTGCTATGATTTTAGTCTGCTGAAAAGCGTCCAGATTACGGATGATGCTGCGTGTGGTAGCTGTGTTGTCCAAATCGACCACACCTGCCGGCATATCCGTAGGGAGTCCGTTCCACATTAATGTAGTGAAGAAGAGATAACAGAACAAGGGAGCTATGATCATGCAGAACAGATATAGCGGTCTTGTGGCGATGCGGAACACTTCACGCCGGGCTATGCGGAATATACGGTTATGGACAGTATTGTTCATTGTTTGTTATTTCTCGATGATGGCACTCATTCCCGGACGCAATCCGTCTGTTCTCTCTACAGGAACAGCTTTCACCTCGAAGGTCTTCAGGTCATACTGGCCCGTGGTCTTGGTGGCCTTCCATACGGCATAGGACCCCTGGTCCTTGATGGCATAGACCCGCATCTTGATCTGCTTGTCGAAGGCAGGGACGTAGGCAGAGAATGTGTCGCCGACCTTGAGACCTTTCAGCTGGTCCTCGCGCACGTTGAAGGTGCCCCACATGTCGTCCATCATCTCGACGCTCATGATCGGACTGCCCAGGCCGACCAGTTCGCCTACCTTCGGATAGATGGTCGATACCTCGCCATCGTGGGTGGCGATCTGTACCGTCTCGCGCAGCACGGACTTCACGACCTTCACAGCCTCCTTGGCAGCCTGCGCCTGTTGGCGTGCCGCCCGTTTCGACTCGTCGCGCGCGCCCTCCTTGGCCAGTTCCCATTGTGCCTTGGTGGCGACACATTGTGCCTCGGCCACCTGCAGGGCCGCCCGTTTGTGACATTCTTCTATTGCAAATTG
>ENA-OPCW01001115-OPCW01001115.1-human-gut-metagenome-genome-assembly--contig:-NODE-1115-length-14006-cov-6.663107_pt1 | contig 14006 bp, 12 predicted proteins | sample MGYA00241258_ERZ501496 | MGnify/ENA primary metagenome ERZ501496 (study PRJEB25962, sample SAMEA2042660) | human gut metagenome | biome: human gut; feature: human-associated habitat; material: faeces...
TTGTCCACAATGGACTGGTAGCGCGCGGCGGGGGAGGGGGCGTCGTCGCCGGTGATACCGGTACGCAGCGGCTCCTTGGGCAGGAATTCCACCGTGCCGGTCTCCTCGAATGAGCGGATGTTGTCTTTCGCGGCGTCGAGATCGCCGGTGTTGTAGGCGTTTTCGATCTCAAGCAGCCAGTCGAGCGCGCGCAGTTGGTTGGACTGTACGCCGACGGTCTCGTCGAGCGCCTTTTTGTCCTCTTCCGCGGTCGCAAGCTGCTCTTCAAGCTCAGCGATGTGCGCTTCGAGCGAGTCGTTCTGCTGTAAGGTGCTTTGCAGGGCGGTGTTGCCGTCCTTGATCTCGTTGATGCTGCGCTGATTCATGAGAAATGTCCACAAAATCAGCAAAAATGCCACGGTGAAGAGGATCGCAACGTAAGTATATACTTTTTTCATGCGCTCGCGCTCGGTGGTGGGCTTTTCCTCGCCGGGCACGGGCGGCTTGTTCGGGTCCTTGGGACCCTCGTGAATCAAATCGGACATGGTTATTCGCCTCCGTTCTTTCTGCGTTTGATGGCGGCGAGCGCTTCGAGCAGATCGTTTAAGTCATCGATGCCGTAATAGTCGAGCTCAATGCGGCCTTTTTTCTTGCCGGACACGATGCGGCAGGTGCGGCCGATCTTATCGCTGAGCTCCTGCGCGGCCAGACGGCCGTAGCTCTCGGCGATGAGCTCGTCATTCGTGGGTTTGCGCTCTTCCTTAGGATTACTCAGGCGCTTGGCGAGCGCCTCGGTCTGGCGGACGCTGAGGCCCTGCTTGACGATCAGGTTTGCCGCGTCGAGCTGCAAATCGGCCTTGAGCGGCAGCAGCGCGCGGGCATGACCGCCGGAGAGGTCGCCGTTTTGCAGCATTTGCCGCACTTCGGGGCAAAGCCCTAACAATCTCAGACTGTTTGCCACGGCGGAGCGGGACTTGCCGACACGCTCGGCGGCCTCCTCCTGCGTGAGATGGTAGTTGTCCATCAGCGTTTTGTAGCCCTCGGCTTCTTCGATGGGGTCAAGGTCTTCGCGCTGGAGGTTTTCGATGAGCGAGAGCTCGGTCATCTTGCGGTCATCCGCCTCGATGACGATGGCGGGCACTTCGGCAAGACCGGCGATGCGCGCGGCGCGCCAGCGGCGCTCGCCCGCGATGATCTGATAGTAGCCGGAAGAAAGGCGGCGGACCGTCAACGGCTGGATAATGCCGTGCTCGCGGATGGAATCGGCCAGATCCTGCAGAGCCTCTTCATCGAAGTGGCGGCGCGGCTGATTGGCATAGGGTTCGATCTGCGAGATGGGGAGGTAGAGGTTGTCGGACGTGTCGGTGCGCAGGGCGGCGTCGCCCAGCAGCGCGCCGAGCCCCTTGCCGAGCCCGCGGTTTGCATTTGCCATGGAAACTTCTCCTTTCTGTGGGATGAAGCGGGCGGAATGCGCCCTTATATTTAATGTATCAGCGGTTCTGCTTCAAAAACTCGTTGGCGAGGTCGCTGTAAGCCTCCGCGCCGCGGGAGGTGCGGTCGTAGTAGTTGATCGGCTTGCCGTGGCTCGGTGCCTCGGAAAGGCGCACATTGCGGGGGATGACGGTCGAATACACCTTGCCGGGGAAGTAGCGCTTGACCTCTTCCGCAACTTGGAGAGCGAGATTTGTGCGCCCGTCGAACATCGTGAGCAGCACGCCTTCGAGCTCCAGGCCGGGATTCAGGCTGCGGCGCACCATGCGGACCGTGTGCATCAGGTCGGACAGGCCTTCGAGCGCGAAATATTCGCCCTGCACAGGAACGATCAGGGAATTCGCGGCGCAGAGGGCGTTGACCGTTAAGAGTTCGAGCGACGGCGGGCAGTCAATGAGGATAAAGTCGTAATTGGGCGAGAGAATATCGAGCGCCTGCTTGAGCAGGAATTCGCGGTTTTCGCGGTCGATCATCTCGATGCCCGCGCCCGCCAGTGCCTTTGAAGAGGGGAGCACGTCGCCGTAACGCGTGTGCGCCACGCTGGCCGTGACGTCTGCACCGTTGATGAGCACGTCATAAACGCCGCGCGAGGCCGCCTTGTCCACACCCATGCCGGAGGTGGAGTTGGCCTGCGGGTCGAAGTCACACAGCAGGATGCGATTGCCTTTCTCCTTGAGGGAGGAGGTCAGGTTGACACAGGTCGTCGTTTTGCCGACGCCGCCCTTTTGATTGACGATTGCAACGATTTTAGCCAAAAAAACACCCACCTTAGTCATAGAAGCATTGATCCATTTTTATTCTTGTTCAGTATAGCACAAAACGGCTCAATTTCAACAGGGAAGCTCAAATTTTGCAAATTTGTTTCACGTGAAACATGACAAGGCGCAGGCCTTTACGCCCCGATTTGCCCCTGTTTGGGCCGGTGATGGGGTATCGCCGCTGGGGCAGTGCTGAGGACAGAAAAGGGCCATGGTAAAGGCGCTGACCTTTACCATGACCTGAAATCAGTGTTTCACGTGAAACAAATCACTCCTGCGGCTGGGTCAGCAGCATCGTACCGTAGGGTTCGAGCGTCAGGCGAAGCAGGCCGTTGCCGCAGAAGAACTCCTGATGGGACAGGGCGTCCTCGGCGAGCGTGCCGTCCCACGGAAGGGTGAGCGTGACGAGCTCGTCGCCCGCATTGACTGCCGTGAGGCAGTGGTCGTGCTCCGTGCGGCGCGAGAACGCCAGCGCGCGGCCCTGCGCGGCATGGTAGACGATCGTGCCGCTTTGCAGCGCCTCATGCGCCTTGCGCAGCGCGCCGAGCTGTTGGAAGTATTGCACCAATTCGGCATTCTCGCGTCCCCACGGGTAGGTTCCGCGGTTGAACGGGTCTTCAAAGCCCTGCATGCCGGCCTCGTCGCCGTAGTAGAGCATCGGCGAGCCGGGGAAGGTGTAGAGGATCAGAGCCGCGAGCTTGAGGAGCGACATGCCGCGCGCAAGGTCGGAATCGCTGAGCTGATAGACCGCGCGCTCGTCGCGCGTCTGCGGCGCGGGGGAGGTGAGGCCCAGAATCGTCAAAAGCCTTGGCGTGTCGTGGGTCGAGAGAAAATTCATCGCGCCGTAGAACGCGGGCGCAGGATAGTTTTCGCGCAGCTCCTCCATGCTGTCGCGGAAGTATTCCGCGCCGCCGCCGAGCAAATAGGCCATCAGCGCCGTGCGGAACGGGTAGTTCATCAGGCCGTTCGTCTCGCGGCCCAAAAGGTACTTGCGGCGCTGGGAGTAGGCGATCTTCGTCGTGCCGTCCTCCCAGACCTCGCCGAGAAGATAAGTGTCGGGGTTCTCCTCGTTCATCGCCGCGCGAATTTTGGCAATGAACTCGTCGGGGAGCTCGTCGGCGACGTCGAGCCGCCAGCCGGATGCGCCCGCGCGCAGCCAGCGCTTGATGATGGAGTTGTTGCCCTCAATAATGTAGTCAACATAGCTCTTTTCCAGCTCATTGACTGCGGGCAGGTTCTTGATGCCCCACCAGGCGTCGTACTCGTCGGGGAATGGGTGGAAGTTGTACCAGCGGTAGTAGGGCGACTGCTCGCCCTGCGCCGCGCCGAGGTCGTCGTAAAAGCCGTCGGCGTTGAAATAGACGCTCTTTCGCCCCGTGTGGTTGAAGACACCGTCGAGCATCACGTAGATGCCGCGCTTTTTCGCCTCCGCGCAGAGCGTGCGGAAGTCCGCTTCATCGCCGAGCAGCGGGTCAATGCGCTCATAACAGGCCGTGTCGTAGCGGTGGTTGGTCGAGGCCTCGAAGATCGGGCAGAGGTAGAGTGTCGTCACACCGAGAGAGGCGAGGTAGTCGAGCTTTTCCGTGATCCCCTGCAAGTCACCGCCGAAAAAGTCGCTGCACGTGATCTCGCCCTCGGCGTTCGGGCGGTATTCGGGAAGCTCGTCCCAATTTTCGTGCAGCGTGCGCGGGCCGACAAGGCCCGCAACATCACGAGATTTAGCGCGGCGGAAGCGGTCGGGGAAGATCTGATACGTCACGCCGCGCCCGAACCACGCGGGCGATTTGTGTGTGTCGTCGTAGACCGTGAGCTGCCAAGGCTCGACCGCGTCCCACGCGCAGAGGCCGTTTTTGCCGTAGCAGCTCGTGCCGCCGTCCGCCCACGAGAGGCGGAAGTGGTACCAGACGAGCTCCACGTCATCCGGCGCGGTGAAGATGCCGCGATAGACGACGTGGCCGTCCTCCTGCGCGGGAGTAAGCTCCACCGTCGTCCATTGGTCGGCAAACTCGCCGTGAGCAAGCAGCTCACAGCGCGTGACCGCCGCGCCGCGCTCGGGGCGAAAGCAGAACGAGACATCGGCGCCGCAGGGCACCGCGCCAAAGGGAGATTTGAAGAGAAGATCGCGCGGATCAAACCATTTAGTTGACATAACACATTCCTTTCTGCCAAATAAAGCGGCTGAAACAGGCAAAAGCGCGCCGAAACGGCGCGCTTAACCCAGCAGTGTATTTTCGCCCGTGATCGCGGAGGACGCGGACGTGTTGGAGAAGTAAGCGTTGAGCACCTGCACGGCGGTGGAGGCCAACGCTGCGCCGGAGCCGCCCTTTTCGATGACGATGGCGACGGCGATCTGCGGATCGTCGTAGGGGGCGAAGCAGACGAACGCGCCGTTGTTGTTCTTCGTGTCGCCAGTCTGGATCGTACCGGTCTTGGCCGCGGCGTCGACGATACAGTCCTTGAAATACTGCGACACCGCGCCGTCAGTCGCAAGGTCGTGCATACCGGCGAGGACGGCGGAGAGATTTTCGCTGCTCATGGCGATCGTCTCGACCGGCTCGGCGTCGTAAACGTATTCGAGCGCACCGGAGCCGCTGGAGCGGACGTTTTTCAAAAGGTGCGTGGCGTAGCGGTCACCCCCGCCGCAGAGCGTCGCGATGTAATTTGCGAGCTGGAGGGGGGAGTATTCCTGATTCGCCTGACCGAACGCCGCCCACGGGGCAAGGTTCTCGCCCTCGTTCTGCGAGGGAAGGCGGCCCGCGGTGTCGCCGATCTCAATACCGGTCGGCGCGCCGAGGCCGAATTTCGCGTAATACTCGCGCAGCGTGTCCATGCCCATGCGGTAGCCCATTTCGGCGAAGAAATAGTTGCAGGAATTCATGATCGCGCCGCGGACGTTGAGCGAGCCGTGGCCGCTGCGCTTCCAGCAGTAGGTGTAGCTCGCGGAGTAGCCGGGGTACGTCCACTTGCCGGAGTCGTAGATCTTTTCGCGCACGGTCGTCGCGCCGGATTCGAGCGCGGCGATGGCCGTCAAGGGCTTTAAGGTCGAGCCGGGGGCGTATTTTCCCTGCGTGGCACGATTCCACATCGGCTGCAAGGGGTCGGTGGAGAGCTCTGCAAGGTCCTGACGGAACGTCGAGAGGGAATAGGTCGGATAGGACGCAAGCGCCAGCACGTCGCCCGTGCCGACCTGCACGACGGCCACGGCCGCGCCGCGGTCGATGCCGTCGGATTTTGTCATGGAAGAGACGGTATTTTTGAGCGCCTCCTCCACCTGTGCCTGAAAGTCGATGTCGATCGTCAACGCCACGGTGGAGCCGGGCTTGGGCTCGACGGAGTAGAGCTCGCCGGTGATCTTGCCGGATTCGTTGAGCGTGACAAGGCGCTTGCCGTCGCTGCCGTGAAGATAGTCTTCAAACGCATTTTCCACGCCGGAGATGCCGACGGTGCTCGCGAGCGTGTAGCCGTCCTTATCCTTATAATCGTCCCAGTCCTGAATGCTGCCGGTGTAGCCGAGGACGTGGGCGGCGTAGTCGGTCTCGTAAACGCGCACGGACGAGGTATCCACCTGCACGCCGGCATAGTTGCCATCCTTGATGAGGGAAATGAGCGAAACATCCACGTCGCTCGCAAATTCGAAGGTCGTGGAGCCGTTCATCTTGGCGGAGGCGAGGGAGTAGCGCAGCCCGATGAGCGTGCGCACCGTGGAATTCGGGAGCGTTTCGTAGATCCCGTACTCGCTGCGCAGCTTCAGATACAGCGCAGAGCCTGTCAGCGTAGTGGGGAGGCCGTCGTCGCCGACGTTCTTTTCATTGATCCACTTGAGCGAGACGAGGTATTTGACGAGCGTTTTCGCGCTGCCGTTCGCGGTGTCGTAGGCGTAGGGCGAGGTCCTGGCGAGCGGAAGCGTGTCCTTAATTTCAACGCCCTGCGCGTTCATCAGTTCGATGACGCGCAGCAGTGCGTCGTTGAGCTCGTCGGAAGAGACGAGCGAGGAATCAAAATTCAGCGTGTAGACCGCGCGGTTCGACACGAGCACCTTGCCGTTGCGGTCGGTGAGGATGCCGCGCGAGGCCTTGACGGTCTCGGTCTTGGCGTTCGTGCGGATGGACTTGTCGAGGTAATCGTCGCCGTTGACGATCTGCGCGTCAAAGAGCGTGACGACGAACACGAGCGCGCAGAGAAACATCGCCGCGCCGAGTGCGATCAGGCGGCGGGTAAAGCGTTTGGGATCCATAGCGGCCTCCTTTCCTTGAGGCTTGGGGAAAATGGGGAAAATCAGTCGGGGAAGATGCGGCGGATGGCGCGCAGCGCCGGATAGACCGGCAGAAGAAGCAGGCACGAGAGCGCCGTTTCGCGCGCGAACAGGTGTAGCATTGGCAAAATGGCGGTCGAGCCGCTGCGCGGCAGCAGCGCGAACGCCTGCAAGAGGTCAACGAGCAGAAATGTCAGCACGGTCGAGAGCAGCGCACGGGCAAAGCCCTGCTGCAGCAAATTACTGACAACTGTTGAGATGAGCAGTGCCGCAAGCGTGAACGCGATCGTGTACAAGCACGCGAATGGTGCGGGGAGCACAAGGTCGCACAGCGCGCCGAAGACGATGCCCGCGATGACGGACGAGCGCGGCAGCTCGAGCGATGCCATGACCGCCAAAATGACGGGCGGCAGAAAGGGGATGACGCCGAAAAACGTCATCGACCCGAGAAGCAGCCGCCGCAGGAAAAAGAGCGCCGCGGCGGCGAGCGCGTAAAACGTCCACTTAAGCGCGGTGGTTTGGGTGAGATTCATGCGCGCCTCCCTCAGTCGACAATGTCGTAGTCCGTGATGACGAACACCTCGGTCAGGGCGGCAAAGTCCATCATGGGGGCAAGGACCGCGTAGCGGGCAAGGCCGTCGTCGCCGGTCTGGAGCGATTCGACCGAGCCGATGACAAGGCCGCTCGGGTAATATCCGCCAAGGCCCGACGTGACGATCTGGTCGCCGATGAGCACCTCGTCGTCCGACGTGAGGTACGAGAGCTTCAGTTTGCCCTGACCCATCAGGGAGAAGTCGCCCTCCGCCACGGCGACCTCGCCGGTGCGGAAGATGCGCGCGCCGAGCTCGGTGTCCGTGTCGATGACGGTCAGCACCGTCGACCAGTTGAGGCCGACCTCGGAAATGACGCCGACGAGATACCCCTCGGCGCTGACGACGCAGTCGCCCACGGCGATGTCCTGATCGGTGCCGTGGTTGAGAGACAGCGACGACGTCCAGCTGCTCTCGCTGTGGGCGAGCACGGCGGTGGAGACGAACGTGAAGTCGCGCCGCTGCTGCTGGAGCTTCAAAAGCTCGCGCAGGAGCTTATTTTCCTCGCTGTCGGCCTGTGCCTGACGCTGCTGGGCGCGAAGGTCTGCGACCTCTTTTTTGAGCGCCGCGTTTTCCTCCTTGAGTGTGGTCGTGTCCTCGTAATACTGGCGCTTGTCGGCCGCCCAGTCGCTCACGGCAGTGGCGGCGGCGCGGAACGGGTACGTCAGCACGCCCGCGATGTTTTCGAGCACCGAGGACGTCGAGGAAAAGTAGGTCAAAAGGCTCAATGCCACGGCGACCGCCGCGGCGACGGCCAGAATGCGCAGCCCGTGCTGACGGAAAAATTCTTTCAAGGCTTACCCTCCTTTCATCGTAGGGCAGGGGAGAGGTTAGAGGAGCTTGACGCCAAAGCGCGCGAGCACTAAGCCAAGCTGCTCGACGGGCAGTCCCATGACGTTGAAAAAGTCGCCGTCGATGCGCTCGACGAAGAGCGCGCCGCGGCTCTGCACGCCGTAGGCGCCGGCTTTGTCCATCGGCTCGCCGGTTTTGATGTAGGCGCGGATCTCGTCATCCGTCATCGGGCGGAAAAAGACGCGCGTGGACACGGCGAAGCGCTCTTCCTGCGCGCCGCGGCGAACGCTCACGCCCGTGCAGACCGTGTGAGCGCGGCCGGAAAGCGCGCGCAGCATGCGGAACGCGTCGGTCTCATCGTGCGGCTTGCCGAGGCGGTCATTGCCCAAAAAGACCATCGTGTCCGCCGTGATGATGAGATCGTCGGGCGCGCAGAGCGCGGCGGCAGCGTCACACTTCTTCTTTGCAATGTAGCGTACCGTGTCCTCGGGAGAAAGACCTTCCGGATAGCTCTCGTCAATGTCGAGCGAGAGGGTCTTAAAGTCCTCCACGCCGATGCGGGCGAGCAGCTCCTGACGGCGCGGGGATTGAGATGCCAAAACGATTGCCATGATATTGCCTCACTATTTGATAATAAAAAGTATAATCAAGATAAAAAATTACAATTTGGAATTCATTCTGCGCCGCGATAGAAGAGACCGCGGGTGATATTCTCCGGCGCTTCGACCGTCTCACCCTGATACGCGCGCAGCATCTGCACGCAGTCCTCGGGCGATTCGGTCGTGAAGCGCAGGCAGGCATAGCGCAGGCCAAGGCTCTGCCAGTCGCGCGCTTTGTCCGCGAGGTAGAGAATTTTCCCGTTCTCGATCTCGCTGCGGCAACCCCACGCGCGCAGCACGGGGAAGTGCTCGCCGCGCCGGTCGGTGAGCTCCGGCGCGCTTGCGCACGCGCCGTCGCAGGGAACGGAGGCGGGGCGCTCGGTAAAGTATCGACAGCCGAACGCGTTCGCATTCAGGCAGTTTTCCGTGAGCATCAGGGGAAGGCGGCCATAGACGATGGCCTCGCACGGGAGACACTTGCTGAGGTCCCGAATCTGCGCGTCGCGCAGCTCGAACGAGACGCACGTGCTCGAAAGTCCCTGTTCTTTCCAGAAAGCGAGCGCGGCGGAGTTGTAGAGGTTCAGCGGCCAGCCGCCGTGCAGCTTGCAATCAAGTCCACGCGCGAGCGGCAGGTGGCCGAGGTTGCCGATCGACACGCCCGTGACGCCTTTTTTGGCGGCGTCCTCGAGCAGCGCGCGCAAAATAGGCTCGTCCTGCGTGCGGTAGATGCGCGGCAGGACAGCGAAAAATTCCGTTCTGCCGAGATACGGCGAAAGGTCAAGCTGCGCCAGTAGTTCGACGGGCACATACACCCGCGCGGGAGCGAGTGCGATCAGTTCCTCACTCAGCTGCTCGGCCCTGTGGAGGGAGACGGTCAAAAGCGGCTTGTCCGCGCTGTTTTTGACGATTGTTGGCGGAACAAAGTCGAATACGCGACGTTTCGGCACAGCGGTGCGCTGCGCTTCCATCTGCGCAAGCGCTTCGCGGCGCAGGGCATTGAGCGCACCTGCGCTGACGGCGAGACCGCCGTCGAGTGCGACGGCGCACTGCGCCGCCGAAAATACCGTGCCGCCGGTTTTCCTGAGGCGCGTTTCGACCTCTTCCGCGGTGACGGCGCGGCTGCGCGCCGCCTCGGGCACTGCGCCGGTGACGGTCACAGCATGGCCGTCTGCGTCCTCGGCTGTCAGGTGCATCGGCTCTCCGGCGCGGATGGTGCATTCCAATGTGAGCGGCACGAGCCGCAGATTTTCCTTTTCATAGCGCGCGCGAATCTCGCTGAACCAGTCCTCGGGCCATCTTGCATTTTCGGGCCGCGTGCCGAACATCTCGCGTCCGCGCACACCGCGGTAGTACCCCTCGGTAAAGCCGTCGCGCGAGAAGGCGAGGGCGAGCTTTTTCTGCTCGTCCTTCGTCGGCGTGCGATGCTCGCGCAGGAGACGCGCGTAAATTTCCGTCACGGCGGCGACATACTCCGGCCGCTTCATGCGCCCTTCGATCTTGAGGCAGGCGACACCCATATCCATCATCTCCGGCACGAAGGGCGCGAGGTTCGCGTCCTTCAAGCTCAGCGGATAGCCGTCCGCCCTGCCGGAAAAGCCGTAGGGCAGACGGCAGGGCTGGGCGCAGGCGCCACGGTTGCCGCTGCGCCGCCCGATGACGGCAGACATCTCGCACTGGCCGCTGTAGCACATGCACAGCGCGCCGTGGACGAACGTTTCGATCTCGACGGGGCTTTTTTGGCAGATTTCGGCGATCTCCCCGCGCGAAAGCTCACGCGCGAGCACCGCGCGCGTCATGCCGAGCCTTGCCGCTTCCTGAACGCCCGAGAGCGTGTGCAGGCTCATCTGCGTCGAGGCGTGCAGCGGCACGTCGGGAATAATTTTTTGCAGCGTCGCCAGAACGCCCCAATCCTGCACCAGGATCGCGTCCACGCCGCACTCCGACGCGGCGCGCGCCTCCGCAGCAAGCGCGGGGAGTTCGCGGTCGGTGACGAGCGTGTTGAGCGTCAGATAGACCTTTACGCCCCGCAAATGGCAATAAGAGACCGCCGCGCGGAATTCCTCGTCAGAGAAGTTCCTCGCGCTGCGGCGCGCGTTGAACGCGCCAAAGCCCATATACACGGCGTCCGCACCGCTCTGTACGGCGGCAACAAGCGCCTCCTGCCCGCCCGCGGGCGCTAACAGCTCTGTCGTCAAGGCTTACTTTTTCTGCTGCTGGAGCTTGAAGATCTCGCGCTTGAGTTCGCTGACCTCGTTCTTGGCCTGAGAAGCCTCGTCGAGGTACTGCTTGAGCTGACGGCGCAGCGCGTCGCCGGCCTCGCGCTCTTTGAAGAGCTCGTCGGTGATGTTCACGGCGGTCAGCACGGCGGCGTCCGTGCGGCCGACCTTGGCAGCGTCGAGCAGCTCGCTCATTTTGTCGTTGACGTAGGAGCCGACCTTCTGCATATAGGAGGGGGCTTCCTCGGCGACAAAGGTGTATTCCTCGTCGCAGATGGAGATCGTGATGCGGTTTTCCATGATTTGTGTGCTCCTTTCTATTTCGGCGTTGCACAAAAAAGGGCAAATTCCACCCATATAATCTCTAACAGTATAACACGGGAGTGAAAATGTGAAAAGGGGGAAGCAAAAAATTTCATGTTTACGAACGGGAAAATTTCATGTAGAATAATGAAATCGAAAATGGACGAAAGGAGGCGGGGAACATGGCAGGCTATGTGCTGCATTTGAGCACCGAGGAGAACATCACGCTCTCATCGGCGACGGTCAAGCGATTGATCGCGGGTGGCAGCGGCGACGCGGCGCTGCTGTACCTCGCCATCCTGCATGCGCGCGGCGCGGCGGACTCCGGCAAGCTCGCGCGCGAGCTCAAGTGGGACGAAACGCGTCTTCGCGCGGCGGAGCAGGCGCTCTACGAGATGAAGCTCGTCGGCGCGCCGGAGAAGAAGGAGGAAGCGCCCCTTCCGCCGCCCCAGCAGCTCAGCGAGCCGCCCGAGTACACGCGCGAAGACATCGCGCGAAAGCTGGAGGGCGACGGGCGCTTCGCCTGCCTTCTGCGCGAGGTGGAGCACAAGCTCGGCCCGCTCTCGACCCCGTCGGTCAAGAAGCTGTTAGGGCTGTACGAAAGTCTGGGTCTGCCCGCGGACGTCGTTTACACGCTCGTCAACTACTGCATCGCGAAAAAGGAGCAGCAGTTCGGCGAGGGGCGGCTGCCCAACATGCGCGAGATCGAAAAAGAGGGCTACGTCTGGGCGCGCAAGGAGCTCTTTTCCATCGAAAAGGCCAGCGAGTACATGAAGCGCGAGCAAGCCCTGCGCGGCAGGTACCCCGAGTACATGGCGGCGCTGCAAATGCAGGGCCGCGCAAGCGCGCCGAGCGAGGAAAAGTACCTCTCCGCGTGGGCGGAGATGGGCTTCCCGGCGGAGTAGCGGTCTTGCGGGATCGTGCCGAGGGCGTTGTCCTCATAGAGCTTATTCAGCACCTTGTCAATCTGTTCAAGGCGCGTCGTGATTTGCGGAATACGCTTCTGCTGCTTTTTGGTCTGGTCGGTCTGCTGCATGGCAAGGTTCTTTTTCACTAAGGCTTCAAACTCCGCCCGGTTGCTGATAGAATAGTCCTCGATTTTCTTCAGCACTTCCGCGATGGTCTGCATGAGCAAGTCCGCGTCCATGATGTGCGGGGAATGGCATTTGGGGTTCTTGGCTTTCCCCTTGTGGTACTCGCTGCAAAAAGCAACATGGCGCTTGCCGCCGTTCCGGTAATCTATACGAATGTGCATTTTTGCGCCGCAGTCTTTACAGAAAAGCAAGCCGGACAGAGGGTGGATTTCCCCGTCCCCGTTGGGGCGTCTGACGGGTGCGTTTTCCAAAATCCGCTGTACGGTTTCAAAATCGCTGCGGCTGATAATCGGCTCATGCACATTTTCTGTGATGTGCCACTGGCTCCGGTCTACATAGTGGTTATGTTTATCCCGGAAATGCTTTGTAGTCTTGAAGTTGACTACATCGCCGCAATACTCCTGCCGTGTGAGGATATTGGTCAAGGTGGCTTTGTTCCACTTGCAGCGGTTATCCTCGTTGAGCGTCTTATTTTTACAGGTTCCCCGCCCCCGGTCTTTCATATAGAAAGTGGGGGTAGGGATTTGCTCCTGTGTCAGATGTACGGCGATTTGGTTGCGGTTCTTCCCGCCGATAAACAGACGGAAAATCAAACGGACAACCTCGGCGGCTTCCTCGTCGATTATCCAAAAATCCTTGTTGTCCGGGTCTTTGACATAGCCGTAAGGGGCTTCGGTGACAATCGGCTTTCCACTCATGCCTTTGGTCTTAATGCCCGTTTTCACTTTCTTGCTGATGTCCTTTGCGTACCACTCCGACATGATATTGATAAAGGGCGCAAACTCCAATGTGTCGGGCTTCTCGCTGTCTATCCCGTTGTTGACCGCGATAAAGCGCACATTGTTCCGTCTGAATATCTCCATCGCGTTGCCGACTTGGAGATAGTCGCGCCCCCAGCGGGTAAGGTCTTTCATAATGCAGACACCGATTTTCCCGTTTTCCACATCGTCCATCATGCGGGAGTAGGCGGAACGGTCAAAAAACCTGCCGCTTTCGTCATCGTCGATGTAGTGCCGGATATTGGTTAGGTGCTGCCCTCTGGCATAGTTCTCCAAAAATATTTTTTGGTTCTGTATGCTGTTGCTCTCGCCGCCGTCCCTGTCCTCGTCGCCCACGGAAAGGCGGGAGTAAAGGGCTGTAATTTTGCTATAATCAGTCATGTGCATAACCTCCTGTGCGTCCATGTATGTGTCATTTACACTTAAAATTATGCACTCCAGCGGGCAGAGCCGTATTCCATGCCCTTGCGGTACTTTTTCGCGTTCTTGCCCTTGACATACACCGCCAGCCGGACAAAAACCGCGCCGAGGATGCCGACGCAGATATCCAGCGCGTGAAAGCTGGGCGCGGAGCTGGAGAAGGCGGTCTGGAAGCCCTGTCCGATATGCAGTAGCTTTTCCGAAGCGTCAAGCCCCGGCGCCAGCCGCACCGTCTGGCAGAGCTTATCAAAGAGATACACAAATAACAGATACGTCCATGACGAACGGTTTACCGCCGTGCCCAAAATCTTGGAGACACCATGGCTGTGTGCGGAGGGCGAAGACAAGAAGACCATTCCACCTTACAAGCAGGAGATTGCATGGCTGAAAGCCTCAAAACAGATGGATAAGAGGACAGACGATTGAAAAAAAGAATCATTGCAGCAGTAGCAGTATTTGGACTTTTGGGCGGAATATTATATTTTGCATATGCACAGACAGCGGCGCAGAACAATGTGAAGCATTTCACAGCTTTTTTTGCTGTGGAGGGAGAATCTATTGACCAGAATAATGATATAAAAAAAGAAATCGCACGCCTGACAGGTGCGGATTGTGAAGAACTATGGCTGGTGGGACAGTCCAAGGAAAGTGCCTTGAACAGTTATATTGTGAGTGGGGAATATCCGGATTTTATTTCCGGAGATACCAGTCTTTATGAGGCAGGGGCATTACT
>ENA-OPCW01001127-OPCW01001127.1-human-gut-metagenome-genome-assembly--contig:-NODE-1127-length-13923-cov-3.337828_pt1 | contig 13923 bp, 14 predicted proteins | sample MGYA00241258_ERZ501496 | MGnify/ENA primary metagenome ERZ501496 (study PRJEB25962, sample SAMEA2042660) | human gut metagenome | biome: human gut; feature: human-associated habitat; material: faeces...
GCCTGCCATAAATATTTTAGCGGTCTTTTTACGGTATTTCCCGGCATTCGAAGAGGGGGAGGCGTTCCGGAGTTGTATTCCGTCTGTGCGGGAGATTCAGGAAATAGCTTTCGGGTCGAAAAACAGCCGGGAAGCGGGTGGCTGGATCATTCAATATGCGGGGCGTCACGGTTACGACGCAGAAACGATCGATCGTTTTTGGAGGGTGTACAGTATGGTTGCTAACGAGGATTCTTACTAAACTAATAATTAAAAAAGTTCCGATAATGAAACGATTGTTTTTTCTGATAGCGATAGCTTTTTTGATGGCTGGTTGCAGTGACAAGGATGATGAAAATGTTGATATGGCGAGTGTCGGACATTATGTTTGGCAAAACGAAAGCGATCACCGCATAACATTGACCGTAATAGGCAGATTTGAAAATGAAGTTTTGCTCCCGAAAGAGCGTATTTCGAAAACGATGATCGGATTTATTTTTCCGCCATCACCACGTTCTTATACAATAGAGGGGATGAAAATTTCTTTCGATGACGGGTCTTATGGCGGTGTTTTCTCCATCCCGACGGAGTATCCGACTGCGCCGTACAATCCGTGTGACGAGTATAATTATGAGATGGGAGAGGAATATAAGGAGAGCGGAATGCTTCAGCGACAATGGACTTATACGTTTACTAACGCCGACTACGATGCGGCCGTAGCTCGCGGGCCGATGACGGAGCAGTAGCGTTTTGCTGAAACAGCGAAATCCTTCGAGTCGAAATCCCCGGCACAGATTCGCTGTGCCGGGGATTTCTATCCGGGAATTTGACCGAAGCTTTTTCGCGTGGAATGTGCAGAAGTCGGATTGCATGTCCGAACCCGTGCGTTCGGCCGTTGCCGCCGAACGGGAATATTCCGATCGTAAGATTGTTTTCGATTACTGTTCCGGCCCTGCATGGCCGCCCGTTTGCCGTACCGTGTCGGGTTTGGCCGCAGTGAGCGAATCGGGCCGCAGAGTTTCCGGCGCCGGTTTTTTTTGCCCCGTTTTTTCGGGTGCGGGCATTTCGGTTGCAGCCGGTCCGATCATCGAAGTATAGGTGTTGTGGCGGATGGCGGCGATGACGATTACCGCGATAGCGGCGATGGCCAGGATCAGTCCGATGATTCGTTTAGTCATGGTCGTTTTGGGTTTTAAGCACTTCGACCGCCCGCAGCATGACGGGGTCGATCGGGTAGATATTCACGTAAAATCCCGCTTCGTTCAGGGGGGTGTTCCGTCCGATGTAGGCCCGTAACTGGGCTTCGATCAGCTTGCGCGAGCGGGCGATGTCCTTGTAGTCGGGCTGTACGCCGTTGCGGGCTGCGTATCGGATGAAGTCGTTCATCAGCTCCTTGTCGGCATCGAGCAGGGCCTGGAGTTCCGGAATGGTCTTCACGGCGTTCAGGGCGTCGCGGTGACGGTCGGCGTATTCGAGCGTATAGCGGAAGAGGATGTTGCGTCCCGACACCTCGAGGAAATAGCGGGTTACGTCGGTCGTATCGACCGGCACGAACAGGTCGGGCATGATGCCTCCTCCGCCGTAAACCACTTTGCCGCCGGGCGTTACCTTGCGCAGAGAATCGTTGAAGTGAATGCTGTCTGCCGAGAAAAACTCGTTGTGCCGGTAACGGTTCCAAAGATCTTCTTCATACCCCAGCGCATCGCCGTTGGTGTAGGGTTTTTGGATCGAGCGACCTGTGGGAGTATAGTAGCGTGCGACGGTGAGCCGCAGGGCCGAACCGTCGGGATAGGGTATCTGCCGTTGTACGAGTCCTTTGCCGAACGAGCGGCGTCCGATGATCGTACCCCGGTCGTTGTCTTGCAGCGCTCCGGCCAGAATTTCGCTGGAGGAGGCGCTGAATTCGTCGATCAGCACCGCCAGGGGCAGCTCTTGGATCGTGCCGTTTCCGTCGCTCATTTCATCCGTGCGGTTGTGGTTTCGGTCTTCGGTATAGACGATCAGCTTGTCGGCCGGCAGGAATTCGTTGGCGATGCGGATTGCCTGGTCGAGGAAACCGCCGGGATTGCCCCGCAGGTCGAAGATCAATCGCTTCATACCTTGTGCCTTGAGGTTGTTCAAGGCGGTGATGAGCTCGTTGTGCGAGGTGATGGCGAACTGGGAGAGTTTGATGTAGCCGATGCTGTCGGGCAGCATGAAGGCCGCTTCGAGGCTTTTGATCGGAATGGCGCCGCGCGTCACTTCGACCTCGACTGGCCGGAGAGCGTTGCTACTACGTTCCGACGGCAATCATGTGGCATATCATTCCGCCGCGAAAGACCTCCCGGGAATACTTCGAATCGCTATGCTGCCAGGTCGGACGCACCCAGCGTCTGCGAGCCGGAATGAGGGGGCAAACCGTACGTCTGTTATCGGGCGAGGCTGTCAAGTGGGGCGCAACGCTTCTGTTGGCTCTCGGCTTCCTGTTGCGGTTCTCCGTCCCCAAAGCCCGCTATCTGCTCCTGATGCGGAGGCAGATCACACGGGGAATATTGAAAAAAGGGTGACTGTAAAAGTCACCCTTCTCTTTTTACGACACTTGTTCCCTTTAGAACAGGTATTTCTCCGACCGGACCTTCTCGACCAGCTGGAAAGCGTGCTGCCACGCCTCCTCGCTGAAAGTCGTTCCGACCACTTCGATCACCTTCCCGGCGACGATGGCACCGATCGTACCGCACTGACGCAGCGTCAGCCCCTCGCATAACCCGGAGAGGAATCCGGCAGCATACAGATCGCCCGCACCCGTCGTATCGACCCGCTTGGCTGCGGCCATGATCCCCACGTGGACCACTTCGCTGCCCCGCTTGATCAAAGCCCCCTTGATACCGACCTTCACGACGGCCAGCTCGCACAGCTCCGAAAGCATCTGCAAGGCATTGAGCGGCTCGCCCTCGCCGGTGAAGGCTTTCGCTTCGTCCTCGTTGGCAAAAACGATATCGACGTAATCCTGAATGAGCGAGCGCAGAAATTCCAGGTTGGCCTCCACGACATTGAAACTCGCCAGGTCGATCGCTACCTTCAGACCGCAGGCTTTAGCCGTACGGACCGCACCGGCAATCAACTCGTGATCCTGCACCAGATAACCTTCGATATAGAGACAGTCGTAACCTTCGAAAATAGCAGGCGTAACCTCTGCCGCACTCAACTCCAGCGCAGCTCCCAGGAATGTCACCATCGTCCGTTCCCCGTCGGGAGAAATGAGCGACACGCACCGTCCCGAGCGCTCCTTTCCCCGGAAAATAAAGGGTTCTATACCCAGGTTCTCAAGAGCCTGAATGAAGAAATCTCCCGTCTTGTCGGTTCCCACCTTGCCGATAAAGCCCACGTCGCAACCCAAACGGGCCATCGCCCGGATCGTATTGCCGGCCGATCCTCCGAGCGAGAGCGAGTAAGGCAGACCGGCGACCGATTTCGAAATCTCGGTCTGCAAGGCCGCATCCACCAGGCTCATCGAACCTTTCGGCAAATTGAACGTATCGAGTACTTTGTCGGTCTTCAGATTGACCAACATGTCTGTCAGAGCGTTTCCTATTCCTATTACGCGTTTCATGAAGTCAGTATTGTTCGAAAATAATGTCAGATAGAGAGGATGCGCACCAGATCCACCGCTCCACGGTCGATAGTCCGGTCGTGGCTGACGGCACGCGAGAAGGGAACATAGACGATCTGGCCGTTGCTCATACCGATCATCACATTGCGCTGCCCCTCCATAAGCGCCTCGATGGAGGCTTCGCCCATACGCGAAGCCATGATACGGTCGATTGCCGACGGCGACCCGCCCCGCTGGATATGTCCCAGAATAGTCACCCGGGCATCGTACTGCGGAAACTCCTGCTTCACGCGTTCGGCAAGCCCCATGGCACCGCCCGTAGCGGGATTCTCGGCCACCAGCACGATCGCCGAATTTTTACTTTTGCGGAATCCCTGGTTGATGAGCTCGCCCAGTTGATCGACCTCCGTGTCCATCTCGGGAATGATCGCGGCTTCGGCTCCCGAAGCGATCGCCCCGTTCAACGCCAGATAGCCGGCCGTATGTCCCATAACCTCGACGAAGAAGAGGCGTTCATGGCTGGAAGCCGTATCGCGCAGTTTGTCCACCGCCTCGACGATCGTATTGAGCGCCGTATCGTAGCCGATCGTAGCGTCCGTACCGCCCAAGTCGTTATCGATCGTACCCGGCAGGCCGACGATCGGCACATCGAACTCCTGAGCGAAAATACAGGCGCCCTTCAACGAACCGTCCCCGCCGATCACCACCAACGCATCGATACCGCTGCGCTTCATATTCTCATAAGCCCGGCGGCGCCCTTCAGGGGTCATAAACTCCTGGCTGCGGGCCGTCTTCAGCATCGTGCCGCCCTGCTGGATGATATTGCTCACGGAATCCGATTGCAGGTCGATGATTTCGTCATCGACCAATCCCTTATAACCGCGCATGATACCTTTTACGGAATACCCGTTATAGATCGCCGTACGCGTCACGGCACGGATCGCGGCATTCATCCCGGGAGCATCGCCCCCCGAAGTCAGCACTCCGATACACTTAATTGCAGCCATACTTTTTCTTTTTACTGAAAAAACGTTCAAATATACGAATAAGTCGAGAACAAAAGCGAATTTTATTCGGTTTTGTCGAGCGGGAGTATATTCGGGGTAAGCCAAATATACGAATAAGTCGAGTGCCGAGCAAAATTTATTTTAGCTCGGCCGAGCGCGAGTATATTGGACGAAGTCAAATATACGAAAAACAACCGTCCTCCGCAACTTTACTCCGAGGGAAACGACCGTCGCACGCGGCAGTCCCGCTCCGCCGGAGCCGGGAAATTCCGAACGTCCGCACCTTCCGCCACACAACTTCCGTGCAATATGCCTTGCGGCGTGCTCCTTCGGTCCGCCACAAAAACCGGAGCCGGACTTTTCCCTCAGGAAAAAGATCCGGCTCCGACCTGAAAAAACTTTTTATTTCGATCAACGCTTTTATTCAAAATCAATCAAAATCATCGCATTCGGCCGCAGGTTCCGTCGCGGTAATCTTCACGCCTTTCGAACCGACACGGATATCGACTTTCTCACCGTCCTCCTTATCCTCCACCGCGATCTTCACCCGGCCTTCCCCGGCACTCAAATCAACCATGCCTTCGGGTGTATCCACTCTTAACAAAGAGTTATCGGCAGATCCGGGGTCCGGCAAAGCCGGTAATTCCATATCCGGATCGTAGCTTTCCGTCCTTATCTCATACCATTCATATCCCCGCTCACGCTCCCGGACCGCAGAAACACCCAGGCCGATAATAATCAATATCCAGATTAGGAAAGTCGTCAGGACGGCCCGGCGGCTCGGTTTGCGGGAAGCAATCAGGCACATCAACACATAAATCAGCAACAGCACCGGCACCAACGCGGTCATAATCCCCAGCGACACCGTCCAGATGCCCGCATCGATAGACACAACCTCCGGACCGGCCATCCCGACAGCAAACAGACCGATAATCAATGCGCATGCACCCAGAATCAACCCGAATACCAGCAAGCCGGCCAGGAGTTTCAATACAATCAGGACGACCTGCCCCAAGGCATAAACGGCCTTGGCAACGACCGGTTTGGCATCGGCATCGACATCGTGATTCGCCGCCGAAGCCTCCTCGATGGATTGTACGGTAATCCGCTGTCCGTTTTGTTCGAGCTTCTGACGCGCAGTACGGGCTGCCGGTACAGCGAACCACATAATCAGGTAGCAAATAAAGAACACGCCGAGCAAGTTGCTCATCAGCGGCACAAGCCACCAGAAAAACGGAATCCATCCCAACAACAGCAACAGAATGAGCGGCAGGAACATCAGCAGACGGATCCACGTGGGACTGGTCCCGAAATACTTGGCCACACCCGAACAGACACCGCCCAGGCGCGCCTGGTCCATATCCCGGTACAGGCGACGCGGAATCCGGCCTTCGCCGCGCGGGGCTTCACGGCCCTCCTGTTCCCGAATGGCTTCGGCAGACCCCATTTGAGCGATAATCTCCTCGACCAACGATAGCTCCACCACTTTAGAATTATCCTGGTGCGAGAGAATCAGCTCGGCGATACGGGCCTCGATATCCTCGACGATCTCCTTTCCGCCGTCGGTATTTCTATACGTATCGTTCAAGCTCTCCAGGTAACGCGAAAGCACCTGAAAGGCATCGGCCTCCATCGTGAAGGCAATCCCCGAAATACTGCATTTCTTAACCTCTTTCATCGCGATCGGTCTATTTGAGTTCGTTATTCGCTGCACCGCGAGTAGAACCGCCGCTCGTATCGGCAGAATTCACACTGCACGGTCCAGCATAGGAAACGCTTCCGGCGCTCGACGTTCGGGATTGCAAAGCCTGCTCGCAATAGACCCGAATATCGGCAGCGCTCGACGCCTCCGCCTCGCAGAAGTGTGCGACCAGCTTCCGGGCATCGATCGACGCAGCGGAAGAGGCTTCGAACACCGCTTTCTGCACCGCCCCCTGCAACAGAATCGACGATGCACTCGAAGCATCCGCTTCCAGACGGTCCGCATCGATCTGCGCCACGACTTTAGCGCTGCTCGAAGCGTCGATTTCACACGTTTCGACCTGTGCATCCACACGGATCCTGGCTGCGCTCGACGCTTCGATCTCCAGCATTCTGCCGGTAAAGAGTGTCTTGGCCACGATCTTCGCAGCGGAGGAAGCCTCCAATTTGCGGATATTTCCGTTGTAAGGTACGCGCACCAGGATCTGCTCCGAAGGCACTGCATGAATGCGAGGAGCGACCGTAATCTTCAACTCGCCACCATCGATCCCGACCCGCACGTACTCGATCAGGTTATCATCCGCACAGATTTCGATATCGCCGGGCTCGTCGGTAAGCAGGACCTTCACTCCGCGCGAAGCATCGATGGTATGAAAGTTTCCGACCGCCACGGTGCGGGTTATCAGATTTCCGCTTCCCTTGATCCGGGTTTGACCGAAGATACTGCCTCCGCACGCTGTCGTACCGAACAGAACGGCCATCATTGCCAACAGGGCCATCATCAATTTTTTCATCGTTTTCAGTTTTTTAATTAATCAATCGGTTATGCCGGGTCGTTTTCCCGGTGGCGAATCATTTGAATTTGTCCTACCAGTTCCTCCCACGCTTCATCCAGCGAAGCCAGGTACTCCCGCCCCTTGTCCGTAAGGGAATAGTACTTGCGGGGCGGTCCCTGCGGGGACTCTTCCCACCGGTAAGTGAGCAGGCCCGCATTCTTCTGCCGCGTCAGGATCGGATACAGCGTCCCTTCGACCACGATCATCTCCGCCTCCTTGAGTTCGGCGATGATCTTCGGAGCATAAGAATCCCCCTGCGAGAGGATCGCCAGGATGCAGTAATCCAGAATACCCTTGCGCATCTGCGCCTTTACGTTATCCTCAACCATATCATCGTTGTTTATACATTGAATTTCTTATTTCATGTTTCAGCTCCGGGTCCGGTCCGCATATCGGAAATACGCAACCCTTTCCCCGGGCAGTTTCCGGGCTGTCCCGGATTCGGCCTACCGGGAATTCCCTTCGAGCCGTTTGGGACCTTTGGGTACGACGATCCACAACAGGATATAAACCCAAATCGACAAACCGCCGACCAGTACCAGGAGCAGCGTCGCCAGCCGCACCTTTCCCGACGGGAGTCCCAAATAATCGGCTACTCCGGCGCACACACCGGCAATGACTACATCGTCCGACGAACGGTACAATCTCGCATGATTTCTTTCTGCTTTCATAGATTTCCATTTTTAGAAGCTGTTTGAATTTTATTCGAGATTATTCGAAAGCCGTTTTCGAGTAGATTCTTTTTGGGTAGTTGCCGTAAATTGCGGGCTATTTTCAAAACCAGCTAAAAAAGAAGATACCGAAAAGAGGCTCAAAGAAGCCGAAACACTTTCTCACAGCGAATGTTCAACTCATCTATAAAATTCAAAACAGATTCTTAGATTTCGAAGAGATACAATTCAAAGGTTCCGACGGAATCACGATCCACAGGATGATGTAAACCCACAGCGACAGACCGCCGAAAAGAATCAGGAACAGCGTGATAAGGCGCAGGATCGTCGAGTCGATCCCGAAGAACTCAGCGATTCCGCCGCACACGCCTGCGATCGAACGATTCGTCCGCGAACGGTACAAGTGCCGGGAACTGACGCACGAGGCACTCTCCGCATCCACGGACGCCTCGTCTCGCTTCTCCCCGGTCGGCAGCTCGCCGAATTCCGAAGGATCGCCCATTTGCGCCATCGCCCCCTGCACCATCTGAAGGGTAACGACCATCATCGGCGATGAAATCCTGGACCGGAAAATCTCTGCCAGTCGGGCTTCCACATCGTTGAGAATTTCCGGATCACCGGCCGGCAACCGCCGACGGATCGCATCCAGGTACTCCTTCAACCGACGGTAAGCATCCTTGTCGAAAGTAAATGCCTGGGAAGCCAAATTTACGCTAATAGTCTCTTTCATGGTCAATATCTATCATTAATAAATGAGTTGTATATTCTTTACAGTTCTATCACACTACAAATATAATGTAAAAGTAATTACCATGCAATACATAGTACTATTTTTTCAACAAAAAATTTCGTTTACCAATAATTTCACCTCTATAAATATAAAAAAAGCGCCAGAGGTAAACCGGACGCTTTAACATAAGATAGAAAGACTAAATATATAATATTTCCACGAAACTAATAAATGCCTCTTTCCTTTAATATCATCCCCCAACCACTTCCATCCTTATATTTAAATAATATAATTTGGGTAAGAGCATTCCCTTTACCAACTTCTATTGTACCATCAGAAAACACATAAAGATAAGACTTAGAAAATCGCTTCCTATAAATCTTTTTACCCGTATTATTATCCACAACAACTACTTTGACTCCATTGGTAAAATAATCACCAAGTTCTGCTGCCTTAAATTTAACAATCACATCTAAATAATTGTTCTGTTCTATTGCCGCCAATGAAACATTTCGATATAAAGTAATTCCCCCTATTGGCTTAACACTCTCGCCTTCACTTTGCGCAAAAGTGGAAACGGTTGAAAAAATAAACAAGAATACAACGAATACTTTTTTCATGATATCAAAAAACAATTAGATAAAGAACAAAACACAATCATTAGACCTCATTTCCATTAAAAATCATCAATATAAAAAAAGTGGACAATTCGAGAGAATTGTCCACTTTAGTAGCGGGAGGAGGACTCGAACCTCCGACCTTCGGGTTATGAGCCCGACGAGCTGCCAACTGCTCCATCCCGCGATATATCGTTTATTCGATGCGAATATTCCGCTTTTGTGACTGCAAAGATAAAACAAAAAAATGGTTCTGCCAAATATTTCGACAATAAACCCAAAAACAAATACCGATTAAGCAGGCCTTCAAGCCGATGAATCACTCCTCGCGCTTGCAGCCGGCACCAATCAATTCCGCCTGAAAGCTCGCATACTCCTCCGGAGTTACGAATTTGTCGGCACTGATCGTCAGCTGTCCGACCGGAGTATCGATCCGAATCCGAACATCATCGCTCGTAACGATCTTCAGGTTCTTTATCTCGACATTCAACCGTCGGGTCTCTCGACCACGGACCACGGAGAGGTGCAATACTCCCTCCTCGATCTCGATCGCTCCATTCTGAATAGACCACCGATCCTGATCGCGCATCTTCCGAAACACAGGATAGACCAGTACCGCAACAGACAACAAAAGAAAATAGCCGAATATCAGTTTCCAATGGAGCGAGGTAAATGGCAATTGCTCCGCAAAAAAGATTTTCAACAGCAAAAAGAACAGAAGCATTGCGACTCCCATTCCCAAAAGAAGCCGACGAAAACGCGTCTGTCTCGTATCGTCATAACCGTATTTACTCATGGCTCGATTTTTTAAATGCCGGATAAAAGCCATCCGACTCCATTCCCTACGACTCGAATATACGAAAAATTAGCGAATATACTTCCCCGACCCCAGAAAAATTCCGCAATACGGCTCTACAACGATGTTCTGCCACAACAGCGCCTTCTCATAGAAACCCTACTTCATACGCCTCCTCACCGCTCCATCCGGACATACCATCGGGAGCAGACGAACGTCAGACGCCCTTGTCGGGCACAGCCGCCACTGTCTTCGACACTAAAGCAGCCGCCACGACCTCGGCTAGATCCAGCACCTCCCGGCCGTCAGCTCCGCGTGCGATAGCTTTTTTACAAAGTGGACAAGCCGTTACGATCGTCCCCGCTCCCGTAGCGCTCAACTCCTTCGCCACGGAACGCGCCAAGCGAAGCTGCTGCGCGTCCGAAATCGCCGTATTGGCCACCGAAGAGCCGCAGCAGAGGGCGTGTTCCCGCGTCTGGGCCGGTTCGAGCAGCACGCCCACCGCTTCGATCACCTCGCGCGGCTGGTCGTAAATACGGCTCCCGCGTCCCAATTCGCAGGGGTCGTGGTAAGTGAATGTCTGCGCCCCTCGGCGAAGCTGCAGGCGGCCGTCCCGGATCAATCGCAGCATATACTCGGAATGGTGCAGCACTTCGATTCCTTCGAGATGATACTCCTCCCGGAATACCTTCAGGCAGATCGGGCACGAAGTGACGAGCGTCGTAATCCGGTGCTTGCGGAAAAGCGCAATGTTGTAATCCATCATCTTGCGGGCCGAATCGGTTTCACCGGAGAGCTTCAGAGGCCGGCCGCAGCAAACGCCGCCCTCCTTGTCCGCCCACCAGACCTCTTCGCCCGAAGCCTTGAAAATCCGCTCCATCGCCAACAGGATACGGGGCGTCAGCAGGGTCATACACCCGGCGAAATAACCCACGCGGCCCTCGCCGGCCGAACGGTCCACCCCCTGAAAATACTCGTAGCGCTTCTCATCGGGCGTATTGCGCATCGTGTCGCGGGAATTCAGACGCAGCGTATTGAGTTCGATCCCCACCGGACAGCGCTGTTCGCAGCGGCCGCACATCAGGCAGTTGTTCGCCACCGACTGACGCAGGTGGTTATACCGCCGGTCACGCAGGAAATAGACCGACTGCACGTCGTCGATCCCCAATTCGCTCTGCAACTGACAAGGGTCGATGCAGATGCCGCACCGCGAGCAGGCATCGGTCTGAAAACGGTCGAACGATCCCTCCTTCTCGGTCGAATGCAGCTTGTAGCGGCGCAGAAAAATCAGGGGAATTTCGGTGAAGATATGCATATAACGCGAGAAGGGCAGCACTATGAAAAATAGCCCCAGACAGATCGAATAGGCCCACCACAACGGCTCGTACAGCGTCTGCAGGACGATCGGATTGACATGATGCGCCATCCACTCGCCGATCGTACCCGTGAGAAATCCCCCGCCGCCGTGCAGAGCGCAGGTGATGCTTTCGGCCAGCAGGCGGGCCGGGAAGATCAGCCACAGCACCGACAGGGCGATTCGGTCGCCCAGTACGTGCCTGGTCGTGCGGTGCATGCCCATCGCCTGCGAATAGATACGCTTGCCGAAAGCCAGCGTCACGCCCGAAAGTACGAACAGCAGCAGCAGATCCATCAGGAAATCGAAGACCGGCTTGTGCGGCAGTTCCGTGGCGAAATATTTGAAAAAGACATGCCCATGCAGCGGAACGTACCGGAACCCCAGGTAGGCGACCGTTTCGATCCATCCGACGACGATCAGCAGGAACCATCCGAAGGCCAGGCTCATGTGCATATAGCCCAGCAAGGGATTGACCTTGAAGATGCGGCGGTGCAGCAGCGATTCGCGCACCACTTCCCAGACCGCCAATGGCGTCTGCCGCGAAGGAATGCCCTTGACGATCCGCATGCGGTCGGCAGCCGAAAGACCGAAGATCCAGGAGCCGTATTTGACGATCAGAACGACGAACATCGTCACGACGCCCACGATGAACGGAATAGAGAATGTCGCGTAAAAATTCATCGTCAGAAATCCCCCAGTTTACGTTTGATGAGCATCACCACGGCCCGCGTATTGATTCCACGAGGACACACCAGGCGGCATTTGCCGCACAACATGCATTTGTTCATCTGTTCATAGACGCCCTGATATTCGCCCCGGCGCACGAGCGTATGGAGTTTGCGGAAATTGAAATCCGTAAGGTTGCCGGCCGTACAGGTCGCCGTACAGCCGCCGCAGCCGATGCAGGTCTGCAATTCGGGCATCTCGCGCAGGATCTCGTCGCTCTTGCGCAGGTTGTTGCTGTCGATGTCGATCACGCGCGGCTTGTTGATCGCATATCCCCAGTTGATCGCTGCCATGACTATACCCTCCCCAGATAAGCCGTCAGGGCTTCCACTGCCGCATCGGCCTCGTTCAATGTTTCTCCGATATTCTTCGGCGCGGTGACCGTACCGGCGTAAAAGATCCCGTCCACACCGCTGCGGGCGCTGTTCAAGAAGAGGTCCTGCGGTTCCATGAAGCCGCTGGGCGCCTGCCTCAACCCGGCCGAAGCCGCGAAATCGGCGTTCGAATCGTTCGCCCGCATCCCGACGAGCAGCACCAGCATATCGACGCTCATCCGCAAAGGACGCCCCGTCAGGGTATCTTCGGCCTTGATCTGCAACCGGCCGTCGTAGGTCGGGCTCGCTTCCGAAATACGTCCGCGCACGAAATGAATATTATAATTCTGTTGAGCCTCGCGGTACATCTCTTCGTAACCTGGCCCAAACATACGAATATCCATATAGAAATTAAAGACGTCGGCATCCGGAAACAGCCGCTTGAGTTCCATGGCCTGTTTGACACCCGTGATGCAGCAAACACGCGAACAATGCGCCTGGCACACCTTCTCGTCGCGCGATCCCACGCAGTGCAGCAGGGCGATCCGACGCGGACGGCGACCGCTGGAGGTAGTCACATTCCCTTCGTTGAGCATCCGCTCGATGTCGGCCGAAGTGAAAACATTGTCATAAACCCCGTAGCCGTATTCCTCCTTGAGCCGGGCATCGAAAAGCGTGAAGCCGGAGCAAACGACCACCGAGCCGCACTCCAGGGTGCGGCCGTCGGCCAACGTCACGCTGCCGGGGGTGATCGACACCGCTTCGGCGGAAGTCATCACTTCGACATCGCGTGCCGCCAGTCGGCGACGCAACTCGGAAAGCACCTCGGACGCAGGCGTCAGCGACGGGAACAGATGATACCATCCCCGGAGCTTGCCGCCCAGATCGGGCTCTTTCTCGACGATCGTCGGACGGATGCCGCGATCCGCAAGCCGCAGTGCGGTCTGAATACCGGCGACACCGCCGCCTACGATGATAACCTCTCTTTTCATTGTGCCTTGATATTATAGATCATATCCTGAACGCCGCAATTGACGGCCGAAGGTGCCGGTTTCCCGATGAATTTTCCGTGGCGCCCCAGGTATTTGGCCGCAGGATCGTAGTCGATGCCCATTTTTTCGAGCAGCGGCTCCACATCCACCTGGTGCATCTGCATACCCAGTTCCCAGGGATCGTAACCCAGCACCAGACCGGCCATCTCCTCGTACGTCAGTACCGGAATACCTCGTCCGTCCTGACCGTAGGTGACGCCCTCCATCTCGGCGATCGTATATTGCCATTTGTCGAGGAACATGGCGCATCCCGGACAGTTGGCCACGATGAAATCGGGCTTGTAGGGAGCCATGCTCTCGAGTTTCTTGTGCGAATTGGCCACCGAATAGCCCCGGTTGGCCTGCACCAGGTAGTTGCGGAATCCGAAACCGCAGCAATGGCGCCGCTCGGGATAATCGACGCACTGGCCGCCCCACGCATCGATCATACCGGCGAGCACATAAGGAAATTCCGAACCGCCGATACCCGCCTTGGGGAAAATCTTGGCGTAGTGGCAGCCGATATGTTCGACCACCCGCAGCGGCTCTCCGGTGGCAGCATTGACCAG
>ENA-OPCW01001153-OPCW01001153.1-human-gut-metagenome-genome-assembly--contig:-NODE-1153-length-13645-cov-12.892568_pt1 | contig 13645 bp, 10 predicted proteins | sample MGYA00241258_ERZ501496 | MGnify/ENA primary metagenome ERZ501496 (study PRJEB25962, sample SAMEA2042660) | human gut metagenome | biome: human gut; feature: human-associated habitat; material: faeces...
TCCTGTACTTTTTAGACATAACAAAACCCCGAAAGTTTTTTGTCTAACTTTCGGGGTGCATGTCACTTTGAATCCCGTATTTTCCATTTACACAAAATATTTTATAGTGCCTTCTATTACGGGCTTTAAATCTTTTACTGTTATAGAATTTTCCACACCTAACAAAATGTCAAATCACACTCTTCCACATCAGAATTCTGTAATTTAGCAACCCAGAATCCCGTTATCTCATTTTTTGCAACAAGATGCCTACTTACAATTTCCGAAGAACACAAAATCAACCAAAATACATACATTATCACACAAAACAATCAATTACACAATATAGAACTACCAAATTCAGATATACAAAAAACAAAAAGAAACTTTCATTTTATCCATAATTTATCTCATTCCAGCAACGAAAGTCCTCAAAAATCTTCACTCTCCATCCCTTCTCAGAACACCCAAAAACACCTTTCCAAAAACGCAAGTACATTTGAACTCAAACGCACTTGCGTTTTCCTCCAAACGTAAAAGAGTTTTCTATAAAGCTCTTTGGGAGTTTCTTCCAAACGCTTCGGTATTTTCGCCCGAAATCTCGCTTTTCACACAGATTTTCCCGTATTTGATTACCTAAATCCGCCCCACCCTTCGTTTTTATACAAAAGACACCCCTTCCAGAAGGATTCTGAGAGGGGTAATAAAATCTACGGCAAAAAAAAATGCGAAATTCCGACATTCAGAAAGAAAGCAGAATTCCGCATTTTAAATCTTTTATCCGGGAATAAGCGGAAAATAAAAGCAAGATAACATTTCAACTTAATACATATCCCAGTACTTTTCGCACTCGTGAAGGTAGTCCGTTTCCGGATGAGAACCGAACACCAGCGCATAGAAGGAAGTACCCCGCAAACGGGCACGATGAATCTCGGCCAGCAGGTCGTCCGCAGGGGGCGGCATCTCGAAATCGGAAATCAGCACCACGTCGGACCGATGCCAGCCGTGGGTGCGCAGCATCATCAGGGCTTCGGAAAAAGCCGGACGCACATCGGTTCCTCCGTCGAAACGACGTTGCAGGAAGTCCACCAGCATCGGGAAATCGGTTTTCAGGTCACGAATCAGCAAAGTTTGTATCTCTTCTGAAAAGTTGATAACGTAACACTTTCGTGAGGTGGCCTCCGTCAGGCGGGCAATGGCCAGCACAGCCGATTTGGCCAGGCGTTCGCGGCCTTCGCGCATGGAGCCGGAGGTATCTATACATATAATATAAGGTCCCTGCGAACTGACTTTCTTTTTCTCCGGCGAGGGAGTGGAGGTGTCTTCATGCGAATAGGAATCAAACTGTTGCAGGCGTTTTTCTACATAACGCTGCATGAAGAAGGGATGCAGTACTTCGTCGGTGAGGTAGCAGTATTCCACAGGCAGCAGGCTGTTGAGGTCATCGCCCAGGGTCACGCCTTCCACATCACTCTGTGAGGCATGACGAATGAGGCTGTCGGCCCGCAGGCCCGACAGGGAATCGAAGCTTTCTTTCCGTCCGCCTGCGTTCTTTCCCAGGCAGCGCACCAGCTCGCGTATCTGGCGGTTCTGCTCCATGGCTTTTTCGTAGGGGACTACTTTCTGGTAAAGTTCCGGATGGTTCCGCAACAGCCATTTCACGCGCGAGCCCCGAAGATTGCCTTCCGTTTTCAGGCCGAACGATTTATCCAGAATCTGAAATCCTTCGCACAGGCGGAAGAGATGCTGGTACTGGTAGTCGTATTCCTTGACCGTGAGCAGATGGTGCCACTTGTCGAGGAAGAGTTCCTGCAAGGCTGCCCGTTCTTCGCTCCGTTCGGGAAGTCGGGACAGGCGACCGATGTAATAGGATACGTCGAGTTCGGCCAGGGTGTAGCGTTTGCGGAAGGCGGTTTCCATCCGTTGCAGGAATATCAGGAAATCGGTCGGCGGCAGGGTTTCGTGCTCATAGAAGACTTCCCATTCGGGGGTGTAGCGGGAATAGAATTCCTGCAAGGAAGGGGCCGTCTGGCGATAATAATCCCAGATGCACTCTTCCAGTTCGCTTTCCAGCACGGTGTGGTGCTGAAGGTATTCTTCCATCCGCGCCCGGCTTCGCTCACGAAGTTGCTCCAAATAGGCTGTTTTCAGGTCTTTCAGACGGATATTCCTCGTTCTCTTTCCGGTATGCATGTTTCATTTCCTCCAACTCGTTCCGATAGCGGAACAGGGCTTTCGACGGTTCGCCCAGTATCCGGCTCATGGCTTCTTTCTCTCTTTTCCCGACAAACAGGTGGTTTGCGCAGTAGTCGGCTTCTTCTTTTACCCAGTCGCCGCAATGGGCTTCTGCATGGCTGAGTCGTTGTTCCAGCTGGCTGAAGCGTGCGGGGATGTCTTCCTGTACCTGTACTTCCATGGCGGGCAGGGCCGCACAGTCGGGAGTACACAGCAAGGGGTATTCATAGTCGTTGATAAATACTGAACGACGGCCACGGCGCAGGGTATAGACTTTGGATGGGGATACCTTGTTGCGCATGGAGGGGTCGTACTTCTTCAGTACATAGCAATCGGTCTTGTACTTGTCTTTATGCAGATAGAACTGTTTGCCGGTGTCGTCCAGCTGCTGGTAGTCGGACGCAAAGAGGAGCAGTCGTCCGGCCAGGCGTACGCGCTCCACCTGATAGTAGTATGCATCGACCAGTTGTAGTCCGGCATCGGCCCGTTCGCGCAAGGCTCCTGCCGAGTCGAGTTCTTTCTTCAAGGCCTGCAAATCGGTTTCAATGCCCGACAGGTTCAGCACGTAGCCACGCACGCTCTCGCCTACTGCCGTCAGCACGGCATCGCGTACCCAGTCTATCTGGCTGGTCTCGTTCCACAGACAGTGTACCATCAGCAGGCAGTCGGACAGGCGTACCTCGGTGTTTCCTTGCAGAAAGGCAGCGGCCCGCAGCAGGCGGACAATTTTCTTCCAGCGACGGTCGGACACATAAAGTACTACATCGGAAGGTGAATCGGCATTCTCCAGCTGGCGGTTATAATCTTCCAGCTTGTCTTTAAGGGAATGGATGACTTCCAGCACAGAATAGTGCAGGCCGACGGATTTCATCTGTTCCTGCCACTGGCAGTATTCTTCGTCGCTCACTGCCAGACTTTCGTCCATTTCCGGTTCGCTTTCGTCAGCCGTGGAAATCATCCGGTCGAAATCGAACAAGTCTTCAATACCGCCCACTAACTTACGCACCAGGAAGCGGTCGTACAGTGCTTCCAGGCCTTGTCCTGAAGCCGGAAGTTCGTTCGATGCGGCAATCAGTCCTTTCATGGGGACTCGTACCGAGAACTGTCCGTTGCGGAAAATTTTCTCATTGATGACGGTCAGAAGGGCATTCTGTATGGCGGGACCGGCTTTCCAGATTTCATCCAGAAAGACGACGGTGGCGGTGGGCAGATAGCCTTCGGTCATGCGTTCGTAAGTGTCTTCGTTTTTCAACCGGGCAATGGATACGGGACCGAATATTTCATCGGGGGTACTGAACCGCGACATGAGGTACTCGAAAGCTGTCCCTCCACGGAACATCAGTTTCAACCGGCGGGCTACCATACTCTTGGCCACTCCCGGAGGGCCCAGCAGGAAAATGCTCTCTCCCGCCACAGCCGAAAGCAACGCCAGGGCCATGACTTCTTCTTTGCCGTACACCCGCTCGTTCAGGGTGTCCAGCAGTTTCACGATACGGTTCTTCAACGTTTCCATTTTACATACAATGAAGGAATAAACTTATGGTGCTGCGACAACACGTTGAGGGTCTGGAGTACGACCGACAGGACAATCAGTCCCAGTCCTAAGTAGAAACTGAAGTTCAAGTCTTTGGCTTCCTGAAATATCAGCATGGCGCCGATAATGCTGTATATCGGCTCCAGGTTATAGCTCAGATTGACTGTAAAGGCTGAAATGACTTTCAGTACCTGAATCTGGAGGATATAAAGTCCCACGGTGCATACCGAAGCCAGGCAAAGCAGGTAAATCAAATCCTGGGCACCGGGCAGAATAGAGGGCACCGGGAAGTAATGCAAATAGGCTGGCAAGATGCAGGAGAGCCCTAAGAAACCACCCAGCATCTCGTAAAGCAGCATGGTGCTGGAGGTGTAGTTCACGGCTACCTTCTTGTTGACAATGGTAAACAGAGAAGCTAAAGCCGACGAAATGACTCCCATGCAGATACCCACCCGGTAGCGGGTGTCAAAATGGAATATCAGCACAATGCCCAGCACGGCTACCAGACTGAACAGAATCTCCCGCAAGGAAATGCGGTGACGATTGATGAGGGGCTCAAAGATGGCGGTAAAGATGCTCATCAGCGAAAGACAAACCACGCCGATGGATACATTGGAGGCTTTGATACTTCCATAGAAAAATATCCAGTGCAAGGCCAACAGCAATCCCACAGAGCCAATCTTGGTTACATCGCCCAAGGTCACTTTCCGCAGCTTTTTCAGAAACGAAAGCAGCAAGAAAAACATCACGGAGGCGAACATCATACGGTACCACACAAGCAGACCTTCATTCAGGGAAATCAGTTTTCCGAAAATCCCCGTTCCTCCGGCGATGAGAATGGAAAGATGCAGTTTTATGAATGCTTCCTTCATATAAAAAGAATCTAATGTGAACACGATACAAGAAAGCGAAGAACTCCTCACGTATGACCGGCGGAATTCTTCGCTTCTTCTTATTTTATTATCTATACAATCGCTACCCGATTACAGCGGCATGTTACCGTGTTTCTTCGGCGGATTGCTCTGGCTCTTGTTCTGAGTCATTTCCAATGCCTGAATCAGTTTATAGCGAGTATCCTTCGGAAGGATGATTTCATCGATGTAACCCTGTTCGGCTGCACGGTAAGGATTAGAGAATTTTTCCTTGTATTCTTCTACTGCCTTCGCCTTTTCTTCCGGAGTAGCCTTGCGGTACAGGATGTTTACGGCACCGTCGGCACCCATTACAGCGATTTCGGCTGTCGGGTAAGAGAAGTTTACATCGGCACCGATAGGCTTACTGTTCATTACGATGTAAGCACCACCGTAAGCCTTACGGGTAATTACGGTAATCTTAGGCACTGTAGCTTCTGCGTACGCATACACAATCTTCGCTCCGTGACGGATGATACCGTTGTGTTCCTGTGTGCATCCCGGCAAGAAGCCCGGTACGTCTTCGAAAGTAACGATAGGAATATTGAAGCAGTCGCAGAAACGGATAAAGCGAGAAGCCTTGTCAGAAGCATCGATGTCGAGCACACCGGCCAGGTAAGCAGGCTGGTTGGCTACGATACCTACAGAACGTCCGCCCAGGCGAGCAAATCCTACCACGATGTTCTTGGCAAAGTGAGGCATCACTTCAAAGAAGTAGTGGTTGTCGACTACCGGTTCAATGATGTTCTTGATGTCGTACGGCATGTTCGGGTCATCCGGAATGACTGTCATCAGTGACTCTTCTGCACGGCGAATGTCATCTGTGCAAGGAATCATCGGAGCATCTTCCATGTTGTTAGACGGAAGGAAGCTCAACAGTTCACGGATGCTCATCAAAGTTTCTTCTTCTGTATCGCAAAGGAAGTGAGTTACACCACTCTTGCTACTGTGGGTATAAGCACCACCCAGTTCTTCCTTGTCCACCTCTTCGTGTGTCACGGCCTTCACTACGTCCGGACCGGTGATGAACATGTGGCTCTTTTCTTTCACCATGAAGATGAAGTCGGTCAGTGCCGGAGAGTAGCAGGCACCACCTGCACAAGGACCTAAGATGGCCGAAATCTGCGGAATCACACCTGAAGCGATGGTATTCTGGTAGAAGATAGAAGCGTAACCTGAGATACTGCCTACACCTTCCTGAATACGTGCACCACCTGAGTCGTTCAAGGCAATCACCGGAGCACCGTTTTTCAATGCCAGTTCCTGCACTTTCACAATCTTCTGTGCACCTGTCGCACTCAGTGTACCGCCGTATACGGTGAAGTCGTATGCATATACGTACACCAGACGTCCGTCAATCTTACCGTAACCACATACGATACCGTCACCCGGAATGTGATTCTTATCCATTCCGAAGTCTGTACAGTGATGGATTACGAACTTGTCCATTTCATTGAACGTACCCTTATCGAGCAACATGTCGATACGTTCGCGGGCTGTCATGTGACCGTTGGCGTGCTGTCTTTCCACGCGTTCTACGCCACCACCCTGAGAAGCAAGCTTATCCAGCTCCTCAAATTTCTTATATTGTTCTGCTGTTGTCATTGTTCGTCTTCTTTAATTACATCCAAAGTCATTATCACCTGATTGCTGTTGACAGAATCTCCTTCGTTTACCAGGATTTCCTTCACTACGCATTCGCTGTTTACCTTGTAGTTGCTTTGCATCTTCATAGCTTCAATCACTACTACGATGTCGCCAGCCTGCAGACGGTCGCCTGCTTTCACCGGAATCTTGACTACCTTACCCGGCATCGGAGAAACAATCTTATCCTGCTGTTTCTCGTCACCGCCCTTGCGCATACGCAGGTATTTAGCCTGTGAATCGATGATGTCAATGTTATATGACTGATAATGTGCATTTACAGTATAGCTTTTTCCACCTTCCTTACGAATCAGTTCGGCATTGTACGACTTTCCGTCATGAAGAATGGAGCAGCTACCATTTTCCGCCATCACGATGTCTACATCGTATGGAACACCGTCAATGGTCAACTGTACCTTGTTACCTTCTTTGCTGACCAATGTCACATCCGCAACTCTGTCTCCTATATGTATTTCCATAATCTTCTACTTTAATTCAAAATACTTAGATTCTCAGCACACCTTTTTTCAGGCCAAACTCACGCCAGCGGCTGATAGGACGGTTGTCGCTTGATGCCGACTTGTTTTCTTCCAGGTTCATCAGGTAGTCAATGTAAGCCGCAATCATGGCGATGTTTTCAGTTTCCTCTTCTTTCTGTCCGGCCCACTCACGCAGCATGTCCTGATGTTTCGGGATGAACAAGGTGTTGTAATGTCCTTCTACAAAATCAGGCACGTTCATGATGTGACGCAGATAACCAATATTGGTCTTCAAACCGGTAATCTTGTATTCGTACAACACGCGACGCATACGTTCGATGGCGAATTCACGAGTAGTAGCCCATACAATCAGTTTACCAATCATCGGGTCATAATAGATAGGAATTTCGTAGCTTTCATACACATAGCTATCGATACGCACACCGATACCATTCGGTTCCATCAACTGACGGATAACACCCGGTGAAGGCATAAAGTTGTTTTCTGAATCTTCTGCACAGATACGGCATTCGATGGCATGTCCGCGCTGTTTCAAATCTTCCTGCTTGAAGTGCAACGGCTCGTTATTAGCTACACGAAGCTGCTCTTTTACCAGGTCGACACCCACTACTTCTTCTGTAATAGGATGTTCTACCTGCAAACGGGTATTCATTTCCAGGAAGTAGAAATTGCGGTGCTTGTCGACCAAGAATTCAATCGTACCAGCTCCTTTATAGTGTACAGCCTTGGCTGCAGCTACAGCTGCCTCACCCATTTTCTGACGCAATTCAGGAGTTACAAAAGGAGAAGGAGTTTCTTCTACGATTTTCTGGTTACGGCGCTGGATAGAACATTCACGCTCGAACAGGTGTACGGCATTTCCGAAATTATCTCCCAGAATCTGGAATTCGATATGATGCGGTTCTTCCACAAATTTTTCCAGATAAACGGTGTCGTCACCAAAAGAAGACATAGATTCAGAACGGGCTGTATTGTATGCTTCTTCCACTTCATCTTCGCTGTGAATCAGACGCATACCCTTACCACCACCTCCCATAGAAGCTTTCAGCATGACCGGATAACCGATTTTATTACAGATTTCCTTAGCCTCTTCTACACTCTGCAACGGCTGTTCTGTACCCGGAACTACCGGCACTCCAGCTGCAATCATGTGTTTACGGGCAGAAATCTTGTCACCCATCGCATCCATCGTTTCAGGATCCGGACCAATGAAGATAATACCTTCCTGACGGCAACGGCGTGCAAATTCTGAATTTTCAGACAAGAAGCCATATCCCGGATGAATAGCATCTACTCCATGACGTTTTGCAGCCATGATAATTTTATCTATGTTCAGATAACTTTCGCGAGATGCTGCCGGACCTATCAGGCAAGCCTCATCTGCATAAAGTACGTGGCGAGCCGTTCTGTCGGCTTCGGAAAAAACTGCTACGGTACGGATACCCATTTCACGGCAAGAACGCATCACGCGCACAGCAATTTCACCACGGTTAGCGATTAATACTTTGTGTATCATGCTTTATGTTTTAATAATGATTTCTTTTGATGCAGGACTATTCTCATATAGTCCAATAAGCTGGGTATCTGCATGCCCCTCATAGTCGATTCGGCACAAATGCCCCAAAAACTGTGCAAAAATAGCAAAAAAAGAGACACCGTTCCAACGAATGTCTCTTTTTTTGCCAAATTGCTACTCTTTCCCTCTAAAATACCTAAAAATGAGGAGAAGATTATCTATTTAAAAACAATAACGCAAAGTCGAGTTTGCAAAATAATGAAAACAGGCAGAAAGCCGCATTAGCGGGCTTGTCTCACTGTATGCAACACTTTGCCTTCCTTATTAATCATATACAGGCACAATTCTTTCTTATCGGCAGAAATCAAAGAGAAACCTGTCTCTCCGCTACAGAACACAGTGCCTTCTACAGCTTTTACCTTGCGGCTTAAAGATGCGGAAGTGTTCACTACATAATCGATCTTGCTTCCTGCTTTACGAATATGCTGGAAGTTATGGATATGTCCGCACAAGTACATGTTTACATTGTTATGCTTGCGCAAAATGCTGTCTACTCGTTTTTCCATATCCAAGCGTTCCGAATCATTCTTGTCTGTATCCGCATAAATAGGATGATGACCTACGACCAGCACCCAGTCTTCTTTGGCAGATGTCAGTACAGAATCCAGCCATGCCAACTGCTTGTCCATATCTTGCTTGCATGCATCCGGATATTTTTCCGTATCCTTACGGTATTTATCCAACAAAGGAGCTGTGTCAATCATTACCAGACGCACCGTAATATCATCGTTCTCCAGCACCTTTGTGTAATAACGTGCCGGCATCTCCCAACGGGCACTCACCTGACTATAATCCAATACAGCCTGCGTATTACCACGATATTCGTGATTACCCAATATAGGATACCATGGAATCATCAGTTCCGGATGGCTGTACACCAATTCGTAGTTGGTCATCCACAACGGGTCGTTTACACTGCGTACGCCTTCAAAGTGATGCACATCGCCAGCAGCTACTACAGCTTCAATATCTACATTCTCTGCCATCTGACCCATCAATTCGGCAATAGGTTTCTGGTCGTAATATCCATTACGGCCCAAATCATTTGCCAGATAAAAATTCAAAGGCTTCTCCAATGCCTTCCACTCAGAAGGACCTTGTGCAAAAACTGCCCATACCGATAAAAGCAGACAACATGTACAGAAAATTCTTTTTAATGAGATCATAATCATTTTAGTTTTATCAATTATTTATTTGTTGTTGCAAAGGTAAATCCCAATTCTGAATAAAATCAGGAAAACTCCTCTGCAGAAAATTTTCAAAAAATAAGTCCGAAACACAACTGTCCGGACTTATTCGTCTAAGGAAAAATGCAGTTTCACAACTGCCTTAACAAAACCTAGAAAAGGATGTTATTATTTTGTACCGTATGCTCCGAAGCGAGCTTCCACTTTCGGAGAGGTATAAGTCACTCCATTTACTTCCAGACCTGCTGCGAAATAAGGCTGCATAGCTTCATCATTACCATTGTAAGCACCAGTCAGTACCGGTGAACCAGCCTGTACATGGAAGTCCCATGCATCCTGATATACATAATCAGTCAAACCAACTTCATTAATCGGATAGTTTACGAATTTCGGATCATTAGTAGCGCATGCCTCCTGTGTCTTCGTAATTATACTGTGTGCATCTACCACTCCTTCATTATAATCTTCATGCGCATAAGCATATCCTTCCCAAGAGTAAGCCACACCTGACTCATCAGCAAACACTACGTCACTTTTCTGTGTACCTGAAGCATAGTAGTTATAGTCAATAACCGACTTATCATTGTATCCTTCTTCCGGATCATTCGGAATGTCGAAGCTAGGAGTCATGGCTCTGAACTTACAGTTCACCATCAGGTTATTGAACACATTAGCCAATGCATTCTTTTCTACATACACGCCACCACCTTTTTCACCGTCACGACGCCATCCTGCATTAATAATGGTATTGTTGTATGCCTGGATTTTTGCCATATCACGTGTTTCACTCTGACCTGAGCTGGAGAGTTTCAAGCCGTTGGTGTTCGGGCTAAACATTACGTTTCCAGCTACATCGACCACACATCCTGCTTTTACGTTTACAGCTTCTGCACCATCATATCCGTTTGCAGCAAACACATTGTTAGCAATGATGGCATTTCCACCCATCAGATAAATACCATCTGACCATCCGTTGCGCAATACAGAGTTGGTAATGACATAATGTCCATTGATGTTATTGGTTGTAATCTGCGGATATGCATCATCTCCAGCGGTATATACTTCAGTTGCAGCAGCAGGAGAACCTTCTACAACCTGACCACCTGTATACTCAATGATTGTATGGTCAATCAACATTTCCTCACAAGTGGATGAAGCCACAATACCTCCCCAAAGACCTGCAAAAATATTTTCTTCTGTACGTTCATCTTCCGGAACAGAGAACAAGATAGGCTTTTCAGCAGTACCTTCACAATACAAGTTTCCGTTTACGGTAAATTCTACCGGAACATGATTAGCTCCTACTCCCGCTGTACTTACAATAATTTTCACACCTTCTTTGATTACAAGGCTTTTACCTTCGGGTACTGTGTAATGGTTAGTCAGATTTACTGTAGTATCTGCAGGCCAGACAATGATGTCGCCAGTTGTCTCTCCATTTCCACCATCGGTATTTTCATCGTTATTTCCATCATCATCGTTTCCGGGAGTCTCAGTTCCATCCCCATTTGCAATCGGGTCTTCTTCTGTACAAGCAGCCATAAAAGACAATGCTATCAGAGCCGTTCCGGCCAACAAATAATTCTTCAGTTTCATTTTGTAATAATTTAGAAATGTTAGTCAATATAGTTCTTTATCTCTTTATTATAGTTTGTATCTGATTCCCAGCATAAATGACTGTCCGTGCCATTCCTTACGTTCTATCACATTGCCATTATTACGTTCGGAATTGACATTCTCCGTACGAGGGCCACTTTGAATAAAGCGAAGCAAAGGAGTATCCAGCAAGTTAGATGCCTTGGCAAAAAGGCTGATACCGTTCTTAAAGCTTTTCTCTACAGAAGCATCCAACTGCATATAGCCATCTTCCCAAATATCATCATCATACCAGTTAGAAATATCGCTCAAGCGCTTTCCTGTATAACTTCCGGCAATCTGTCCTTCCCAGCCATATTTGGTGCTTTTAAACAGCAATGACAGGTTAGCTACATGGGCAGCCTGACCAAACAACGGACGTGTCTGAGTGCATGCCTTCACATCATTTCCATCCATAATTCGCTTTTCGGTCGTAATGGAAGAATGTGTCAACGGGACGTATTTCCCCCGTTAAACCGATTTCACCGATCACGACCGTGCCTTCCGGAAGCGGTCTGTCGAAAATCGAACCCGCAACGGCAAGCGTTATTGCAAGATCCGCGCCCCTGTCGTCAATGCGGATGCCGCCGACAGCGTTTGTGTAAACATCCTTATCTGACACGCGGAGTCCGCCGCGCCGCTCAAGCACCGCAAGCAGCAGCATCAGGCGGTTTGTATCCATTCCCGCCGCCATCCGCCGTGCGTTTGCGAACGCCGATGTGCTGAGCAGGGATTGAATTTCAACCAATATCGGGCGGTTGCCCTCCATTATGCATGTAACCGCACAGCCTATATCGTTCCCGCCGGACACAAACAGCCCGGCCGGATTTTCAACCTCTTTCATGCCGTCGCGGCACATTTCGAATATTCCGATCTCGTTGGTTGAACCGAATCTGTTTTTGACGGCACGGAGAAGCCGCAACGAATCATGCCTGTCACCTTCAAAATAAAGCACGGTGTCAACCATATGTTCGAGCATTCGCGGACCTGCAAGCGCACCTTCTTTTGTTACATGACCGATTATGAATATTGCACAGCCGTTTTGTTTTGCAATGCGCGTCAGGGCCGTTGTTGCCTCGCGGATTTGTGTTACGCTGCCGGCTGCATTGTTCAGCTCGCGGTTCATCATTGTTTGAATTGAATCGATAATAAGAAAGCGGGGTTTAACGCGATCGACCTCGTTTTCAACGGCATCCATGCTTGTTTCCGTCATTATGAGCAGTTCCGAATCGACTCCGCAGCGCACCGCACGAAGCTTAAGCTGCGCTTTTGATTCCTCTCCGGAAACATAGATGACGCCTCCCGTTTTTTTGAGATTTCCCGCCGCCTGCATTATGAGTGTGCTTTTTCCGATTCCGGGGTCGCCGCCTATCAGAACCGTTGACCCCACAACAACGCCGCCGCCGAGCACGCGATCGAACTCGCCTATGCCCGTTGTAACACGCACAGTATCATTCTCACTCACCGAGCCGAGCGTCACCGCGCGGGAGGACGTTCCGCCCGCCGAATGTGTGCTGCGCTTTTCGGGTGCGGCGGAAACTTCGACAAGGGTGTTCCAACTGCCGCACATCGGGCAGCAGCCCATCCATTTCACTGTTTCGTATCCGCACTCACCGCAGACAAACTTTGTTTTTTCTTTCATAAAAAATCTTCCGCAGCCCTTTTTCCGATTTGCTGTGTTTGAGCGATTTTTCGGGATTTCGAAACGGCCGTTTTACAGCGGCGGCAGAGCGTATTTAATTATGTCACGCTCACGCGAAGTCACATCCATCCACATCACATAACCGCCCGAAACGCCGAGAAACTGGGTATTTTCGCGCTCCGGCGGTGCCCCTGTAGATGATTGACCTCCACCAGCGGAATGTCGTGGGAGATCGAGAGTCCTTTGGCGAACGATACGCCCACCAGAAGCGATCCCAGCAGACCGGGGCCGCGCGTGAAAGCGATCGCGTCGATCTTGTCGATCGTCACGCCGGCCTCTTTCAGGGCCGTATCGACTACCGGGACGATATTTTGCTGGTGGGCCCGGGATGCTAGTTCCGGGATCACGCCGCCGTATTTTTGGTGCACGGCCTGCGAAGCGATTACGTTCGAGAGGAGTGTCCGGTCGCGGATGACTGCGGCCGAAGTGTCGTCGCAGGAAGATTCTATGCCTAAAATGGTAATGTCCATGTGATTTTTGTGTGGCAAAAACTTTACAAAGATAGTGAAAGCCGAGAGAAAATGGGAACAAGTTCCCATTTTTCCGAGGTACATCCTATCCAAGACTATGTCAAAGATACGAATAAGCCGAGCGCAAAAGCAAATTTATTTGTGTTTTGCCGAGGCGGAATTATCCGAATAAAAATCAAAGATACGGAATAAAATCCGAAATGATTCGCCGATGTCCGTATTTATTTCGGGCGGCAGCCGATACCGGGTCGCTGTTCGGGCTTCGGAAAAGC
>ENA-OPCW01001157-OPCW01001157.1-human-gut-metagenome-genome-assembly--contig:-NODE-1157-length-13611-cov-5.453084_pt1 | contig 13611 bp, 9 predicted proteins | sample MGYA00241258_ERZ501496 | MGnify/ENA primary metagenome ERZ501496 (study PRJEB25962, sample SAMEA2042660) | human gut metagenome | biome: human gut; feature: human-associated habitat; material: faeces...
GGTACGGTTACCCGTACGTCAGTTTAGCAAACTGGTGGTTTCAGCCACTCACCCAAACTTCCTTCTTTTCAGAAGCGTTATCTCTCAAACGCGGTGCAAAGATAAGGGGATAAATTGAATTATGCAAACATTTTGCTCTTTTTTTAGATATATTTTTTTGATGGAAGTAATAAGATGCTGATAGTGAAGTGCTAATGGATGGAATTAATTTTTCTCCCAAAAATCCAAACATTCTTTAGCCACCTTATTGGGCAATGGTATTTTTTGATATATTCAATGCTGTCGGCGGATAATTGAGAAATTTGGGTTAGCTAATAAACTATCTAGTTTATTATAAATGTCATTTTCTTCAGGGTATACGTTGATGATAGGATGAAGTCTGTCTTTGCCTAATAAGTTGTAATGTTCCTCTTCTGCACCTCCTACAACTATAATTCCTTTGCTCATGGCATATAATGCATTTTAATCCCAGGGGATAAGAATAAAGTTGATCTAACATTATATCGCACCCGTCCATAAAATATTCACATTCGTCATACGGGGTGAAAACGGTTTGTTGTTTGATTTCGCATGCAGATGGATGTCTGTAATATAATTTATAGAGGGCGCTATAAAGTTCGTCTTTTCCCTTCCATTCTTCACGATGATGTTTTAGACTGATATAGAATTTTACTTTTTCTATTTTTTTAAAAGGGATTTGTGGGTGAGGCAATGATTCTATCGGGAAAGGAATGTATTTGGTTTTTCCAGAGAAATAGGGTTGGTAGGCTAAATAGGATTCGTAAAGACTGGTGATGATTCCATTACAATTGTTCGCGATGATACGGTTTAATTTTCCTCTGAATCCATGCATCCAATTTATAATTGCCATTTTGTTGTCAATGGTGTCACGAAAAGTGCCATTGGCATAAAAATCATTATATCGGAGAGCGTTTTTATTTAAGCACATGTAAATCCAGTAAAAATCATATTCAAACCCTCCTAAAAATATCTTCTTGTTGTTCTTTTTAAGATATTGGAATACGTACTGAAGCAGTTCGGGTTTTAATTCTAAAAAGTAAGGGTTGACAAGTTGTACCACATCATATCCTCTGAGTTGGGGAAGGGTTTTCAGTAAATTGAACGTGTTTTTAAGAACTCCCCAACGGATTGATGACCGGTTGGGATAGAGATAGTCAGAGTTGTTTAGCCATAAATTGCTGTGGGATAATACATCGACTCTATGTCCCATATTTCTTAAGGCTTTTGCTAAAGTCCAATGTATATTGCTATACTCTCCTATTAATAAGATTTTCATAAACAGTCAATCATTATTTAATTAAATAGTTTGTGCATTGGTAGCAAGTCGTTTTGCTATTCTTATTTTTCTATTTAACAAACAAGTGTAGGCTTTAGTTCTTATTGTAGGGTGATTTTGCAATAAAAAAGGATAATTTGTCTTCTGTTGTAGCTAGTATTGTCTATGAAAATTAAATCTATCAAAAATATATCTTCTTGTATTACAGAGAAATGTGTGTAGTGGAATGATTGAAAATGTATGGTTTGCAAAAAGATTTTGTATTTCAAAAAAATGAAAATAAGTCCTTCTTCAATTATGCATAGCGGTGAGAAATTGCTAAACCTTTTCTTTTAGAAGATTGTTTTCATACTTATGTGAGGTATGGTGTCCATTTTGATATGGTCTTTTGGGGAATTTATTGAGTAAAGAATATTTAAGTGTTAATGAAAGAATATAGGTTAAGAGTTAAAGAAAAAATAATGAAGGCTGATTTGGCGACAATCAGGAGGGAATATACAAAGGGTGGTCTCAAAAGGAGTGATCTTCCTGATAATCCACTTGTCCTTTTTACAAAGTGGCTGCAAGAAGCGATAGATGCGGAGGTAAATGAGCCTACGGCTATGTTGGTAGGTACTGTTTCTCCGGAAGGGAAACCGGCAATACGGATTGTGTTGTTGAAAGATTTGCATGATGGCAAATTTATTTTTTATACTAACTATGGAAGTCGCAAGGGTAAACATCTGGCTCATAACCCATCTATCTCTATATCGTTTGTATGGCATGAACTGGAAAGGCAAATTCATATAGAAGGTATTGCGGCTAAAGTATCTCCACAGGAATCAGATGAATATTTTAGAAAAAGGCCTTACAAGAGTCGTATTGGCGCCCGTATTTCTCCTCAAAGCGAACCGATAGAAAGCAGGATACAACTTATTCGTGATTTTGTGAAAGAAACCACGCGCTGGATAGGGAAAGAGATAGATCGCCCTGAATACTGGGGAGGCTTTGCTGTTATGCCTGTTCGTGTTGAATTCTGGCAGGGTAGGGTAAATCGTTTGCATGATCGTTTTCTCTATATGCTTCAATCTGATGGTGTTTGGAAAATAGAAAGACTCGCTCCTTAATCTTCGGAATAGAGAAATAATTCCAGGTTCTTTTTCAAACTGAGCCGAGAAACCTTTTGAATGTAGGTGTAAATAGGAATACTTTTGAGTAATTGAAGGCGTTGCTTTTTATATATTATATGCAAAAGGGGAATAATCTATGGATTATTCCCTTTTGCATATTTATTTTTGAAGTGATGAGGAGGTTCCTGGCGGATTCGAACCGCCGTACACGGTTTTGCAGACCGCTGACTAAGCCACTCATCCAAGGAACCTTGTCGTTAGCAATCTTTGTTTCTCGATTGCGGTTGCAAAGGTACGACATTTTTTTTAATCTGCAAATATTCTGCTATTTTTTTCTCACTTTTTCTGCATTTTTTTCGCAACCGTACTTTGGCTTGTTCTGCATAGACTTCATGGCGCAGTCCGAACTACAGCATTCACACGGATTGCTATTGTTCTTTATGCGCTTGAAATACTGAAAGATACGTATGCTTATCCATATGGTGCAGAGGCATACAATTGCAATAACTATAATTTGTTGTAACTCCATGCTTGATAAACAAATAATTTTAGGTTTAGGTTTATTAAACGATAAGACTTCCTATTTGAAATACAGTAAATGCAACAAGCCAAGCCAATCCAGTGGTGTATCCTGCTGTGAATATGGCCCATTTCCAACTGCCGGATTCTTGCTTGATTGCTGCGAAAGTGGCAATACAGGGGAAGTAAATCAATACAAACAGCATGTAAGCTAATGCAACCAGTGGAGTAATGGGGATGCGGTTAGAAAGATTCACATTTTCCACATCTCCTTCATTTGTGTATAATACTCCTAGTGTGCTTACTACCAGTTCTTTAGCACCCACACCTGAAATAAGTCCGATTCCTAACTTCCAGTCAAATCCTAGCGGTTTGATAACAGGCTCTATGGCTTTGCCTATTTGTCCGATATATGAATTTTCTTGTTGCTCAGCCACGCTTTCGTAAGCATCATGTTGTGGATAATACCCTAGAAACCAGATAATAATTGAGGCAATCATGATAATGCCTCCCATCTTTTTCAGATATTGTGCTCCTTTTTCCCATGTATGGCGCATGATACTTTTAGAGGTAGGCATACGATAGGGGGGGAGTTCCATCACAAATGGAGAATCTTCTCCTTTCACCAGAAATTTACTGAAAATACGGGCCATTATTACTGCCAATAAAATGCCTGCTGTGTAGATGCAAAGTAACATAAAGCTGGCGCAGTTAGGGAAAAAAGCACCTATCATAACTAAATATATGGGAAGACGAGCACTACAGGACATTAAAGGATTCACCAACATGGTGATTAGTCTGGACTTTCGGTCTTCTATAGTACGTGTTGCCATTATGGCAGGTACATTACAGCCGAATCCCATAATCAGTGGAATAAAGGACTTGCCATGCAGTCCCATCCGGTGCATTATTTTATCCATGATAAATGCGGCGCGTGCCATATACCCCGAATCTTCCAATATAGAAATAAAAAAGTATAATATGAGGATATTCGGCAGGAAAACGATAACACCGCCCACTCCACCGATAATACCATCTATCAGTAAGTCTTTCAAAGGACCTTCAGCCATATTGTTCCGTATCAGGTTGCCCAACTGGTCTACTAGCCATTCAATACCTTGCATAGGGTAGTCACCCAAAACAAAGGTTCCCTCAAACATGATGTAAAGGAACAGGAAAAAAATAGGATATCCCCAAATGCGATGTGTCACAATACTGTCTATCACGCGGGTTGTTTGTTCTTTTTCCAAATGATTGTCGGTGAATGTTTCCTTCAAAGCTCCGGTAATAAAACCATATTTAGCATCCGTAATAGCTTGCTCGCTGTCTTCGTTCATCACTTTACGGATACGTAAGGTTTCCTTGTTGCGTATCGCTATGATTTCTTTGCCATTAGGCAGTGTAGAGATGAAATTTTCTATTTCCTTATCGTTTTCCAGTAATTTGATAGATAGGAAGCGGGTGGAGTATTTATGGCGTATGTCTTCGTTTTGACTGATTGCTTTTTTTACTTCTTCGATACTGCGCTCCAGTTCAGGACCGTGGTTAATGTGAATATGGCGCATATATCCGCGTGGGCGGGCATCTTCCTCTTCTTTGTGGCTTCCGAATTCGTGGTCGGGTACATAGGTTTTGTGCCAGTCTCTCAGATCTTCCAGAATTTCAGAACGTATTTCGCCCTTTTGTGACAGGAAATCCCCGCCTTCGTAAATACCGATGATAACATGGAACAGTTGGTCTATGCCTTCACCCCGCCGGCAGACAGTAGGTATCATAGGCACTCCGATCAATTGGCTTAACTTGATGTAATCCAGTTTGTTGCCGCTGCTTTCCAGTTCGTCATACATATTCAGTGCGATGACCATACGCACATTCATGTCAATCAATTGGGTGGTAAGATAGAAATTACGTTCCAGGTTGGAAGAGTCTGCCACATTGATGATTACATCCGGAGTTTCTTCAATGATATGTTTGCGTACATAAAGTTCTTCCGGAGTATAGGCTGAAAGAGAATAGGTTCCGGGTAAATCTACAATACGGAAATGATAACCTTGGAAGTCGAAAAAACCTTCTTTGGCATCTACTGTCACACCACTGTAGTTTCCTACATGTTCATGGGCTCCGGATGCAATATTGAATAGCGAAGTCTTTCCACAATTAGGATTACCTACTAAGGCTACATTGATTGTACGGCGTTTGCCTTTTGCCAGTGCCACCAGTTCTGATTCGGACACGGGTACATCTTCTGTTATGGAACCATGGTAAGGGTTTTGCATCGTGCGTGCTTCCTGCTCGCTTACCACCTCAATCATATCTGCCTCTTGTCTTCGGAGAGAGATCTCGTAACCTAGTAGTCTGTATTTTATAGGGTCTTTCAAAGGGGCGTTCAAGATTACCTCTACGGTTTTTCCTTTAATAAAACCCATTTCAACGATTCGCTTGCGGAAACCACCGTGACCTAAAACCTTGACTATTACGCCTTTTTCTCCTGTTCTTAATTCGGATAAACGCATCTTGTTTTAAATTTTTCGCAAAGATAAGTTATTACTTAGAAGTATGCAAACTATTTAGATTGTTTTTAAATAAAGAACAGGCACTTTGTTTTTGTCTTGCAGAACCCTTATCTTTGTGTCATGTTTCATTGGAATATTCAGAAGTATATAGAGGAAAAACAACTTTTCACTTTGCATGATAAGGTGTTAGTGGCATTGAGTGGCGGAGCAGATTCGGTAGCTTTGTTGCGTGTCTTGCTTGTTTTAGGGTATCATTGTGAGGCTGCCCATTGTAACTTCCATCTTCGTGGTGAGGAGTCCGATAGAGATGAAAGGTTTGTCAATGAGTTGTGTAAAGGGCTGGGAGTGACTTTGCATGTTACTCATTTTGATACAGTCACTTATGCTTCAAGGCATCATGTTTCTGTTGAGATGGCAGCTCGCGAAATGCGCTATGATTGGTTCGAACAACTGCGTAAGGAGAGGGGGATGGCTGTTATTGCCGTAGCCCATCATCGGGACGATAGTGTGGAAACTTTTTTATTGAATTTGATACGTGGCGCGGGAATCAATGGCTTGAAAGGTATCAGTCCGCATAACGGCTGCATTGTACGGCCTTTGTTGGAGGTGAGCCGTCAGGATATTTTGGATTATTTGCGTTGTTTGCGTCAAGGTTATGTTACAGACAGTACCAATTTGCAAGATGAATATATGCGTAATAAAATCCGTCTGAATATTCTTCCGATGTTGCGTGAGCTGAATCCTTCTGTCAGTGAAAGTATAGCTGAAACATCCAGACGTCTGACTGATGTTTCTCTTATATATAATAAGGAAATAGAGGCGGGGAAAGAAAGGGGGATGGAAAAGTCCGGCCATATTCTTATTTCTCGTTTGATGGAAGAGAGTGCTCCGGCGGCTTTGCTGTTTGAGATTCTTCATCCGTTAGGTTTCAATTCCGTTCAGATAGGAGATGTATTCCGCAGTTTGTCTGCCCAGTCGGGAAAAAGATTCGTTTCTGCCGGATGGGAGGTGTTGCGCGACAGGACGGAGCTGATTATTCGCAGGAGGAAGCCGGCGGATGAGGAAGTGGAGGAAAATGTGCCCCCATTCCGGCTTGCAATGGAAACGCAGGAAATAATGCCGGACTTTGTCATCCCCAGGAATAAGAATACGGCCTGTTTGGATGCGGACAAGGTGGTACTACCTCTCACGGTGCGTAAATGGCGGCAGGGGGATAAGTTTGTTCCTTTCGGAATGAAAGGGAAAAAGAAGGTCAGCGATTATCTGACAGATCGTAAGTTTTCTCTTTTCCAGAAAGAAAATCAGTATGTGGTTTGCTCAGCAGACCGGATTGTATGGCTGGTAGGAGAGCGTAGCGATGACCGTTTCCGGGTGACGGAAGATACGAAACGGGTACTGATTATACGGCAGTGGGAAGATAAGTAGAATTTTTTCTTTCCTGCTTTTTCATGAATGACAGGGAATGTTTCCTGAAATCTTGTAGCAAAAATCCGCGAATCATGCAACAAGATTTCAGAAATCATGTAGCAAGATTCGCGGATTTCAGATGGAGCTTCCCGGTATTATTTGCAATACTTCTGTATCAGTCCGTCTACCACTTCATCGCCCAGTTCTTTTGCTTTGGCAAAATTTGCACAGGCTTCTTTGTTTTTCTTTAATTGTATCTGGCAGTATCCCAGCATGCGGTATGCGGCTGCGGCTTTCGGGTCTAAAGAGATAGCCTTTTCCAATGCTTCTATTGCTTCGTTATGTTGCCCTACACGTAGATGCACCGAACCTTTTTCCACCCACATGGCTACATCCTCAGGAGTCATTTCTACTGCTTTATTAATGTCGTTGATAGCTTGCTGATACATTTTACATTGTATTTCCGCCTGTTCGCGTTGCAGATAAAAGGCGGCTGTAACGCGTCCACCGATAGCATCATAAAAAGTATCATAATCTATTACCGCTTCACGGTATTTGCCTGTCTGGGCTTTTATCTCTGCCCGTTCATAGAAATAAGGAGCCGCTTCCGATGTATAAGGCTTGGTGAAACGTGCCACAGCACTATCCATCAAGGCAATAACCTCGTTCATATCTGTTCCTTCAATCAGTTGTTTGGTTTTGGCTGCCGAGTAAAATGTAGCGGCAGAGGCTATGGAAGACTGGTTCACTTTCTCATAAGCGGCGTATGCCTCAGGATATTTTTTCATAGCAAACAGAATGTCTCCCTCCAATTGTGTGTAAATGGGTTGGTTGTCGGCCTGCATGGCATCATGAATAATGGAGAGAGCTTTGTCGTAACTCCAGTCACCGTATGGTTTCTTGTCACCTAAAGAGATGGTGTACGAATAAATTAATTTAGCGATATTATATTGCGTTTCACTCTTGTTGGCTGTCACTTCCAGTGCTTTCTTCAGGTCGGCATCTGCCAAAGCGTTGTGTTCATCATCATTAAATCCCATATAAGTAGTGGCACGGCGTATATATCCGTCCGCGCTGTTGGGATATTGTTCCAGGAAATCGTTTAATGTGGTGATATATTCGTCCTGATTTTGTTGTGAAGATGCCATGAACAGGTACACCAGTGCTTGGTCTTCTGTTTCGGGCAGTCCTTTTTTGATGCCGATTTTATTCAGTGACATGTCGTTCAAAGAAAGGGCGGTGATGCTCAGCGAGGCACCGTATGTAGCTCCGATGGCATAACTTTCCTTGGCTTCATCCGATGCGTTTTTTTGGATTAAACCTAATACTTCTCCATTGGCATTCATAATAGGGCAACTTACTGTTTTTTCGTTGGTTGTCATTGCCAGTGTATAGTAATATGCCTTGTCGCCGATGGTGTCTACTTTGGTGACGGTCCCTGTCTGGCAGGTTGCCGCTTTTTGAGTCGAGTAGGGTAGCAGATAGACTGTTTCACCTACCGATGCCGGCTGTGATGCCGATTTTAATGCTATGGTCTTTTTATCGGTTTCAGTATTAAATTTTACGATGTCATACATGGAGTTGGCTCCCAAGATACGCAATACAGGCAATTCTTTACTGTCCGCATTAATGATTACTGCACGTTCGGCTCCTTCAAACAGGGTATAATCGGATAATGCCGTTCCATTTTCATTGATATAGAATCCATTTCCTGTATTCTTGATTTTGTTATCTTTATCGTATGTAACGATGGAAAAAACGGCTTTTTTAGCTTTGCCGGCCCACTTTGGGGTTGCTTGTGCATAGCTTAGCTGGGCGGCTATGCCGCATGCCAGTATCAAAAGTACTTTCTTCATGATATAGTTAGTTGTTTGTTAACGATGATACGGTATTTATAAAGCGGATGCCGTTTTGTCTTCTGTGAAGCCGCGTTGCTTTACAGCTTCATAAATCAGAATACCTGCGGCAACCGATACGTTCAATGATTCTATTTTACCCATTAACGGTATTTTGATCCATTCATCGCACAGGGAAAGGTGTTCGTAGGGAACACCTGTGTCCTCGGCTCCCATAATGATACATACAGGGTCTTTATAGTTTGCTTTGGTGTAATCATAATCACCTTTTTCCGTGGCTGCTACAATCTTGAATCCGCAGTCTTTCAGATACTTGATGGTATTAGTCAGATTTTGTTCGCGGCATACGGGAAGAGTGTGCAGAGCTCCTGCTGATGTTTTCATTGCGTCGGCATTGACACTGACACTGTTTTTCGAGGGAATAATAATGGCATCTGCACCGGCACATTCGCAGGTACGGGCAATGGCTCCGAAGTTACGTACATCGGTAATTCCATCCAGCATGACGAATAGGGGTGTTTTTCCTTCTTCAAACAAGAAAGGTACCAGATCTTCTGTTTTCTGGTAGGTGACAGAGGAGATGAATGCTACAACTCCCTGATGGTTTTTCCGGGTAATACGGTTAATACGCTCCACGGGTACACGCTGAACAGGGATGAGGGTATTTTTCAAACAGGCAAACAGTTCTTTGGACAGTTCGCTCTGTATATCTTTCTTCACCAATACTTTATCTATCTCTCTTCCGGCTTGTATGGCTTCAATAACAGCGCGTACACCGAAAATCATTTCATTCTTTTCTAACATATTTAATAAGTGGTTAATGGTTAGTGACAGGTGGTTAGTGGTAATTGGCACTAGCCACTTATCAGCGCCTTTGCATTGTTCAGGGCTGCCTCTGTCAAGGTAGCCCCACTTAGCATATTGGCAATTTCTTTTACTCTTTCTTCATCAGTCAGGCGGCGGATGTGGCTGTTGGTGCCTGTTTCCGTATCTTCCTTATATACTTTATAATGAGTGATGCCGCGTGCTGCAATCTGGGGCAGGTGGGTGATGCTGATGACCTGACGGTTTTGTTTTCCCATCTCCTGCATGATGAGCGCCATTTTCTCGGCGATGGAACCGGAAACTCCGGTGTCTATTTCATCAAAGATGATAGTAGGCAGTTTCACAGCTCCGGCTATCATGGCTTTCAGCGAAAGCATGACACGGGCAATCTCACCACCCGATGCTACGGAAGCTACATTTTGTAATGTTCCATTCTTGTTGGCCGAAAACAGGAATGTCACACTGTCCATCCCTTTACTGTCCGGTTCCTTGCGCGGATTCAGTTCCACCACAAAGCGCACATTGGGCATACCGAGAGGAACCAGCAGGCTTTGCATCTGTCTTTCAATGTGCTTGCCCGATTGGGAACGGAGTTTTGTCAACACAGCAGCTTGCTTTATCACTTTGTCATATAGCGTTTCTTTTTGGGCGGTAAGTTCTGCTATACGGTCATCAAAAGAAGTGATGGCGTTCAGCTTCTCATGATAGTCGGTTTGCACGGCTATCAATTCCTCTATTGTTTGTACGTGATGCTTCTGTTGCAAAGAGTAGATTAAGTTCAGGCGTTCATTTACATAATCCAGACGGGTGGGGTTGAACTCCACTTCCTCCTGTGCGCCTGCTATTTCATGCGACAGATCTTTCAGCTCTATGTAACAACTGTCTAAACGCCCTATCCATTCCTGGGCACGTGTGTACACTCTCGCTATGTTATGCAGGGTTTGCATACATTCTTTGGTAGCGGACAACAGGCTGGCATCTTCCGAAGCCATTATTTGGTCCACTTTGTACAAGCCCGCTTTTATCTCTTCGGCATGATTCAAGGTTTCGGCTTCCTGTTCCAGTTCGGTTTGTTCTCCTTCCTGAAGGTTTGCATCATCCAGCTGTTCCAGTTGGAACCGGATGTAATCTTCATCCTTCCGGCTTTGCTCGGCTTGCGTTATGAAGTCGGCCAGCTGTTTGCATACGTTTCTGTACTCGGTATAAATATCCTTGTATGCTGAAAGTTCGTTGTCATCTTGTGCCAGGATATCCAATACATTCAATTGGAATCCCTCACTGTTGAGCAACAGGTTTTGATGCTGGCTATGTACATCTATCAGTTTCTCGCCCAGTTCCTTCATCTGCGCCAATGAGGCCGGAGTATCGTTTATGAATGCGCGGCTTTTACCTGATGCATATAACTCGCGGCGGATAATACATTCATTCGGATCATATTCCAAATCTCTTTGGGTAAAGAAAGGCTCCATCTGATAGGCGGAGATGTTGAAACGTGCTTCTACAATACATTTATTGGCGCCTTTCTTGATAGCTTTGATATCGGCCCGTTGTCCCAGTAACAAGCCGATAGCGCCTAGAATAATCGATTTACCGGCGCCGGTCTCTCCGGTGATGACAGAGAAACCGGGGGTGAAACTGATATCCAATGTATCAATCAATGCATAATTCTGTATATAGATAGATTGCAGCATATTCTTGCTCCTTTTTAATAATTTGCTGATTTGTCAATTTGCTAATTTGCTGCGCTGTTGTATTCCGCATGGTAATTAGCGCATTAGCACATTGGCAACATGGCAAATTAAGAAATTATTTATTATTTACCAGTCTGTCAATAATATCCCTTGCTACTTCCTGTTTGCTTTTCAGCGGATAAGGAGTTGCTCCCTGACGGTCTATAATCGTTATTTTGTTGGTGTCACAACGAAACCCGGCTCCTTGGTCGTTCAATGAGTTCAGTACAATGAAATCAAGGTTCTTACGTTCCAGTTTTCTTTGTGCATTTTTTGTTTCATCATTTGTTTCCAAGGCAAATCCCACTAATGTCTGTCCGTCTTTTTTCCGGTTTCCCAGTGCGGCGGCAATGTCTTGTGTGGGTTTCAGTTGCAGTGTTAAATTATCTTTCTCTCTTTTGATTTTATGACCGGCTACGGTTTCCGGGGTAAAGTCGGCCACTGCCGCACACAGGATGCCGGCCGAAGCTGTAGGAAACTCGCGGATGGCGGCTTCGTACATTTCTCCGGCACTTTCCACATCTATGCGGCGGATGTTAGGGTGATGGGCCTGAATCGTTACCGGTCCGCTGATTAGCGATACTTCCGCTCCACGTGAAGCGCATTCCTCGGCAAGTGCGAATCCCATTTTTCCTGAAGAATAATTGCCGATAAAGCGTACCGGATCTATTTTTTCGTAGGTTGGACCGGCGGTAATGACTACTTTCTTTCCGGCCATGTCTTGTTGTTTGGCAAAGAAAGCTTCCAGAATTTCCACTATTTTTTCCGGTTCTTCCATTCTGCCTTTTCCTACCAGATGGCTTGCTAGCTCCCCTTCTGCCGGTTCTATAATGTGATTTCCGTAAGAACGGAGCGTGTCCAGATTCTTCCGGGTGGAAGGGTGTGCGAACATATCCAGATCCATTGCCGGAGCTACGAATACGGGAGCTTTCATTGACAGATAAGTCGTGATCAGCATATTGTCCGCTATTCCGTTGGCCATTTTACCAATAGTGGATGCGGTAGCCGGAGCGATAATCATGGCATCCGCCCATAGTCCCAAATCAACGTGGCTGTTCCATGTCCCGTCACGCTGGGCAAAAAACTCGCTGATAACAGGTTTGCTTGTTAATGCAGACAAAGTGATAGGTGTGATGAATTCTTTGCCTGCGGGGGTAATCACGACTTGTACTTCCGCTCCCTTCTTAATAAGTCCGCGAATGAGTATAGCCGCTTTATAGGCGGCTATACTTCCGGTTATACCTAGTACGATTTTTTTTCCTTTCATACTCATTTCATCATTCCCGATTCACGTAGTCTGATTTTTGTCAGTACGTTTTTCGTGTTCAGCGTAAAGTCACCGTTCAGTATCCAGCTGTAGTAGCCCGGATCTTTTTGTAATACTTCGCTGACCGACATTCCTTTGTATTTCCCAAAATTAAAGACTTCCACGCCTTTGTCATCATAAACAATGCGTCCGGCGAAATCTACGTTCTTGTTGAAACTTGAATATTCGGCTAGAAATGCCATATCGTTTTGCAATTCTTCCGGATAGCGGTCCAATTGGGATTTCAGTACTTCGTATGTGGCACGTGTGTCGGCTTCGGCTGTATGGGCATCTTCCAGATTCTTTCCGCAATAGAATTTATAGGCGGCAGACAGGGTGCGCTGTTCCAGTTTGTGATAAATCACCTGCACGTCAATGAATTTTCGTTTCATCATGTCAATGTCTACTCCTGCGCGCAGGAACTCCTCGGCCAAAACCGGAATGTCGAAACGATTGGAATTGAAACCGGCAAGGTCACATCCCTCAATGTCCCGGGCTATCTCTTTTGCCACTTCCTTGAAAGTAGGGCAGTCCGCCACATCTGCGTCATAAATACCGTGGATGGCAGAAGATTGTTCGGGAATATGCATTTCCGGATTGATACGCATGGTCTTCGTTTCTTCGTTGCCGTTTGGATACACCTTCAGATAGCATATTTCCACTATTCTGTCTGTGTTTATATTTGTTCCCGTTGTTTCCAAATCGAAAAAAACAATAGGATTCTTCAAGTTCAATTTCATTTTCAGCTTGTATTATATATTGTTTTTCCGCCACATGGTGGCGTGTCGTTTTTAGTCGTTCAGCATCATAGGCATCAGCAGCATCAGCAGGTCTTCTTTTTCTTCCTGTTCTACAGGAACAATAACACCCGCACGTGAAGGATCAGCCAGTTCGAAAAGTATTTCCTGTGCCGAGATATTGTTTAAAATATCGATCAGGAATGTTGATTTAAAGCCGATGCTCATGGGGCTTCCTGTATATTGGCAAGTCAGTGTTTCTTCTGCTGAGGTGGAGAAATCTATGTCTTGTGCGGAGATCTGGATCTGATT
>ENA-OPCW01001162-OPCW01001162.1-human-gut-metagenome-genome-assembly--contig:-NODE-1162-length-13578-cov-3.387044_pt1 | contig 13578 bp, 9 predicted proteins | sample MGYA00241258_ERZ501496 | MGnify/ENA primary metagenome ERZ501496 (study PRJEB25962, sample SAMEA2042660) | human gut metagenome | biome: human gut; feature: human-associated habitat; material: faeces...
TTGATGTGATCCGGTTAGACCATTTTTCCGGTCTGGTGCGTTATTACACCGTTTCTGCAGATGCAGAAGACGGAAGAAATGGCAAGTGGAGCAAAGGACCGGGCAGGAAACTGACAGATGCCATGACAGAGGTTCTGGGTGATATGCGGGTGATCGTGGAAGACATCGGACCAAAGGGCGGGCTTCCGGGAGTGAAAAAGTTAAAGACAAAAACCGGATGGCCGGGCATTAAGATTTTAATGTTTGCCTTTGATGATGACACCGCGAATGAGCATCTTCCACATAACTATCAGGACACGAACATGGTCGTATATGCAGGAACTCACGACAACGAAACGATCGTTGGTTATTTCCGGGATAAGTCAGATTACGAGCTGGCATATCTGTATGAGTATCTGAACATTCATTATAAAGAAGAAATACCGGATGCACTGATCCGGGCAGCCTACGCAAGTATCGCAGATGTGGCCATTATCCAGATGCAGGATCTGATGAAGCTTGGAAATGAAGCCAGAATGAACGCACCTTCCACGGTGGGACGCAACTGGCGCTGGCGTATCGGAAAAGATACTTTGAGCGAAGAACGGAGAGCATGGATACGGACTCTGGCAACCGTATATCGCAGATAACAAATAAGATCGGCCAACGGGTAGTTTTTGCGTACTTCGTAGCCCGACGGTGAAAAGAATGTCAGCAGAATACGATAATCAGGATATTTGGCACGAATCTTCTCAATCAGCGGACGCCCCTGTTCAAACTCGCCCAAGGAAGCCGCATGGAACCAAATGTAGCGTGCATCCTTCTCCAACTGTTGCCGGAGCAGCTCATACACCACCCAGTGCCCTTTCATCATCTTTCGTGGCTTACGGCTGAAAGGGGCAGCCAGATGCACCGCAATATCGTAGATTATTATCGCTAAGTTATAAAGCATACTATCTTAATTAAGAATGAATAATGAAGAATGAAAACGGTATGACAAGAAATCCCTCATTCTTGATTATTTATTTCAACGTTTCGATAGCACGCTGTATGCGGGCCAGTGTCTCTTCCTTACCCAACAAGGCAGTAATATCAAACATGTGCGGGCCCTTGCACTCACCCACCACCGCCAGACGGAAAGCATTCATCACATTGCCCATGTGATACCCTTTCTCCGTAATCCAGCCGATCACTATATCCTCAGACGGTTTTGACGAGAAGTCCTCAATGCCGCGGAGCACTTCCATCAACTCTTCCATGATGCGCGGGGTATCCTCCGACCAGCGCTTCTTCACGTCCTTCTCGGCATACTGCCGGGGAGCGGTGAAGAAGAAGCGGGCTTGATCCCACAACTCTTTCACGAAGTTGACGCGCCCTTTCACTAAGGACACCACCGTAGTGAGGAATGTATCGCTGTATGCGTCCGGATTGACGCCGTTTTCTTTCAACACCGGTTTGAAAAGTTCCGCAAGTTCCTCATCCGATTTTTGAAGAATATATTCATGGTTGAACCACATACCTTTCTTATAATCGAACTTAGCTCCCGATTTGCTGCAATGGCTCAAATTGAAAAGCCGCACAAGATCGTCCATCGACATCAATTCCTGGTCATTGCCCGGGTTCCAGCCCAGCAAAGCAAGGAAGTTGATAACAGCTTCGGGCAGATATCCCGACTCGCGGTAACCGGAAGACACCTCACCCGTTTTAGGGTCGTGCCATTCCAGCGGGAACACCGGAAAGCCAAGACGGTCACCGTCGCGCTTGCTGAGCTTACCGTTACCTTCGGGCTTCAGCAACAACGGCAGGGGGGCAAAAGCCGGCATCGTATCTTCCCAGCCGAAAGCACGATACAGCAGAACGTGCAACGGAGCCGAAGGCAACCACTCCTCACCGCGAATCACATGGGAAACCTCCATCAGATGGTCGTCCACAATGTTTGCCAAATGGTAAGTGGGCAGTTCGTCTGCCGATTTATAAAGAACTTTATCATCAAGGATAGATGAATTGATCACCACTTCGCCGCGAATCAGGTCGTTCACATGCACATCCTCATCGGGCTCTATCTTGAAACGAACCACATACTGCCTGCCTTCAGCAATCAACGCGTCCACCTCTTCTTTGGAAAGCGTCAGCGAATTGCGCATTTGCATACGCGTAGAGGCATCATACTGGAAATTGGCTATCTCCGCACGCTTGGCATCCAGCTCTTCAGGAGTATCGAAGGCGATGTAAGCCTTGCCTGCATCCAGCAGCACCTGTACATACTTCTTGTATATCTCACGACGTTCGGACTGGCGGTACGGCCCATGTTCTCCTCCAAAGCTGACACCTTCATCAAAAGGAATGCCCAACCATTTGAAAGACTCCAATATATATTCTTCCGCCCCCGGTACGAACCGGTTAGAATCAGTATCTTCAATACGGAAAATCAAATCTCCTCCATGCTGACGCGCAAAGAGATAATTATATAACGCAGTACGCACACCGCCGATGTGCAACGCCCCGGTAGGACTTGGGGCAAAACGGACTCTGACTTTTCTTTCTGTCATAATCTATCTTACTTATGAATAAATTAGACGGCAAAATTAAACCTTTTTTTCCATACTATTGTTTTTTTTTGTACTTTTCGCAAAAATTTCAACCGATATGAGTTATTTCAAAGGAAAAAACAAAGAGTTCTCGTTCAGAGATTTGATATATAAGGCGCTTATTTTCATAGGAACCGTCGGGGTTATTGTCTATTTTCTGCCGAGGGACGGCAAGTTCAACTACCAGTTCGACATTGACAAACCCTGGAAGTACGGACAACTGATGGCCACCTTCGACTTCCCCATCTACAAAGACGACCAAGTTGTGAAAAGAGAGCAGGACAGCATCTTGGCTTCTTTCCAACCCTATTTCCAACTGGACAAGAACACAGAAAAAGAAGTGATCAAGAAGCTGAAAAACGATTACCAGACGCATTTGCGGGATGTCCTGCCTTCTACCGATTACATCCGCCATATAGAGAAAATACTCTCCGAGGTGTACCGGGCAGGGATACTCTCCACCGAAGAACTGGGGCAACTGCACAAGGACAGCACATCCGCCATCATGGTGATAAACGACAAGCTCGCCAGCCAACGGGACATCGACAAACTTTATTCCGTCAAGCAGGCGTATGCCTATCTCCTCACCGCCGACACCATGCATTACCAGCCGAACATACTCCGGCAATGCTCCCTCAACGAATACCTGTCGCCCAACCTCACCTACGACGTCCAGCGAACAGAGACCGCAAAGAAAGAAGTCCTCGACAACTACTCATGGGCCAACGGCATCGTCTTGAGCGGGCAGAAAATCATCGACCGGGGCGAGATAGTCAACCAAGAGACCTACAACATCCTCGAAAGCCTGCGTAAAGAATCCATCCAGCGCAGTGAATCCATCGGCCAGAAGCGGTTGATGCTGGCCGGGCAGGTGCTGTACGTAAGTATCTTCATGCTCTGCTTTATGCTCTATCTCGACCTTTTCCGCAAGGACTATTACAACCGCAAGGGCAGCCTCTCGCTGCTTTTCGCCCTTATCATGTTTTATTGTGTGGTAACGGCCATTATGGTAGCCAACAACATATTCAATGTCTACATCATTCCTTATGCCATGCTGCCTATCATAATACGCGTGTTCCTCGACTCAAGAACCGCTTTCCTCACGCAAGTCGTCACCATACTGATTTGCTCCATCTGCCTGCGCTATCCGCATGAGTTTATCCTGCTGCAACTTACGGCAGGCCTGATCGCCATTTTCAGTCTGAGAGAGCTGTCGCAACGCTCACAGTTGTTCCGCACAGCCATTCTGGTAATCCTGACCTATATGGCCGTTTACTTTGCTTTTGAACTGATAACCGAGAACGATCTGTCGAAACTAAATGGCAGCATGTACACCTACTTCATAATAAACGGCGTGTTGCTGCTCTTTACCTATCCGCTGCTTTTCCTGGTGGAAAAGACTTTCGGCTTCACATCGAACGTCACTTTAGTGGAACTGTCCAACATCAACAACAGCCTATTGCGGCGCATGTCGGAAACTGTACCGGGCACGTTCCAGCACTCCATGCAGGTGGCCAACCTTGCCGCCGAAGCCGCCAACCGCATCGGAGCGAAAAGCCAGTTGGTGCGTACGGGAGCCCTATACCATGACATCGGCAAAATGGAGAACCCGGTGTTCTTCACCGAGAACCAGTCGGGCAGCGTCAACCCACACAAGAACCTCAGCTACGAACAGAGCGCACAGGTCGTGATCAGCCACGTAACGGACGGATTGAAACTGGCGGAAAAGAGCAATCTTCCCAAAGTCATCAAAGACTTCATCACAACCCATCATGGTCGTGGAAAAACAAAATATTTCTATATATCCTGGAAGAACGAACATCCCGACGAAGAGCCCAACGACGAGTTATTCACCTATCCGGGTCCCAATCCGTTCACCAAGGAGCAAGCTATCCTGATGATGGCAGACTCCGTAGAAGCGGCATCACGCAGCCTGCCCGAATATACGGAGGCAAGCATCAGCAATCTGGTAGACAAAATAATCGATTCGCAGGTAGAGGAAGGTTATTTCAAGGAATGTCCCATCACTTTCAAAGACATAGCGACAGTGAAAACCGTCTTCAAAGAGAAGTTGAAAACGATCTACCACACCCGCATCAGTTATCCCGAACTTAAAAAGTAGAACCTATGGAAGTCAGCGCCAAAGAACGCCAAAGAGCAGAACATCTGTTGCAAAGCCAACGGATCCAATTGCACCAGATTGAAAGTTTCAGTTTTATGAAACGGTATCGCCGGGACCCTCACGAAAATATCGCGGGAGGAAAAGACCGGTATGGTCCGGGGATATTCGTCTTTCATCTAAAAGAAAAACAGGACAGAATCCTGCATATGCCGCCTTTCAAACATCCGTCATCACTCGTCCGCTTTCTTGTGTCGCAAGGAATACCTTTCGCCAACTACTCTCCATGCAACCGGAGTGAAGGCACGCTTCCGGCAGAAACCTATCAGCGCCCTTCTCTGTATATGTTCTGGTTCTTTATATTATTCCTCACGTTTCTGATATTGGGATACTATTCCATTAGCGGCGATGCCTGGTGGGGATTCATTCCCGCCATACTATCGTTCGGGCTGAGCCTCTTCTTCATCTGCATGCTGATGACCCGGTTCTGCTACCTGACATTGGACAATGATGCCCTTACTGTGCACAGCGTAGGAAGAACAATCCGTTACCCCTATACGGACCTGCGAAAAGTAAATTTCGATTTTGCCCGCGAACAGACGTTCACTCACATCATGGAATTGCTCGACAAAGACTACCGCTACCGTCTTTTTTATATCGGGAGGGTTTCGAGAAAGAGGCTGAACGAAATTGCCGAACGGTTACAACAAGCCGGAGTGGATGCAACATGCAGCCTCAACGACAACAAACGCTTCTATCAGGACAAAAGAGGAAGTGGCGAGCTGTGAATCAGGGAGTGACAACTAATCATTAATGGCTTCGAGCAGCCCTGCGCACGCATCCTCCAAGACGTCAAGCACATATTCAAAGCCCTCGGCTCCTCCGTAGTAGGGATCGGGAACATGGTCGGCATGGGTGAACTTGGTACAATACTCTGTCATGCGGTGTATCTTTTTCCACTCTTCGGTGGAAGGGGCCCGCTCTTTCAAATCATCAATATTACGGTCGTCCATTCCGATGATTAAATCGAAATTGTAGAAATCATCCGTACGTACCGGACGGGAACGATGTGTCAGGTTGTAACCGCGGCGTGCAGCGTGGGCACACATTCTGCTATCGGGCAGTTCTCCCTGGTGGTAGGAAAGGATACCCGCCGAATCAATGACAAACTCGTCTTCACGCCCTGCCTGCTCTATTAAATGCTTCATCACCCCTTCTGCCGAAGAAGAACGGCAGATGTTGCCGAGGCAGACAAACAGTATTTTTTTCTTATCTTTCATAATCAAACATGTTTGCTATTTATAGTTTCCTACATCGGATCCACGTCATAATACACAATCAATGACTTGAAACGGTCTTCCATAACCATGTCTTTTTGCACTTGCAACAACAGTTCGCGAACACGCGCCATAGGTGCTTTCGTTTCAATCTTCACCACGATTTTACGGATAAACAACGTTTGCACACGCGCCACCGGCGGTTTGTCCGGCCCCAGCACCCGGTTTCCGAAAATAGCACTCAACTTGCCCGCCATAGTCTGCGCCATTAAATCGAGTAAGGTTTCATTGCGATTCTTCAGATACACATATACCAACCGATAGTAAGGCGGATAATGAAAGATTTGCCGTTCGGCAAGCTGTCCGTTCACCATGCCTTCATAGTCGTTACCAATCACTTGAGGGATAATGGAATGCTCGATACTCTTGGTTTGCAGCACCACCCTTCCCCGTTTGTTCTTCCGCCCTGCACGCCCTGCCACCTGAGCCATCAGTTGAAAGGCACGCTCATAGGCGCGAAAATCCGGATAATTCAGCATTGTATCGGCATTAAGGATGCCCACCACACTCACGTGGTCGAAGTCCAATCCCTTAGAAACCATTTGCGTCCCGATAAGAATATCCGTTTTTCCCTGTTCGAAATCCGCAATTATACGCTCGTAAGCAGAACGCGTGCGGGTTGTGTCCAAGTCCATACGGGCAACGGCCGCCTCAGGAAACAGGCGCTTGACGTCATCCTCTATCTTCTCCGTACCAAAACCGCGATTGCGTAAATCCACCCCTTCACAGGCCGGACAGATGCGGGGCAGTTGGTAGGTGTATCCGCAATAGTGGCATGTCAATTGGTTCAGCCCCTTGTGATATGTCAAACTCACATCACAGTTCTTGCATTTAGGCACCCATCCGCACGTATGGCACTCTATCATCGGTGCAAACCCTCTGCGGTTCTGAAACAGGATAACCTGCTCTTTCTGCTCCAAAGCCTCACGAACATACTGCAACAGCAAAGGAGAGAACGGGCCGTTCATCCGCTTCTTGCGCTGTAATTCTTTAATATCCACCGGAATAATTTCCGGCATCTGTATCTCTTTATATCTTTCTTTCAATTCCACCAGTCCATACTTGCCGGAGGTAGCATTGTACCAGGTTTCCACTGACGGAGTCGCCGTACCCAACAGAGTTTTGGCGCCATACAATGCAGCCAGCACAATAGCTGCATTACGTGCATGATAACGGGGAGCCGGATCTTGTTGCTTATAAGTATTCTCATGTTCCTCGTCTACAATAATCAGCCCCAAATTGCGGAAAGGCAAAAAGACCGAAGAACGCACCCCCAAAATAATGTCGTATCCGCTATCCGATAGTTGTTTCTGCCAAATCTCCACCCGTTCGGCATCGGGAAACTTGGAATGATAGATGCCGAGGCGCGAACCGAATACCCGTTTCAGCCGTTCGGTGATTTGTGTAGTCAATGCTATTTCCGGTAACAGATACAACACTTGTTTCCCCTGCCGGATGACCTCCTCTATCAGATGAATGTAAATCTCAGTCTTTCCACTGGATGTAACTCCATGCAACAGGCAAACATTTTTAGTCCGGAAACTATCCACGATCTCATCGTGTGCACGCTGTTGATGTCCATTCAAGGGATTCAGGGAGAATGTGTTTCCGGCAAAAGCTGTATTCAATCGGCCAATCTCCTGCTGATAGACCTCAAAAACTCCCCGTTCCACCAATCCGTTAAATACGGCAGGAGTAGCGGAAGCCCGTTGCAAAAGTTCTTTCTTCGCTACCTCCTTCTGCACCTTTCCCAAACAGCCGGATAGCTCTATGTACTTCATCAACAGATCCAATTGTTTGGGAGCACGACGCTGCAATTCATCAAAGAAGAAATGCAAACGATGCTCATTACTTGCCGCTTTCGTCAGACGCACGCGGGTTTCCGTTCTGGGCTTGTAAGTGCGCTTCAATTCTTCTTTTACGAAAATGGCTTCTTTGTCCAATAAGGATTTTATAACAGACAGAATATTTTTGACGCCACTCTCTTTTTCCAGCTTCGTAACACATTGTTCGGGTTCTGCAGAGAGTAGATCCAAGATTTTCAGTTCCTTATCCGATAATTGCACATCCGGCTCGAAGTCGGGATTGTATTCCACCATTGTTTCGCTTTCCAACTTCAATCCCGAAGGAAGAGCCGCCTTGTAAACATCCCCTTGAGTGCAGAGGTAATAATCAGCCAGCCATTCCCAAAACTTGAATTGTGCGGGCAACAGGATCGGATGCGCATCCAGCAAGGCACTCACCTCTTTCACCTCATACTCTGTCGGCGCAGAATAATGTATATTCCGCACAATCGCAGTATAATACTTCTTCCGCCCGAAAGGCACTATCACCCGGCAACCAATCTGTACATCTCCCGCCATCTCTTCCGGAAGAGAATACGTAAAGCTGCTATGCAGGGGAAGGGGCAATATGACATCAACGAACTTTTCCATTATAGCGGCAAAGATAGCACTTTTCAGAAAGAAGAGGGTAAGAGAATAAAAAAATAGCGTTGTCGACTTCTGTCATACAACGCTATTTATATTATCAACTATTCAGCTTTTAGAATATGTAAGCAGCAGAAATCTGCCAAGTTTTATTCTTTGCGCCGATAACGGCTTCACCCACTTCTTTCAATTTGTAAGAATCACCCAACGGAATATTGTAGTTAACTCCTATCTGCAAATGTTTAATCAACTTTACACCAGCGCCGATATTGATACCTACCATTGCTTTCTTCTTTTCCAATTCCATCGCTTCATCCATGTATTTCTTATCTCCACTAAAGTTAAAGAAGAAATCAGGACCCGCAGCGACAAATACACCTAACATACTGCCTAAGCCAATAGTATATTTCAAATTAATAGGTATATCCAAGCCGGTCTGTTTGCCATCATCCTTACCTCGCTGAGAAAACAACAAAGCACCATCTACTCCTAAACCGACAATAGGGATTGTTACTTCAGCCATCGGACCGATAAAAAAGCCAGTAGCATTATCCTTATTACCATCATATCCACCATCCCAGTCTACTTTAGTCAGGTTCACTCCGCCTTTCACACCAAACTTAATAAGTTGAGCCTGGGCAGGCATAGCCATTGCCAAACAGCATATAGCTATCATAAAAGCACTAAAAATCTTTTTCATAATTCAATATGTTTAAATTTTCGGGACAAATATATGTAAAATATCCCTAAAAAGAACAATGAGCGTCCCAAATTGTTCATAGTAGCGGCAAAACTTCAAACACTTTGCCTTTGTATATCCTGCCCGGACTTCGGTTTAAATTCTCTTATTTACCTGCCTGTTGTTGCAGTGATTATTCTACGCATAAAGCAGATATACCGCATGTAGAAACCGATTATACCGCATGTCTTTTACCAGCCGGCCTTGAGTTCAAAATTTATATGTAAAGTAACCGAAAATAGCCCGACGCATTGCCGGAAAACATAGATTGACTACCTTTGCAGAAACATTCTTTATCAGGATCACATTCCTTTTTATTACAGATTATGATAGAAATCAGAAAAACCGAAATCACAGAACTTGCCATCCTTATGGATATCTTTGAACAGGGAAAGCGCATCATGCGCAAGAACGGGAACACCAAACAATGGACCGGCGGCTACCCTACCGAAGAGATTATCAAAAAAGATATTGAAAACGGGAACAGCTATGTATGCCTTGATGAAGAACAGAAAATAGTGGGAACCTTCGCCTTCATACAAGGAGATGACCCTACCTATGCGCACATCTATGACGGTGCATGGATAGATGACAAACAACCTTACGGCGTTATCCACCGTCTGGCCAGTACGGAAGACAGCAAAGGCGTAGCATCTGCCTGCCTGCAATGGTGCTACCGCCAAATACCCAATCTACGTGCAGACACACATCGTGACAACCACATCCTGCAATATATCCTCAAAAAATACGGCTTCCAATACTGCGGCATCATCTACCTGCTAAATGGAGATGAACGACTGGCTTTCCAAAAACTGTAAAGGCAGAAATAGAACACTCATTCACCTATGTATTTCTTTTTCAACTCCTCCACACTCGTTCCGGTGAAATACTCCTCTACGAAATCCCAACGCTGATCGTCCGTCAAGATGTCAGTGCCAAAGAAAGAAGAAAACAAGTCTATCTGTTCTTCAAAAATACGTTCGTTCGTGTCCAAAATAAGATTATGGTATTCATTGGAATCTGCCAACTGTTGCAGAAGACCGGGGTCATTGAACCGGACATGCACACAAGGCGTTCCACCACCTTCTACGCTGAACGAAAGACAGTCGAGCATAGAAAGAAGATTGAGCAGCATATTCAAATCGGAAAACGGAGTGCAATAGAACTGCAAACGCTCGCCTTTAGTACCTGCAATGCGCTGAGTAAACAGTTTTTGATAACGCGACAAGAGCAGGTCGAAACCTTTGGTAACCGTAAACGAAAGCTCATTTGATTCTTTCTTCTTGACACTGCTGATGTAGCTCACGCTGCGCCCTTCTTCAGTACGGCTCTCCAGCAACGAACCAATGAAACGTTTGGCAGAGGGAACATCCATGCCATGCTCGGCAAACACCGCGCGCAGCTCTTCTTCATCGAAACGGCCTTTCGTTTTCAACAAAGCGGTTTTCAGCATCGTCACCAAACTTTTGAACAGTGAATCCATACGCTGGCGGATCACCGCCGTATCCTCTTTCAGCAACACCTCGTGCTTGCCAACGGAGACGGCACGAGAGCCTTCCCATAACGTTCCGTTATTCAGCTTCTGTTTGAACTCCCTATACCCCAATTCAGGAAAACGTTCCTCCCAAAGACTATCCAAGCGTGCACGATAAACGCCTTCTTCATCTTCCACTTTCGTCAGATAGGCCTGGAATTCGCGCACAAAGGTATCACCTGTTTTATCTTGGATGTATCCCTCCGTCAGCAGATTTTGCGGGCTCACCTCCAGCAGACGCCTTCCGTAACGTTGTGACAGATCATCCTCCAACCATAACAGGGCGGTTTTGATGAGTTGCCCCAACTCGGATTCATACTCCAGCTTGTTTTTTGTACGCGGCAGCTTTACCACAAACTCAAAGTCGGACAGCGATACGAGAATTTCTTCTTTCTCCCCCTTCATCCGGTATACTTCCATGAGTTTTTTCAAGATCAACGCCAACTGGTCCTGCGCAATATTGCCGGTTTGATGCAAGCGTTTCATATAATAAAAGTCGCGTTCGTGATAGTCGGTGGCAGCAACACCCTGAACATCCGCATCACGAGCAGCACGACCTATTTCCTGAATATAATCGACGAAGGTACTGGAAGGCGCCACATGGTAGACGCGGTCGATATCACTGATATCTACTCCCATACCGAAAGCTTTTGTGGCAACAATCATCCGTTTCATGCCTTCCTTAAATTCTTGTACAATAGCGGCTTTCTGTTCTTTGTCTTTCTTGCCATAATAAGAAGCCACCAAACGCCAGTCGGCAGAACGTACCCAGGTTTTTATACGCATGTCTATGCCACCTGCAAAGGGATAGTAGAGCAGCGTTTTATGTCCGTCGAGAAAGTTTTCCACACGTTCGGATATGACACGCTGTTTTCCTTTGTCGTAAGTTTCTCCCTCCTCCAGCGTAAGCTGCCGGATATCAAAACCGATATTCTTACGCTTCACCGTACCGACATAAAGCACACAGGGCTCCATTTGCAACGAACGGATAGTTTCGAATACCATATCATTGCCACCCTTGGGATTCCATACGGCAGTGGCAGTCAACGCAAACAAGGGAAATGTATAACCGAGATTCTGCTTCAAGGCACTCAGATAACGCCCCAAAAACCAGTAGTCCACACGAAACTCTTTGCCCCAGGTGGTTACCGTATGCGCCTCATCAATAACAACCATACCAATACGGCGGTTGCCTACGAAGTGTTTTATATCATAAGAAAGCAACAGTTCAGGAGAGAGATAAAACAAATCGACTTCACCTTCACGCACTGCCCGGTAAACTTCCATTTTCTGCTCCGGCGAAAGGTCGGAAGATGCATACGCCACACGCTGATAGCCCAAATCCTGCAAGCCCTCTACCTGATCGACTATCAAAGCCTTTAAAGGAGAAACAACAATGGTCAGCAGATTATATTCTTTCCCCAAATAAATAGCCGGAAGCTGGAACAATAAGGATTTTCCCGAACCAGTCGGAGCAGTCAGCAGAATGTTCTCCGGCTCTGCCTCTCTTTTCTGCGCCTTTTCCGCTTCCCGGATCACATTCTCAATCAGTTGCCCCTGAGAGATACAAAGCGTCTCTCTGCTCCTAAACAAGTCTGCGTAAATCTCAAGGTTACGGAAGTGGTCGTAACCATACGTATCTTTCAAAAGTTCCGTTACGCCTTGCCGGCAGTTCTCGGGCAAATGGCGTTCTTTCAATTCGGGCAAACGGGGTGCCTCTCCTGTTTGTGTCATCATTAATGCTATGAAAAAAAGAAAAGAGATATTCTAAAAAATAGGGAAAAAGATTGGACAGAAACATTTATCTGATTTATAATATTGTTATATTTTGTTTATAGCATTTATTTAATTCACGGGTAACTCAACATTATCTTCGGGCCCCCATTCATCAACATTGCCGCCCATTCCTCCACCTCCATCAGGATTCGGTGGTGTTTCCGGCTTATCAACCTCAATCTTATCATCAGGCGGTAACTCAATCTCCGGTGGTGGGGTTGGTTTTCCATCTTCCCCTGTTCCAGCATTTTCAAGTGTACCTATTATTTCAGTAACATCAATTGTTGCTTCCTGAACTGTATTATCTGTTTTGATAAATTTCAATATTAATATTATAGCATCTTTCTCACTAGAAGTTTCTCTCTCTGATGTTGACATTCGCGTCGGCATTGTCATTTCCTTTACTTGTTTGAAAGCGGTGAAAGATGCCGTTACCTTATTGTCTCCCTTCCTTACCTCAAAGTAGATAGGTTGTGAGCTACATACTCCACGACCTTTGCCTATACAGTAACAATCGGATAATCCATCAATGCTTCCTACCACTGTTGCAACATACTCCAAACCTTTAGCCTCTACTGCAAAAGAATATTTCTTCACCACAGATTCCAACTTCCAGTCTAAGCGAAGCACTTCTTCACTCTTCTCTATTTTCAGCTCATCTATATTCAACACATACAATGAATCCGGTGACCAAACCATCTTTTCCGTTCCTTCAATCCCTAAACCATTGCAGTTTCCCGTGTAGGCTTCTATCGTTTCATAGGACTCTTCACCCCTGATTCGTATAGATTCCGTGTTATAGTTGTAGGCTACTACCGAATACCTCCCCGGAGGAACTTTCATTTCTCCACCTCGTACCGAAAGGTATTTATCTACTTTCCTGCCATCTCCGTTCTTCGGATAAAAAATCACCCGAACCCCTTCCGGCAACTTATCGGTAACACCGTTCCAATCTAACTTTATATCTACCCCGCTTACGGGATAATCATCCAATATATCGCGACGGCTACATCCAGTTAGCATCAGCAGCGAGGACAAAAGCACAAGAAACCCGTATCTTGTATTTCGCATTACGCC
>ENA-OPCW01001173-OPCW01001173.1-human-gut-metagenome-genome-assembly--contig:-NODE-1173-length-13535-cov-2.909347_pt1 | contig 13535 bp, 7 predicted proteins | sample MGYA00241258_ERZ501496 | MGnify/ENA primary metagenome ERZ501496 (study PRJEB25962, sample SAMEA2042660) | human gut metagenome | biome: human gut; feature: human-associated habitat; material: faeces...
GCATTACCTTTAGACAGAATAGTACTCCTTGTGTATCATGGAATACTATTAAGAGCGGACACATTTCATACATCCGATACATTTATCGTGATCTGTCTTTTTCGGATTATCAAGAGAGATTGCTCCTGCCGGACAGATCTTTGCGCAGGCGCTGCATTCTGTACAAAGCGAAACGTCGGCTTTCGGAAAAAGTACGTTTTTTCCGTATTTTCTGTAAGGAGTATTTCCCGGTACTTTCAGATCGAAAGAAGCGAAAGAATCTTCTTTTTTAATGATCCGATTCAGTGAAATTCCGTATTCGGAAGCTTCTTTTAAATCCGCCTTGTTCGGACGTCTTGCGCCGATAGAGTTCACGATAGAGTGTTCTGCCGGAAATGCGGCAGCTCCGATTACTTTGAACGTCATCTTGCCGATCTGGGAATCGAAGTTGTTGAACCATCCGCCCTGCAATTGAGCGCGCATACCGAAGACCGGATGCACCCACTTCGTCACCGACAGGTTGCCCTCGAAACCGAAACGGTCGCCCCAAGAGCCGGAGTTACCGCCGTTGGAGAAGGCTGTGCCGGTTCCGAAACCGGCCGAAATCTCCCAATTATCCCAGAATCCGTTCGACACGAATCCGGCAACGCTCGGCTTCTTCGGCGTTCCTTCGGCAAATGCGGCAGAGGCGAAAGCCACGAGCAAAAAAGTCAAGAAAATCTTTCTCATAATATTCATCTTTAATACGTCTTACATACTTGTCGTAAAAGTACACAATTTTTTCACAAAAACCATTCAAATCCGGTCAAAAAAAACAGAAAAAAGAGAGCTTCGGAGACAAAGAAGCCCCAAATGCCTGGGCATTGGGGCTTTTTAGAACACAAATCAGGTAAAAAAAACATCAGCCGCACTTGGAATAGCCGCACGACATGCAGGTCAGACAGCCGTTCTGATAGGCCATATTTTCCTGTCCGCAGCTCGGGCATTTACCCTTGGATTTCGTGCCGTCGACGATATACTGTTTCAATGCACGGCACACGCCGGTCTTCCACGTGTTGATCGACTCGCTGTCCAGATGCAGGGACTCGATCAGCGACACGGTCTTCTCGATCGGCATGCCGTGGCGCAGGACGCCCGAAATCAGCTTGGCGTAGTTCCAGAACTCTTCGTTGAACAGGCGCGAAATGCCGCCGATGGTGTTGGTGTAGCCGTATCGGTCGATATACTGGAAGTCGTACCGTTTCGAACCGTTCTCCTCGCGTACCTTTATAATAAAGCCCTTGTTGATTTTGGGCGGAATATACATGGCGTCCTCTTCGATTTTACCCGTGAAGATTTCGTAAGGGCGTCCATCCTGCAGGCCGACGAAGGCGATCCAGTTTTCGTTGCCGTTTTTGAAACGCACGATGTCCGCCGGGATCGATTTGGGGCGTTTGAGAATGGTCTGCCCGTTCTCCTCTTTTGCCGCTTTTTTCTTCTTATCGATCAGTACGCCTTCGCGGCAGCCGTCGCGGTAAACCGTTACCCCTTTGCAGCCGCACTCCCAGGCCGTGCGATATACGTCCGCTACGAGTGCTTCGGAAACGTCGTTCGGCAGATTGACCGTCACCGAAATCGAGTGATCGACCCACTTCTGAATTTCGCCCTGCATCTTGACTTTGGCCACCCAGTCGATGTCGTTGGCCGTCGCGCCGTGATAGGGCGATGCGGCTACCCACCGGTTGAGCTCATCGTCCGATATGTCTTGCAGTTTCGAGGTATCGTATCCGTTGGCTTCGAGCCATTTGACGAAGTTGTGGTGATAGACGTTGTACTCTTCGAACTTTTCGCCCATATCGTCCACGAAAGCCACTTTGGCATCCTGGTCCGAAGGGTTGATCTTGCGGCGACGCTTATAGACGGGACGGAAAACCGGTTCGATGCCCGACGTGGTTTGCGACATGAGCGAGGTGGTTCCCGTAGGGGCGATGGTCAGCATGGCGATATTGCGTCGTCCGTGTTTTACCATTTCGGCGTAGAGCTCCGGATCGGCCTCCCGGATGCGGCCGATCATCGGGTTCTTCTCCTCCTTGCGTGCATCGAAAATTTCGAACGCTCCGCGCTCTGCGGCCATCTTTACCGAGGCGCGGTAGGCTTCCAGTGCGAGGGTCTTCTGTACCTTCACGGCGAAAGCCGTCGCTTCGGGCGTACCGTAACGGAGTCCCAATGCTGCGAGCATGTCGCCTTCGGCCGTGATGCCCAGTCCCGTACGACGTCCTTTGCGGGCCATCGTGCGGATCTTTTTCCAGAGTTCGAGTTCCACGCGGCGAATGTCTTCGTCTTCGGGATCGGCGGCGATCTTATTGATGATCAACTCGATTTTTTCCAATTCCAAGTCGATGATGTCGTCCATCATACGCATCGCCTTCTCGACGTGTTGCTTGAATTTCTCGAAGTTGAACGACGCTTCTTTGGTGAAAGGTTTGTCCACGTAACTCAACAGGTTGATCGCCAGCAGGCGGCACGAGTCGTAGGGGCAGAGCGGAATTTCGCCGCAGGGGTTGGTCGCCACGGTCGTAAATCCTTCGTCGGCATAGCAGTCGGGAATACTCTCGCGGATGATCGTGTCCCAGAACATTACGCCCGGTTCGGCCGATTTCCAGGCGTTGTGGATGATCTTGTCCCAAAGTTTCTTGGCGTCGATATCCTGCTGGTAGAGCGGTTTGTCCGAGTGAATCGGGAACTGTTGGTGGTATTTCTTCCCGGCGAGTGCCGCACGCATGAATTCGTCGTCGATTTTGACCGAAACATTGGCGCCGGTCACCTTGCTCGTATCGACTTTGGCATCGATGAAACGCTCTGCGTCGGGATGTTTGATCGAAAGGGTGAGCATCAGAGCTCCCCGGCGACCGTCCTGGGCCACTTCGCGCGTCGAGTTCGAGTAACGCTCCATGAAGGGGACGATACCGGTCGAGGTGAGCGCCGAGTTGAGCACCGGACTACCTGTGGGGCGGATGTGCGAAAGGTCGTGCCCCACGCCGCCGCGCCGCTTCATCAGTTGCACCTGCTCCTCGTCCATGCGGAAGATGCCGCCGTAGGAGTCTGCCGGATTCTTGTGGCCGATGACGAAGCAGTTCGAAAGCGAAGCCGCTTGGAAGTTGTTGCCGATACCGGTCATGGGACCGCCTTGCGGGATGATGTAGCGGAAGTGGTCGAGCAGTTCGAACACCTCCTGCCGGTTCATAGGATTGGGGTACTTCTTTTCGATCCGTTCGATCTCGGCGGCGATGCGCTCGTGCATATCGCGCGGAGTTTTTTCGTAAATATGGCCGTACGAATCTTTCAGGGCATATTTGCTTACCCAAACCGTAGCGGCCAGGTCGTCTCCGTCGAAATATTTTTTCGACGCTTCGACCGCTTCGTTGTAGGACACTTCGGTCGGGAGGCCCGGTTGTTTGTTGCTTGACATGATATCTTGAGTTTTATTTCTTTATGTCTTTACAGGAATCGGGACCGATGCAGGCTTGTTCCGTTCGGTCCCAACTATACAAATTTCCTGCTTTTCTTCGGGATTTTCGAATCTTCCCGCGACAAATTATTCCAAAGTTATCAACAATGGATAAAACGTGCGTCCCAGTGATCCGGGACGCACATTTTGGAAAATGGCGGAGTCGTCAGTCCTCGTTTTTCGCCCGGCAAGCCGGTTTGCCCGTCGTGCATCTATACGGCGAAGTGTTGAGCTTACTACCTCTGTAACATGATTATATAACTTTGTTGCCCCTGTGTTTGATGCTCCCTGTCGGGAGTTCTTTCCCGCTCTGCGGTCCGGTTTCCCTCCGACCGGATAGAAAACGGCGCGTCGGATTCGCGCATATGCACGCCGATCGCAGGCGGTTGCGGACAAGCCCGGAAAACAACGCGGAATCTCGCGTCGTTCGAGTATATATAATCGTTTTTATGGGCGGCGAAGCGCGGTCCTTCCGTCCGTGTTTCCGCTGACCGGACGCGTTTTACTTGACGGCGACCGCATCGATCTCGACCTTCGCACCCATCGGCAGCTTGGATACCTGATAGCAGATGCGTGCGGGCATATCCTTCGTAAAGAACGTGGCGTAAACGGCGTTCATCGCGGCGAAATCGGCGATGTCGGTGAGCAGGACCGTCGTTTTCACGATATCGGCGTGGGAATAACCCGCCTCTTCGAGGATGTGCCCCAGATTGGTGAGCGACTGGCGCGTCTGGTCTTCGATGCTTTCGGGCATCGCGCCGGTGGCGCCGTCGATCGGGAGCTGTCCCGAAATGTAGAGCGTGTCGCCGCACTTTACTGCCTGCGAATAGGGGCCCACCGCTTTGGGGGCTTTGGGAGATGCGATAATGGTTTTCATAGTGTCGTATTATTTTGATTCGTTAAAATTTATGGTTGAATTTTCTTTTTCGTTGTACCCGGTTCTCGTTTGATCGGAAATAGGGTGCGTGCTTTTTCGGTCGCAGGGTATGTCGGCAACCCCGTTTTTCGCCCCGTTTCGCATGAATGTTCGATTTTAAGTTCTATTTTCCTGCGACCGGGCCGTTTTTATCTTCGGGAACCGTGGCGGAGTACAAAGTTACGATTATTTTGGTTATGTTTGCACATATTTTGCTGGATAAAGATTCAAAATCGATAGCTTATGACACGTTTTATGAAACTGGCGGCACTCGCCGCCCTCGTGATGCTCGTAGCCTCCTGTTGTCCCTGCCGTAAACATCGGAAAGGCGACGGCAAACCTTTTGTCGGCACCGAATGGCAGCTTGTGCAGCTCAACGGTCGTGCCGTACCGGTGGAAGGCGACCTCTTTACCGTCGTTTTCGGTGAGGACGGACGTCTTTCGGGGCTCGGAGCCTGCAACCGGTTTATGGGTTCCTACCAAACCACGGAAACAGGCGGTCTGACCGTCGGTCAGAACATGGCTTCGACCCGGATGTTCTGCCCCGATTTGGATCGGGAGCAGGCTTTCGGCGACGTTTTGTCGGGAGCGACTCATTATGAAGTGGACGGCGATATGCTGATGCTTCTTACCGACGGCGAACTGCGGGCTGTTTTGCAGGCCAGATAGCCGGATTGCGCGGATTTTGCGGCGGAGGAACCTTTCGGGGTTCCTCCGCCGGTATTTACAGGGAGTTGTATTTCCTCTTTTGTCCGTTGTTTCGATCATCGGGTTTTTCGTTCCGTTTTTATTATTCTATTGTGTGAAATTTCTGTTACAGAGAAATAATGCGTCTTATATTTTGTTATATTTGTAACAATATAGGATGCGTTCGGGCGTCGTTGAGGTAGATTCGGCCCGGCGTTCGCTTTTCACTCGTTGCCACATGGCCGGACTTTATTTCCATATCCCTTTTTGCCGCAGGATTTGCGCCTATTGCGACTTTTTCAAAAGCGCCGAGGTGGGACGTGTCGATTCCGTACTGGAGGCGATGGAGCGCGAATTGGACGGAGCCGTCGATTGGCTCTCCGACCGTCGGATCCGTACTGTCTATTTCGGCGGCGGAACCCCGTCGCTCTGCGATCCCGCCCGGTTGCAGGGATTGGCGGACCGGGCGGCGGCGCTGCTGGATTGCAGCGGTGTGGAGGAGTTTACCGTCGAGGCCAATCCCGACGATATGACCGGAGAGTGGCTGGAGGCGCTGGCCCGTACGGGTGCGAACCGGTTGAGCGTGGGCGTGCAGTCTTTCGACGATGACGAGTTGCGGCTGATGAACCGGCGTCATACGGGGATGCAGGCCGTCGAAGCTGTCCGCCGGGCGCAGGCTGCGGGTTTTGCGAATCTGACGATCGACCTGATCTTTGGCGTGCCGGGTTTCGGCGGCGAAGTACTGCGCCGTAACCTCGACCGGGCTTTGGCGCTCGGTGTACAGCATATTTCGGCATACCATTTGACGATAGAGAAAAATACGGCCTTCGGGCGTCGCCTGGAGCGCGGGCGGTTCTCCGAGGTGGACGAACAGGTGAGCGAACGCGAATACCTGGAGGTGCACCGAACGCTGACCGGGGCTGGATTCGAGCATTACGAAGTGTCGAATTATGCGCTGCCCGGCTGCCGGGCCCGTCACAATGCCGCCTACTGGTCGGGCGACGAGTATTTGGGCATCGGGCCTGCAGCCCACTCCTTCAATGGGAAGTCGCGCCGCTGGGCCGCTGCGTCGATCGACGGTTACCTGCCCGGTGCCGGAACGGAGGCGATTTACGAACAGGAGCGGCTTACGGAGCGGGATCGCTACAATGAGTATCTGATGACCCGCCTGCGCACGGCCGAGGGACTCGAGCTGGCTGCGGTCGAAACTCGTTTCGGAAAAGAGCGGGCAGAGCGGCTGCTGCGGCAGGCGGAGCCTTTCATGGGGATCGGAGAGCTGTGTTTCGCGGCCGGCCGACTGGCGATTCCGGCGGAGAAGTTCCTGGTGTCGGATGCCGTGATCGGCGCGTTGTTCGAAGCGGACGACTGATTGTTGAATAATCAAATCATTGAAATATGAACGATATGAAACTGAAACCCGACTTTCTCTTCGAGATCAGTTGGGAAGTGTGCAATAAGGTGGGTGGTATCAATACCGTGATAGCGACCAAGGCCCGGACCGTGTGCGTAAAGTACGGCGACCGCTATTTTACGATCGGTCCCGATCTGGGGCAGGGGGCTGACCGGGAGTTCGAGGAGGATCCGGCGCTGCTCAAGGGGTGGCGGCAGACCCTGTATGAGAAGGGGATCCGTGTCCGTGTAGGACATTGGCGCATCGTCGGGCGGCCGCAGGTGATTTTGGTCGATTTTTCCTCGCTGATTCCCCGCAAGGACGACATCTTGAAGTTCCTTTGGGAGAGCTACCGTGTGGATTCGATTTCGGGCCAGTGGGATTACATCGAGCCGGTGTTGTTCGGCTATGCCGCCGGACTGGTCGTAGCTTCCTACGTCGAAACTTTCTGTAAGTCCGCAAACCGGGTCGCGGCTCATTTCCACGAGTGGATGACCGCCGCCGGAGGACTTTATCTGCGTCGGGAGTCGCCTTACGTGGCCACGTTGTTCACTACGCACGCTACCGTGCTGGGACGCAGCATCGCCGGAAACGGAATGCCGCTTTATAGGGATCTGACTACGTACAATGCGGACGACCTGGCCCGTCGTTTCGGCGTGACGGCCAAGCATTCGATCGAGAAGAAGGCGGCGGCCAACAGCGACGCTTTCCTGACCGTGAGCGGAATTACGGCTACCGAATGTCGCTATTTGCTGGGGCACGAGGTAGATGTCGTGACGCCCAACGGTTTTGAGGACGATTTCGTTTGGCAGGACGACGACTATCGGATCAAACGTGAAGAGGCTCGTGCGGCTCTGATCGCTGTGGCGGAGGCTTGCCTGGGCCGCAAGTTGCAGGATAATCCGCTGATCGTCGGCACGAGCGGCCGATACGAATTCCGCAATAAGGGGCTGGATGTGCTGCTGGAGGGTATGAAGCGGCTGGCCGGGCTGGAACGCCTGGATCGGGAGGTCGTGTTGTATGTCATGGTGCCTGCCGCCAACCGGGGAGCCCGTGCCGACTTGCAGAAGCACCTGCAGGATCCATCGCAGCCGATCGACGGCTCGCAATGGCCTTGGGCGACCCATTATCTGGAGAATATGCAGTGGGATCCGATCGTGCGGGCGATCGACGGCAGTCCGCTGGCCGATCCTGCATCCAAAGTGCATGTGATTTTCGTGCCTTCGTATTTGGATGACCGGGACGGTATTTTCGACAAGAGCTATTACGAGTTGCTCGTGGGCATGGATCTGACCCTGTTTCCGTCGTATTATGAACCCTGGGGCTATACACCGCTCGAGTCGATCGCCTTTTCCGTGCCGACCGTCACCACGACCCTCGCCGGATTCGGTCTTTGGATCGACCGGCGGGAGGAGCATCCCGGCGTAGCGGTACTTTGCCGCGAGGATGGCAACGACGACGAAGTGGCCTCTGCGCTGGCCGATGCCGTGCTGCGGTTTTCGCAGTTGGATGCCGCTCGTGTGGAGGAGATGCGTCGTGCTGCGGGCGTGCTGTCGAAAGAGGCGCTCTGGAGCCGGCTTTTCGAGGCGTACGAAGAGGCTTACGCGCTGGCGCTCGATAATGCCGACGTGCGGATGAACCATGTGGCTTCGAATGCGACGCCGCTGCCCGAGCAGCAGGTCAAGCTCGTGCATCAGGCGCTTCGTCCGGAGCGTCCGGAGTGGAACCGGATGATGGTGGAGAAGAACCTTCCCGAACGGCTCCGTCCGCTCGAGGAGCTGGCCCACAACCTTTGGTGGTGCTGGAATCCCGGCGCCCGGGATCTGTTCGAGGAGATCGATCCCGACCTTTGGAACCGAAGCGAACGTAATCCGATCGCTTTTCTCGATCTGCTGACCATAAACCGGCTGAAAGAGTTGGAGCGGGACGAGTCGTTCCTGGCTTCGCTTGATGCGGTATATGCGCAGTTCAAGAGCTACATGTCCGAAAAACCCGATCCGGCGACACCGAAGATCGCCTATTTCTCGATGGAATACGGCTTGCATGCTTCGCTGAAGATCTATTCGGGCGGTTTGGGCATCCTGGCCGGCGACTATCTGAAGGAGGCGTCCGACAAGAACGTGCCGATGGTCGCGGTCGGATTGCTGTACCGGTACGGTTATTTTACTCAAAAACTCTCCGCTCAGGGGGCTCAGCAGGCGACTTACGAAGCACAGAACTTCTCGAAGCTGCCGATCCAGCCCGTGCGCGATGCGGTGGGCAACTGGGCGACCGTGTCGATTCCCCTGCCGGGACGTACGCTCACGGCCCGCATCTGGCTTTGCCGGGTGGGACGTACCGACTTGTACCTGCTCGACGCCGATTACGAGGCCAATCTCGAGGAGGATCGCCGGGTGACGCATTACCTGTACGGCGGCGATTGGGAGAACCGGCTCAAACAGGAGATTCTGCTGGGTATCGGCGGTGTGCGGGCGCTCCAGTCGCTGCATATCGCGCAAGACGTTTCCCATTGCAACGAGGGTCATGCGGCATTTCTCGGGCTGGAGCGCATCCGCAACCTGGTGCTGCGCCGCCGCCTGACTTTCGCCGAAGCGCTGGAAGTGGTCCGCTCCTCCTCGCTGTTTACGACTCATACGCCCGTTCCGGCGGGACACGATGCGTTTCCCGAAGCGATGGTTCGGCAGTACCTGTCGCACTATCCCGGGGAACTGGGGATCGACTGGGCGCAGTTCATCGGTCTGGGACGTGTCGATCCGGAGGATCCGAACGAGAAATTCTCGATGTCGGTGCTCGCCTGCAACCTTTCGCAGGAGGTCAATGGGGTGTCGTGGCTGCACGGCGAGGTTTCCAAAGAAATTTTGGGGAATTTATGGCCGGGCTACTTCAAAAACGAGCTGCATATCGGTTACGTGACCAACGGTGTGCACTTCCCGACCTGGACGGCTATGCGCCTGCGTCGTCTGTATGCCCGCTATTTTCCCGAAGGGTTCGAGGGGCACGAATATCGTATTTCCGAGTGGAAGAAGGTGTACGACATCCCGGACGAAGACCTGTGGCGGGAACGTCTGGTGCTCAAGGAGAAACTCGTCCGCATGATCCGCCGTCGCTATTGTGATCCCGGCCATGTGCGCATGGATTCGCCCCATCAGGTCATGCAGGTACTCGAAGGGATCAGGCCCGACGTGCTGAAGATCGGTTTCGCACGCCGGTTCGCCACTTACAAACGAGCGTTGCTGCTCTTCACCGATTTGGATCGCCTGGCGGCCATTGTCAATAACAAGGAGCGTCCCGTGCAGTTTATCTTCGCGGGCAAGGCGCATCCCAACGACAAGCCGGGGCAGGATCTGATCAAGCGAATCATCGAAGTCGCAGCCATGCCGCAGTTCTCCGGCAAGATCATCTTCCTGCAGAATTACGATATGGAGCTGGCGCGTCGTCTGGTGCAGGGGGTGGACGTGTGGCTCAATACCCCGACTCGTCCGCTCGAGGCGTCGGGTACGTCGGGTGAAAAGTGCGTGATGAACGGCGTGCTGCAGTTTTCGGTGCTCGACGGCTGGTGGGTCGAGGGATATAAGGAGGGTGCCGGTTGGGCACTGCCGATGGAGACGGTCTTTTCCGATCCGCAGTATCAGAACGAACTCGACGCCGAGATGATTTACAATACGATCGAAGAGGAGATCGTGCCGAAATACTACGACCGGGATGCCGACGGTATTCCCCGTGCGTGGATGGCTTCGGTGAAAAAATGTATTGCCGAAATCGCTTCGAACTTCACGACCAACCGGATGCTGCGCGACTATGAGGTGCGTTTCTACAACCGGCTGGCGGCCCGCAAGCGGGAACTGTCGGAGAACGACTTCGCCGTTGCGCGCGAGATCGTCGCCTGGAAGCACAAGGTGCTGGCTGCGTGGCCTGCCGTGAAGATCGTGGACGTGCAGCGTGCCCGGGTCGGCGACAAGCCGATCTTCATAGGACGCAGTTACCATTTCGAGCTTACGCTCGACCTGGCCGGACTCGCTCCGGAGGACGTGGGGGCCGAACTGGTCGTGGCCCGTCCCGTGGAGCCGGACCGGGTCGTGGAGGTCATCCGTACCGTGCCGCTCAGCCAGGTGCAGGTTTCGGGCAGCCAGGTGACTTTCGCCTTGGACTATGTTCCCGAACAGGCCGGGATGTTCGATATGGCGCTGCGCATTTTCCCGCAGAATCCGATGTTGCCGCATCGTATGGATTTCGCATTGGTGAAGTGGGCATGAAATGATTGTTGAAAAAAAGGTCGTTTTCTGATAATTTTTGATTTTTCGCACGGTTTGGACTTGATGGTCTGCGAAAAAAAGAGTATCTTTCAGAAAAGATCGTTCAAGCGGACCGGAACTTTTTCTGATCCGGTCGGCGGAGAAAACGAAATAAACGATTCGACGGGTCCGGCAGGAGTACGGGCTGATTTTGCCGTTCCGCTCTGTCGGAAATGAACATAAAGAACAAACAGTTATGTCGGTACTTACATTTGATAAGAAGGAACTGGGAAATCTGGAGTATTCGTTGCAGCGCGAAATGCTGGCTACGGATCGCAGAGGCGGCTATATGAGCACGACCATCGTTTGCTGCAACACGCGCAAGTATCATGGCCTGATGGTGGCACCCATCGACGACAGCGACCGCGCTTACGTGCTGCTCTCGTCGGTGGATGAAACCGTCGTGCACGACGGGCAATCCTTCAACCTGGCGCTGCACCGTTTCCCGGGAACCTATGAACCTCGGGGGCATAAGTACATCACCGATTTCGAATATACGCCGACACCGACGATCACCTACCGCGTGGGAAGCATCGTGTTGCGGAAAGAGCTGCTCTGGATACACAACCGCACGCAGTTGATGATCCGCTATACGCTGCTGGAGGCGCCGTCCGATGTCCGGCTTAGGCTCCGGCCTTTCTTCGCCTTCCGGGACAAACATGCGCTCACGCATGCCAATATGGAGGCCGACGGACGTTCCCGGCCGATTCCGGGCGGGGTGAAGTGTCGGTTGTATTCCGATTTTCCCTGGCTGTACCTGCAAACCGATTGTCGGGATGCGGAGTTCGTGCCGGCTCCCGACTGGTACTATAATTTCGAATACGCCAGAGAGATCGAGCGAGGATACGAGGGAGATGAGGATCTGCTTACGACGGGTTATTTCGAACTCAGTCTCGGTCGGCGGCAAAGCGTGATTTTCTCTGCGTCCGTCGAAGCCATTCCCGATCCTGCGGCCATCGGCGGAATGTTTGCGGAGGCTCTGAGCGCCCGCAGCCGCAAGGTCGATTTTCTGAGCTGCCTGCGCCACTCTGCCCGGCAGTTCGTCGTCCGCCGCCGGGACGGGCGGGCCGAGGTGCTGGCCGGGTATCCCTGGTATGGGCAGATCGGACGTCAGACGCTCGTAGCGCTGCCCGGCATCGCGCTGGAGCAGGGACGCACGGAGGATTGCCTGGATGTGCTCGATACGGTCGTGCGCGGACGCCGGGACGGTATGTTTACGGGTTCTTTCTCGGCTGCCGAGGCTGCGGATGCTCCGCTTTGGTTTTTCTGGGTGCTTCAGCAGTTGCAGCGGACGCTGGGTGAGGAGGAGATATGGAAGCGCTACGGTATCGTGATGAAAGAGCTGCTGGCGGCTTATCGCCGGGGCGTCGGCGGCGTGGCCGTGCACGATAACGGTTTGGTGTGGGCCTCGGCGCCCGACAAAGCCCTCACCTGGATGAATGCGCTGGCGGGTGGTGTCCCCGTCGTGTCGCGGGACGGGTATCCGGTCGAAATCAACGCACTTTGGTACAACGCCGTGTGTTATGCCCTTGAGCTGGCTTCCCGTTTCGGCGAGGAGGAGTTCGTCGGCGAGTGGAAAGCGTGGCCCGAGCGGATTCGGAACGCTTTTCGGGAGATGTTCTGGAGCGGCGACGACGGGTATCTGGCCGATTTCGTAGGTCCTGAAGGGCCGAATCGGTGGATTCGTCCGAATATGGTGGTGGCGTGCGGTTTGGATTACAAGATGCTCGATGAGGAGCAGCAGGCTTCGGTGCTTCGGATCGTGGGGCAGCATTTGCTGACACCCAAAGGGCTGCGTTCGCTTTCGCCCCGCAATCCTCGCTATAAGAACCGCTGCGAGGGCGATGAAGCCGTTCGTGCGGAGGCTTCGATGAACGGCTCCGTATGGGTTTGGCCGCTTTGGTTTTATGTCAAGGCTTCGTTCGACCTCGGTGGCCGTGAGTTTCTGCCTCGGGCGGAGGAGCTGCTCGCCCGTTTCGGCGAGGAGATTCAGAGTTACGGTATCGGCTCAATTGCTAATGAGTCTTTATTGTACTCTTTATTTTCTTTATTATAAATTCTTTTTCCAGCCTCTTTTATATCATTTTCGTTTACATTAGAATTTATTATAAATTTAGCGGCATTCCAAATTTTATTTGCAAAGTTTGATGCTTGTTCTAGTTTTTCTGGCATATATCTGATGTCATTTCCCATTGTTGTTCCAGAAAGTACTGAAAATCTTAATGCATCTGCACCATATTGGTCAATTATTTCAATTGGGTCAATTCCATTTCCTAATGATTTTGACATTTTTCTTCCTTGCGAATCTCTTACAATTCCATGTACTACAACATCTTTAAATGGATTTTTGTCTGTTAATTCTAATCCTTGTGTCATCATTCTTGATACCCAAAATGTTATGATATCATATCCTGTTACCAATACATTTGTTGGATAAAATGTTTTGTAGTCTTCTGATTCTGTATTTGGCCAACCTAATGTTGAGAATGGCCATAATGCTGAACTAAACCATGTATCTAGTGAATCTTCGTCTTGATGTAATTTGCTAGAACCACATTTTTCACATTTTTCAGGCATTTGTTTTGCTACATGTATATGTCCACATTTGTCGCAATAATATACTGGAATTCTGTGCCCCCACCATAATTGTCTTGATATACACCAGTCTTGGATATTATCTAACCAGTTAAAATACATTTTTTCGTATCTTTTTGGTACAAATTTTACTTGCGTCTTTCTAACTGCATCTGCTGCTCTTTTACCCACCTCCATCACGATGGGCAG
>ENA-OPCW01001176-OPCW01001176.1-human-gut-metagenome-genome-assembly--contig:-NODE-1176-length-13509-cov-2.623235_pt1 | contig 13509 bp, 15 predicted proteins | sample MGYA00241258_ERZ501496 | MGnify/ENA primary metagenome ERZ501496 (study PRJEB25962, sample SAMEA2042660) | human gut metagenome | biome: human gut; feature: human-associated habitat; material: faeces...
AAGCAAAAAGGCTGTCGCCTGGTGTGCATTGACGATATGCACGACAAGCACTATGTGGCCGATGTTGTGATTAATCACGGAATAACCAATGGAAATTTATTTAGTACAGAACCTTACACGCAGTTGTGCTTGGGTTATGCTTGGGCACTGTTGCGCTTGCCGTTTCTACAATTGCCACAAATACAGCGGAAAAATAGAAAGATAGAAAAAGCCATTGTCTGTTTTGGTGGTTCCGACAAGAATGATTTGACCACTCGCTTTGTATCTTTTTTGCAAAAAGAAAAGACTGTGAAACAGATAATTGCGATAGTAGGTGATAAATACCAATTGGATACATTGCATTGCTCTTCAAAGGTTTCTTATCAGCACAATTTGTCTGCATCCGAGATGTCAGAGCTCTTTAGACAATCAGATATTGCTTTTGTGCCGACCAGCACAGTGTGCTTGGAAGCATTGTCCCAACAATTACCCGTTGTTGCCGGATATTATGTAGACAACCAAAAGGAAGTTTATGCTGAATATGCCGCAAATAATTTAATATATCCTTTGGGGAACTTGTTGAATTTGGACTTTGCAGAGATGAATTATTCTTTGATTGTAGAAAAAATCAATTCTTTGCATACAATGGATTTTTCTTTAGTGTCATTGCGTTATAGAAGGCTGTTTCAAAATATGTTTGTTCCTATAGAGATAAAGAAGAATGGACTGAAATATGTTGATTATAGAATTTTGGATAAAGACAAGCAATTATTGATATGGCAGGCAAGAAATGAAGAAAAGGTGCGTATTCAAATGGCGCATACGGAGCCTATTCTTTGGGAATCCCACCTGAAGTTTGTAGACAGCCTGAGTGTTCAGTATAAGAAGATATATATGGCCGTTTATCGGGAAGAACAACTTCTTGGTTCTGTAAATATAGAATATAGTTCAGCCACGCATTTGGAGCGCGGGCTATTTATATTGCCGGAGTTTTGGGGAAATGGAGATGCTGTGTTGATTGAAAACACCTTGTCTGAATTTCTTCAGGAACAGCAGGTGACTTCTGTTATGGCAAAGGTATTGAGGAGTAATAGCCGGTCGTTGCACTTTCATTTGAAATTGGGGTATAGACAAATATCCAATGATGATGAATATGATTATTTAATTAAAGACTTGAACAAATAGATGAGTAAGGTAATGATAATAGCAGAATTATCTGCTAATCATAATGGAAATAAGCAAATAGCTATAGATACTATCGTTGCTGCCAAGAAATCCGGTGCCGATGCCGTAAAGTTGCAAACTTATACGGCTGACACTATAACGGTGGATTGCCGTGCTGATGATTTTAAGATTAAGCAAGGTACAATCTGGGATGGAACTCGTTTGTACGATCTTTATAAGCAAGCCTATACCCCTTGGGAGTGGCACGAAGAATTGTTTCGTGTGGCCAAGGAGGAAGGACTTATCTGTTTTTCATCACCGTTTGATAAAACTGCGGTAGATTTCTTGGAGTCCTTGGGCAACCCTATTTATAAGATTGCCTCTTTTGAAATTACGGATATTCCTTTGATAGAGTATGCCGCCAAGAAGATGAAACCGATGGTGATGTCTACCGGCATTGCCACTGAAGAAGACATTCAGTTGGCTGTAGATACTTGCCGTGCGGCGGGCAATGATGATATTACGCTGTTGAAATGCACCTCCTCTTATCCTGCCCCCATTGAGGAAGCCAATCTGTGCATGATAAAGGATTTAGCCGAGCGCTATGGAGTGAAGTCCGGTTTGTCCGATCATACCATTGGCAGTGTGTCTGCCGTAGTGGCTGTGACACAAGGTGCAACCATGATTGAAAAGCATTTTATTATCGACCGTAGTATTGGCGGCCCCGATGCCTCATTCTCAATGAACGAGCAGGAGTTTGCCCAAATGGTGAAAGATATACGCATGGCCGAAGCGGCTATCGGCTCAGTATCGTATGAACTTACTGATAAGATGAAGTCGGGAAGGGAGTTCTCCCGTTCGCTCTATGTAGCCGAGGATATGAAAGCCGGAGAAGTGATTACAGAGCAGAACGTTCGCTCCGTTCGTCCGGGCTTCGGTTTGCACCCTAAGTATCTGAAAGATATATTGGGAAAGAAAGTAAATCAGGATTTGGAGAAAGGAACGAGATTTGCATGGGAGTTCGTGAATAGTTAGAGGTCATCAAAAAAGAGAATATTGTTACTGCAATTCTTAAAAATAAAACTATCTTTGCGGTAGTCTAAACACTAAAAACATAGTCTATATGAATCGCAAGGAATTGGTGAAGCGTCTGAAATATATGATAAAGAGTGTTGCTCCCAACTCTCAGACTATTCTTTATGGTTCTGAGGCACGTGGAGAGGCAAAACAGAATAGTGACATTGATATTCTGATTTTAGTGGATAAAGATACAGTTTCTCCTATGGAGGAGGATGTCATTACTGCTCCAATATATGATTTGGAAATAGAAACAGGTACTATTATTAGCCCGATTGTGATGACTCGTAAAGCTTGGGAGGCAGCAAAGAGAAAGACTGTATTTTATTATAATGTAATGAAAGATGGTGTGTTGCTGTGATGGAAGAGGATATAAAGCGTGATATTGTCAATTATAGGCGTCAAAAGGCATGTGACTTGATGCATGATGTTGATGTCTTGATAGATAATGAACTATGGAATTCTGCTGTAAATAGGATGTATTACGCTTGTTTTCATATGGTTTCAGCATTGTTGATTTTGCATGGAATTGAAGTGAAAAGTCACATGGGAGTTCGACAAGCTTTTGGACTTCATTTTGTAAAGACGAATTTGTTGTCGTCTGAATGCGGGCGCATCTTTTCTAAAATTTACGATAAAAGGCAGTCAAGTGATTATGATGATTTCAAAGAGTTTACCAAAGATGAAATTGATAATTTGTACCCTCAGATTTCATTTTTGATAAGTGAAGTTGATAGATTGATTACAGAAAAATAGATTTCCTTCTTCCCCTCTTTTTTTAGTATCTTTCATCCCCCTTCGTTAGCAAAATACGAACAGATTTTGTTCCTTTGCAAGTAAACAATGCCCCTACGGAACGAATGACAAATATCACCCCATTGCTTTACCAAAGCGGGTATGTGACGATAAAGAATTATTCTCCGCTTACACATCTTTATACGCTGGATATCCCCAATAAAGAAGTGCGCATGGGGTTGATGATTTTGGATATAGAATAAAAAAGGGAGCCTTTTACAGCCCCCTATACTCCCTTTCCGCATCGAAGCACGGACAAGCTTTCACCGGATTCAAGTCGTGATGTCCAATAATCAGTGCCCGTGGAAAGATGCGTTTCAACTCGCGTAGCAGTGCCAGCAACGAAGCCTTCTGCTCCAAAGTGCGGGTATCAGCAGGACAGCCTTCGGCATCCAACCCTCCTTCGTAACAGATGCCGATGGAGTGGCGGTTGTGATTGAGGCAATGCGCACCTATTTTTTCCAACGGGCGGCCGCGGTGTATTTCGCCGTTGCGGGTCAGATAGAAATGATAGCCGATGTCACGGAAGCCGCGGTGGTGGATGTGGTCGCGGCGGCAATCCTCAAAGCCCAGGGCCACGCCTTGAGGCGTGGCTGAGCAATGAACAATGAGCAGGGTAATCGTACGCATGGCTATTTGCAAGCGCCCAGACCTAAAGCTCCCGCTATGGCGGTAGCTACGGTGATGATTACTTTGAGGACAATGCCCCACACGGATTTTGACTTTTTGTCTTCACTCATGATGATTGGTAATTGATAATTAGTAATTTGTAATTATTCTCATCCTAACGGATTCTCGCCTTGATCACCGTCACTTCCTCCGGAACCGCCGTCGGAACCACTGCCATCGGGAGCTTTTCCGCCTACGGTGTACAGGGAAGATTCCTTCAGCTGTCCATCCAGGTTGATTTGGGCATTACTCAGTTCGCCGGTGGCACGGGCGCGGAGCTTCAGCCCCTTCACGTTGTTGGCCAGCGAGAAGTCGGCAGCGGATTGCGCCCCTTTCTTGCTGACGATTCCTACGGAGAAGATGGCAAGGTCGTCCAGTTTCACGTTCTTGCCGTCCAGAATCAGCTCCTTGGTGCAGGAAACCATGTCGGCCAGTACTCCCTTGATGACACCACTCGAATAGGGGGTGTTGTGATTGGACATGTGCTTGGCCAGCTTTTCGATGTCGAAGGTTTCTTCGATTACGGGGCGTGCATACCAGAGGCCTTTCAGTGGGCTGTCTTCGCCCGTCACTTGATACTTTTTGTAACGAATCATACGGATTAAAAATTAAAGGTTAAAAGATAAAAACGTTTGCTGTGTTGAACTCAACGATGCAAAGATAAGGGTGTGGATACGGGCGTTTGTCGGTTCCGGTCGGTTCCGGTCAGTTTCGGTCGGTTTTAGTTGGTTATTTACGCTTGTATGTTTGATAATGTCATGATTTATGGTTACTTTTGATGAAATATAAATCATAACTGTCAACTATGGATTGTTTTGTCATACGTACATACGGGCGTACCGAATTGGCCCAAATCTATTGCCCCAATCTTTGTCCGGAAGCTGCCTTCCGCAAACTGAAACACTGGATAGACCTTTGTCCCGACCTGCGTGACGGGCTTTCCGCCTTGGGCGGTTCTTCCCGTTCACGCTCCTATACGCCTGCCCAGGTGAGGCTGATAGTGGCTGCACTTGGAGAACCTTAAACCTGAGGTTGGGCAACGTAAAGGTCAGCTTGGGAAGCGTAAACCTGAGGTTGGTACACTTGGTACAGAGGTTCATTCGTCCCTTTGCTTCACACACGGGTGCGCGTATATAAGGTGTTTCGGCATTCATATTCTTCATCCTCTCTGCGTTGGTTTGTGGTAAGTGCCCTTGCCATCCACGCTTTCCACCAGCCCGTGCTTCTGCATACGCTTCAGCCAGGTGGAGGCCGTTTCGGGCTTGATGCCCATTGCTTCGGCTTTCTGCAGGAAGACGTGGGAGTGCGTAGCACGGAACAATCCGTAGGCATCAAAGTCGGGGGCTTTTGATTAACGACAAATTGACAACACATCCATGTATAAGTATAGGTAATCCATACTGCCTACCAGCGCATCCCGGTCGGCATTGCCGCGGCTTGTCACTTCGGTCTTGGGCAGGAAGGAGAGGATGTGGGTGGTGTGCCGGTAAAGGCTCTCGGCCAGTGAAAGCACGGCATGAAAGTCGTCGGGGGTGATGTAGAGGTCCCAAAGAGTGATGATGCGGTCTTTCAGATTATCCGGAGAGGTGCCCCGGTCGGGCGATACGTGAGGCGAGGAGGCTATCTCTCCCTGCTCCAGCACACGGAGCATGGCCACCACTTCCATGATGCGGCAGATGTTGATAGCCAGACGTGCCACGCTGCTTGACATCTCGTTTCCGTTGGCCAGTCCGGAGCGTACGAAAAGCCGGGAGAAGAGTCGGTTGAATTCATCTTTCTGTCCGTCCGTAAGGTGAAGGGTGAATATTCCGTTCATGACAATGGTTTTCAGTTTGTCCTTCCATTCCATGCCCAGCGCCTTGAAGGTATCTTCAAGATCGCTGTCATTGCGGTCGAACTGGTTTTGTGCGGAACAGTCCAGGCATGAAAGAAGAGGTTAGAAAATCTGTCAGAAAACAGATTTCTATATAGAAGCAGCAGAGCCGGTAAATGAATGGAAGAGAAAACCGGGAAGGCGGATAAAAAAGAAATCCGCAGCCGGAAAAATCAGAAGCTGTACAGGAGCCGGTTCGGAAAGGGAGGGAAAATCATGAAAAAGCTGGAAATTGTAATTCGTCCGGAGAGCCTCGAAAACCTGGAGCTACTCCTCGAGGAGCAGAAGGCAAACGGTATGATGATCACAAATATCCTTGGATATGGAAATCAGAAGGGATATCGTCAGATGTACCGCGGAGCGGAAATCGTGGCCAAAATGCTTCCGAAAGTTAAAGTGGAAACCGTTGTGGAGGATGACAAGGTTCCGAAAATCGTTGATTTTGTTGTGAAAAACCTGTCAACCGGAAACTACGGCGATGGAAAAATTTTCGTTTACGATGTTGAAGATGCAGTGCGGATCCGAACGGGCGAGCACGGCGAACAGGCACTTTAAAAAATCTGAAAGCTACCGTTTCAGAGATGACCGTTTCAGAAGATCTGCAGACGGGAACAGGTAAGATGGGAATGAGGAGGAACTTATTATGGAAAACACACAGGTATTACTCAATATCGTATGGACCATGGTCGGAGCCTTTCTGGTGTATTTTATGCAGGCCGGATTTGCCATGGTGGAGACAGGATTTACAAGAGCGAAAAACTCTGGAAACATTCTGATGAAGAATATGATGGATTTCGTGCTCGGCTCTATTTTCTTCTTTATCATTGGATTTGCGCTGATGTTCGGAGGAAGCAATGCCTTTATCGGAACAGCAGGTTTCTTTCATCCGAAATCGCTGGCAGATGCAGACGGCATGTTCAACGGACTGCCGATCGGCGTATTCATGATTTTCCAGACCGTGTTCTGTGCAACATCGGCAACGATTGTATCAGGAGCTATGGCAGAGAGAACCAAATTTATCTCTTATCTGATTTACTCCGCAGCGATCAGCGTTTTCATTTATCCGATCACCGGACACTGGATCTGGGGAGGCGGCTGGTTAAGCCAGATCGGGTTCCATGATTTTGCAGGATCTACCGCAGTTCATATGGTCGGCGGTCTGTGTGCCCTTGCCGGTGCAAAAATGGTCGGACCTCGTATCGGAAAATACACAAAAGAGGGAAAACCGGTTGCTATTCCGGGTCATAACCTTCCGCTTGGAGCACTTGGTGTCTTTATCCTCTGGTTCTGCTGGTTCGGATTTAACTGTGGATCTACCACAGCAGCAACCTATAATCTTGGCGACATTGCCATGACTACAAACCTTGCGGCAGCAGCAGCAACACTTGTTACCCTGATTGTTACCTGGGTACGTTATGGAAAACCGGATATCAGTATGACAATGAACGGCGCACTGGCCGGACTGGTAGCTATTACAGCAAGCTGTGATGTAGTCAATGATTACGAGGCACTGTTCATTGGAGCAGTTGCAGGTGTTGTCGTTGTATTCGCAGTTGAATTCTTTGATAAAGTCGTAAAAATCGATGATCCGGTTGGTGCAATCAGTGTACACGGTGTCTGTGGAGCACTCGGAACCTTATTCACCGGTATTTTCGGCGAGGGATGCAGCTTTATCACCCAGATGATCGGTTTTGTAGCAGTTGCAGCATATACCCTGATCCTGGCGTTCATTCTGTTCTTCGTCCTGAAAAAGACCATCGGACTTCGCGTAACCGAGAAGGAAGAGATCGACGGATTGGATATGCACGAGCACGGATGCAGCGCTTATGCAAACTTCCACTTCCATAATGATAAATAAAAAAGGATCAATAAAAAAGGTGGTGCGGATATGAAAAAGCTGACAGTTATTGTCAAACCCGCGAACCGGGAGGATGTCATCGACATCATGGAATCGTGTGCCGTGTACGGCGTGATGGAAACGGATATCACCGGATATGGAAACCAGAAGGGTTACCGGGTGATGTACCGTGGAACCATGAGCGGACCGAATGTACTGATGAAATGCAAATTCGAGACCGTCGGTGACGATAAGACAATTGAAGTATTAAAAGGCTTTCTGGAAAAGAAGCTGTGTACCGGAAATATCGGAGACGGAAAGATTTTTGTCGAGAAAGTGGCAGATGTCATCCGGGTTCGTACCGGCCAGCGCGGCGAGGAAGCATTATAAAAACAAAAGACAGTAAAAAGGTGCAAAGAGGCAGCCAGAACAGATCGTTCGGCTGCCTCTTCTGAGCTAAAAAAGCCGGAACGGGAGGAATGCTGCATGGTAAGATACATCATAAAACGTTTATTCATCGGAGTGGTGACGATCTGGGCACTGATCACCATTACCTTTTTCCTGATTCGGATTATGCCGGGCAGCCCGTTCGAGGCGGATAATCTTTCCCAGAGCGCGATTGAACAGCTCGAATCGACCTACGGACTGGATGAACCTATGTGGAAACAGTATATTCTTTACATGGAAAATCTGATGCACGGAGATCTCGGCATTTCCTATAAAAAGAATGTTTCTGTTAATACACTGATCGCAAGAGGATTTCCGTACACGCTAAGCATCGGACTTCTCTCTATCGCGGTATCCGCTTTCATCGGTATTCTGATGGGTATCTGGATGGCGACGAGCAAGCGGCTGGCAGTGAAAAACACCTTGCTTGGAATTGCGACGCTGGGGTCAGTATCCCGGGATTCGTCACAGCGATCCTGCTGATGATGGTTTTCGGTGTCTGGTGGCCGGTACTCCCGATCGTCGGTCTTGGTTCTCCGGCCAACTACATTCTTCCGGTGGCAGCACAGTCATTCGGACAGATCGCTTCGATTGCCAGACTGACCAAGAGTACGTATTCCGAGGCGATCCAGATGGATTACGTAACGATGGCAAGAGCGAAGGGACTTAGCAATCTGTACATCACCGCGCGTCACGTCCTTAAAAATGCACTGATCCCGGTTGTCACCTATTTCGGACCGGCCATCGCATTTCTGATCACAGGAAGCTTTGTTGTAGAATCTATTTTTTCCATTCCCGGAATCGGACGTGAATTTACGAATGCGATCACGAACCGTGATTACACCGTAGTCCTTGGCTTCAGTGTTTTCATCGGTGTGATTATCACCGTTGCCAATCTGGCAGTGGATATCATTTGTTCCCTCATTGACCCGAGAATCAAACTGACAAACTAGGAGGAGAACATTATGAGGAAATTATGGAAAACAACAGCAACACTGGCAGCGGCTGTTTTTCTGGCAGGATCCCTTGCCGGATGCGGAAGCAGCGGAGGAAGCAGCAGCTCTTCCGGAGGAGGCAAAAGCGGCAGTACTTCCGATATGATTGTAACAACGATGTATACCGAGGCCGGAAGTCTGGACAGTGCAGGAGAGAGCGGTTTATGGTGGTGGTCCTACGATGATGTGTGTATGGCCCCGATCATGGAAATGAAAGAGGACGGTTCCTGGGATTATATTCTGGCAGAAAGCGTTGATGTCAACGATGATATGACACAGTACACCGTACATCTCCGCAGCGATGCAAAATGGAGCAACGGAGACGATGTGACAAGTGCCGATTTCAAAAATACCATTGTCCGCGCACTGGATCCGAACTGCAAGAGTGGTTATTCTTCGATGCTTTACCCGATTGCGGGAGCTGAGGAAATGTACAACGGAACCGGCGATGAGAGCGGTCTTGGCGTAGACACCAGCGATGACAAGACCATCGTATTCAATTTAAAGGAGCCGTGCGCTTACTTCGAACAGCTCTTTGTACTTCCGGTTTATATGCCGACGCATCGTGAGCTTCAGACTGAGACCAACGGCGACTGGGCAATGGGAAATGACATGGATGCGCTGGTAAGCTGCGGACCGTACTACCTCGCAGAGTATGTACCGAACCAGTACAGCGTTTATAAGAAAAATGAAAATTACGTTCAGGCAGACCGGATCAAAACCGATACGATCAAAAAAATGGTTATGGACGATACACAGTCCATCATCAATGCGTATAAATCCGGTGAGCTGAACTTTATCTCAGCAGATTATACCGTTATGGACGAGTATAAAGACAGCGATGAGCTGATTGCTTCTCCATCTCAGACTAGTTATTATGTACTGTTCAATGTAAATGAAGCACCATTTGACGATGTCCGCGTCCGCCAGGCGTTCTCTATGGCAGTCAACCGCGATGAGGTAGCTTCCGCGTGCGGTTCCTCTTATGAGGCGAGTGATTTCTTCGTAGCAAAACATCTGAAATCCTCCGCAAGCGGCAAGGACTGGGCAGAGGAAGTAGAGGAAGATCCGATCGGCTTTGATCCGGACAAGGCAAAAGAGCTTCTGGCAGAGGCCGGTTACCCGGATGGAGAAGGCTTCCCGGCTATCACCTACAAATACCCGAGCCTCCAACTTGACAGCGATATGGCACAGGCCCTGCAGGCACAGTGGAAAACAAACCTTGGTATCGAGGTAGAGCTTCAGGCAGAGGAGCAGCAGGTACAGGTAGCAGAGAGAAGATCCGGTGATTTCCAGCTTACCCGCATGAGATGGACTGCAGACTTTACCGATCCGTTCACCTTCCTTTCCATGTACCGTTCCAACGACAGCTACAACGATAACAAGACCAATTGCCCGGAGTATGACGAACTGATGGCACAGTCGAATGAGGAAAGCGATCCGGCCGCCAGATTTGAGCTGCTGCACCAGGCTGAGAGCGTACTGGTAAACGACTACTGCTTCGGCGTACCGGTACTGAACTCTTCCAATATTTATCTGGTAAGCACCGACATCACAAACTTTGAGATTGACCCGTCCAGAAACATGATCCGTACCAAATATCTGGTATTGGGAGACAGCTCTTCTGAGTCTTAAGCAAAAAATCGGAAAACGGGAAGGCTCCGCAGATGGCTTAGCAGCTGTTTCGAGGGGAGCCGTAAAACGGTAATTTTCCGGAAAAAAAACAATAGAAGCCGTGAAAACAGGAGGAAATGAATATGGAAGTAAATAAAATCATCAGCCACGCATTACAGAGTATGCCGCCGAGCAAACGTCAGAAAGCATTTGCGAAGGACACCTCAAAACTGATCCATATGGGATTAAACGAAAACAATTACGGAATGTCACCGAAGGCAGTGGCGGCACTGGAGGACTCTATGGCAGGAAGCCATTTTTATCCTGATTTTGCAGCAGTACTGCTGAAACAGAAGGTAGCGGAGCAGTACGGATTAAAAGCAGAAAATGTACTGACAGGCGCCGGATCGAGTGCGATGATTGATATGATCGGACTGACCTTTCTGGACGAGGGAGATGAGGTACTGTTTTCCGCTCCGACCTACGGGGCATTTGCCGACATGGCGTATTTAAATGGCGGTGTGCCGGTCTCCGTACCGGTAACCGAAGAGCAGAAATTTAATCTCCCTGCCATGAAAGAAAAAATCGGTGAAAAAACAAAAATCGTGGTGATCTGCAATCCGAATAACCCGACCGGAACATATGTGCCGATCGGGGAGCTGGAGGCATTCGCAGATACCCTTCCGGAGGACGTGCTGCTGGTGATGGATGAGGCATACATGGAGTTTGCTACCGAGCCGGACTGCTGCAGTATGGTTGATTATATGAAAGCGCATCCGGAAAAACCGATTCTGGTTCTCCGCACCTTTTCCAAATATTATGCGATGGCAGGCCTTCGTGTCGGCTATGCGCTGGGCTCCGAAGAGCTGATTGGAATCATGCGGAAATGTTCCGCTTCCTGGAACCTGAATGTCTGTGCCCAGAAAGCGGCAGTGGCAGGCCTGGCAGACCAGGAATATTATCAGGAGCAGAAAGCCAAAATCGTGGAGGGAAGAGAATATCTGGAAAAAGAGATGGCAGCGCTTGGCTGCAGGGTTTATCCGTCCCAGTCGAATTTCATCTACTTCGATACCGGAAAAGATCCTGCCTGGATTCAGGAACAGCTGATGGAAAAGGGCATCCGTATCGGTGCCTTTGAGATGAGCCGTGTAAGCGTGGGAACGATGGAAGAGTGTCAGCTGTTTCTTCAGTACCTGAAAGAGATTCTGGAAACGGCATGAATCGTTACAGAGACCGTATAGATTTTGATACCGGATTGCTGCGTGCTTTGCACTCCCGAAATCTTCAAAAACATTTGTAATCCGCTCATTTTTCTCCGAAAAATGGTTACTTACTCATGTTTTTAATCTTTTGACCCTGGTATCAGTACATAAAAAAGAGAGAAGAGACCGGATTTTCATGGTGAAAAATCCGGTCTCTTCTCTCTTTTTTTACAGGAATGACAAAAATACAGAGAAAAAACAATCTTTCGGAAATTAAGGCTTGCCATTCGATGAAAATTGGAATATTATATGTGCAAACGCCTATAGATGAAAAACGATGTTACACATCCTGATCAAATGGACAGGCGATCGTTGATTATGCATGCCAGTTCATTGGGAATCCGTATGTCTGGGGCGGCACAAGTCTGACAGATGGGGCAGACTGTTCCGGATTTGTACAATCAGTATTTGCGCATTTTGGAATCAGTCTTCCACGGACAACGTATGACCAGATTAATGCAGGCGTGGAGGTAAGCTATGATCAGGCGATGCCGGGAGACCTGATCTGTTATGACGGACATGTGGCAATGTATATCGGCGGAGGGCTGATCGTACATGCCAGCAACCCGGAACAGGGAATCGGGATTTCACCGGCGACTTATACGACAATTCTTTCAGTAAGAAGAATCGTGTAAAAGCTTGGAAACACCAGTGAAAGCAGGCATTTGAAAAATGTGAAAATGCTGAATATTTGTGGGTTATCCACATTGTCCACATAAAAACATACGTTTTTTGTGGAAAACGGGGGAAAATATTTTACAAAAGCAAAGAAACCTTAATATCCGAGCAATACAGTCGGATATTAAGGTTGTTTTTTGGGATAAATGGTATTATAATAAGGGATACGAAAAGTAAAGGAGGAAGAAAGATGGCAGTCGAAGTAACAAAAACAATGACAATTGGCGAATTACTTCAGGTAGCTCCACAGACAGCACCGGTTCTTATGGAAGTTGGAATGCATTGTCTTGGATGCCCGGCTTCACAGGGTGAGTCTCTTGAAGAAGCAGCAATGGTTCATGGAATTGATGCAGATCTTCTTATCGCAAAGATCAACGCACTCTTAGCAGCTGAAGCATAGACCGTGAATAAATAAAAGATATAATTTAACGGGGACGACAGATCATTAATCTGCCGTCCCCGTCTTTTTTCGCCAAGTTAAAAATTGTGGATTTGTCTGTTATTTAAATGAAGTCAGAGTCTGTATTGCGTTTTTGGCAAGGATCATATCACAGTGTTCTTCCAGAAATGCAAGTGATATACCACCACCCTGTTCCGGTGAACCATACTCGGAGAGCATATTACAGATACGGTTAAAATCAGAAGACGGATGCTCTCCTTGTGCAAGTGTCAGGATGTACATGTTCTCTGCTTCATCCTTGTAAAGTGTGTTCGGACCATCATACATCTCAGCTAAAAAATGACTGGCATGAATCACACTGTCAAGTCTTGAGAAAGAGAAAAGCCGGACCGGTGGAACAGAAGGTTCAGCAGGAGCTGCTTCTTTGGCTTCTGAAGCAGGAGCCTGTTCCTGGACCGGAGTATCGGCAAGTGCTTCCGGGTTCTCCGGGAGCTGGGATACAGCCTCTTTCATCTGGCGGAGAATGTCGAGAAAATCTTCGGCTCCGTCAAGTTTTTTCAGATGTTCCAGCACGGATTTGTGCTTATCAGCAGCTTCGTCCGAAGGAGTAGGTGTGAATCTGGAAAAACGGGTATCCAGTTCATCCGGATCATCAACTTTGGTTATATTCAGAACGATAGAATCACCGGCGGTCGGGATTGCTTCGATCATCAGTGGCA
>ENA-OPCW01001177-OPCW01001177.1-human-gut-metagenome-genome-assembly--contig:-NODE-1177-length-13490-cov-2.958467_pt1 | contig 13490 bp, 8 predicted proteins | sample MGYA00241258_ERZ501496 | MGnify/ENA primary metagenome ERZ501496 (study PRJEB25962, sample SAMEA2042660) | human gut metagenome | biome: human gut; feature: human-associated habitat; material: faeces...
TACACGACATGCGCTCGTTTTTGGGTTTATTTGTCGGTTGAGCCGAGCAAATCGGTCATAATGTCTGAGGGATCATCGGAGCCGTCCATTCCGTCGAGCATTTTTTCGACCGTGGTCTTGTCCTTGTCGTCTTCATATTCGCTCTTGTATTTTTTCGGCTTGTCATTGTCGGTACGGCGCATCAGGGTAGCCTGCTTATATAAGTCGGGCATCTCCTCGGCAAGCTTTTTTCTGTCTGCCATAGGCACTTTGTCGCCGTTCATTATACGCATGGCTATTTTAAGAAGCTTTCCGTAGTCGGTGAATTTCTTACCGCTCTTTTCAGCTTGTTTTTCTGCTTCACGCATTTGCTCAAGCTGATTCATCGCGCTGTCATATTCCTGCTTTTTCTTTTCCCTCAGCTGTTCAAGCCTTGTCTTTTCCTCGGCGTGAGCGTCTTCGGAGGTAATGCTTTCCTGCACTTTCTGCTTCTCATCTGCGCCTGTTTTATTCTGCGCATTCTGCCGATGGATTTGATTTTGCGCAGGTGAGTACATACCTGTCGGTTTAAAAGTCACGTTCATATATATTCTCCTTTATTTTTACATTTCATTGTATCACAATAAAGCAAAAGGGCAGACAACTCCCGTCATCTGCCCCGATATTCAGTTCAATTACTTTGAGAAGCTGTACTTATCCGAAAAATCGAAAGTAGCGAAATAATCCTCCGGAGTTTCTGCACGGCGGATGAGCTTGAACGAGCCGTCCTCTTTCAGAAGAACCTCTGCACTGCGGAGCTTGCCGTTGTAATTGTAGCCCATTGAGAAACCGTGTGCGCCTGTATCGTGGATATAGATTATATCGCCTATATCAATCTTAGGAAGCATACGGTCAACGGCGAACTTGTCGCAGTTCTCACAAAGACCGCCTGTTATATCGTATTTGTGGTCGCAGGGCTGATTTTCCTTGCCCATAACCGTAATATGATGATATGCGCCGTAGATGGCAGGACGCATAAGGTTAGCGGCACAAGCGTCAAGACCGATATATTCCTTGTAGATGTGCTTTTCACGGATAGCCTTTGCAACAAGTGCGCCGTTGGGTGCAAGCATATATCTGCCAAGCTCTGTGAAGATAGCTACATCGCCCATACCAGCCGGAACGAGTATCTCTTCATAAGCCTTGCGGACACCCTCACCGATAACCTTTATATCGTTTGCGGGCTGGTCAGGCTTATAAGGAACGCCTACACCGCCGGAAAGGTTGATGAAGCTTAACTGTACGCCTGTCTTTTCCTTTATCTCAACAGCCGTTCTGAACAGAATACCTGCGAGTACGGGGTAATACTCGTTTGTCAGCGTGTTGCTTGCAAGGAATGCATGCATACCGAAACGCTTTGCGCCCTTTTCCTTAAGTATCTTGTATGCTTCGATTATCTGCTCGTGGGTCATACCGTACTTTGCGTCCTTGGGGGTGTCCATTACGTTGCCCTTTTCGCTTGTCTTGAATTCACCGCCGGGATTGTAACGACAGCAGATGGTTTCGGGGATACCTGTCAGCTTGTCGAGTACATCTATGTGAGTGAAATCATCAAGGTTTATTATAGCGCCGAGCTTGTAAGCAAGCTTGAAATCCTCGTCGGGAGTAGCGTTTGAGCTGAACATAATGTCGTGCTGTTTTGCGCCGACCTTATCGGACAGCATAAGCTCTGTATAGCTTGAGCAGTCAAAGCCGCAGCCCTCTTCCTTAAGTATTTCCATAAGGTAGGGGTTAGGTGTTGCCTTAACGGCGAAATATTCTCTGAAACCCTTGTTCCACGAGAATGCGTCATACAGCTTTCTTGCTGTTTCTCTTATTCCTTTTTCATCGTAAATGTGGAAAGGTGTGGGGATCTGCTTGATTATCTCCTCCAGCTTTTCCTTAGTGGTGAAAGGTACTTTGCTCATTTTTATGCCTCTTTCTTTTGTTTATATTCTGCCGTTCACGGCTTGGTTTATAGTTTGCTTTACTCAGACTCCGAGATACTTTGCAAGGAAGTCAACGGACATCTTTATCCACTGCTTGCAGTTATCAAGATAGAATGCCTCGTTCCATCCTGTTACCTTATCGCAGGTCGAAAGTCCGTGCGGTCCGCAGTCGAACATATGCAGTTCAACGGGTACTTTATTAGACACGCACGCTTTAGCCATAACAAGACTGTTCTGTGCAGGAACGCAGTCATCGTTTGCGGTGCACCATAAGAATATTGGCGGTGTCTTGGGTGTTACACGGTTTTCGATAGACAGCTTTGACAGCTCATCTCTGGTAGCGTCCTTGCCGAGCAGTACGTCAAACGAGCCCTTGTGGGGATTTGTCGTTCCGCTGATAACAGGGTAGCTGAGTATCGCCGCATCGGGACGGATGTCCTCGGGCTTGCAGCCGAGCGCTTTGTATATTGACGGATCCTGCCACATAGTTGCGGTACAAGCGGCAAGGTGACCGCCTGCGCTTGCTCCCCATACTGCGAGCTTGTTCGGGTCTATGCCGAACTCCTCACATCTCTGACGGAGCTTCAGAATAGCATAGGACGCATTGAGAAGCGGGGCAGGGTGTCTTGCGTTACAGCTGTATATAAGCACGAAAGCGTTATAGCCCTCGGCAAGATAGTGCATTGCAACAGGCTCTCCCTCTCTTGCGGAGCAGTATTCGTATCCGCCGCCGGGAAGAATAAGTATACCCGGACGTTTTTCGCAGAAGGGAAGTCCTTCTACGTTATCAAGCATATATGCCTTTAAATAGACCGTTTTATCTTCGCTGAGGAAGTATGTCTTTATAGTCATACGGTAGTCCTTTCTTTCTTTATGTAAATATCCGCATTTAAGCGGAGATAGATTTTCACACAATAATTGTACTACTTTTCGTGGGAAAAATCAAGTACCGCAACATAATAATTGCGGTACTCAGTTTCGGTTATCTCACCGTATACTTGATAATATTGCTTATCGGCACATACTGACCCTTGACGTATGCCGAGAGATAAATTTCATAGCTGTGTCCCGACTCATTTCCGAAATAGCAATAGCTGAGCTCGTTCTCTGCGTTTCTGTGGAGCATCTCCTTTCCATCCTCATATACCATCCAGCCGAGGTTCGAATAACCTGTGACTTCGGGACGTGTGACGGTGTAGCTTTCATCTATCGTTATTGTAACGGGATCGTCTATCTTTATCTCGCTTTTCTGCTGTTCGTTCCACGAAAGGAAATCGAATTTCTTGCCGTTTACCTCAACATCTGCGGTGCAGTTTTCTTTATCGCAGTTTGCCTCATAGCCGAGAAGTGAGCCTGCTCTGCTTCCGTTTACCGTTCCGCTGACGTGGCAGTTTTGGTAATTTCCCATAATAGCCTGACCCGTGAGAATGCCTACATTGTCATTGCCTGTTACAACGGCATTTTCAATATCAAGATCGAACACACCGCATACCGTTCCCCGGCCGATAAAGCCTGCGTTGCTGTAGTCCGAATATATCGTCATATACTTTATCTTGTGATTTTCGCCGTATACACAAAATGAAAACGGATGGTCTGAATTGCTGCCTTCGCTCCAGCCCATAGGCGCCCATTTATAGTCGTAAAGGTCAATATCGGCTGTAAGCACAAGCGAAATCTGACCCTGCTCTACAGGCTGAGTGTTCACATAGTAAACAAAGCTTGCAAGCTCCTGCGGCGTTCCTGCGGTAAAATATCCGTTTTGGACACACTTGTCGATATGATCCTTATCCGCAAGGGATAATATGTCGCCGCATTCGGCATTGTTCAGCCAGTTATCGTTATCCGGATAGGCGTTCAGCAGATCGGCTTTTTCTTTTTCCAGCTTCTGGATTTTCTTTGCTCTTTTTATCTCATCGCTGTTTTCGCGGTAGAAGAGAATCCGCGGATAGCGGTCGTTGCTGTCTGCGAAAACGGCAAGTACATCGCTTCCGTACATAACGATACTGAACAAAGTATCATCGCCTGAATAAACATTTATAATATCGCTCTTGTATCTTGCGGATATGTCATAGGTCTTTCCCGAAAGGCTGTCGAGTTTTTCGCCGAGCACCTCTTTAAAAGCGTTGCCTGTCACACTGAGCGACTTTCCTGCAAAGAATGTGAGTGTTGTGTCCAGGTCATCGGGATCTACCCATACGCCGTCAAGAGCCGAACCTGCATCGGTCAGCTCATTATACTCATCGCTGTCTTTTTTTATCAGCGTGCAGGAAGAAACCGTATCGCCGTAAGAAAAAATAAATATCAGTTTATCGCCGTCAAGCCTTGCAAATCCGTCCGTACTGCCGAGCAGGGTCATGCGCAACTTTACGCCTTCAAGTCTTACTGTGTATATATCGTCGGCAAGTTCGTTTTTAAAGGTTGTCAGTAAGTTGTATTTCTTGATATTTATAGTTTGTTCATAGCCGCTGTTGCATATCGCCCATTCTCCGAGCACGGAATTCTGAAATTTTTCGATCAGTTGCTGACCCTTGGCGCTGTAGGCGTGATATGCGGTATAGCTTGTATCATCACAGACAATTTCTATAGTGTCGGCGTCTTTTGCTGTAATGCTGATTTTTTTCAAATTGTCATCGGAAGACTTGTCAGAGATTTTATCAATAATATCAGAAACGTCTATGTCATTGAATATCGACTGCCTGCCGTTTTTTGTGAAATTTGCGACAAAGCCGTTTTCGTCAACCCATATTCCTCTGAGAAATTCATCGGTGTCGGAAAGCTTGCCCGCCGGAACTTCGGTCACGGTGCGCAAAGAGTTTTTAGCGCCGGAATTGCTGTCAACGCTAACGGCTTCTGACGCAGAGCTGTTTTGTGCATAAAAGTCTTGATTATCGCTGTTTGTTATTTTATCCGACCGACATGAGGTTAACAATAAAGATGAAATGATTGCTGCGGCTATTGCGGTAAGTAAAAACGGATTTCTTTTCATATGCTTTCCTTTCTGAAACGAATGGCGGGATTACGGCTAATGGTTGTGAAATTTGCTATACATAATTTTACCATAAAACGATGATTGTTACAATAGGAAAAACAGTATTTTTCTTTATTTAATCAACTTTATGAAATTGCTTAAATAAATTAAATAGTTCTTTTGATTTACTTAAATTATCACTGTGAAAAAATATTTAAATTATTTTTCAAAACCCCCTTGACAGCCCGTTAGCATTGTGCTAAAATACCCAAAGCAAAACCGATTTTTCCGTGTAATATCGGCTTTGTAAAAAGAAAGAGAGCTTGTGCAAAGCGTTTATTGCAAGGCTTTGTACTAAATATGAAAACGATTACCGGATTTGGTCTGCCGTTAGGTAAATTTTTATCTTTATTTCGGCGGACAACAGGAAAGGTGTGGTGAAATGTTCCAGTTTAAATGGATGCTCGGAAAGATGAAGGGCTACCGTGCGGTGTATGCCGTTGCGCTGTGTCTGTCTGTAGTGATACAGTCATTCTTCCTTACAGGACCGATGATAGTTGAGCAGATAATCAGTATATTTATATCTTCGCCCGACGCTTTACAGAACATTGAAAATCAGCGTGATCTGTTGATACTGCTTTGCGTTGCGATGATTTTATTCGTATTTGTGCGTACCTGCCTGCAATTTCTTGCAAAAATGCTGTACGAGGTCGTATCACAGGGAGTTCTTCAAAGAGTACGAAACGAGCTTTTTGAGCGTATCCAGAATCAGGATATGCACTTCTTTGACACTCATACAAAGGGCGACCTTGTAACAAGGCTTACGGGCGACCTTGATATGATACGTCATTCTATTGCGTGGATTATTATGATGGTGGTTGAAAGCTGTGCGCTTTTCCTGTTCACAGTAATCTACTTCTTTACGCTTGACTGGCTGATGACGCTGTGCATATTGGCACTTACCCCGATACTCTTTGTAGTTACCCGTATGTTCTCAAAGAGAGTAGGACCCAAGTATGTGGTACTGCGTGAAAAGCTCTCACGCCTTAATACAAAGGCACAGGAGAATATTGCCGCAAACCGTGTCGTAAAGGCTTTTGCCCGTGAGGAATACGAAAAGGAAGATTTCGATAAGTACAACAGAGATTACTGTGAGCATAATCAGCAGGCGGCTATGGTGTGGCTCACATTCCAGCCTTACATAGAAACACTGGCGCAGGCACTCTGGGCAGTTCAGATGCTGGTCGGCGGTATCTTCGTCATAAACGGAAGAATTACCATCGCCCAGTACACCGTATTCTCAGGGCTGTTGTGGACAATAGCAAACGCTATGAGAAATATCGGTATGCTGATAAACGATTTACAGCGTTTCTTTGCAAGTATCTCAAAGATAATCGAGATATATTACTCACGTCCGCATATTGTAAATAATCACAATAGTGCCGAGCGTCCCCGTCTTAAAGGCGATATCGAGTTTAAAAATGTATCTGCAAAGTTCGGTGATACAACAGTACTTCACGATATCAATCTCGACATAAAGCACGGCGAAACCATTGTAATAATGGGTTCTACCGGCTCCGGCAAGACAACGCTCATGAACCTTATCGCAAGATTTTATGATGTTTCAGAGGGTGGAGTATATGTTGACGGAAAGAACGTCAAGGATTATGAGCCGGATGTACTTCGTGCGAATATCGGTATGACTACTCAGGAGGTATTGCTGTTCTCGGATACGGTTGACGGTAATATAGCCTACGGCAAATCCGACCTGCCGTTTGAAGATGTAAAGAACTTTGCTCATCTGGCGTCAGCAACATTTATTGAGAAGATGCCGGAGCAGTACGAAACGATAATCGGCGAGCGTGGTGTCGGTCTGTCGGGCGGTCAGAAGCAGAGAATAGCCCTTGCCCGTGCAATGGCTATTCGCCCGCCGATACTGATACTTGACGATACCACATCTGCGCTTGATATGGAAACCGAGGCGGAGATACAGGAGAACCTCAACAACCTTGACTTTGAGTGTACAAAACTGATTATCGCTCAGCGTACATCTTCCGCAAGATATGCAGACAGAATAGTTATCCTTGAGGACGGTCGCATAGAGGAATGCGGAACGCATGATGAGCTGATGAAGCTGCGTGGCTACTACTATGAAATATATACCCTCCAGAACGGTAATAAAGAGGAGGCGGTTTAAATGGCAAGAAATAAATTTGACGTTGATGAAACACTTGAGACCCCATTCGACTTCAGCCATTTCAAGCGAGCAATGGTATATGTAAAGCGCTACAAGTGGAAGATGATACTGGCGCTTTCGCTGTCTGCAATATCGGCGGTCGTTGCGCTTATCGGCCCTTTGCTTACAAAAGAGGCTGTCGATGTGGCGATACCCGACGGAAATATTCCTTATATAGTATTTTTGTCGATAGGCTTTTTGCTGTCTATAATTGTCAGCGTTGTACTCGGAAATATCCGTCAGCGTATTATGACAAAAGCTGGTCAGCTTATGATATATGATATAAGAAAAGATCTGTTTGCGCATTTGCAGGAGCTTCCGTTCCAGTATTATGACGACAGACCGCAGGGTAAGATACTTGTTCGTGTCGTAAACTACGTCAACAACGTTTCCGATATGCTGACAAACGGCATTATCAACTTTATTCTTGAAATATTCAATATCATATTCATTACGATATTTATGTTCTCAGTCGACGCAAGGCTGGCGCTTGTAATATTTGCGGGCGTTCCCGTGTTCATTGTTGTGATGATAATACTGAAAAACAAGCAGAGAAGGGCGTGGCAGGGAGTTTCAAACAAGAACTCCAACCAGACGGCATATCTTGCGGAGAGCATAAACTGTATGCGTGTAACGCAGAGCTTTGCAAGGGAGAATGAAAACCTCGGCATTTTCCGCAGACTGTCGACCGCCTACAGAAAAGCGTGGATGAAAGCGGTCACGGTAAACAACTTTGTCAGCTTCTCGGTTGATAACATAAGAGCGGTGGTCGATTCGGCACTGTATTTCGTCGGACTGCTCGTTATAGGCTATCCGGCGGTATCGCTCGGCTCGATACTTGCAATGAGCAACTATTCTTCACGATTCTGGCAGCCTATAATCAACATTGCCAGCCTTTACAACAACTTTGTAAATGCGGTTGCATACCTTGAGCGTATATTTGAAACTATGGACGAGCCTGTAAATGTAAAGGACGCCGAGGACGCTTACGAAATGCCTGATATAAAGGGCGAGGTCGAATATCGCAACGTTACGTTTGCTTATGAAGAGGGAAAGAACATACTCGAAAATGTCAGCTTTACGGTAAAGCCCGGAGAAAGCATTGCGCTTGTAGGACCTACGGGTGCCGGCAAGACTACTGTAGTAAATCTGCTGTCACGTTTCTATGACCTTACCGGCGGTGCGGTGTACATAGACGGAAACGATATAAGCAAGGTCACGCTCCATTCGCTGCGTGACAAGATGGGTATAATGATGCAGGACAGCTTCATATTCTCGGGTACGATAGAGGATAATATCCGTTACGGTAAGCTTGACGCTACCGAGGAAGAGATCAGGGCGGCGGCAAAGACAGTATGTGCAGATGAATTCATTATGGGACTTGAAAACGGATATAAGACCGAGATGTACGAGGGCGGCTCACAGCTTTCGGGTGGTCAGCGTCAGCTTGTATCTTTTGCAAGAACGCTTATCTCCGACCCGAAGATACTGATTCTTGACGAGGCAACCTCATCTATCGACGCAAAAACCGAAAAGGAATTGCAGAAGGGTCTTCAGGAGCTGTTGAAAGGTAGAACAAGTTTTATAATCGCTCACAGACTTTCAACTATCAAAAACTGTGACAAGATAATGTTCATCAGCAATAAGGGCATTACCGAAGCCGGCACGCACGATGAACTTATGGCGAAGAAGGGCGACTATTACAAGCTGTGTATGGCACAGAAATAAAAATGAAAAAATTTACGAAAAAAGTAGCCACAATACTTATGTCGCTTTCCATAATTCTTACATCATCGTGTGCACAGAGAGTGACAGTAGTTGACGAAAATGCAAGTACCGAAAAATTTATTTTCAACGATGATGAAACCGTGGTACATACCGCAAAAGACGTTCTTGGCAAAATGTCGCTGAGAGAAAAGGTAGGGCAGTTGTTTATTGTCCGTCCCGAAGCTCTTGCCAGAAAGGGGAATGCGGAAACCGCATCTGCGACAGATAAGGTTTGTGATACGGTTATCAGCCGGCTCGAAGAATATCCTGTCGGCGGCGTAGTGCTTTTCAGCAGGAATATCACGGGAGCGGAGCAGTTGCCTGAATTTATATCCGGCCTGCAAAAAAACAGTAAATATCCGCTGTTCATCGCCGTTGACGAAGAGGGCGGAAGAGTTGCCCGCATTGCAAACTCCGGTTATTATGACGTTGCAAGCTATAAGAGTATGGAATATATAGGCAAGTCGGGCGATGCATCAAAGGCTGAGGAGGTCGGCAGGCAGATTGGCATGTACCTTAAAAAGCTCGGTTTCAACCTTGATTTTGCTCCCGTTGCCGATATCAATACAAATCCGCAGAATATAGTGATAGGGGATCGCTCTTACGGCAGTGACCCGTCGCTTGTTGCTGAGATGGTTTCGGCTCAGCTTGACGGAATGCACGACAGCGGTATTACGGGAACATTAAAGCACTTTCCCGGACACGGCGACACGAAGGATGACACTCATTCGGGATATGTGAGCATAGAAAAAACGTGGGACGAGCTTAAAGTCTGCGAGCTTATCCCGTTCACAGCGTCACTTCCAAAAACTGATATGGTTATGGTATCTCATATAACCGCAGTGAACGTAACAAATGACAATCTTCCGTCATCAATGTCAGAAATGATGATAACCGAAAAACTGCGCAATGAGCTGGGATATGACGGGGTGGTAATCACGGACGCTATGGCTATGGGTGCTGTTGCCGATAACTACACATCTGCCGAGGCGGCAGTAACCGCAGTAAAAGCGGGGGTTGACATCGTTCTTATGCCGCAAAATCTTGATGAAGCGTTCAACGGCGTAATGAATGCGATAACAGACGGCGAAATAAGTATGGCACGTCTGGATGAAAGCGTCCTGCGTATACTGAAAATGAAAGCAAAATATAAGCTGATTTAATTATTTGACTGCTGCAATTGTAAAAATTGCAGCAGTTTTCTTGTTTATATTTAACAAATCTCCCGTCTTACGGCAATAAATATTCTTATATCATCTGAAAAAATGTTCCTCGTCATATAATTTTTATATTGCCAACTTGCTTTTAAGCCGTTTTTATGGTAAAATGTTAGCAAATAATGCGGTTAGCCGTATTTTTTAACAGGAAATATATCAATTTACATCTTGAAAGGACACGTCATGGAAAATAATAACATTAATGAACAGCAGCCCAACTGGCAGGAGGCTCTCAATGAGTTCAGCGATCAGCCCGAACAGCAGGCACAGCCGCAGCAGTTTGCTCAGCAGGCACAGCCTCAGTACAACCAGTACGCTCAGCAGGGACAGCCACAGCAGTTTGCTCAGCAGGCACAACCACAGTACAACCAGTACGCTCAAGGCGATCAGCCTCAGCCCGGACAGTATGCACAGCAGGCGCAGTTCGCTCAGGCTCAGGGACAGTATACACCTCAGGGTATGCCCGCATATGATGCAGGCAGCTTTGCAGTTGTACCTCCTCAGAAAAAAAGCAAGGTATTGCCGATAATTCTTATAATTCTTGCAATTGCAATTGTTGCAGGCGGCGTGGTTTTTGCCTGCCTTAATCTGTTCAAGAACAATGCAAGCGGTTACGAAGCATTAGAAAGAAATTATTTTGCATCTGCCGAAAAGAAAGCCGATGAATTATTTAACAGCACCAAGAATGTCAAGACCGGTCTTGAACAGACTATTTCCATAAATGTATCGAAGGATCTGATAGGTTCTGATGTCGATATTGCGCCTACGGTTATAACAGCTAAAAGCAATGTTGACAGCGCAGCTGAAAAGGGATCGGGATCGCTTACTTTCAGTGCAGGCGACAGTGCTTATATGAATGCTAATTTCTGGCTTGCAGACGGAAAAGTATATTACACAGTACCCGAACTTACGGATAAGTACATAGTAATGGATCTTAATGAGCTTTCCTCATCATTAAAGGACATTTCATCCGGAAGCTCTGATTTCAGCGGTATTCTTACCGTTTCAGATGTAGCGGAAGCTCCTTCGGCATCGACAAATTATGAAGAGATACTGAAGAATATAGATGACGAAACATTTGACAAGATCGTTGACATTATTACCGAAGCTTATTTCGACAACTTTACAAGCGTTGAAAACAAGTCTGATTCATTCAAAATGTCGGACAGTACCTTAGATTGCACATCGTACACAATTGATTTTACAGTTGAAAAGGTGATCGCTTTCTGTACAGACGTACTTGATGCGGTAGAAAAGGAAAGCAAGATTATGGATATCCTTTCACAGCTTGGTATCGATAATGCTTCGTTCCAGTATCTCAAGACTCTTATGACCGATTCGACAAAGGACGCTACAGAGGAAGAGCTCAGTCAGGTAGCGGCTACAATGATCGTTTATGTTAAGGATAACAACATTATCGGCAGAAAGATCTCTATAGTAGACGCTATTGAAGCTGTTCTTGTAACTTTCTCGGATAAGGCACAGTTTGAATATTCCGTAAACGCTACGATCACGAGCAGCACAAATATCTATGCAGGCGCAAAGGGCACAGTAAACGGCAACAACTACACAGGTACCGCATCTGTTACAGCAGACGGTCAGACTGTTATCACAGCCGATTTCTCATTTGACGCAACAAACGGCAACGGCACATATAGCTTCAAGATTACGACCGATGACAACGAAACCTATGAAGTTAAGCTGAACGTTGCTATGGACGGCAATAACGGAACATTTGATATCGCAGTTGCTTCAAACGGCACGGATATGTTCACGCTGAAGGTTGACAGCAAGGAAGTAGGATATACTGAGGAAGCTCTTCCCGAAATTAACAGCTCAAATTCTGTTGATATTTCTGACAGTGCCGCTCTTGAAGCATTCAGCACAGAAATATCCGCAAACTTACCCAAGCTTATTGATAAGATGCAGAGTGTAGCAAACCCTGACATTGTGTGCTATGAGTTTGCACAGCTTATAGCAGGCAATATGGTAGGCTGATAACAGTATAATAATCGGGTATTATATATTTTATGACCGCTCGCAAGGGCGGTCTTTTTTCTTGACTTTTTATGTCATTGAACGTATAATTATTGAAGAAAGTCAGGAGGGATTTGTATGAATTTAGGAGTTCAGATAGTTTCGCTTTGCGTTATGCTGACATTGGCTTTTGTTTATTTTACGAATAAACACATCAAGCTGTTATCTACAAGAATTTATACGCTGTATCTGAGCGTATCGCTTGTGTTCAGCTTTATGGAAGTTTTCACGATATATACGCTGTACAATATTGATACTATCCCTCCTTTTGTCAATAGACTGGCGCATCAGTTATTTATCTGCACGCTTGTGCTGATACTTATGTTCCTGTTCATATATGTTGATATTCAGACGCGTAAACAGAAACGATATAAGGCTGTAGAGCTGATTGTAAGAATACTGCCTACTGTTTTTGCATTTGTAGTGACGGCTTTCGGGGATATTAAGTATCACGTCGGCAACGACGGTATGTATTCTTACGGTCCTGTGGTAACGGTTATGTATTGCTGCCTTTGCGTATATGCCTTATGGACCGTCATAACGATAATCCGCCGCCGCAGAACTATGCCGGGGCATATAATGATTATCGCACTGTGCGGCGTTTCGGGTTGGGTTGCGATAGGAATAGTGCAGATACTCAATCCGACATTGCTTATTGAATCAATGGGCGTTTCGCTTATGCAGTTGTTCATCTTCCTGTCTATAGAAAATCCTCGTGAATATAATGACGCCGATGTGATCGGTGCGCTGAACCGTCATGCGTTTGAAATGATGCTGAACGAGCGTTGTGAAAACGGTAAAGGATTTTATATAGTAACATTTACGCTGACAAATTCCGAACTTCTCAAAAATTCCGTTGGCGTAAACGAGGTATATAATATTCTCGGCTGGTCGGCGTTGAAGCTGTCCGGCATTCTGCACTCGGACTTTTACCATACGGCGGATAACAGCATAAGCTTTATTGTAAAGCATAAAACCTGCTGCGAAAAACTGATACGATCGGATTTTGACAAGGCTGAGTTTTCAACCTCGGCAGGCGTAAAGGTAAACACTTCATTCAAACTTACTTTTATCGAATGTCCGAAATATGCCGACAGCGTTGAGAAAATCACCGAACTTATGACGCATATACTCCATACAAAGAGCAAATCCGAGCGTTCTATTCTGGTGGTAAGCGAGGCAATAATAGACGAAATTAACTATCTTGCCGGAGTAGAAAAGCTCTTGCAGTACGCTGTAAAAAATAACGGGCTTGAAGTATACTATCAACCGATTTATTCAACAAGCTCTGGCAGACGAACAACGATGTGCTGGCGACG
>ENA-OPCW01001178-OPCW01001178.1-human-gut-metagenome-genome-assembly--contig:-NODE-1178-length-13482-cov-15.936546_pt1 | contig 13482 bp, 10 predicted proteins | sample MGYA00241258_ERZ501496 | MGnify/ENA primary metagenome ERZ501496 (study PRJEB25962, sample SAMEA2042660) | human gut metagenome | biome: human gut; feature: human-associated habitat; material: faeces...
AAATTAGACACACAATGAAAAAGTTATTTGCAATTCTTGCAGTGATGGGAGTCCTCTCATTTGGAATGACTCAGACAGCTATGGCTCAGGATTCTACAGCTACAGCAGCTCCGGCTCAGACAGAACAAGTAGCAGCAGCTGATGAAGCAGCAGCACCTGCAGTTGTTGAAGAAGGTGGTTTGCACAAAGAATTAAAGACTAAGTTTATCGAAGGTGACGCAGGCTTCATGTCTTTGGTTGCTATCGCATTGGTACTTGGTTTGGCTTTCTGTATTGAACGTATTATTTACTTGAGCTTGGCTGAAGTTGACGTGAAGAAATTGATGGCTAAAATTGAAGCTGCTTTGGAAAAAGGTGATGTAGAAGGTGCTAAGACAATCTGCCGTAACACTCGTGGTCCTGTTGCTTCTATCTGCTATCAGGGTTTGATGAGAATCGACGAAGGTTTGGACGTAGTTGAACGTTCAGTTGTTTCTTACGGTGGTGTTCAGGCTGGTTACCTTGAAAAAGGATGCTCTTGGATCACATTGTTCATCGCTATGGCTCCGTCTTTGGGATTCTTGGGTACTGTAATCGGTATGGTTATGGCGTTCGACCAAATCCAGCAGGCTGGTGATATTTCTCCGACAGTTGTAGCAGGTGGTATGAAAGTGGCCTTGATTACTACTATCTTCGGTTTGATCGTTGCTTTGATTCTTCAGGTATTCTATAACTATATCTTGTCTAAGATTGAAGCTATTACAAGCCAGATGGAAGATTCTTCTATCACATTGCTTGATATGATCATGAAGTACAACTTGAAATACAAAAAATAATAAGAACAATGGCTAAATTATCATACAAAGTATCATACTACGTATTCTATGTATGCATCGCACTGATCTTGGTAGTGTTGGGCATGTTCTACGGAGTAGGATACAGCGAAACAAATGCAGCTGGTTTGGTTGAACCGGCTTATACACAGGCCCTGATGTACCTGATGTACGGTATGTTTGCGGTAACTGTGGTTGCTACACTCGTAGGAGCTATCGCACAGTTTGGTGGAGCTTTGAAAGACAATCCGAAAGGTGCTATCAAGTCTTTGATCGGACTGATTCTTTTAATCGTATTGCTGATCGTTACTTATAATATCGGTTCTTCTGAAACTGTAATTATGGGTGGTGGTACAGAATATACCAATGTAACCATGTTGAAGGTAACAGACATGTTGCTGTACTCTACTTATGTATTGTTCGGCTTGGCTGCTATCGGTACATTGATTAACTTGTCTGGAATTTTGAAGAAATAATATCATCATTGAAGTTTAATTAAAATATAAGGAGTAAGTCAAATGGCAAAAAAGAAAAGATCAGTGCCCGGAATTAACTCAAGTTCTACGGCCGATATTGCCTTCATGTTGCTTATTTTCTTCCTTATTACAACATCAATGGATACTGACCGTGGTTTGGCGAGACGTTTGCCGCCTCCGCCTGAAAACAAGGAGCAGAAAGATGATATTATTGTAAAGGAAAGAAACGTTCTTCAGGTTCGTTTGAACAAAGACGACCAGTTGATGGTTGGTGGAGAATGGTCTGATATCAGACAGTTGAGACAAAAGGCAAAAGAATTCATTGCCAATCCGAATAACGATGAGAACTTGCCTGAAAAGCATGCAAAACATCTTCCGTTCTTCGGTGACGTAATGATTACAGAAAAGCATGTAATCTCTGTACAGAATGACGTGGGTACTAGCTACGATGCTTATATTCAGGTTCAGAACGAATTGGTAGCAGCTTACAATGAGTTGCGTAACGAATTGGCTCAGTCTCAGTTCGGTAAAACATTCGCTGAATGTTCTGAAGATGAACAGAAAGCTATCACAGACTATTATCCGCAGAAGATTTCTGAAGCAGAACCTAAAAAATATGGAGGAAAATAATCATGGGAAAATTTAATAAGACTGGTAAGCGTGGCATGCCGGAGTTGAATACCTCTTCTTTGCCTGACCTTATCTTTACCATGTTGTTCTTCTTCATGATTGTAACAACCATGCGTGAAGTTACATTGAAGGTTCAGTTCAAGGTTCCTCAGGCTACAGAGTTGGAAAAATTGGAAAAGAAATCTTTGGTGTCTTTCATCTACATCGGTAAACCGATGCCGGAGTTCCAGAAAAAGATGGGTACTACCGACCGTATTCAGTTGAATGATAAATTCGCTGAATCTTCAGAAGTTCAGGACTACATCTATCAGGAACGTGAAAATATGAAAGAGGAAGACAAACCGTTTATGACTGTTTCCCTGAAGGTGGATGCAAAAACCAAGATGGGTATCGTAACAGAAGTAAAACAGGCTCTTCGTCAGGCATACGCACTGAAGATTAACTATTCAGCTACTCAGCGTCAGTAATAGTTTTATAAATATGAAAAAAGGCTGTCTCTTATGAGGCGGCCTTTTTTTGTGTATCTATTCTATGTGCTAGTTTGAGTTGGATGATACTTGGCTGAAGAGTAGAGGTAGCAGGAGTATTGGGGCTGACTATTTGCGTGTAGCTCCTGATAGTTGATACGAGGATATACTATTTTCAGTGATAGAAAGATGATATAAAGTGTTATATCTTTATTTGGTAAGGAAGGAAAGCATGGCGTTTTTCTTTCTCCAGTAATACATCCAGCCATATATATCGGCTAATGCCCATCCGATAGGGATTGACCACCAGATGCCGTGTACACCAATGGAAGGGATAGCAGCCAGTGCATAGGCCAACACCACTCGGGTTCCTAAAGAGAGAATCGTTAAAATGATGGACATTTCTGGTTTGCAGACGGCTCTGTAGAAGCCGTACCATAAGAATAAATATCCTATACCGAGGTAAAAACTGCCTTCTATCCGCAAGTATTCAGTACCGATACGGATAATTTCCGTTTCTTCAGGAGAGATGAAGATTTGCATCAGTTGCGGTGCAAACAGGAAGATTGCCAATGAGAGAAGCAGACAGAAGAGAGTGGTTATTCCAAATGCACTTTTTATTCCTTTCAGAATGCGGGCATTTTTGCCGGCTCCGTAGTTTTGTGCAGTGAAAGTAGAGAAGGCGTTCCCGAAATCTTGTACAGGCATATAGGCGAACGAATCAATCTTTACGGCTGCTGTAAAAGCGGCCATGACAGCTGTGCCAAAGCTGTTGACAAGTCCTTGAACCATGAGGATACCGAAATTCATGACGGATTGCTGAATGCAGGTCAGTGAAGCGTATGAGAAGACTTGTTTCAGGAGCTGCCTGCTGACCTTGAAATCCTTTCTGGAAAGTCTGGTTTCTGGAACCTTTTTCCAGCAATAGAAGCATAAGCCAATGGCCGAAACTGCCTGGGAAATGATGGTCGCTGCTGCAGCTCCTTCTATTCCGTAATGAAGTTTCACAATAAACCATATATCCAGCACAATGTTTAATACCACGGAAACGGCTAAATAAATGAGAGGAGTCAGTGAATTACCCAATGCGCGTAGGAGATACGCATAGTAATTATAAAGGTAAACAAACCAGATTCCCATAAAAATGATTTTCAGGTAGTCGTAGGTCATATCCTGCAACTCCTGTGGAGTTTGCATGAGGGTGATAATATCTTGTATATAGTAGCAGGAGAAGGCAAATATAATCAGTGTGGAACTTCCTGTAATCAGCAGGGAAGCAGCTTGTGTACGTCGCAGGTTTTCGTAATCCTTTGCTCCGTAACGCATGGAGAACAATGCGCTGCATCCCATGCATAATCCGATGAAGATGGAGGTGATAAAGACCATGAGTGTGTATGAGGACCCCACAGCGGCTAAGGCTTTTGCGCCCAATGTCCTTCCGATGATGAATGTATCGGCAATATTGTATCCTTGCTGGAGCAAGTTTCCTAAAATAAGCGGATAGGCAAGGTTGAGCATGCTTTGTGTGATGCTTCCTGAAGTAAGGTCCTGCGTGCGACTGGTCTGCATAGTGGTAATTGGAACATAAATAAAAATGGATTTAATAAACCTTTTTTCCGGTTTTATTAAATCCATTCTCGTGTGCGCCTGATAGGACTCGAACCTACACGTCTCACGACACCAGATCCTAAGTCTGGCGCGGCTACCAATTACGCCACAGGCGCATGCAGAAATATGTATTTCTGTTTTGCGAGGGCAAAGATAGGAAGAATTTTCATATTCTCCAAATACTGCACCTTAATTCTTTAACTTTTTGATGGCGGTTTCGATGATAGTGTCCTTTCCTTGCTGCATATCTTCGCTGGTCATGTCTACTTTCACATCTGGTTCGATGCCGAATTCCAATTGGTTCATGTCCGGGTCGAACATCGGGCTGGCAGAGAAACGGATAGACCATCCGTTGGGAATTTCTGAGCTGAAGGGGAGACCTGAGCCCCCTCCGGTGGTATCTCCCATGGTCGTTACATTGGGGAATTGACGCATGGTGTTCACAAAGTCGTTTGTGGCACTGTAAGAGCGGCGATTGGTTAATACCACGGCCTTTTTCTGCCAGCGGATACTGTTGGATGGTTCCTGATATACAGGTTCAGGGTCCGAGAAATCATTATGGCCCGGACCTGTTTTATGACGGATGTAGCCGACCAGTACTTTCTCATTTGTAAACCGTGCGGCCAGTTTCTGTGCTGTAGTCAGGTTGCCTCCTCCGTTATTGCGTACGTCGATAATCAGTCCGTCACAAATCTCCAGTTGCTTCAGCATCTGGTCCAGGTTTCCGTCGCCGATACCGTCGGAGAAACTTTCACAATAGATGTAACCGATGTTATTTTCCAGAATCTGGTAGGTCAGTCCGGAGGTAATGATGTAATCCTTTTTCAGGTAGTTGCTCTGGATACTGTCGCTGAAGTTCCGTGGATAAGCATCGAACCATTCCCGGTATTGCGATGTACCCAATGAACTGCTCAGGTTGACGTGTCCGTCTCTTAATTCATTGACCATTTCCGACAAAACTTCGAAAAGTGACTCCCAACTCATGGAGGAAGAAATCCGCTTGGCATAGCGGGTATGTACTTCATCCCAGTCCAGTCCATACGTCTCGTGCTTATAGTCCAAAAAACAATATTGCTCATCGATGATTTTCCAGAGCGATTCAAAGTTGGCTTCTGGAGAATTGCCCTGAATATCTTCCCGTATGCAGGAAGAGAACATGCAGCAGGACAGCGTCAGCAGGAAACTATATAAGTAGCAATGATAAATCCGTTTCATATCAATAAGGCGTAATGTTTGAAGGCATGGAAATACGGTTCTTTCCTTTCAGCAGGTAGAAGTTTTTCACGATGCCAATCATAAAATCGTGTGAATAAGTATGGTATTTCAGGTGGTTGACTTTCGCTTGCTGGAGGTCGCAGATGTACCCCACGCGCATGGTGACTTTCCGGATGGGAAGATCAAGCGTCAGCATCTGTCGGAGCGACGGGTTGTTGTGAAGCGAAGTAAACAGTACGTTCTTTCCTTTGTGTCCCAAGGAAAACATTTCGTAGTATGACTGTCCGAATTCAGGAGAGAACATGGCTCCCAACAGCGGAAGATTGGCCTGATAACGTACCACCAGCGGATAGTTTCCGATACGGAACTTGTAGATGGCCATTCCGGATATACCTACACTTCCGTATGCTTTTGCCTGTGCCGGATTGTTGGAATTGCGTGTGTTGTACACGAATCCCCCGTTCAGGTCAATCATCGGACCTGCCAGCAGTTTCAGTTGCTCGTTCAGGCGAAACTGATAGTGCAGTGCATAGGTCCAGTTTACGAGTCCGGCATACATATTGGCGGTCTGGCTCGGATTATGCGTGTACGACACATTAGCCTGCAACAGATTTTGGGCCGAAACGTTTCCGTTCATTAACCGGGTCATACGCATGTTTTCGCGAAGGATACGAATCTCCGGCCCTTTGTATTCCAAGGGAGAAAGATATGTATCGAGCACGTTGCTCATTCCCGCTCCATAGAGTACGGAGCGCATTACGTAACGTGTGGCACGCAGGCTGTCTTCTTGTGCCTGAAGCGAAAAAGCAGCCCAGCATGCGCAAAGTATAAGGTAAATTCGTAGTTTCATACGGTTTTAAAAGAGTTTCATTTGTCCGTCGTCTTCCTGGCTGTCATCTTCCTCCATGCCTTCTTCTTCCTTTTCAGGCTCTTCCGGCTCCGGTTCTGGCATACGGGTTGGTTCCAGCTCCGTAATCTGGCCGACGGTATAAGTCGTCAGTCGCTTACCCTTTGCCTTGAAGCTCTTCACGCCTACAAAGTCGCTGGCTTCCAGAATGAGTGCTTCGCGGAAGCTGTCGTGTCCACCAAAGTCCACTTGGATGCGCGGGTACACCTGACAGGTCAGCAGGATAAGTTGTGTATGTTTGTTGTCACCCAAGAAATTCTGCTTTTTTGTGGTTGCTTCGAAGGTGAAGCGTTTCAGGTAAGGATAGTTCTGCTGGTCGGCGTCATAGAGCACAGCTGTCCATACCTTGTCAGGATTGAACTTCTCGATGCAGAGAATATCCGGATCGTAATGGTTGCTCAGGTCGAAGTTGGTAGTATAGAATTCTCCGTTCTTGTGTACCACTAAGATGCTGTCCTCACTCTGGAATTCTCCCAAGTACTGTCCTCTTCCATCGTAGTTAAGTCGGAGCACGTCATGGTCGAACCATACCTTTCTGCCTCCGAGCGTAGAACCTCCTCGCTGTTTCAAGGAAATCTTGTGTACCTCAGCCTTGGTCAGCAAGTTACCCATGGATTGTTTTCCCTTGATATTGATGGTACTGAAATCCCTTTCAAACGTAGGCTTCTTGATGCGGGGCGTAGGACGCAGTACTACACGGATGACTTCTGCCTCTCCATTCGGATTGGCGGTGAAGTACACGATTTTAGAGCCCGGAGTACCTTGCGTTACGTCGTATTCCCTGTCACGAATGATGGAAGTGACATTGAAACGTTTGATATAATAATAACCTTCCTTTCCGTCACGGTAGATGACGTTATAGATGGTACGTTTGTCGTTTTTCTTGAATACGTTGACGTACAAGATGTTCTTTCCGACGAACAATTTGTCGGACACGCGGACAATCTTGTATTTACCGTCTTTGTAGAAGATGATTACATCGTCGATGTCAGAACAGTTGCATACATATTCGTCTTTCTTCAGTCCGGTACCGATGAAACCTTCTTCACGGTTGATATACAGTTTTTCGTTGGCTTCGGCCACCTTGGTAGCCACGATGGTATCGAAGTTGCGTATTTCCGTGCGGCGCGGGAAGTTCTTACCATACTTCTCTTTCAGGCGTTGATACCAGTCGATGGTATATTCCGTGATGTGCGCCAGGTGATTGTCTATCTCTTCCAGTTCCGCTTTCAGGCGTGCGATGAACTCATCTGCCTTGTCCTTGTTGAACTTCAGGATACGTGCCATCTTGATTTCCATCAGGCGGAGAATATCTTCTTTGGTCACTTCGCGTACGAACTGCGGATAGTAAGGCGTCAGGCGTTCGTCGATGTGCTCACAAGCTGCATCCATAGAGTCAGCCTGTTCGAACTGCTTGTCTTTATAGATACGTTCCTCGATAAAGATTTTTTCCAGCGAAGCAAAGTGCAGGGTTTCCAGTGTTTCGTCCCGTTGTATCTCCAGTTCCTTGCGTAACAGTGCCAGCGTATTGTCGACCGACTTCTTCAGCACCTTACTCACTGAAAGGAAATGCGGTTTCTTGTTGTCGATGACGCAGCAGTTGGGCGAGATGTTCACCTCGCAGTCAGTAAAGGCATACAAGGCATCCAGTGTCTTGTCAGACGATACGCCAGGAGTAAGGTGTACTAAGATTTCTACCTTTCCGGCCGTGTTGTCGTCCACCTTTCTTACCTTGATTTTTCCCTTCTCGATGGCTTTCAGGATAGAGTCAATCAACGAAGACGTAGTCTTTCCATAAGGGATTTCACTGATGCAAAGGGTCTTGTTGTCAATCTTGGAGATTTTGGCACGCACGCGCACTACGCCTCCTCGCTCGCCGTCGTTGTAGCGTGATACGTCAATCGAACCACCTGTCTGGAAATCCGGATAAAGCTGGAAGTCTTCTCCGTGCAGGTACGCGATGGCCGCATCGCACAGTTCATTGAAGTTATGTGGAAGAATTTTGGAGGAAAGTCCCACGGCAATACCTTCTACCCCCTGGGCCAGTAGCAGCGGGAATTTGACTGGCAGTGTGACCGGCTCCCGGTTTCTGCCGTCATAGGAAGCCTGCCATTCGGTCGTTTTCGGGTTGAACACCACATCCAGCGCAAACTTGGAAAGCCGGGCTTCGATGTAACGGGGAGCAGCCGCACTGTCGCCCGTCAGGATGTTACCCCAGTTTCCCTGGCAGTCAATGAGTAAGTCCTTTTGTCCCAATTGTACAAGGGCATCTCCGATAGAAGCATCTCCGTGAGGGTGGAACTGCATGGTGTGTCCCACAATGTTGGCCACCTTGTTGTAGCGTCCGTCGTCCAGCCGTTTCATGGAGTGGAGAATACGTCGCTGCACCGGTTTCAATCCGTCGTTGATATGCGGTACGGCACGCTCCAGGATAACGTACGAAGCATAGTCCAGAAACCAGTTCTGGTACATGCCACTCAACTGGTGCTTTACTGCCTCGTCAGTGGTCGATACCGGTTTGTAGTCAGAGTGTTCTTCTTTCTCGGGCAAGTTTGCCATTTCTTTTTCGTCCTTGTCAAAAGTATCTTCGCTCATATTAAAATGGTTCCTATGTAAAGAGATTCGGACAAAGTTACTGAATATCGCTGGAATAATCGAAAAAAATCAGCAGATTAACGCAATAGAAACTGAGATTTAAGTAGTTAGGAGAAAATCGCAGAAGTTGGGTAGAGGACTGAAAACTGTTTCAAAGCGGATTGGAGAAAGAGAACGGTTTCCTATTCGTTACCCGCCAGAAGTGCAGATTTAACAGTCGCCGCTTCGTTTGCGCCGTTCTGCGTAGGTTTGCTTGTCAAGGTTTAACTCGTTGATTTATAGTTTTGCAACCAAAAAAGGACGAGTATGACAAGGAGCACATTCCGCGTGCTGTTCTATGCGAACGGCAGCAAGGAGAAGAATGGAATTGTCCCTATCATGGGACGGGTTACAATCAACGGGACGGTGGCGCAGTTCAGTTGCAAGCGGAGCATCACAAAGGAGCTTTGGGATGCAAAGGGCAACCGTGCCAAAGGCAAGAGCGTGGAAGCGAGGGAGACGAACCTTGCGCTTGACAACATCAAGGCGCAAATCATCAAGCACTACCAGCGCATATCCGACCGTGAGGCGTATGTCACGGCGGAAATGGTGCGCAACGCCTATCAGGGCATCGGCTGTGAGTATGAAACGATACTCGGCGCATTCGACAAGGAGAACGCCAAGTTCCTGAAACGTGTCGGCAAAAACCGCTGCATGGGGTCTTACCGTGTGATGGTGCGCTCACGGAACTATGTGGCGGCGTTCATCAAGTCGTTCTACAAACGCAACGACATGTCCATGCTGGAACTTACTCCCGACTTCATCAAGGAGTTCTCCGTATTCCTCACAACGGAACAAGGGTTGAAGAACGCTTCCGTGTGGCTGGCTTGCATGTGGGTCAAGACGGTCGTTTCACGGGCGCATTACAACGGGCTGATACCGAGAAATCCATTTGCGCAGTTCCGTATCACGCCCAACGTGAAGGAAAGGGAGTATCTTACGGAGGGAGAAATCCGGCAGCTTATCGAGCATGAGTTTTCCGATGCTACGCTTGCTTTCACCCGTGACCTGTTCGTCTTTGCCTGCTTCACCGCACTCAGCTTCGCAGACATCAGGGAACTGACCACGGACGAGATTATGGACGTGAACGGCGAGAAGTGTATTATCTCCAAACGGCACAAGACGGGTGTACCGTTCCAAGTGAAGCTGCTGGATATCCCGTTGCAAATAATCGGAAAGTACAGACCTTTCCAAAAGGACAATTCGGTTTTCGGTGAAATCAACTATTGGAACGTCTGCAAGAAGCTGAAAAAGGTTATCAGCGAGTGTGGCATAAACAAGCAAATCAGCTTTCATTGCGCCCGCCATACGTTCGGCACATTAGCCCTCAGCAAAGGCATGCCGATTGAGAGCGTGAGCCGTGTTTTGGGACACACAAACATCAAGACTACACAGATTTACGCAAAGATAACCACACAGAAGCTGGGTAACGATTTGACGGCTTTCGGTAACCAACTGAACCAGACTTTCGGCAACATCAAAGTGGCAGGGATATGAAACGGACAATAATCACGATGGACGAGTACGGCAGGGTTGCCGTGCCGTCCGATACCGCAAATGTTTGGATGAGCGAAATGGAATTGGTAAGACTGTTCGACGTAATCGCCCCGACACTCCGTGCTGCTATCCGAGCCGTGTACAAAAGCGAAGTGTTGCAACCTTACGATGTTGAAAAGCGTATGAGGCTGCCCAACGGTTATTATGCGGCAACGTATGCCCTACCGATGGTCGTGGCACTTGCTTTCCGTATCAATACACCCAATGCCGCAAGGGTACGCAACGTCCTGTTGGAAAGGCTGTGCTTGCGAAAAGACAGACAAATGCTTTGGCTTTCGTTAGGCAATAGTACAACATGTAAGTGTTAGCGGGTGTAGTTGCGTATCAATACGCCCGTGCATTCACACAATACCATCTGCCCGAAGAAGTGGGACATTCCGCTTCTTCGGGCTTTTTTCTTTTCGCCTTTGGATAACTGATATTTCCTATTATGCTGTATTTTCTTGTCTGTCAGTTTCTTTTGCGCCGTTCTGCATAGTTTTACTTATCAAGGTTTTAGCCGTCCTGCCGTAGCTTTGCACCCATGTTCAATCCGCTTGCCGACAAGGTGTCGGCGGCACTAAAAACTGTATTTGAGATATGGAAAAGAAAGAAGAATTTATCCGTGTAGGCACAACGCTCTACAAGATTGTGAACCAGCCCCGAATCGACGGCGGCTATGTGAGGAAACGCATCGCATGGAACTCCGAGACCCTGCGACAGGACTACGGCAAGGACTACATGGCGGGCATCCCGAAGTATGACGGCTTCTGCACCGTACCCGACCATGTAGGCTACCAGCCCGTAGTCGGCAAGTTCCTCAACCTCTACGAGCCGATAAGCCATGTTCCCGTGCCGGGCGATTTCCCCTGCATTCGCTCGTTGGTGGAACACATCTTCGGCGAACAGTACGGGTTGGGCATGGACTACCTGCAACTGCTGTATCTGTATCCCGTTCAGAAGCTGCCCATCCTGTTGCTCGTGTCCGAAGAGAGGAATACGGGCAAAAGCACGTTCCTGAACTTCCTGAAAGCCGTATTCCAGAACAACGTGACGTTCAACACCAACGAGGACTTCCGCAGCCAGTTCAATTCCGACTGGGCGGGCAAGCTGCTCATCATGGTGGACGAGGTGCTGCTCAACCGCCGTGAGGACAGCGAGCGGTTGAAAAACCTCAGTACCACGCTATCCTACAAGGTGGAGGCGAAAGGCAAAGACCGTGACGAGATAGGCTTCTTCGCCAAGTTCGTGCTTTGCTCCAACAACGAACATCTGCCCGTCATCATCGACGCAGGGAAAACACGCTATTGGGTGCGGAAGATTATGCCGTTACAGAGTGACGATACCGACTTCCTGCAAAAGCTGAAAGCCGAAATCTCAGCTTTCCTGCACTTCCTTGCTGGTCGTAAGCTATCCACCGAGAAAGAGAGCTGCATGTGGTTCAACCCGAAGCGGCTGGAAACGGATGCCCTGCGGAAGATTATCCGAAGCAACCGTAACCGTTTGGAAATAGAGATGGCGGAACTGCTGCTCGACATCATGGCAAGCGTGGGTGTCAGTTCTGTTTCTTTTTGCCTCAATGACATCATCCCGTTGCTTGTCTGCTCGCAAGTCAAGGTGGAGAAGTCGCAGGTTCGGAAAGTGGTGCAGGAGTGCTGGAAGCTGACACCTGCGCCCAACGGTCTTACTTACACTACCTATGAGTACGACTACAACCGTGCAGGACACTATCTGCCCAAGAACCGTGTAGGCAGGTATTATACCGTCACCAAAAATATGCTTGAAAACCTCTGATATTTTGTTGAATTGTTGAATATGGCAAATAATATACTGATATAAAACAATATACACTCTCAACAAATCCTCAACAAAAGAAAAAGGCTGTTGAAAAGAAAAGCCAAGCGGCACACCACAACGGCATTTCTTTTTCTTTTCGTCTCCAAATGTTTTGTGAACGGGTTTGTTGAGCGGTTGCTGAGGACGTATATTACAGGACATCAATGCGCTATATGCCATCGTCAACAATTCAACACTTTTTCTACCCTCAACAAGTCCGCCGGGGAAGCGACAGAGGTGAACGCCGCCATCCGCAGGCTGGTCGGACGGACTTCCGTCCTGCCGACCGACAAGGGAAAGCCTACATCGCTGGCGAATTTCGGCTCGCGGCTGATGCAAAACCTGCGCGGCGAGCACGGTTACACGTACGGCGTGGGTGCCGCCATGGTCAATTTCGAGCGGGAGGGTTACCTGGGAATCGCTGCCCAGGTCGGAGCCGAGGTGACGGCCCCGGCACTTCGGGAAATTTACAACGAAATCGAACGGCTGCGCCGGGAGCCGATGCCCGAAGAGGAGCTGGCGTTGGTGAAGAACATGATGACGGGCGAGATGATGCGCATTCTCGACGGACCGTTCGGCATCGCCGACGTGACGATCGAAAACCTCCTCTGCGGCACGAACAACGGTGTCATCGAAGAGAACATCCGCCGGATACAGGCAATCACCCCGGCCGAGGTACAACGGCTGGCCGTCAAATACCTCCGCCGCGAAGATCTTATCACGGCCGTCGTGGGAGCGGTCGATCCATTCACAAAATTATAATATGGATTCTCCCTCAAACGCATCCGCTCCGGCTTAAAAAGTCGGAGCGGATTATAATTTATTTATTATTTACTCATCCGTTTTAATCCGTTCTTTACCCTCGGTGCTATCCACCGATCGCAAAGGAACGTAGAACTTGGTTTGTGTCGGCGTATAAATGCCGAAAGTAATACCGGATACCAATAAATTCAGAAAACTCATATTCGTTTTCACGACATAATCCGGAGCTCCGCCGACATACTCCGCAGCTTCAACTTTTCCGTTTCCGACCGGGATCAATCCTGCAATCAAATGGTGATTCCATTCCCGATTTACCTGAACAAGCGGCTCATTACGCTCCACATTACCATAAAGGATTCGTGTGCTATAACACGAACTCAGTGTCAAAGCAAGGGCTCCAAATACCCCCCCCCATCAAAATTCTCTTCATAACATTTTGTTTTTTTAGGTTATTATACTGAAAATAGCATCATTTCTAATCATTCGGATAAATATGCTCCTCCACCCACCGTGTCAGTTCGACGAAATCGGCAACCGAAAGCTGCTCGGCACGCTGCGTGTGCAGCACTGTTAAATCAGCAGGATGCTCCGGCAGATGA
>ENA-OPCW01001181-OPCW01001181.1-human-gut-metagenome-genome-assembly--contig:-NODE-1181-length-13467-cov-3.759096_pt1 | contig 13467 bp, 14 predicted proteins | sample MGYA00241258_ERZ501496 | MGnify/ENA primary metagenome ERZ501496 (study PRJEB25962, sample SAMEA2042660) | human gut metagenome | biome: human gut; feature: human-associated habitat; material: faeces...
TCTATAAACAGATGTTTCTTTTCCAAAACCAGGCCATACGGATAACGTAAAATGAACGTGATAATCATTCTGCAATCGGGCAATCGTCTCTTTAGGTCGGCTAAAATTCAAGACGGCAGAAGGAGATTCGCCACGAGCTGCGCGTCGATTACGAGTTTAATATATCCGACTTCAATGTGCAGGGTAAGGCCTTCGGACCCGACGAGCTACAGGAGGCCATCCGTCGTGGTGCGATCGTGATTCTTGATGAGGCTACCATTGCCCAGATGAAGGCCAAGCGCGCCCGTGATAGAGCCCGTGATGAGGCTGCGCGCCAGGCCGAAGCAGTCGCCTCGGGACGCGACCTCCTTCATCGCGCGCGACAGGCGCGAGATGGGCGCGAAGAACGCGATGGAAAAGCCCGCCGCCGTCGCGCTGCCGAGCAGCAGCGTGAAGATGAGCAGCCACACGAATATCGGCACGTTGACGCCGAGATGCTCAAGTCCCCAGGCCGCGAGCGCGGCGAGCAGCGCCACGCCGATAAAGCCCGCCATGCAGATGAAGAAAAACTGCACGCGGATATCGAAGAATTTGTTGCGCCGCTTTTTCATGTGCGCACCACCTTATATCCCACGCCGCGCATCGTGACGATCTTGAAGTCGGGATTGTCGCGGAAGCGCTCGCGCAGGCGCGCGATGTGGACATCGACGGTGTGGGTGTCGGTGCTGGAATCATAGCCCCAGATGTCGTCCATGAGCTGCTGGCGCGTGAAGATGCGGCCGGGGAACGACGCCATCTTGTAGAGCAGCATGAATTCCTTCTGCGGCAGCACCATGCTCTCGCCGTCGACGGTGACGCTGAGCGAGTCGCACTCCATCACCGTGCCGCCGATGACCTGACGGCGCTCGCTCGCCATCTGGGCGCGGCGCAGCAGCGCGCTCACGCGCAGTACCATTTCCCCGATGTTGATGGGCTTGACCATATAGTCGTCGCTGCCGGAGAGGAAGCCGAGGCGCATGTCGTCAAAGGCGTCCTTGGCGGTGATCATCATAATGGGGATGGACGAACCGCTCTCGCGGATCGAGCGCACAAGCTCGTAGCCGTCCATCTTCGGCATCATGATGTCGGAGATGATGAGATCGTAATAGCTCTGCTCGAGCGCGGCAAGCGCCTCTTCGCCGTTGGAGACGCCGAGGACAGTGTAACCGTTTTTGGTGAGCACGTGGGCGAAGAGCTGGCGCAGCTCGCGGTCATCCTCCGCAATGAGAATTTTGAACAATCCGATCCCTCCGATCCTGTGTCGGCGCGCCGCGGTTTCGCGGCGCTTGTTCTGTCAGTATACCATATCTTTGGCAAATGTGCAGCAGGTTGGGCGGAAATTTTGCACGGCGGCAAAACTGCACAAAAAAAGAGCCATCCTTTCGGATGACTCTTTGCGTTTGCGGGAGATTTAACCGCCGAGGTAGGCCTTGCGGACGGCGTCGCTCGCCATAAGTTCCTTACCGGTGCCGGAGAGCGTGATACGGCCCGTTTCAAGCACGTACGCGCGGTCGGCGACGGAGAGCGCGGCCTGCGCGTTCTGCTCGACGAGCAGGATCGTCGTGCCCGCAGTGTGCAGCTCGCGGATGATGTCAAAGATCTGCTCAACGAGGATCGGAGCGAGGCCCATAGACGGCTCGTCGAGCATCAGAAGCTTCGGCTTCGACATGAGCGCTCTGCCCATGGCGAGCATCTGCTGCTCACCGCCGGAGAGCGTACCGGCGATCTGCTTGCGGCGCTCTTTGAGGCGCGGGAAGCGCTCGTAGACGTCCGCAATGCCCGCTTCAATGGTGGAGTTCGGCTGGGTGTAGGCGCCCATTTCGAGGTTATCCTCGACCGTCATCTGCAAAAAGACGTGACGGCCTTCCGGGACCTGCGCAAGACCGTGCTCGACGATCTTGTGCGCGGGGACGCCCTTTAAGTCCTTGCCCTCGAAAACGACGCTGCCGTGCTTGGGGTGCAAAAGGCCGGAGACCGTGTTCAGAACGGTCGACTTACCCGCGCCGTTCGCGCCGATCAGCGTGACGACCTCACCCTCGTTGACCTCGAAGGAAACGCCCTTGACGGCGTGGATGCTGCCGTAGTAAACGTGAAGATCGTTCACCTGTAAGATCTGTCCCATCGTTAGGCCTCCTTCTGCTTGCCGAGGTAGGCTTCAATGACCTCGGGATTGTTCTGAATGTCTTCGGGTGTGCCCTTGGCGATGACATGGCCGAAGTTCAAAACGGCAATGCCCTCGCAGATGTTCATGACGAGGTTCATGTCGTGCTCGATGAGCAGCACCGCGATCTTGAACGTATCGCGGATGGAGCGGATGTTTTCCATCAGCTCAGCCGTCTCGCTCGGGTTCATGCCGGCGGCGGGCTCGTCAAGAAGCAGCAGACTCGGGTTCGTGGCCAGCGCACGGAGAATTTCCAGTCTGCGCTGCGCGCCGTAAGGCAGGGAGTTCGCCTTGGCGTTTGCAAGGTCTTCCATGTGGAAGATGGACAGAAGCTCCATCGCGCGCTCATGCATGACGCGCTCTTCCTTCCAGAAGCGGGGCAGGCGGAAAATGCCCTCGGGCATCGTGTAGTGCATCTGCGTGTCCATCGCGACGGTGATGTTTTCTTCCACGCTCAGCTCGCCGAAAAGGCGGATATTCTGGAACGTACGTGCGATGCCCGCGCGGTTGACCTGCGCGGTGTTGAGGTCATGGATGTCTTTGCCGTTTAAGAGAATCGTGCCGTGGGTGGGCTGATAGACCTTGGTGAGCAGGTTGAAGACCGTCGTCTTACCGGCGCCGTTCGGGCCGATGAGGCCGGTGATCTCGGTGCGGCCGATGGTCACATTGAAGTTGTCGACCGCTTTCAGACCGCCGAACGTGATGCCGAGGTCGATGCACTCGAGCACGGGGGACTTGTCCGCGTCGCGCTCGGTGAGCAGCGCCGGTTCACGGGAGACGGGAACGAGCTTGGCTTTTTCTTTCTGTGTCATGGTCAATCCTCCTTTTCAGCACTGGCGCGGTGATGGGGCAGAAGTTTCTGGAAGAACGCCTTGGCCTGCGGATTGTTGGTCGCGAGCATGACGAAGATCAGCACGATCGCGTAGATGAGCATACGGAAGTCGGCAAACTGACGCAGCGCCTCGGGCAGGATCGTCAGCGCCGCAGCGGCGACGAGCGAGCCCCAGATGTTGCCAAGGCCGCCGAGCACCACGAACACCAGCACGAGGATGGAGAGGTTGAAGTTGAACTTCGTCGCCTGAAGGGAAGAGTAGTTCAGGCCGTAGAGCGCGCCTGCCGCGCCCGCGAGGGCGGCGGAGGTGACGAACGCCATGAGCTTGTACTTCGTCAGGTTCAGGCCGATGGCCTGCGCGGCGATGCGGTTATCACGGATGGCCATGATCGCGCGGCCCGCACGCGAACGGGTCAGGTTCAGCACGACGATGAGCGTGATCATCACGAGGATGAAGCCCGCGGTGAACGTTGCGATCGTGGCGGTGCCGGTCGCACCCTGCGCGCCCTTGATGATAGCGGTGCCCGAGGCACTCAGACCGAGGTCGTCGACCGTCTTGTTGCCGGCGGGGTTGAAGATGAAGTGCAGGCCGTTTTCATCGTAGCCGATGATGAGGCAGTTGATGAGCTCTTTGATGATCTCGCCGAAGGCCAGCGTGACGATGGCGATGTATTTGTATTAATTATAAATGTATGTTTTTCAATAATTAATAGGAGGTCTGAATAATGGAAAAAGAAGTAAAAGCAGTAGGCAGAAAAGCTCCTATAGTAAAAACAAACAGCAAGTTAAAAGAATATTTAAGAAAACCGGGCTCACTTATTATGCTGATTCTTATAATGCTTGCAGCGGCAATTACAGTTGGAATAATGGTTTATCTTGTTGCTTACATAGTTATAAGAGGTGTTCCCTATATTAATGCAGACTTGTTTGCATGGAAATACAATTCAGATAATGTTTCAATGACACCGGCTATTATTAACACAATTATAATAGTTGCAATGACACTGATTATTTCAGTACCTATTGGAGTGGCAGCAGCAATTTATCTTGTTGAGTATGCAAAGAGAGGTTCAAAACTTGTAAAAATCATAAGAGTTACAACTGAAACATTGGCAGGCATACCTTCAATTGTTTTCGGTTTGTTCGGTTTCCTTGCATTTGTTCTTGCCTTACATTGGGGATATTCATTAATAGCCGGAGTTTTAACACTGGCAATAATGGTTTTGCCAACAATTATAAGAACAACAGAGGAAGCGCTTATTGCTGTGCCAGACTCATTTAGAGAAGGCAGTTTTGGTTTAGGTGCAGGAAAACTTAGAACAATATTTGTTATTGTTTTGCCGGCAGCAGTTCCGGGAATTTTGTCAGGGGTTATTCTTGCAATAGGAAGAATTGTTGGTGAAAGTGCAGCACTTATTTTTACGGCAGGTTCAGTGGCGGCAGTGCCTTGGGGCTCGGGCAAGTTTTTCTTATCTTCAACAAGAACTTTGGCAGTTCATATGTACTGCTTATTGTCAGAAGGACTTTACACAAATCAGGCTTATGCAACAGCGGTAATACTTTTGATAATTATTTTAATTATTAATGGTTTATCGGGCATACTTGCAAACAAGATTGGAAAGGAAAATAAATAAATGGGAAAAATAGATATAAAGGACATGGACCTTTTTTACGGAGATTTTCATGCCATAAAGGATGTAAATTTATCAATTCCAAAGAACCAGATTACAGCATTTATAGGACCTTCAGGATGTGGTAAGTCAACAGTACTTAAATCACTTAACAGAATGAATGATCTTGTAGTGGATTGTAAAATACAGGGAAAAATAACACTTGATGGTGTTGATATATATAAAGACATGGACGTAAATGACTTAAGAAAAAGAGTGGGAATGGTATTCCAGAAAGCTAATCTTTTTCCAATGAGCATATACGATAACATTGCATATGGACCAAGAACTCACGGTATCCGTTCAAAGGCAAAACTTGACGAAATTGTTGAGCGAACATTAAAACAGGCAGCAATTTGGGATGAAGTAAAAGATTCATTAAAGAAAAATGCCCTTGCAATGTCAGGTGGCCAGCAGCAGAGACTTTGTATTGCAAGAGCTTTGGCAGTTGAACCAGAAGTGTTATTAATGGATGAACCAACATCAGCACTTGATCCTATTTCTACATCAAAGATTGAAGATTTGGCAACAGAATTAAAGAAGGATTACACAATTGTTATGGTAACTCATAACATGCAGCAGGCAGCCAGAATATCAGACAATACAGCTTTCTTCTTGTTGGGAGAGGTTGTTGAATATAGTGACACAGAGCAAATGTTCTCAATGCCTAGAGACAAGAGAACTGAGGATTATATTACAGGAAGGTTTGGTTGATGATATGAGAAATAAGTTTGATGAACAGCTTGACAATCTAAATAATGAATTAATTAAAATGGGTAAACTTTGTGAGCAGGCTATTTCAGGAGCCATCAAAATTACAATGGAAGATGACCATGAAGAATTAAAAAGAGAAGTATTGGAAACAGACAGCGAAATTGACAAAAAAGAAAGAGATATTGAATCTATTTGTATGAAACTTTTGCTTAGACAGCAGCCGGTAGCAAGGGATTTAAGAGTTATTTCCTCAGCACTTAAGATGATATCAGACATGGAGCGTATAGGCGACCAGGCATCAGATATTGTTGAATTGGCTCAGTATATTAAAAAAAGTGACGTAAAATACAAAACACATTTAAGTGACATGGCAAACGAAGTTATAAAAATGGTAACAAAGAGCATTAAGTCTTTTGTAAAGAAAGATATTGAAATGGCAAGAAATGTTATTGTTTATGATGATGTTGTTGATAACTATTTTGAAGAGATAAAGAAAGAGTTAATAAGAATAATTTCTTCAGGAGAAAGTGATGGTGAAGAATTTATTGATATTCTTATGATTGCCAAATATCTTGAAAGAATAGGCGACCATGCAACTAATATTGCAGAATGGGTTGAGTACTCAATTCTAGGCTATCACGCAGAGTAAATCAAAATAAAACCTAAAACTTTTCAAAAATATATTTGTAAAAAAATTCAAATATCTCCCAATTTTTACCTACATTTAACATAAATCTTACTTTCCGGGGCTAAAGTTAATTTAACCTGGAAAGTAAGGTTAATAATATGTTAGTTAGGATTTTATTATTTGGAGGTATATATGATTTATTTGGTAGAAGACGATAGCAGTATTAGAGAATTAGTAATATATGCATTAAACAGTACAGGTCTTGAGGCAAAAGGCTTTGAGAAACCTTCAGAATTTTGGAAGGCAGTTGAGGAAGAAGAGCCAAGTCTTGTAATACTTGATGTAATGCTTCCTGAGGAAAGTGGAATTGATGTTTTAAAGAAAATAAGAAGCAATCCTGCAATTGAGAAGCTTCCGGTAATTATGGAAACAGCAAAAACAAGTGAGTATGACAGAATAAACGGACTTGAAAGTGGTGCGGATGATTATATTTCAAAGCCATTTAGCATGATGGAAATGGTTGCAAGAGTTAAAGCGTTAATCAGAAGATCTGAGTACAAGCATGAAGAAAAGGATTATACAATTAATAATCTTTATGTTTGCCCAATAAAGCATCTTGTAAAAGTTGACGACAGGGAAGTTGTCTTAACATTAAAAGAATATGAAATGTTATGCCTTCTTTTAAAGAATAGAGGTATTGTTTTGTCAAGAGAACAGCTTCTTAACAAGATTTGGGGATACTCATTTGACGGAGAAAGTAGAACAGTGGATGTTCATGTAAGAACTCTTAGGCAGAAACTTGGAACGGCAGGAGATGTTATAAAAACCATCCGTGGAGTTGGTTATAAAATCTCGGCTTAAATGTGATAATAGTAATAAGTGACTTGTGGTAATTATTAAATCTAAATTTAAGAAACTTAATATATTTAATAAATTTTACTTAGATTTAACAAAGAGAATAGTTACAATTTACACTCCCACTATACTATGAATATGTAGACAGGGAAGAAATTACACGGATTGTTACGTGCTTCGCACTCTCACAATCTTACCCCAATATTTGACATTTAGAAAAGTTTTAGGAGGAAAAAATGAACATTTTTGACGTATTATCTCTTATTGGAGGTTTAGCATTATTCCTTTTTGGAATGAATATTATGGGTGATGCTCTTGAAAAAAGAGCTGGGAATCAGTTGAAAAACATTCTTGAAAAATTAACATCTAACAGATTTAAGGGATTTTTGCTTGGGGCAGGAGTAACAGCAATTATTCAGAGTTCTTCAGCAACAACAGTTATGGTTGTGGGTTTTGTTAACTCAGGAATTATGAGTCTTAAGCAGGCAATAGGAATTATTATGGGGGCAAACGTTGGAACAACCATTACATCTTGGATTCTTAGTTTAACAGGGATTGAAAGCTCAAACATTTGGGTTAGTCTTTTAAAGCCAACATCATTTACACCAATTCTTGCAATGATTGGTTTGATAATGATTATGTCAAAGAAAAACTCAAAACGTGCAGATACAGGAATGATTCTTTTAGGATTTGCAGTTTTAATGTTTGGAATGGAACAGATGTCAGGTTCTGTTAGCGGATTAAGAGATGTTCCTGAATTTAGAAATATATTAGTAATGTTCAGCAATCCGGTATTAGGTGTATTGGCAGGTGCATTCTTAACAGCAGTAATCCAGAGTTCATCAGCTTCAGTAGGTATACTTCAGGCATTGGCTTCAACAGGAGCAGTAACATACGGAAGTGCAATTCCTATCATTATGGGACAGAATATCGGAACTTGTGTAACAGCAATTATTTCATCATTTGGAGCAAACAAAAACGCAAAAAGAACAGCAATTGTTCATTTGTCATTTAACATAATCGGAACAACGGTATGGCTTGCAGTATTTTGCTTATTAAATTCAATTATACAGTTTCCATTTATAAGTGATTCAGCTAATCAGCTTGGAATAGCAATTGTTCATACAACATTTAATATTTTATGTACATTGTTATTATTCCCATTTGCAAACCAGTTGGAAAAACTTGCATGTATCATTATAAAGGATGCAGAAAAGAAAGAATCATTACAGTTACTTGATGAACGTCTTATGACAACACCTGCAATTGCAATTGACAGATGTAAAAAAGTTGTAATGGAAATGTTTGAGAAAACAATTGAAGGAGTAAGCTGTGCCTGTGACATTTTAAGTGAGTACGATTCAAAAGTAATAGACAAGGTTAAAGAGTACGAAGAAGAAGTGGACAAGTACGAGGATAAGATAGGAACCTATCTTGTAAGAATCAGTACAAGAGACTTAAGTGAAAGTGACAGTAAGAGCGTAAGTGAGTTATTACACATCATCGGAGACATTGAAAGAATTTCAGACCACTCAGTAGGAATAGCAAAGTCAGCAGAAGAAATTCATGATAAAAAATTACATTTCTCAGAAAATGCAAGAAAAGAATTAAAAGTTTTAATTAATGCAGCAAAAGATATTTTGAATCAGTCACAGACAGCTTTTGAAAATAATGATATGGATGCTTCATTAACTGTTGAGGCATTGGAAGAAGTAATAGACCATTTGAAACACCAGTTGAAGAAGAGACATATTGACAGATTAAAAAATGGTAAGTGCACAATTGAGCAGGGATTTATAATGACAGACATTCTTACTTCTTTGGAAAGAATATCAGACCATTGTTCTAACATTGCAGGATGTGTTGAGGAAATTGACCATGACAGTCTTGGACTTCATGCATACAGCAGTGAAATAGATAAAAATCCGGGAAGTAAATTCTATCAGGTTTATACACAGAACAAAGATAAATATGCAATTGACTAGAATTAAGTTAGGTTTATTGCAGATTAAAGAAAGAAGGTTGATTTTATGCATACAATTTATGAAAAATTGTGGCTTATATCTTCAGAACTAAACCATTTAACAAAGGTAAACAAAAAAAGTTTATATATGGCTATAAGTGTTATGTTTTGGATACTTGTGGCAACAATAGTTTGTGTTGTATTGGAAATTTTTTGTAAAATATCTTATATAACATTGGCTGTAATTATTGGTTACGTAGCTGTTATACCGGGATATTTCGGAGCAGTCATGTACATATACAGAAATACAACACCTAAGGATGTTGAGTGAATACAGTGAATGAAAATTAAATAAATATATGGGATAATTAACTATTGTTAATATAAATAATTATTACGGAATATAAACTAAAAAAATTAAATATTTTAATGCCAAAAACTAACTATATAAAACTATTTGTATGTTTTAATTTTTATGGTAAAATTATGGGTGGCCAAACCTTTAATAAATTTTACAAAACAGGAGATAAAGCATGGATAGAAAAGTATTATTTTTAGATTTGGATGGAACTCTTACAAATGATGACAAAAAAGTTACACCTAAAACATTAAAGGCATTGAAGCAAATAATGGAAGAAGGACATATTGTGGCGCTTGCATCAGGACGCCCAACGCCGGGAGTAGCACAGGTTGCAAAAACACTTGAGCTTGATAAGTACGGTGGATATGTTCTTTCTTTTAATGGAGGAAAAGTAATCAACTGGAAAACAAAGGAAGTTATTTATGAGAATGCATTATCAAAAGAATATATTCCTGAATTAGTTGATTATGCAACAGGGAACAAAATCGGTCTTATTACTTATGATGACGATAGCATTGTTGTTGGAACTCCAATAGATGAATATATTGAATTGGAATCATTTATTAACAAGTTGCCTCTTAAAGAGAAAAATCTTGTTGAGTATGTTGATTACAATCCTAACAAATGTCTGTTAACGGCACCGGGCGAGATTGCAGTAGAACATGAAAAGATTCTCTCAAAGAAGTTTGAGGGAAGAATAAGCATATATCGTTCAGAGCCATTCTTTATAGAAGCATTGCCAATGGGAATTGATAAAGCACATTCAATAGAAGTTCTTATTAATCATCTTGGAATTCCAAAAGAGAATACCATTGCCTGTGGTGACGGATTTAATGATCTTACAATGATTAAGTACGCACACGTTGGTGTTGCTATGGCCAATGCTACAGACGTGGTTAAGGAGAACGCAGATTACATTACAAAATCTAATAATGAAGATGGAATAGCTCACGTTATCGAGAAGTTTATTCTTGAAAAGTAGGATTAGAGAAAAATAATTACACAGATTGAATTATAACTAAAAAAATAATTACACGGATTGTTACGTGCTTCGCACTTTCACAATCCTATCCCAATATTCGCATATCGTGAAGCTTACGCTCCACTTTTATGCTCATATAGGGGCGTGTCTCAAAGTCACTATCCCACCATTGTGCAAGCACAGGTGGGATGAGACTTTGAGACACTGTAATTAAATATAAGGAAAGGGAGAAAAAATGAAACGAGGAAACAAAAGAATTATCGCGGTACTTACTTTAATGTTTGTTGTTCTTATTGGAACAACAGTTTTTGGTGCCGACGAAGAGGCTAAGTATGTTCCACAGTTGTTTGGAACATTTTGGGCACTGGTTCCACCACTGGTAGCCATAGCATTAGCACTTATTACAAAGGAAGTTTACAGTTCATTATTTATTGGAATTGTAATTGGTGGAATTTTTTATTCAGGAGGCTCATTTGAGGGAACAATTGAACATGTATTAGAGGACGGAATAATCGGTTCACTATCTGACGCATATAATGTGGGAATATTAGTATTTCTTGTTGTTCTTGGAACAATAGTTGCACTTATGAATACAGCAGGTGGTTCAGCAGCTTTTGGTGATTGGGCATCTAAACATATCAAAACAAGAATTGGTGCTCAGCTTGCAACTATTGCGCTTGGTTGTCTTATTTTCGTAGATGACTATTTTAACTGCCTTACAGTTGGTAGTGTCATGCGACCTGTAACAGATAAGCATAATGTTTCAAGAGCAAAACTTGCATATCTTATTGATGCAACAGCAGCACCTGTTTGTATTATTGCACCTATTTCTTCATGGGCTGCAGCAGTAACAGGTTTTGTAAAAGGACAGGATGGATTTGTAGTATTTATTAAGTCAATTCCATACAACTATTATGCTTTGCTTACTATTGTTATGATGATTTCAATAGTATTGTTAAAAGTTGATTTTGGCTCAATGGCTAAGCATGAAGCCAATGCGGCAAAAGGAGACTTGTTTACAACAGGTCAGAAGACTTACAAAGAGGAAGAACAGGTTGAAGAAAAGAGAGGCAAGGTTTGTGACCTTGTAGTTCCTGTAGTTACTCTTATTATTTGTTGTATTATTGGTATGATTTATACAGGTGGATTCTTTAAAGGAACAAGCTTTGTTAAGGCATTTTCTGAAAGTGATGCTTCAGTTGGACTTGCTATCGGAAGTATTTTTGCATTAATGATTACTATTGTATTCTATGTTGTAAGAAGAATTTTAAGCTTCAAGAAGTGTATGGATTGTTTGCCTGAAGGATTTAAGGCTATGGTACCTGCAATTCTTATTCTTACTTTTGCATGGACATTGAAGAATATGACAAGCAGCCTTGGTGCAGCAGAATATGTTGGTGGAATTATGAAACATAGTGCAACAGGTTTTGCAATATTCCTTCCTGCAGTTATATTTGTTGTAGGTTGTGGACTTGCTTTTGCAACAGGTACTTCATGGGGAACATTTGGTATCCTTATTCCTATTGTTGTTCAGGCGTTCCAGAAAACTGATCCTGCAATGATGATTATTGCCATATCTGCATGTATGGCAGGAGCTGTTTGCGGAGACCATTGTTCTCCAATTTCAGATACAACAATTATGTCATCAGCGGGAGCGCAGTGCGAACATACAAACCACGTATCAACACAGATACCTTACGCTGCAACAGTTGCAGTTATTTCATTTATCACATACATTATCGCAGGTGCGTTGCAGAAGGCAGCAGGACTTGGCTGGCTGGCACTTCCAATTGGAATTATACTTATGGTAGCAACAGTTGTGGGAATAAAAGTGCTTACGGCAGGAAAAGAAGCAACAGAGTAGATGCGAGATGAAATTATGCAAATGATTGAAAGACAATTTTATCTGAAATTGAGACTTGGAGAGCTGTTAAGATTTGGGAAAGTTGAGCTTTGGAGTTATGTAAACTAGTAGCGGTTAAAATTGAGATTTATACAAACTTGGATAATAGAAATCAAAGTTATGTAAACCAATGATAATTAGAATGGAAGTTATGTAAGTTGATAACGATTAGAATAAAAGTTATGTAAACTGGAAAAACAAGAAACACCACAACTTATTAGATAATTCAATATTGTTGTGGTGTGTAAAGGCAAATTTTAAACAAAATATGTGATTATATGGTTTGCATAAAACAATTTACACCACAAATTAGTATGAATATTGCAATTGTTGTGGTATAAAATTGTTGATTCATATAAAAAGAGACAAGAAACTGGTTGACATAAATTAAAAATATACCACAAAATTATCGAATAATTGAAAATGTTGTGGTGCATGCGGAATAATTATCGTGAAAACCTTGAATTTGTACCATATAGGCAAGAAAGTGTATAGATGGTACAGATATAAGCAAATTGATGAGCAAGAAACTTGAAATCTGTACCATACGGAGAAGAAAATGTGTATATGGTACAAATATAAGCAAGTTGAAATGCAAGAAACTTGAAATCTGTACCATACAGAGAAAAAATTGCAAATATGGTACAAATATAAGCAAATTGAGCTGTAGCAGACTTAAAATCTGTACCATATAGAGAAGAATATTCATATATGGTACAAATACTAATAAAATAAGAAAATCCCCTAGCATAGTGGTTGAAATCATTATACTGGGGGATTTTTTATCATATTAATGTAATCAAAGTCGCAAGTTATTATTAATTAAACATACTTGAATAATAGAATACTAATACTTCAATTATTTATTTGACGTTGGCAGATATGGTAGAAGAGCTCCTGCCATATTGGAAATAGGCATTGTCTGTAACCATACATGGCCCGGACCTGTAACAACAGTGTTAAACAATCCTTCACCACCGAGGAACATGTTTTTTATACCGGGAACGGTCTGAATATCCATCTGGCATGTTACTGACATAGCGGCAAGATGTCCGGTGTCTATAACAATCTGCTGACCAGGCTGTAATTCGTATTCAATGACATGGCCATCAAATTCTGCAAAAGCAATACCATTACCTGAAAGCTTCTGTAAAATAAAGCCTTCACCACCGAAAAGACCTGAGCCAAGTTTTTTTCTAAAATGCATTGATAATTCAACACCTGCTTCAGAAGCAAGAAAGGCAGATTTTTGAAGAATAATTTCATTTCCCGGAGTGATTTCAAAAGCTTTAATAGAACCTGGAAAGCTTGAAGCAATGGAAATCATTCCGTTAGTACGTTCTGCAGTGTAAATATTCTGAAAAAGAGTATCACCGGATA
>ENA-OPCW01001194-OPCW01001194.1-human-gut-metagenome-genome-assembly--contig:-NODE-1194-length-13406-cov-5.072804_pt1 | contig 13406 bp, 12 predicted proteins | sample MGYA00241258_ERZ501496 | MGnify/ENA primary metagenome ERZ501496 (study PRJEB25962, sample SAMEA2042660) | human gut metagenome | biome: human gut; feature: human-associated habitat; material: faeces...
GTCGGCAAACCCCAACGCCGGGCGCCGGGCTCCATAAAGCTCGACAAAGACGCCGCCGCAGTTGCAGGCAAGGAGAATCTCTGGGAAGTTACCCTCGGCATTCAGGGCAAAAACTTCGAAACAACATCTGACGTTGTGTTGGTTATTGACTGCTCCGGCAGTATGAAAGGCGATAAGCTTGCAAATACTCGCATAGCGGCTAAAGCTTTCGGACAGAAGCTTCTAACGGAAGGCAGCACGACCCGCATTGCGATCGTCACCTTCATCGACGAGGCAACCGCATACAACAACGGCCATTTCTACGGCGCGGGCGAGCTTGCTGCTTTTGAAACTGCCGTTGACGGGGCAACCTATGCAAACGGCGGCACCAACCAGCAGGCGGGTCTTCACGTTGCTCAGCAGCTTTTGAACACCAGCGCCGCCGGCCTTAAGAACATCGTTATCCTTTCCGACGGTGAAGCAACTTTCAGTCACCCGTTTGTTGGCGGCAACGCAACCATCGGCTGCATACAGCTTTTTGGTCACAGGTTCAGCGGAAACCCGAAGGTTACCTCATGGCCCACCGTTGCAACGCCCGATTACAGCACCGTTATCGGCACGGGCAACAGTTTTGATCTCGACGGCAATATCAATTGGAATTGCACTTGCGAACATAACAGGACGACCCAAGAGCTCTACGGCGCATTTTATTATGATGCATCCGGAAATCTTGTTTGCAGCAATGGCAGCATGGCATCCGACAACGGCGTTGCAACCATCTGGGAAGCAAATCAGGCAAAAGCAGCAGGAACAACCATCTATTCCGTTGCTTTGCAGGCAGGCACTAACGGCGAAAACACCCTTAAGGCCTGTGCAACCGATGCAACCAAGGATTACTACGCAATCGCTTCCACCGACAATGTTGATGAAACGCTGACCACCGCTTTCACATCCATTGCAGGCAGCATTGCAATCGCAGCGCGTCAGGGCGTTGTTAACGACCCCATGGGCGAACATGTTAAGCTCAACTTCAGCGGCGAAGCTCCCGTTATCACCACCAACAAGGCAGATTACGATGCCGGCAATGCGGACATTTACATCAGCCAGGGTACGGCGACATATGACGCCAAGACCCGCGCCATCAGCTGGACCGTCGGCAATGTTAGCGGGGGCGACAACCCCATCATGAAATACAAAGTCGGCATCCGTGATGGCTATAATCCCCCCACCGGCGATGTTCTTGACACGAACAAGAGGACGACCTTCAGCTACATTAACTACCTCGGCTATGACACTGTCGGCGATTTCCCGATTCCGAAGGTCACCGTTGGCGGCGGCGCGATACTTGTTCACTGGTATCAGGTCAATGCAAAGGGCGAACCCATCAACGAGCTTGGTCAGGTCGTTGATGGTCCCTCCTTTGCAAAGCAGGTTCAGCCCGCAGAGTATTTTGCGGATAACGGTTCAACCGGTCTCAGCTACAACACATCGTACACCGTTGCAAAGAGCGACTTTGCAAACTACACCTATTACGGCAGCTACAATCTCAACAACGGCAGTCTCACCGTCGGCGATGCGGCAACCGTGACATTGACTGCGGCGAATTCAAATCAGCATGTTTGGTTCGCATACACTCAGAGCTTCAACGTGGCGCATGTTCAGTTTGACGAAACCGAAACCAATACCGTTGTGAAGAAAATCACCACCCATACCGTTGAGCAGTTCAACCTGACTTCCGTTGTTTCGAACGGGTTCATTTACGGCGGCGCATTCAGCGATGCGGCATGTGAAACGGTTCAGACCTTTGCGGAAGGACAGAATGCAACCGCGTTCACTCCCACAGCAGGTGATACCTATTATATCTGGGAAGCGGACGCACAGTTCCTCTCCCCGAGGAACCTCAGCTGCTGGAATCATGTTTCCGCAGCCGATGTTGACGTTACCGGCTTCTACCTTGTGACCCCGGTCGATCGCCTGAATTACAGGGAAGTCGGCTTCATGGTCGGCAGCGAAACTCTTCCCGCAAAGCAGTTCACCGAGACTTATATAACGGAGTCCGGTGCGGTGACCACTCATGTTCTTACCGGCGGCAATTGCTATGTTTACAACACCGTAAAAGTCGATTTAAACAACGGCACAAGCGATATGTACAACGTTTTAAGCGTTACCAACAAGATCAACGGATACCTTGCCTGCTACGGCATGGATAAGAGCACCTATTGGCAGAATGCAGACGCTGAAATCACCTTCACACCCTATTGGATCACCCTTGACGGCGTTAAGGTTGCACCGCAGACCCGCACCGCAAAGTATTACGGCCCAGGTTCGGATGCTGACGGTAACCACAAGAAGTTCCATGTTGTTGCAGATGTTGCAAGCGGCATTGCAAACGCTTTTGTTGACGATGCACAGCAGGAGAACATGCTCGTTCTGATGAACAGCTATTTTGCAAACGGAGCACCCATCAATCCCGTTGATGAACCTGTTCAGGGCAATATCGTCACCGTTCACGACGGCGAAACGCTTTACACCGTTGCAGCGGAGAACAATGCGGTTCAGCTCGACTATATCGGCGTTGAAGGCAAGCTCTTTGCAGGCTGGTTCGCGGATGAAGCATGCACCGTTCCCGCAGACCTTTCGAACATTACCGAAAGCATTGATGTTTATGCAAAGTACGTTTCCGATTCCTATCTCGGGCTTCGCTACTATCGCAACGGATTCTTCAGACTCCGCAGCCTGACCCTCGTTTCCGCAATCGACGGCAGAAATTACGCTGAAACAGGCTTTATCGTTAACGGCGAGAGGATTTCCGTTTCCGATTACAGCACCCGTTACGGTCTGCGCAGTGCGCGCAGCCTGTTCGGCAGGGGCGTTGCCAAGGATGCGCTTGTTATGAGCTGTGATTATGCTTTCGACGGCGTGACCTACGGCGCAAGGCTCAACATCACCCCCTATTGGGTAACTTTGGACGGCACGACCGTTCGCGGCGAAACCCGCACCCTTACCTATAATTGGTACGGAATCACCGAATAAGCGAAAGGAAGGATAACACGCGTGAAAAAGTTTGATCCGACCCTCAACACCGTTTTCACCGATGACGGCAAGCCCGTTATTGCTCCCATAGGACCGCCCAGCGGCTCAACCATGGAATCCATCGGCGAGAACCTGAACGTTATGACCCTTGGCGACGGAACTGTTATCTACTTTGATAACTTTGGAAACATCGTCAATCCGTAACATATAAAACCATGATGATTGCATAATTCATGAAACTCATGAAATCGGTGCAATTGACACGAAGGCGACGGGGCAGATGCTGCTCCGCCGCTTTCAACATAACTGCGGATGCGCACGGACATTGCAAAAGAGCTGAACGGAGGCACGGAACAGGATGGAAAAAATCAATATCGAGCTTGCGGGCATCCCGCTTGAGCTGACGCTCAGATACAAAATGTTCCGCGATAGATATGCGGATTTTCAAACGGAAAAAAAACCCTGCGCCTGTATTGAAATCACGCCGGAGCAATGCGCCTGCGCCGCACGCGGTTACGAACCGGGAACGCTTCCCGAAAGCGTTGAAGATCTTGAACTTTGCGCCAAGGCCTGCGCCGCACTTCTTCCGCACGGGCGGGCAATCATTCATGCGGTTTGCTTCGTGTGGCGCGGAAAGGCATGGCTCATCTGCGCTCCGAGCGGAGTGGGGAAAACAACGCATTATAAGCAGTGGAAACGCCTTTTCCCGAATGAAGTGGAAATGCTGAACGGCGACAAGCCCGTGTTGAATTTTGAAAAACAGTATGTAACTGTTTCGGCTTCGCCGTGGGCGGGGAAGGAAAACATGCGGCAGCTGCCAGGAATACATTAAAATTCGAAAAAGTCCGTCGGATGAATGGCTGGTGCTTCCGCAGCCGGATTCCGGCGCGCTGTCGTATGACTTTGAAACGACCTACACGGAGGACAGCGGCCGCACCCAGACCGGCGCGGCCGTCGTCAGCCCGCTATTCACGGTCGAGGCACTTGGATATAGCCGGGCGTCGATCAGCAAAACTATGCTGTCGCAGATCCTGAAGATCATCGCCAAAGGCCAGCAATTCCAGCTGCACTACTTTTCCGCTTATTATGGCGCGTGGTGTACGTCGTGGTTTTACGTCGGCAAGGGGCAGCTTGACATTGGCCGGCTGAACGAAGGCAAAGAGTTGTTTACGTCCCTGGATTTTAACATGGTCAGCGTCAATCCGCTGACGTGATTGGGGGTGACATGATATGCGAACAGTCGAAAGTCAAATCACAAGCGTCTACCCATCGCAGACGAACTTTGTGGTCGAAGCATCTTTTACGTGGGATCACGATATCACGTTTGAGAGGAACGGTGAAACTGTAACGCTGAAGGCTGGGCAGTATCTGCAGGTAGGCCGGCAGTCTTTCCGCCCGGGCGGCACGAAGATCTCGGCGCAGACATCATCCGGCAGCTACCCCGTCGGGCTATCTGTGTGCAAATGCGCGACAATTGAAATGTACGACATCGGGTGGTCAAACGCCGACTATTGGTCGTTGTACGAAGGGGCTACGGCACATCTGAAAGCGGCAATCACCATTGACGGAATCGAACGCATGGTGGACATGGGCCACTTCAAGGTGTACGAAGTGGAAACCGTGCACGAAGTCACCACGCTGACCTGCTACGACGCCATGAAGGCGGCGGACGTGCTGTGTCCGGCAGTGATGCAGGGCGAACACGAATATATGGAACTGTGGAAGCTGGCGGCGCAGCAGCTTGGCTTGACGCCCGGCCCAATGGATTATCAGCACGGTTTGCAGTATAACGGGCTGGCGACCGTGGACGCACAACACACCATCCGGCAAGTAATCGAAGCAATTGCGCTGGCCTGCGGAGGCAATGCCATGGTGTCTGGAAATACACTGTTTGTGCGCCCGATCACGTCTGCGGCAGATGTGACGCTTACGCAGTGGATCAACCCTGTAGAGGTGGCGAAAACGCCGGTAGAAGTTACAGGCGTGCGCGTGAAAAAGACGTTCGCCAGTGACGGGCAGGAATACACATACTTTTCCGGTTCCGGCGGCTATGTCATTGAACTGAACGACGATAACCTGTGGCTGGGTATCGAAGGGCCGGCCGGGTCAATCACCGTTGCGGCCGAAGCTGTTTCCGAGTCGCTGTACGCGCAGCTGAAAGAAAAGCCGGTATATAAATTTTCTGGCGATCTTCCGTCTGATCCGCGCCTTGACATTTTCGACAAGGTCATCGTCAAGGACATCAACGGCCGAGAATACCCGTCAATCATCACGGATTACACATTCGTTTTTTCCGGCAAAACATCGGTCGGGAATAGCGTCGAATCCGGCAGCAGCTACAACACGTCCGATAGCGGCCCTTCCGGATCGTCGGTATCGGGTGTTGGCGCGGACTATGTCGTTGCCCAGGGCAAGACCGGCAAGTGGGCGTGGCGCAAGTGGAGTAACGGCATCGCCGAGATGTGGGCGAAGTTCGATACGGATAAGCTGACGATCGACGAGGCATGGGGGGCGCTGTACTTTGGCACGTGGATGCGCCTTGCCGTGAACGTCAGCGCACGCCAGTATCCGTTTTCGTTCACAGAAGAACCGACGGTGACGGCATCGTATATGGGCGGAAGCGGGGATGCGTGGCTGATCTCGCTGTTCAGCGCGGCCGACAATCTCAAAACCAGTGCACCGGCGTATGCGCTGGCGCGGCCGAATCCAGCGACCGTGGTGAAACCGCGCATTAGTTATTACGTCGTGGGAAAGTACAAGTAACGGCTAACGGCGCAATTGAAAGGAGTGAAATATCGTGATACGTGGCACTACGCCGACATTTGAGTTTACGCTGCCGATGCCGACCGCCGAAATTGCCGCCGGGTATATCACATTTGCGCAAAGTGGTAGCGTGGTGATCGATAAGGCTCTGACAGACTGTGAGTGTGCTGGGCATACTGTGACACTGCGTCTGACGCAAGAAGAGACGCTCAAGCTGCAGCACGGCGATAGGACAGAATTGCAGGTGCGCGTGCGCACGGCTGGGGGCGAGGCACTTGCAACACGTGTATACACATTGCCAACAGACCGCGTGCTCAAGAATGGAGTGATCTGATGCGGATTGATGTGGCATTTAAACAGACTCATCAAACGCTGGAACTGACATTTGATAATTTCCAGCGCGTGGATGGTACTGCGGACTACTACGACGGCACATATGACGTGACGCCTCTGATCACGGCGCAGACGCTGCCAACGCGTAGCAAGACAATGCGCGACGATGTGCGCATCGACATGATCCCAACGCGGGAGATCCCGAACGCCGCTGGCGGCGTAACTTTTATCGTTGGAGGCTGACTATGGCATACAGTAAAATCATTTATGGCGGCAACGTGCTGATCGACCTGACCGGCGACACCGTGGCCGCGGACAAACTGCTGGCGGGCGTGACGGCACACGGGAAAGATGGAGAGGAGATCACCGGCACTTGCGCGTATGACGCCGCCACCGGCGACGCCACTGCCGCAGAAGGCGATATCCTGCTCGGCAAGACGGCGTATGTGAAGGGCGCGAAGAAAACCGGAACGATGCCGAACCGCGGCGCTGTGACGGGAACGATCGCCACCAAAACGGGCGAGTACACCGTCCCGGCGGGCTACCACACCGGCGGCGGGAAGGTGGGCATCAGCAGCACCGAACAGGCAAAAATCATCGCGGGCAACATCAAAGCGGGCGTGACCATCCTCGGTGTGGAGGGCGGATACTCCGGCGAACCGATCAAGGCGCAGGCCAAAAGCGCTACGCCGAAGACAACCGCGCAGACTATCCAGCCCGACAGCGGCTATGACTATCTGTCGGGTGTGACAGTCGCGGAGATCCCTTATGCGGAGGCCGCGAACCCTGCGGGCGGAATGACCGTGACGATCGGGTGACGATATGGCAGTCAGCAAAATCGTATATGACGGCAGGGCGCTGATCGACCTGACAGCCGATACGGTCACGGCGGACGCGCTGCTGTCCGGCACGACCGCGCATGACAAGGCTGGTAATCTAATCGTTGGCACCATCGCCGATGGCACGGAGGTGAGCTATTGAGATGAAAAAGCTCTACGAAGAAACCGCCGTACAGGACATTGCAGCAGCTATCCGCGAGAAAAATGGCACTGCAACGAAATACAAAGTCGCGGAGATGGGCGATGCTGTGAGGCGCTGCTTGAACACCGGAGTGGAAACCGAAGTGTACACATTTGACCAGTGCCGCGCAGAGGTAGACAGGTATCTGAAAAACGTCACTTACAACCCCTCGGACTACGCTGTCTCGCAGATACCCGAATATGTGACGACAGCGAGCGCAAACCGACCTGTTGGCGTAGACATTGTGATGAAGTCCGCCGGAACGCTGACAATCGTGGACGGGTACACAGGTAACAGTGTTTCGCAGCCGGTCAGCGCAGGAACAATCACAATCTATAACTGCACACCGGGCTCGATATCAACTTTTGTGCTGCTTGTTGACGGAAAAGTTATCCAGCAGGGCGTCATTAAACCGACCGGAGCGTGCCGCATGATTCATTTGCTGAACGTGGGCAACGTGCGCGATCTTGGAGGCTGGGATTGCGATGGTGGCAGGGTAAAGTACGGGCTGCTCTTCAGGGGCGGCGAGATGTATGGATATCTGACCGATGACGGCAGACAACAGGCGATTGATATGCTCGGAATCCTCAAGGAAATTGACCTGCGTTTTGCGTCTGAACTGAACGGCAGGACAGAAAGTGGCTTTGGACCGACCGTAGATATGCTGTGGGTTGATATGACATGGAACGACCTTGCGTATCAGAAGTCAAGCGGGAATATCAAGGCGATCTTCGACCCGCTCTTCGATTATGTCATCGCAAACAAGCCGACATACTTCCACTGCTCTGCGGGCGCAGATCGAACGGGCGTGGTCGCTCTGCTGTGCGAAGCGATACTTGGGGTATCACAATCCGACTGTGATAAGGATTACGAACTCTCGAGTTTTAATTCTGGCGTCAGCACAGATGCGGAAGCCCGTCGCAGGAACGAAACGCCGTGGACGCGCGAGATTAACTACTTGAATGCCTATCCCGGTGCGACCTTCCGCGATAAGGTGGTTAATTTTATGGTGTCGTGCGGCATTACAATCGAAAAAATCAACGCTTTCCGAGCAGCTATGATCGACGGGACGCCGGAGACAGTGACGGCAGATATCGCAACGTACAGCATCACAAGAACACTCACTGATGTCACAGTCAGCAACGGAGCGGCATCTGTGCAGCAGTACCAGCCGTTCGTAGCAAGCATCACTCCCACGAACGGCAAATTGATTGAATCCATCAAAGTGACGATGGGCGGGAAGGACGTGACTGCTGCTGTATTGCGTGGCAGCACGGACGTGCTGAGGCGAGCTGTACGGGTCGCTTTGACAAAATGCACAAGTAGCAACCCACGCGCGTATGTCATCGACGGGCAGTCTTATTGTACTGCGATAACTGCCGACACGGGGTGCGAAGTCAGTAATGTAAAAATCATGATGGGAGGTGAGGACGTGTCCACATTTTACAAAGATGGGGTCATAGCTATTCCAGAGGTGATCGGCGATATTGTTATCACGGCAACCGCTGTAGCCCAAGCCCCAGCATATACAAACCTGCTTGATGCCGCGATTGACATGGATGGAAACGTCATCGGGCATACGCCTATGTATAAAAATATGCGATACAATAGCAGCAGCGGTGCACCTGTTGCACACTCAGGGACGAATATCACGGGCTTGCTCCCGGTCAAAAAGGGTGATGTCGTGCGTATTCGATGGAAAGGGAACACTGATGTGTCATATCAATCTATCAAGTTTTTCAAGTCTGACCGAACCCAAGTCAGAGTCGGATATACATCTTTGGCCAATCTCGAAAAAGGCGAAGAAGGGCCTGTTATAAACTTTAATGCTGCCAATGGAGTTGCCGATTTTAAATTCGACAGTTCAAATGGCGCAGCCTATTTTTCAATCGTGCTCTACGACACGCTGGAAAATGTAATTGTTACTACAAACGAAGAAATCATATAAGCCTCAAAAGAGCCTCTTGTTGATTTTACAGGATGCCCTACAGCATCGGATTGATGAGATGCAGAGATGAAGGAGGTAACAGCTGATGGAATTTGTTTCTTGCGATCCGTCAAATTACCGCGCCGGGCGCACGCAGCCGGTGCGGTACATCGTGATGCACTACACGGCAAACAACGGCGACACTGCGCGCAACAACTGCGATTACTACCACCGCGTGGGCGGCCTGCAGGCCAGCGCGCACTATTTTTGCGACGAGTATGGCGCGATGCAGTCCGTGCTCGAGTGCGACACGGCGTGGCACTGCGGCGCGCGGGCGTACTGGCACCCCGAGTGCCGCAACGGCAACAGCATCGGCATCGAGATGTGCAGCCGCAAGCGCGCCGACGGCAGCTACTACATCAAGCCGGAGACCGTGGTCAACGCCGCGGCGCTGGCGCGGGAGATCATGCAGCGCTATGGCATCGACACCGACCACATTGTGCGGCACTACGACGTGACGGGCAAGCGCTGCCCCATGCCGTGGGTGGACGACCCGGCGCAGTGGACGGCATTTCTGGCCATGCTGACGCCGGAAAACACTACTACAGACGAGGAGGATGATGATATGGTACGATATAGCAAAATCGAGGACGTGCCCGCGTGGGCGCGCAGCACGATCAAGGAGATGATGGACGCAGGTCTGATCTCCGGCACTGGTGGCGGCAATCTTGACCTGTCCGCTGATATGCTGCGGATGCTGTACGTCATGTGGCGTATGCGCGATACGCGCTATGGCCGTATCGTGGACGGCAAGGTGACTAATGTGCCCGACTGGGCGCTGGACAGCTTGCAGGCGCTTGCGGACGCCGGAGCAATCGGCGGCGTGGGTGATGGCAAGCTGGACTTGTCCATGGACATGATGCGGACGCTGGTCGTGTGCCAGCGGATGATTGACAGTAAGGAGGGCAAAGCATGAATGCACCGAGTAAAGCGATGGAACTGAAAGCGGCCGTTTCGGCCGTGCTGGCCGGCATGACGGCCTTCTGGGGGTGGACAGGCTGGCTCGTGATCGTCTGGCTGATTACGATGATCCTGGACTATGCGACCGGCTCGTGGGCGGCGCTGTCGACCGGGTCGTGGGACAGCGCCGTAGCGCGTGCCGGCCTGTGGCACAAGCTCGGCAGCATCGTGGCCATGCTGGTCGCACTGCTGCTGGATGTGGCGCTGTCGGCGATTATCAATTATGGCGGATTTGGATTTGAGCTGCCGTTTACATATAAAACGGCATTTTTGCCGCTGGTGGCTATCTGGTATATTGTGACTGAGTTGGGCAGTATCACAGAAAATGCGGCGAGGCTGGGCGCTCCGGTGCCGAAGTTTCTGACGGACTGCCTGGCAAAGCTGAAGGACAAAACGGACGAAGATAAATAAAGCAATGGCGCTGCCTTAACTGGCAGCGCCATTTTCTTTATCTGTGAAGTTGTTTTTGCCCTTGAATTTTGACAACACTTTTGACAACAGTTTGCGTCTCAAAACGTTCCAGAGCGCACCGAAAGAAAAACGAAGAAACCATTGAAAAATCAAGATTTTCTTGAAATTTCAATGGTTTCCTTTTGGTGCTCCAGCGGGGATTCGAACCCCGGACACCCTGCTTAAAAGGCAGGTGCTCTGCCTACTGAGCTACTGGGGCATATCGGTGCGAAAAAGAATGGATAATGCTGCGCGCCATCCAAAAATTGTGCCACCCAAACTATCAGACGCGAATCCAGCGCAGCGATTCGCGGCTGAGGAAGGAAGATGTTTTCAGAGGCGAAGGCTTTCCGCCTGCGGGAAGCCGAAACCGGCAGAAAACATCTGACGTGGCTGGGATGGCGGGATTCGAACCCACGATATCAGAGTCAAAGTCTGGTGTGTTACCATTACACTACATCCCAATATCGGGGCAAAAACAACGGGGATCGGGATCACTCCCAATCCCCGATTTCGTGGGGTGGGTAAAGGGGTTCGAACCCTCGACACCCGGAACCACAATCCGGTGCTCTCCCGACTGAGCTATACCCACCATAGATCTGAAATGGTACGCCAAGAGGGATTCGAACCCCCGGCCTACTGCTTAGAAGGCAGTTGCTCTATCCAACTGAGCTATTGGCGCGCATACAATATTTTGCTGCCCGCCCAGAAGGTATGGAGCGGGTGATGGGAATCGAACCCACGTATCCAGCTTGGAAGGCTGGTGTTCTACCATTGAACTACACCCGCAGAGGTCGTCCCACATTCAGCTTTACGAATATACCATCCCTGCGCGGTGTTTGTCAAGCAAAACCTGTTCAAAATGCGAAAAAATCGCAAACCGGGGGACGGCGCAGGCCGTCCCCGCGGATATTTCAGCGGTGAAAGAGCTTCTTGGTCTGGAAGCGCGGCTCGAACGTGATGTTCACCTCGAGCTTTTTGAACACGTTTTCGTCCACGTGCGAGAGGATGACGGACGAGTGCGCCTCGCAGTGCGCGAGCTTTTCGAGCTGCTGCATGGCGATCTCGGCGGTCGGGTCGCTCACGGCGCAGATGCTCAGCGCCACGAGCACCTCGTCGGTGTGCAGGCGCGGGTTGTGGTTGCCCAGATGCTCGACCTTCAGGTGCTGGATCGGCTCGATGATCTCGGGCGAGATGAGCGTGACGTCCTTCGGGATGCCGCCGAGGTATTTGAGCGCGTTGAGCAGGCAGGCCGAACTCGCGCCGAGCAGGGAAGAGGTCTTGCCGGTGATGATCCGGCCATCCGGCAGCACCATGGCGCCGGCAGGGCCGCCGGTGGTCTCCGCCTTCAGCAGGGCAGCGGACACCGCCGGGCAGATGTCCGGTGTGACGCTCGCCTGTTGCATCACCAGCTCCAGCTTCCGCACCGGCTCGTCCCCGGCTTTGCCCCGCAGCCGCTCCACGCAGGCGGTGTAGTAGCGCCGCAGGATCTCCATGCGGCTGGCCGCCTGGCACACCGCGTCGTCCACGATGGCGAAGCCCGCCATGTTCACGCCCATGTCCGTGGGGGACTTGTAGGGGCACTCGCCCTGGATCATCCGGAACATGGCCGCCAGCACCGGGAAGATCTCCACGTCCCGGTTGTAGTTCACTGTGGTCTTGCCGTAGGCCTCCAGATGGAACGGGTCGATCATATTCACGTCGTTCAGGTCGGCGGTGGCCGCCTCGTACGCCAGATTTACCGGGTGCTTCAGCGGCAGGTTCCAGATGGGGAACGTCTCGTACTTGGCGTAGCCCGCCCGGATGCCCCGCCGGTTGTCGTGGTACAGCTGGCTCAGGCAGGTGGCCATCTTGCCGCTGCCGGGGCCGGGCGCGGTGACAACGATCAGGGAGCGGGTCGTCTCGATGTATTCGTTCTTGCCCAGTCCCTCGTCGGACACAATGTGCGCCACGTCGGAGGGGTAGCCTGCGATGGGGTAGTGCTTGTAGCTCTTCACGCCCAGCGCGCCCAGCCGCTTGATAAACGCGTCTGCCGCCGGCTGACCGGCGTACTGGGTGATGACCACGCTGCCCACATAGAAGCCCAGCCCCCGGAACACGTCGATCAGCCGCAGCACGTCCGTGTCGTAGCTGATGCCCAGGTCGCCCCGCATCTTGTTCTTTTCGATATCCCCGGCGCAGATGGCCACCACGATCTCCACATCGTCCTTCAGCGTCTGCAGCATCCGGATCTTGCTGTCCGGCCGGAAGCCCGGCAGCACGCGGGAGGCGTGGTAGTCGTCAAACAGCTTGCCGCCGAACTCCAGATACAGCTTGCCGCCAAACTGGGCCCGCCGCGCCGTGATATGCTCCGCCTGCAGCTGCAGGTACTTGTCGTTGTCGAATCCGATCTTCATCTCCATGACCCCCGTTACATCAAAAACTCGACTCATTATACAACATCCTGTGTCCGCAGGAAAGCGAAAATCACCAAATCCGGTAGGGAAAAATAGCCGAACTTGTCCTCGCTTTTTTGGCAAAACCCACTGTTGCGCCGGCGCAGCGAACGGGGTATACTAAAAAATACACCCCTAAAGGAGGAACACCCATGCGATTTCATGTTGTCTGGCGTAAAAGCCACGAGCCGGAGTCGGCCTACCGCGATTTTTTCGAGACCAACGATATTGACGAGGCCAAGGACTTCGCCATGCGTCTGGCCTTTGATGAGACGAATCTGGTCTACGTCCGCGACATCCAGCGGGACGAGATCGTGCGGGACTTCGACGCCGAGGTCTACCGCTGAATACGAAAGAAACCCCGCACCTCCGGCCATACTAAGGCCGGAGGTGATTTTTCATGCCCAAAAAGAGCGGCGGCTTTCCCTACGATGCCACGCCGGATG
>ENA-OPCW01001221-OPCW01001221.1-human-gut-metagenome-genome-assembly--contig:-NODE-1221-length-13215-cov-4.686626_pt1 | contig 13215 bp, 12 predicted proteins | sample MGYA00241258_ERZ501496 | MGnify/ENA primary metagenome ERZ501496 (study PRJEB25962, sample SAMEA2042660) | human gut metagenome | biome: human gut; feature: human-associated habitat; material: faeces...
CTGCCACGCCCAGTCCCAGTACATAGACGCCCAAAGCATTACCGCCGATGTTAATGATATTTTCCACCACGGAGACCTTCAATGTGATCTTGGAATTTCCCATGGAGCGGAACAGCGCCGCACAGGAATTGTACAAAGCCAAAAACGGGAAGGACAATGCGGAGATCATCATGTAAATTACAGCATTGTGGAATACATCCGCTTCAATCTTACCGAAAAACAGGGAAATGATGCCGTTACAGAACACCATGACCAGAATCGAAATACCGATGGTAATGCATACGGAGGACACGATCAGCTGTTTTGCGGATTTGCAGGCGTCCTCTTTTTTCCCGGCTCCGAGGAACTGGGAGGTCACCACGGCGCCGCCGGTAGCCAGTGCCGCCAGCACGCTGATGATCAGATTATTGAACATGTCGATCAGGGATACGCCGGAGACCGCCGCCTCGCCCGCCGAAGAGATCATGACGGTATCTGCCATGCCCACAGTGATTGCCAGTGCCTGTTCAAATAATAAAGGAATGATCAGTTTTTTCAGATCATCTTTTGAAAATAGTTTTGTTTTGCTTGCTTCCATTTCTTTTTACCCGGTTATTTATCCATGCGATACAATTTCAGGGAATTGTCCCATGCCGCCTTGCGCACTTCTTCCTCTGTGATCTCCTTGATCTGTGCCATGGCAGCGATCACATAGGGAATATTCAGGGAACTGTTGCGTTTGCCGCGGTTCGGTTCCGGTGCCAGATACGGGCAATCCGTCTCCAATACAATGCGATCCATGGGAATGTACTCTACCGCTTCCTTCAGCTTCTTTGCATTTTTAAAAGTCAGCACGCCGCCGATTCCGAAGTAAAATCCCATATCCAGGAATATCTTCGCCGTCTCCTTCGTATAGGAATAACAGTGAATTACACCGCCGATCTCCTCCGCGCGCGCCTCCGTCATGAGATCCACAGTATCCTTCGCCGCATCCCGGGAGTGAATGATAACAGGCTTTTTGATCTCACGCGCCAGTTCCAGTTGCCGCAGGAACCACTTTTTCTGTGTCTCGTGGTCCGGCTCCGGCCAGTAATAATCCAGTCCGATCTCTCCCACCGCAACTGTCTTTTGCAGCGTTGTCTGCTGTCTGAGCCATGCATACGTGTCCTCATTTAAATCATCCACGTCACTGGGATGTACGCCCACCGCAGCATAAAGAAAAGGGTATTCCTGCGCCAGCGAAAGTGTTGTCTTTGTCGTCGCAATGGAAGACCCTACATTAATAACCGGCGAAATGCCGCGCTGCGGTAATTCCGCAAGCAGCATCTCCCGGTCCGTATCAAATTTTGCATCATCGTAATGTGCATGTGTCTCAAAAATCATAAGAAATGCCTTTCTATCAGATCAAGTTCCTCCATGATGATACAGTTTGGAAGTGTATCCGAAGCCACCATGCCCCGCACCTGGGCATAATCCATCCAGCGCACACTCTCAATTTCTTCGGTCTGCAGTTCAAATTCCTCTGCTTCCCGATCCAGCCAGAGCAGATAAACATTTGAAATCTGGTGATCATGAAATGGCTGTCTGTGAAATTCGCTGTCAACATCCTTATGCACCTGTCCGCAATAAATCAGATCCGACTCCTGCACTGTCACATTTAATTCTTCTTTCAACTCCCGAATTGCTGAAGGAATATACTCCTCCCCTGCCGGTATATGTCCGGCACTGGAAATATCATAGCAGCCTGGGAACGAGTCTTTCTGCATACATCTCTTCTGCAGCAAAAGCTGAATCCGACCGTTCCTGTTGCGGGCAATCCAGACATGTGCGGTGCGATGCCGCACACCCTCTCGGTGTGCCTCTGCGCGTTCTACGGTTTCACCGGTTGGTGCTCCGGTTTCATCTACAACATCAAGGATTTCCATAATTTATGCCTCCTATTTTTATGCCTCCGACCTTGTTTAACAGATCTCTGCACCGCTTGGCATTGGTTTCTCCGGTGTCATCAGAGAAAGTGTGCCGTTTTCGTCCTCTGCACACAGCAGCATGCCCTCGGACAATACTCCGGCAAGTTTTGCCGGCTTTAAGTTCACAAGAACCATAACCTTCTTGCCGACCATCTCTTCCGGTGTGTAATCTTTACGGATACCGGATACAATCTGCTTTACGGTGTTTCCGATTTTTACCTGGGAGCAAAGCAGCTTCTTTGACTTTGCAACTGCCTCACAGGAGAGAATCTCTCCCACCTGAAACTGCATCTTCGTAAAATCATCAAATGTGATCTCTTCCTTCGGATCTATATCAATGACTGCTTCATCTGCGGACTCTCCGCCATTTAATGCTTTCTGCTCTTTTTCGTATTCTTCCTTCTGCTTTGCCTGAATGGCATCCACTTTTGGCTGGATCTCTTTTGCGTCAATTCTTGCAAAAAGGATCTCCGGAGCATCGGTTACTTTTGTTCCATCCGGATACAGTCCAAACTGATTGAGTTCATCAAAATCACGCAATGATGTCGATAACTGCGCCACGATTTTTTCTGCGGTTTCCGGAAGGAATGGGTGCAGAAGACTTGCGCCGATCGTGATGGACTCGGTCAGATTGTAAAGGACCTCAGCCAGACGGTCTTTCTGTGCCTCGTCTTTTGCCAGTACCCACGGGGTTGTCTCATCAATATATTTATTGCAACGGCGGAACAGTGCAAATACTTCGGAAATTGTATCTGCCACACGAAGTTTTGCCATCTTCTCTACAATACGGTCACGGGTTGCTGTCACAACAGCTTTCAGATCTGCATCCACTTCACCGGTGACTCCTGTGGATGTGACCACACCACCAAAATATTTATTGCTCATGGAAACGGTACGGTTTACCAGATTTCCAAGAATATTTGCCAGATCAGAGTTGAAACGCTCAATGACCAGATCCCAGGTAATCACGCCATCATTCTCAAACGGCATCTCATGCAATACAAAATAACGGGTAGCATCTACGCCAAACAGATCTACCATGTCATCCGCATAGATTACATTTCCCTTGGACTTGCTCATCTTATCCCCGCCCTGAAGCAGCCACGGATGACCAAATACCTGCTTTGGCAGTGGCAGATCCAGTGCCATCAGAAAGATTGGCCAATAAATAGTATGGAAACGGACAATATCTTTTCCGATCAGATGCAGATCAGCCGGCCACAGCTTCTTAAACTGGTCTGTGGAACCGTCCGGATCATATCCAATCTTTGTGATATAGTTTGTCAGTGCATCCAGCCAGACATATACGACATGTTTCGGATCAAAATCTACCGGAATTCCCCAGCTGAAACTGGTACGTGATACGCACAGATCCTGCAGTCCCGGAAGCAGGAAGTTATTCATCATCTCATTCTTACGGGAAACCGGCTGAATGAAGTCCGGATGGGTATTGATATAATCAATGAGCCGGTCTGCATATTTACTCATCTTAAAGAAATAAGCTTCTTCTTTGGCAGGCTGCACTTCCCGTCCACAGTCCGGGCATTTGCCGTCTACAAGCTGGGATTCTGTCCAGAAAGACTCACAAGGTGTACAATACATTCCCTCATATGATCCCTTATAAATGTCACCCTGATCATAAAGCTTTTTAAAAATCTTCTTTACACATTTCTCATGATCCTCATCCGTGGTACGGACAAAGTTATCATAAGAAGAATTCACAAGATCCCAGATCCGCTTTACCTCACCGGAAACCTGATCTACAAATTCTTTCGGTGAAATACCTGCGGCCTCTGCTTTTTCCTGAATCTTCTGTCCGTGTTCATCGGTTCCGGTCTGAAAATAGACATCATAGCCTTCGGCTCTCTTATAACGCGCAATTGCATCCGCAAGAATAATCTCGTACGTATTTCCGATATGCGGCTTACCTGAAGTATAGGCAATCGCGGTTGTCATATAAAACTTCCCTTTATTTTCTGCCATGTTTTTGGCCTCCTTATCTCACATTCGCTCTCCCCATTTTACCGAATTCCACGCCATTTGTAAAGTATCCCCTATTCGTCCGTTTTTCTGTTTATTCAAGAATATTTTCTTATATGCCAAGAATTTCTTGCTGACCTGTTTTTCCGTAGACTAATATGCTTTTATCCAGTTTTTTCCAGTACAAAACTGCCAAAGATAAATTGAGAAGGAGCACCAACATGAAAAATATACAAATCGGGGCAGCCTTAAAGACGATGCGAAAAAATCGTGGCTGGACGATCCATGACGTAGTTGTACAGCTGAATGACCTGTACAATATCGCAGTCGCCGAAAAAACCGTGTACGGATGGGAAAGCGATCAGGCCTATCCCCGCACGGAAACACTGCTGCTGCTCTGTGAACTGTATCAGAGTGACACATTCACCGGAAATCTCCTGCACATCCCTGCAGACAAATCCTTCCCGATCACTGCAGATGAACGGCATGTCATCGAAATGTATCGCCGGCATCCGGAACTACAAAGTGCTGTAAAACGCGTGCTTGATGTTCCCGTCAAAAAACCTTCTGCAAATTAAAGTCCTGATATCCTGTCCCCTGTAAAAACTATTTTCCAAAATTCATCCTGTCACAGAAGTTTCTATCTCATGCAGATATAAATCACATAAACCACATATAAAACCAGCATCACAATACCTTCTTTTCTGCTGATTTTTTCTTTTGTCCATGCAAATCCCCAGATCAACAGGCTCAAAACAATCAGAATCATAATATCTATGATGTTTTCCATCAAAAACGGCATCGGACTGATAACTCCCGCCAGACCAAGTACAAACAGAATATTAAAAATATTAGAGCCTATGGCATTTCCAAGTGCCATATCCACTTCATTTTTGCGAGCTGCAACAACAGATGTCACAAGTTCCGGAAGCGAGGTTCCAATTGAAACAATGGTCAGTCCTACCAGCGTCTGGCTCATTCCAATTTTTAATGCAATATTGCTGGCACTGTCTACAACGACATCCCCGCCAATCACAATACCAGCTACACCAACCACAAGGAACAACAGGCTTTTTGGCATCGACATTACTTTCTGTGCCTCTGCCGCTTCAATCTCTTCACTTTGCAGTTGCCCGCCTTCTTTTCCTGCTTTCAATGCCATACGAATCATGGTTCCGATAAATATGGCAAAAAACACCAGAAATACAGCACTGTCAAAACGTCCCAGTTTCATTCCCACACCACCGAGTATCATAAGCAGCAACGCTGCAAACACGGAATATGGGAAATCACGTTTCAATGTAGCTTTCTGTACGGCAACCGGAGTCATTATGGCACAAAAACCGATGACCACCATCATATTAAAAATATTAGACCCGACCACATTACTGATTGCCAGCGTATTCTTATGCTGGATTGCTGCAACAACGGAAACCGCAGTCTCCGGAAGTGAAGTTCCCATGGCAACAATGGTCAGTCCAATAATGATAGCCGGAACATGAAACCGTTTTGCAATACTGGAACTTCCCTCCACAAAAACATCTGCCCCTTTGACCAGTAAGAAAAATCCTGCGATCAAAAAAACAATTGCCAGCGGCATGGAACATGTTGAAATAAATTCTGTCATATCTTTTCCCTCTTTCTGTAAAATAATGTGTTAAAAGGCAATAATGCCCAAGTGCTCCAATAGTATTTTCAAGCCAATAAGTATGAGGATTACCCCACCTGCAATCTCTGCTTTTCTTTTGTAGCGGGTGCCGAAAAAATTACCGACAACCACTCCGATGACCGATAATACAAATGTCGTGCATCCGATAATCAGACAGGCTTCCATGATGGATACATTTAAAAAGGCAAATGTAATACCGACTGCAAGTGCATCGATACTGGTTGCAACTGCAAGAAGCAGCATTTCTTTGTGATCCAGCGGCAGATCTTTTGCTCCAATTTCCTGCACGTCTTTGTCACGAACCGCTTCAATCACCATCTTGCCACCGATAAACAGCAACAGGAAAAAGGCGATCCAGTGATCGACCGAAGTAATGTATTTCTGAAAACGGATTCCCAGTGCCCAGCCGAGAAACGGCATCAGTGCCTGAAATCCTCCGAAATACAATCCAATCAGAAATGCGTGTTTTTTGTTGATTTTTTCCATGCCAAGACCCTTGCAGACGGATACCGCAAATGCATCCATCGAGAGTCCGACACCAATCAAAAATAACTCGATTACCATTCTTATGTTCTCCTTTTGTGAGGGGATTCATACCTTGCGCTTCTGTCCTTATATATCAAAAAGAGACCCAATGTACACCAACGAAAAGCGCGACTGCAACCACGTTTTTCCGGTGCACATGAGTCTCATTCTTTAAGGCTTGCCAGGTCCAAATGACCGGTATGTTGACAAGTCACACAATGTGCGAACTACTCCCTCACATACTTTTGTCTATGAATTAGGTAAACTATAACAAACGGCCTTTGAGTTAGTCAATACGAACTTCTTATTTACTGATGACTTTTGCAAACTTCTTCTTACCACGCTTTACGACCTTTCCTTCTCCGGCAAACTCGTCGAGCATGTAACTGGTACTGATGTCTGTAACTTTCTCACCGTCCACAGAGACTCCACCCTGCTGTACGGCACGACGTGCATCGGAACGACTCTCACACAGAGAAGCCTTTACAAGAACTGCCATGATATCGAGCTTGTCATTGTACAGATCATCTGCAGTCACTTCAACCGTCGGCATATGTGCAGAAACCCCGCCGCCTGCAAACAGTGCATGGGATGCCTCTTTGGCTTTCTTTGCCTCTTCCTCACCGTGTACCAGTTTGGTCAGCTCATAAGCGAGAATCTCTTTTGCTTCATTCAGCTTGGCACCTTCCCATTTGTCCATCTCATCGATCTGCTCCAATGGCAGGAAGGTCAGCATGCGGATGCACTTTAACACATCGGAATCTGCCACATTTCTCCAGTACTGGAAGAAGTCAAACGGAGAAGTCTTGTTCGGATCAAGCCATACGGCACCGGACTGTGTTTTTCCCATCTTCTTTCCCTCAGAGTTTAAAAGCAGATTGATCGTCATGGCATAAGCATCTTTTCCAAGCTTCCGGCGGATCAGTTCCGTACCACCGAGCATGTTGCTCCACTGGTCATCTCCACCGAATTCCATGTTACATCCATATTTCTGGTACAGTGTGTAGAAATCGTAACTCTGCATGATCATGTAATTAAACTCCAGAAAGCTTAATCCTTTTTCCATACGCTGCTTGTAACATTCTGCTGTCAGCATGCGGTTTACGGAAAAATGTGCACCAACATCACGCAGTACATCAATGTAGTTTAAATCCATCAGCCAGTCGGCATTGTTTACCAGCATTGCCTTGCCTTCCCCGAAATCGATGAAACGGCTCATCTGCTTTTTAAAACAGTCTACGTTGTGCTGAATGGTCTCCGGTGTCATCATCTGACGCATATCGGTACGTCCGGATGGATCACCGATCATGGCTGTACCACCGCCGATCAGCGCGATTGGCTTGTTTCCTGCCATCTGCAGACGTTTCATCAGACACAGTGCCATAAAATGTCCCACATGCAGACTGTCAGCTGTCGGGTCAAAACCGATATAAAATACTGCTTTTCCATTGTTGATGAGTTCCTTGATTTCTTCCTCGTCGGTTACCTGTGCGATCAGACCGCGGGCAACCAGTTCGTCGTAAAGTGTCATTGGGTTTCCTCCTGTAATTTAACTTTTTTGATTTTTCTGGGGCTTTATGTCCCTTTGCTCCATATCTATAAAAATCCAAATAAAAATCCCCTCGTCCTAATTATAAGGACGAGGGGGATCTCTCGTGTTACCACCTTAATTCGCATGCTGTTCACACAGCCTGCCTCCGCGAGTGCAGCTACACTCCAGTGCGTCTAACGGGCACTACTCCGTTACAGCCTACTTGCCTGCGCGTTCGGTGTAAAGCTCAGGGATGTATTCCCTGCGGTAAGGGGGGACCCAGCTTGCTGGGGGGATTCCTTATCGCCCGGTTTATGTTTGTTCCATAAGCCGTGACAGGGGGGACCCAGCCTGCTGGGGGGATTCCTTATCGCCCGGCTTATGTTTGTTCCATAAGCCGTCTGTGTTTTCCGTGCGCCTCTCATCTTCCGGCTACTTTCTGTTCGTTCCACACACCGGTACTTGTTCCCATCTTCGCTTTTCATTATAACTGGTTTTCATTATAAAAAGCCCGGTGCCATTTGTCAAATAATTTTTATTTTGTTTCATTCCCCTCTGCCGGAATCCAGATTCCATCTTTTCCCCATGGCTGGATCATGCATATATAACGTTTCTCACCACTCTTTAAAAATGTAATCTCTAAACCAACTTTTGTTTGATCTTCCGACTCAGAATCCTTTTCCACGGAAACAAGTTTTTCGTCTGAAGACAGATTCAACAGTTGCCGTGCTGCCTCTGTCGGCTCAGTCAATACACCGGCTGCTGTCATATTTTTATTCAGCATTTTACCCATGCCATTCACACGATAATCCATCTGCGAATCATTGATTCCCTGTGCATAAGCTGTATCAAATTCATCCACCGATGAAATGCCATCCGTTTTCGCATCCAGACTATCCGCAAACTGATTAATCTCTTCCTTTGTGATCTGAAACGTTCCGTTCTTCTGTGTATAATGAATATTTTCAATCCATACACTCACATGCGGATCCGATGTCTCTACATAATAAAGAATCTCTGCCATCTGTTCCTCCGGGTTGATCTCATGCAGCCAGTAACCATTCATCTCTTTTCCGGTTCCGCCAAAGGAATCTCCAAACGATCCCCACGGCCATGGACTTGACCACCCAAATGACGGAGCATCCCCGTCCACCCACAAAAGCTGTGCTTTCTCTAAATCTGCCTGTGCCTCTTCCGATGTCATTTTCATAATTTTTGCTGCGTCCCTGTCACAAAATGCCTGTGCCCATTCCCGGATACTCTGTTCCGTTTTTGCATCCACCGTATTTTCCTGTATTGGTTTTTGTGTACTTTCCACTGTCTCTGTCGGATTCACGGCCTTGGTACCGGACGGCTTCTGGTTTGTCAGGCAGCTTACTGCCACTATGACAATCAAAAGCGTTGCAATTGCGGCCACCCAGGTATGCGGTTTCTTAAAATTCAACACGTTCTTAATCCTCCTTCCTGCATCCCCCTCTCCAAAAGCAACCGGTGCAAATGAATACGGGTGTCTTTCCATCGCAAAGGACAGAAGGGATGCACTATACCCCTGCTTAATTTCATTTCCAAACTGGGCAAGTACCGCCTCATCGCAGCTCATCTCCATGTCTCTTGTCATATAGAAAAAAGCAATCCAGGCAAACGGATTCCACCAGTATACGGCAAGAAGCACAAATGCCACCATTTTCCACAGTGGATCGTATCTGCGGATATGCCAGCTTTCATGTGCAAGTATATACTGCTGTTCCTTTTTCTCCATCCGAAACGGGATATAAATCTGCGGGCGGAAAATTCCCAGAACAAACGGAGACGGAATACGATCACATTCCCATATCTTTACTTTCCGACGAATACTTCCCGCCATCTGTTTTGCAGATGTTAAAAGAACTGCCGTCTGTACCATCTTCCGGCATTTTATATAGGAATAGATCCCATATGCCAAAAATAACAGCATCCCAGTCAGCCATACAAAAAACAACAGCGCACATATCTTCTGTGAAGTTGTAAGGGCAGCTGTCAGACCGGCTGCTGTATGTGCCGCCTGATCTGTAACGTGTGATCCGGCCGCCGCCTGTGTCACCTGCTTTGTGCCCGACTGTGCATGCATCCCCGGCAATCCGGTATGGTGCACAATTTTTGTCAGCTGTGATTTTCTTTTTACCAGCCGCACCAGATTAAACAGACTGAATCTGGAAGCAATGGGCAGATCAAATATCATGCGAACCCCGACTATGCTCCACAATCCATACGAATATTTCTTGGGGCATTTCCGTAAAAGAATACGCACTGCAAGTACTGCAAGAATTACAACTGCCACCATTCCGTTTCGCTGCAGAAACGATAAAAAAATGCCACCTGCCTTCTCCATCATGTGTTACCCCTCCTTATGCTCATCAATCATTTTTTTGAGCATTTTCGCTTCCTTTTTGGAAATTTTCTTTCCTCCAAGAAATGCGGTGATAAAGCCCGGCAATGATCCGTCAAATGTACGGTCCACAAAATAACGGGATTCCTCTGCCTGCACCTGTTCCTTTGGAATTAAAACAGAAACCGTTGCATCCTCATTGGCAATGTATCCTTTTTCACACATTTTCCGTACAACCGTATAAGTCGTAGATTTTTTCCATCCAAGCTGTTCCTGACATAACTTTACAAGTTCCCCGGAGTTGATGGGAGCATGTTCCCATACGACACACATAAACCGGTAATCACTGTCACATAATTTTACATATTCCATTTTTTTCTCCTTCACAGGTTTATAGCTATCAACCTGTTTTCAGTTTATTCTTATAAACCAGAAATGTCAAGGTTTATTTTTATAGACTGCGAGAAATGTCAGAAAAATACGATGGAAAATGTTTGAACTCACCTTTTCGAAAAGTTATAATAACTGTAACGAAAAAAGGAGGACATGCTATCGTGGAAAAAGTACGTTACATGATTTCCGATGCCGCTGCACTGGCCGGTGTGGAAACCCATGTGTTACGTTACTGGGAAGAAGAACTCGACCTGACCATCCCACGAAATGAGATGGGACATCGATACTATACACGAGAGAACATACAGGAATTCCAAAAGATCAAAGAACTCAAAGAAAAAGGATACCAGCTGAAGGCAATCCGCATGATATTACACAATAAAAACCCCGAAGATGCCGGTGTTTCCGTGCCGGATTCTGCAGCACCTGGTCCATTGCCCGCATGTAACCGGGAACATCATCACACGGTTGTCGCCAAACCGGACCGACAGAATACAGATAAAACCGACTTACCTGTAAATACCCTTTCCGCGGAAGAACGCATGGCACAGTTCCGGGAACTGATGAGTGACATTGTAGGGCATGCGATTGCACAGAACAATGAAGCACTTACGCTCGATATCAGCAAAGAAATACGGGAAACCGTCTTAAAAGAAATGAATTACCTTATCCGGGAACAAAATGATATGACGGAAGAACGTTACCGCCAGTTGAGTGCTGAAATCCGTGGGAAACTGCAAAAAAAGCATACGCTTTTTGCGAAGAAAGAAAAAGTCTCAAAAACAAAACCTACGAAAAGGGAAAAAAGCAGGAAAAATATACTGAATCCAGTAGGATGATTTTCTTTACATGTGCCCCCAAAAGTTATTTTCCGAGAAACGGAAGTTTCTCGGAGCACTTTGTCTACGGTCTGATAGAACCTGATCTTTCATCAGGTTCTATTTTAATCAATCATATCATTCTGGAATTTTGATAAATGCTCATACGGCAAAATCAGCCGCCCCCGAAAAAGACCACATCCATCATTCATAAGGCTATTATTCACTGCCGTAAACATATTTACATCTACCCCTGACAGATCAAGATCCTGTAACAATCTACAACGCTCATAAGCCTCGTCAAAATAAATACAGCCGCCTTGTAAAATCGCATCTCTCCGTCCTCTGGAAGTTTCCTGTTTTTTTTCATAAAATAAATGATTCGCTACTCCAATTTCTGCAATATCATCCATCTCTTTTGTTCTAAGCTGCATTTCCATATAACACCGGGCACTGTTGTCAAAAAACGTTATATGAAGCGAACGATATGAATTTGTACTTTCCCCATCAATATAATCCCTGTAATATGGGCGCACAGCATCATCCAATAGTAAAGAATTACTTCTTTTAACCCCACCTGTCGGCTCTGCCGTAAATCCACGTTCTTCCAAAAATTGTGGCAATACATTGGCAATCCGATATAAATACCTGATCTCTTCCTTCTTGCGATCCTGTTTTTGTTTCATATGACACCGTGGCATGGAAATCACAATACGGTACGCGATCAAATCGCGAAAACAGTTCAAACGCTCCTTGATTTCTGACACAGACGGATATGATCCATTCTTTTCATAATAATCGTATATGTATTCCACAATATATCCATTAAACTTTCCCTCTGCGCGAATCAACGACTTAATTCGTCCCTTGAAAGTAAAAGATAAATATGGATATTCCTGTGCCATATATTTATAAAACTCACGAATCTTCTGCGATTGCGAAGTCAGGAAATCATTGTGTTCCAAAAGTTCCATAATCTGTATCAAAAAGTTACAATGTACTAAATCCACTTCATTATGTTTCTGTACCGCCGAAATACGTAAATCCGCTATGTATTTTTTTAAAATGCGAAGAACTGTATCCCCCGAATATAAGTAATCATTCAATGTAATCATATTTTCCCCATCCTAAAAAGTCGCGGTGCCGAGGCACCGCGATCCGCAAGATTATGTAATTGCAAGCTGATGTTTTACTTTACTCATATCAGATTCTAACACCGTCACGCGAATGGCAAGCAATTCTTTTTCATCATCTACTTTGCGTGCTTCCCTCAAATTACGCACTAAATCACAATGCCCTTCTGCAATCCGTCTGATATTTACATTTGTTTCATTTTCAATTACCAATTCCAAACCGGTAACCTTTTCATCCAGTACCGTAAACTTCTGATCCAATACCGTAAACTTCTGATCCAATACCGTAAACTTCTGATCCAATACCGTTACCTTTTCATCCAGTACAGGATGACTGTCGATCCACTGCGGGATACTTCTTCTGCCTTCCCCGCTTGCCACGTCTTCCTTGTACTCATCCAGGAAACCGTCCACACCGGATGAAAGCTTAGTGGACAGAAGGTTTACTCCCTTCTTGGGAATAATGTGCATGTGGCTGATGAACGGGTTGGAGGTCTGCACCGACAGAAGGTTGGACTTCGTAGATGTCAGGAAATTCAACTTATCCACGGGATTATCTTCGAACATTCCCAGGAAATATTTCCGCAGATCATCATCGTAAGCATATTTCAGACCCTCTGAGCGGATAAAATCACAGCTCATATTCAGATTTTCCGTGGCCATACGCATCGTCTGTAATGTGGAAATTGACCGCATTGGATTTATCAATCTTTGGTGCAGGCTGCTTCACAGGCTTTTCTATGGCAGGTTCTTCCACTGACTTTTGGACATCGTGTCCAGAAGTATCACTGATTATCTTTATTATCTCCATCAGCACCATAACCATTCTCAGAATTACAACCACACCGCCAATCA
>ENA-OPCW01001222-OPCW01001222.1-human-gut-metagenome-genome-assembly--contig:-NODE-1222-length-13163-cov-3.324535_pt1 | contig 13163 bp, 9 predicted proteins | sample MGYA00241258_ERZ501496 | MGnify/ENA primary metagenome ERZ501496 (study PRJEB25962, sample SAMEA2042660) | human gut metagenome | biome: human gut; feature: human-associated habitat; material: faeces...
TGTTGATGTGCTTGGCGGGCGCTTCGAGGGTCTCCGGCACGCTGGGACGGAAGGCGGGCTGGCTGATCTTGCTGGCGCCGTAGTTGTCCACCGTCTCCGGGTCGCGGCCCTCGATGATGGCCATCATCTCCTGCCCGGTGATCGTCTCCTTCTTCAGCAGGTACGCGGCGATCTTGTCCAGCAGCTCCCGGTTCTCCCGCAGGATGGCCTTGGCCTCCTCGTGGCACTGGCGCAGGATCTTGATGGTCTCCCGGTCGGCGGCGGCATACGTCTCCTGGGCGCAGGTCATGGAGTAGCCGCCGTCCAGATACTGGCTCTGGACGGAGCCGAGAGCCATCATGTCGAACTCATCGCACATGCCGAACCGCGCCACCAGATTCCGCGCCATCTCCGTGGCGCGCTCGATGTCGTTGGCGGCGCCGGAGGTCATGGTGTTGCACACCACCTCCTCGCTGGAGCGTCCGGCCAGCAGGGTGCGTATCTCGGCGAGGATATCCTCCTTGGACATGAGGAATTTCTCCTCCTCCGGCAGGTGCAGCGTGTAGCCCAGCGCACCCTGGGTGTGGGGCACGATGGTGATCTTGCTGACGGGCTGTGCGTTCTTCTGCTTGGCAGCCACCAGCGCGTGACCCACCTCGTGGTAGGCGATGATGCGCTTCTCCTCCTCGGTGATGACGGTGCCCTTCTTCTCGCTGCCGGCGATGACCAGCTCAAAGGACACCAGCAGGTCGTCCTGATTCACGGCGCGGCGTCCCTTGCGGACGGCGCGGAGGGCGGCTTCGTTCACCAGGTTGGCCAGGTCTGCGCCCACGCAGCCGGCGGTGGCCTGGGCGATCTTCTCCAGATTTACGTCCTCCGCCAGCTTGATGTTGCGGGTGTGTACCTGCAGCGTGGCCAGGCGGCCCGCCAGATTGGGCCGATCCACGGTGATGCGCCGGTCGAAGCGGCCGGGGCGCAGCAGCGCGTTATCGAGAATGTCGGCGCGGTTGGTCGCCGCCATGACGATGACGCCCTCGTTATTCGTAAAGCCGTCCATCTCGACGAGCAGCTGGTTGAGCGTCTGCTCGCGCTCGTCGTGACCGCCGCCGAGACCGCTGCCGCGCTGGCGGCCGACCGCGTCGATCTCGTCGATGAACACGATGGCCGGGGCAACCTTCTTGGCCTGGTCGAACAGATCGCGCACACGCGATGCGCCGACACCGACATAGAGCTCGACGAAGTCCGAGCCCGAAATGGACAGAAACTGCACGCCTGCCTCGCCCGCGACCGCGCGGGCCATGAGCGTCTTGCCGGTGCCCGGAGGGCCGACGAGCAGCACGCCCTTGGGGATGCGCGCACCCATCGCGGTATAGTTCTGCGGGCGCTTGAGGAAGTCCACGATCTCGGACAGCTCCTCTTTTTCCTCTTCCGCGCCGGCGACATCGGCAAACGTAACCTTCTTGAGGTTGTCCTCGCCGGTGCGCGTGTGCGCCTTGCCGAACTTGCCGACGCCCGGCGCTCCGCCGCCGCCCGCCTTGTTCATGAGCAGGTACCACACGCCGATGAACAGCACGATCGTGATCAGGTACGGCAGGATGGACATCCACCACGGCGCCGTCCAGCCCTTGACGTAATCATACTCCGTCAGCACGCCGCTGGCGGTCTGCTGCTCGATCAGATCCCCCAGATCCTCACGGAACCAGGTGGGATTCGACAGCGTCTTTTTGATCGTCGTATTGCCATCGCTGTCCGGAGAATAGAGATTGAGCGTGAGCTCATCTCCCTCGAGGCAGAACGACTTGACCTGCTCCTGGCGGAACAGTTCCTCGATCTCGGAATAGGTGTATTCCTTCTGCTCTGCCGGTGTGGTCAGATAGAAGATGACGGCGAGAATGATCACGCCGATCAGCAGGTAGAACCCGATGCCTCTGGCACGGTTCTTATCAGGTTTCAAATTGAATCACATCCTTTATGGGATCCGCACCGGGCGCTCAGGTGGAGTAGACCTCCGGCTTGAGTACGCCGATATACGGGAGATTGCGGTATTTTTCTGCGTAATCGAGCCCATAGCCGACGACGAACGCATCCGGCACCTCAAAGCCGGCATAGGCGGCGTGGATCGGCGCCTTGCGGCGGGCGGGCTTATCGAGCAAGGTGGCAATGGTGATGGAGGCAGGCCGGCGGACGCTGAGATAGTCCTTGAGATAGTGCAGCGTGACGCCGCTGTCAAGAATGTCCTCAACGAGGATGATGTCACGGCCCTCGATGTCCTGATTCAGGTCCTTGTTGATCTTCACAGCGCCGGTGGTCGTGGTCTGGTTGCCGTAGGACGACACAGCCATGAAATCGACCGAGCACGGGATGGTCACGCTGCGCATCAGGTCGGCCATAAACACAAAGCAGCCCTTGAGCACGCCGACAAACAGCGGCTCGCGGCCGTCGAAATCCCTGGAAATCTGAGCACCCAGCTCCGCCGTGCGCGCCTGGATCTCCTCGGCGGACAGCAGAACGGACGCAATGTCATCTCTCATATCGCTCATAGTATTCTCCCCCATATGTCTGGATCTGTTCCATTCGGATGCAGATCATGGTTTGCCCCGGCACCGCCGCGCATTGCTCGGCAACGCCGAAACCGGCGATGGCCGCCGGCGCATCTGCCGCGCGGATGATCGGCACGCGGTCGCGCTCGGCCTGTGTCAGCCCCCGTTCGGCGAACAGGTCGCTCACGCGCTTCGTGCAGCCGCGCCCCGCCAGACGGATCCGGTCGCCCGGACGCCGCGGCGTAACAGATAGTTTATCATGGATGATCGCAGATTTAAAGCAAAAAGTGGTGAACGCGCTGTGAATTTCACGAAACGGTTCCGGCACGCCGACCGTGACGCGCAGCCCCAGCTCCGGGATCTCCGCCGTCTCACCCGGACGCAGAATGTGCGTCCCGAGCGGCGGCAGCGCCTGCGCGCCGAAAAACAGCCGACCCTGCTCGCGCGTCACGCGCAGGCCGGGCACATCGGCATAGCCGAGCCCTTCCCCGTCACACAGCCGCTCGAGCGCCAGCAGATGCCGGCGCGACAGTTCCCGTCCGGCCGCCTGCTGCAGCGCACGCACGCGCACCGGGCGCGGCAGCGCCAGCAGCTCGGCGATCAGGATGCCCTCCGCGGGCATCTGCCCAGCCAGAAAATCCGCAGCCAGCCCACTGAGAAACGCCTCGTCCTCGCGCAGGAGCGCTGCCGTGTCGGCCGCGTGCTGCACGAAGGCGGGATTCACGCTCTCGAGCGCCGGCACGGCATGGTGCCGGACGCGGTTGCGGGCATAGGCATCGGCCGCGTTCGTGCTGTCCTCCACGTGCGGGATGGCATGGGCGGTCAGGTAGGCCTCCGCCTGCGCGCGCGTCGTGTCCAGCATCGGGCGCAGGAGCTTGCCGCGCTGCGCCCGGCGTATGTATATGTGCCGGTCGAGATCCTCGACAGTGATTTTCCGCGTCTCGCCCCGTTTCTGGAGCAGGGGGCGCAGGTCGCGGCGGTGCTGCCGCGCGTCATCACGGACGATCAGGCCGAGGACATGCACGCCATGCTCTCTCGCGCCGCCGAAAACGGCGTGCAGGAAGCGCTCGTCGGCAACATGGGCCATATCTTCTTCGCCCGCCGCGCGGGGATGCGCGTGCGCGGCGACTTTGGACTCAATGTCTTTAACTCCTTCACGGAGGAAGTGCTGCAGCAGGCCGGTCTCGTGAGCGCGACGGCGTCGTTCGAGCTGCGCGTGGCGCAGATCCGCGACCTTGCCAAGAGCATCGACACGGAGATGATCGTCTACGGCCGCCTGCCGTGCATGATCACCGAGCAGTGCATCATCCGCAACAGCGCGGGCCGCTGCAACTGCAGCGTGCCCAACAATCTGGCCGACCGGCGCGGGGCGCTGTTCCCGGTGCTGCCGGCGTTCGGTCACCGCAACCAGATCTTCAACGCGCACAAGCTCTACCTCGCCGACAAGCATGAGGACTATGAAACGGCGGGGCTCTGGGGCGTGCGCCTCATGTTCACGACCGAGACGCCGCGTGAGTGCGTCGCGGTCACGCAGAGCTATCTGGGCCTGACGGATTACCGCCCGAATGGGCTGACCCGCGGCCTGTATTATCGGGGCGTGGAATGACCCGCCCGGGAGGAACGACCATGAACTGGATTCTAGCCTCCGGCTCCCCGCGCCGGCGGGAGCTGCTGGAGATGCTCGGCGTGCCGGACCTGACGATCCGGCCGGCAAAGGGCCCTGAGCGCGCAACGCCGGGCGCCGGCCCGGAGCAGACCGTGCGCGAACTGTCCCTGCACAAGGCGCAGGAGGTCGCGCAGACCTGCGCGCCGGAGGACATTATCATCGCGGCGGATACGATCGTCTATCTCGACGGCGCCATCCTCGGCAAGCCGCGAGATCATGACGACGCCGTGCGCATGCTCACGGCCCTTTCCGGGCGCGAGCATATCGTCTACACCGGCGTCGCCGTGCTGCGCGGCGGCGAGCTGCGGCAGGCGGCCGAGCGCACGGCCGTGCGCTTTCGCCCCCTTACGTCCGGGGAGATCGAGCGCTACATCGCCACCGGCGAGCCGATGGACAAGGCCGGCGCTTACGGCATTCAGGGCCGCGGCGCGCTGTTCGTCGCGCATCTGGACGGCGATTATTTCAACGTGATGGGCCTGCCGCTGTGCAGGCTGGGACAACTGCTGAACGAACTGGGAGTCGAGCTGCTTTGAACTGGAAAACGTATCTGAAAAAGAAAGGCGCGCGCGTCGGCGCGATCGTGGTCGCGGTCGTGCTCGTGCTCGCGCTGATCGCCGGGGCGCTCGGCGGCAAGGCGGGATTCCTCACGAATCTCGACGGCATCGTGCGCGCGCCGCTGCAGAAGGCCGCGACCGTCACGGCGCAGTGGCTCGAGAGCATCTACGGCTACATTTATAAATATGACCAGCTCCAGGCCGAAAACGAGCAGCTGCGCACGCAGCTGGCCGAGGCCCAGGCGCAGGCGCGTGAAGGGCAGGAGGCGATCGCGGAAAACGAGCGCTATCGTGACCTGCTGGGCTTCACGCAGCGGCACACGGACTTTGAGCTCGAACCTGCGAACGTCGTGTCCTATGGCGCGTCGAACTGGTCGAGCACGCTCACGCTCAGCAAGGGCAGCGACAGCGGCATCGAGGTCGGCGACTGCGTCATGAACGAGTCCGGCGCGCTCGTCGGTCAGGTCATCGAGACCGGCAGCACCTGGGCGACCGTGCGCACGGTCATCGACGTGGATATGAGCGTCGGCGGCTATGTCAGCGGCAGCGGCGCGACGGCCATGGTCCTCGGCGACTTCACGCTCATGCAGCAGGGCTGCGTCCGCTTCGGCTATCTGGCCGAGGGCATGAGCATCTTCACCGGCGACACCGTGCTCACGTCCGGCAAGGGCGGCGCGTTCCCGGCGGGCCTCGTTGTCGGCACGATCACGGACGTGCGCACCGAGGCCGGCGGCCAGCAGACCTACGGCGTCATCACGCCCGCGTGTGACCTCGGCGAGCTGCTGCAGGTGTTCGTCATCAAAGACTTTGACGTGGTGAGCTGACATGTGGGCCGATCTCATCAACAAGGATAAGGTACACCGCGTGCTCTGGTGCGCGCTGTACATGGCCGTGACGCTCCTGCTGCAGAACACGGTCTTTGCGCACATTGCGCTCTTCGGCGTGCACGCCATGTTCGTGCCGGCAGTCGTTGTGGCGGTCGGCGTGTTCGAGGGCGGCACGTGGGGCGCGGTGTTCGGCCTCATCGCGGGCTATTTTGGCGCCATGGGCTACCCCGGCACGGGCATGCTCTTTGCCGTGCTCTTCGCGGTCATCGGCTTCGGCGCCGGTATGCTCGCGGAGTATCTCATCAACAACAGCCTGCTGCCGTTTCTCGTGACGTGCCTGGCTGCGTTTCTGCTCACGGCCTTCTGCCAGATGTTCCGCCTGTGGATCTTCCACGGCGCGTCGTTCTGGCGGCTGCTGGCCGTGGCGCTGGGGCAGAGCGTGCTCTCGCTGCCGCTCGCCATCCCGTATTACTATATCAGCCGTGCGTTTCACCGCCGGCGTGCCCTGCGCTGAGCCTGTCAGCGCGCCCGACCCCGAAAGGATCTTCGCCATGGAAAAACCCATCAAACCCGGCCGCGTCACCGCGCTCGCGTGCATCCTTATGCTGCTCGTGATCGTGTTCGTCGTCGCGCTCTATAAGCTGCAGATCGTCGACGGCAAGGCGTATTATGAGGAAAACCGCAACAGCGTCGCCAGCTCCCAGACCGTGGAGGCCGCGCGCGGCAGCATCCTTGACCGCTACGGCCGCGTGCTCGTGTCGAACACGAGCTGCAATAACCTCGTCTTCAATCCCGACGACCTCTTCGAGCAGGACGATCCGAACGGCATCCTCCTGCAGATGGCGCGCACCGTCGCCGCCTGCGGCGACACGTATGTCGACGAGCTGCCGGTCACGGCCAAGCCCCCGTTCGAGTACACGGACATGAACGACACGCAGCGCACCCAGCTCAAGGGCTTCCTTAAATACGCCGGCCTCGACGAGGAGGCCACGGCCGTGGAGCTCATGAGCTACTGCCGCGAAAAGTTTGAGATCAACAACAACTATTCCGCGGCCGATATGCGCATCATCGCCGGCCTGCGCTACTCGATCAAGACGCGCTATATCGACAAGCTCTACCTGCCGGACTATGTCTTCGTTCAGGACGCGAGCATGGAGCTCATCACGTCGCTGAAGGAAAATAATGTCCCCGGCTTCGAGGTCACGGTGTCCTATACGCGCCAGTACCACACGAATCTCGCGGCGCACCTGCTCGGCTACACGGGCAAGATGAACGCCGAGGAATACACGACCTATAAGACCCAGGGCTACCCCATGAGCGCGACCGTCGGCAAGGACGGGGCCGAGCTCGCCTTTGAGAAATACCTCCACGGTACGAACGGCACGGCCATCGTGACGAAAAACGCATCCGGCACCGTCACCGGCACGACGTACACCAAAGAGCCGGAGCCGGGCGATCAGGTCAGCCTCACGATCGACCTCGATCTGCAGGCGGCGGCCGAGCAGTCGCTGACCAGAGGCATCGAGAACATGAAGTCCAAGTCGACGGAAACCAGCGATGCCGTCGGCGGCGGCGCGCTCGTGGCGGTCGATGTCGCCACCGGCCAGCCGCTGGCCATCGCCAACTATCCGACGTTCGACCTGCAGACGCTCTTTCAGAGTCAGGAGAGCTACGACGCCGTCAAGGACGCCGAGAACGAGCCGCTGTTCAACCGTGCGCTGCTCGGCCAGTATTCTCCCGGCTCGACGTTCAAGCCCTGCACGGCCATCGCCGGCCTGACCGAGGGTGTCATCACCACCGGCACGCGCATCCAGTGCACCGGCACGTTCCGCAAGTATGAGGACACCGGCTACGCCCCCAAGTGCTGGATCGCCTCGTCCGGCGCGACGCACGGCAATGACAATGTCACCGAGGCCATCCGCGACTCGTGCAACATCTTCTTCTACACCGTCGGCGACAGTCTGCCGATCGACACGCTCGCGCGCTATGCCGCGGCCTTCGGTCTCGGCGAGCACACCGGCATCGAGCTGCCGGAGAGCACCGGCCAGATGGCCACGGAGGCCGTGAAGAAAAAGCTCGAGAACACGAACTGGTACGTCGGCGACTCGCTGCAGGCGGCCATCGGCCAGTCGTACAGCCTGTTCACGCCGCTGCAGCTGGCGGAGTACTGCGCCACGATCGCAAACGGCGGCACGCGCCACAGCGCGTCCATCCTGAAGTCCGTGCGCAGCTACGACGGCAGCGAGCTCATTTACGAAAATCAGGCCGAGGTGCTCAGCGCCGTCGAGACCAGCGACTATAACTGGGCCGCCGTGCAAAAGGGCATGTACCTCGTCGCCAATGACCGCGCCGGCAGCGCGTATGAGACCTTCGGCGACTACGGCGTGAAGGTCGCCGCCAAGACCGGCACCGCCCAGCTCGGCGACAACCAGGTCAACAACGCCATTTTCATCTGCTATGCACCGTATGACAATCCCAAGGTCGCCGTGGCGGTCGTCGTGGAGCACGGCAGCGCCGGCGCTTCCATCGCGTCCATTGCGCGCGATTTTCTCGACGCATATTTTACCGTCAAGACCGTCGATACCGCCCCCGAGAGCGAGCTCTCGCTGCTGCAGTGACGGCCCCTGACCAGACAGAGAGGAGTTATCCATATGAACATTGCACTCATCGCTGACGACGGCAAGAAAGAACTCATGGTCCAGTTCTGCATCGCATACTGCGGCATTCTGGCCAAGCACGACCTGAGCTCGACGTTTACGACTGGGCGGCTCATCTCCGAAGCCACCGGCCTGAAGGTCCGCACCTACCTGCACTCGGCGCAGGGCTGCCAGCAGCTCGATGCGCGCATCAGCTATAACGAGATCGACCTCGTGCTGTTTTTCTGCGACGCCGAGAGCGGCCATTTTGACGAGGTCAACCGCATGGCGCGCCTGTGCGACCAGCGGCAGATCCCGTTTGCCAGCAACGTGGCCACGGCCGAGGTGCTCATTCTGGGCCTGAGCCGCGGCGACCTCGACTGGCGCGACATCGTCAACCCGAAAAAGAAATTGTAAGCCCGAAAGGAATCATCATCACCATGGACAAGATCAAACCCCGCACCCTGTCCGGCTTCATGGAGCTGCCGCCGGACAAGCAGGTGCAGATGGACAAAATGCGCGCCGTTCTGGCCGAGACCTACGCCCGCTACGGCTTCACCCCGCTCGACACGCCCGCCATCGAGGCGGCCGAGGTGCTGCTGGCCAAGGGCGGCGGCGAGACGGAAAAGCAGATCTACCGTTTCACGAAGGGCGACAGCGACCTCGCCCTGCGTTTTGACCTCACGGTGCCGCTGGCGAAGTACGTCGCGGCCAATTACGGCCAGCTCACGTTCCCGTTCCGCCGCTATCAGATCGGCAAGGTCTGGCGCGGCGAGCGCGCGCAGCGCGGCCGCTTCCGCGAGTTTTATCAGGCGGATATCGACATCATCGGCGACGGTGCGCTCGATATTTTGAACGAGGCCGAGATCCCGGCCATCATCTACGACACATTCACGCGCCTGGGCCTGCACCGCTTTCGCATCCGCGTGAACAACCGCAAGGTGCTCAACGGCTTTTTCGCCATCCTCGGCCTGAGCGAGCAGGCGGGCGATGTGCTGCGCACCATCGACAAGCTCGACAAGATCGGCGCGGACAAGGTGCGCGAGCTGCTCACCGACACCTGCGGCGTCACGGGCGAAAACGCGGACGAGATCCTGCGCTTCATCGCCTGCCCAGGCACGAGCGCGGACAAGCTCGCCTTTCTCGAGCAGTACCGCGGCCGGAACGAGACATTCGATACCGGCCTCGACGAGCTGCGCACCGTCGTGGGCTACCTGCCCGCGTTCGGCGTCCCGGAGGAGAACTTCGAGCTCGACCTCACGATCGCGCGCGGCCTCGATTACTACACCGGCACGGTGTACGAGACCGTCCTGCTCGACCATCCCGAGGTCGGCAGCATCTGCTCCGGCGGGCGCTACGACGACCTCGCGGGGTACTATACGAACAAGTCCCTGCCCGGCGTCGGCATCTCCATCGGCCTGACGCGCCTGTTTTACATCCTGCAGGAGCAGAACATGATCTCCGACGCCGTGCTCACCGCGCCGGCGGATGTGCTCATCCTGCCGATGACGGACGACCTGTCTGCGGCCGTGGCGCTGGCGTCCGAGCTGCGCGCCGGCGGCCTGCGCGTGCAGATCTACAGCGAGAAGAAGAAGTTCAAGGCCAAGATCGGCTATGCCGACAAGCTCGGCATCCCGTTTGTGATCTTCCTCGGTGAGGATGAGGTCGCGCAGCACGTCTGCGCGCTCAAGAACATGGCCACCGGCGTGCAGGAGGCCGTGACGAGCGCCGACGCGCTCGAGACCATCCGCGCGGAGATCACCCGCCGCAGCGCCGGCGCAATTTTGCGCGAGCCGTGACCCGGTAAACCCACCGCCGCCGCACCGCCGGAGGCGATATTCGATAGAAAGAAAGGGAATCAGGAGTATGTTTCAGTCCCGCACACACACTTGCAACGAGCTGCGGCTCGAAAATGCCGGCGAGCAGGTCCGCATCGTCGGCTGGATGGAAAATGTCCGCGAGGTCGGGCAGAATTTTGCCTTCGTCGTCGTCCGCGATTTTTACGGCACGACCCAGGTCGTCATTGAGACCGAGGACATGATGAAGGTCGTCAAGTCGCTCAACAAGGAGTCCACCATCGCCGTGGAGGGCACCGTGCGCGAGCGCGCGAGCAAAAACCCCAAACTGCCCACCGGCGACATTGAGGTCGTGCCCACGAAGATCGAGGTGCTCGGCCGCTGCCGCTACAACGAGCTGCCGTTCGAGATCAACCGCAGCCGCGACGCCGACGAGGCGCTGCGCCTGAAGTACCGCTATCTCGACCTGCGCAACCCCGCCGTGAAGAAAAACATCATCCTCCGCTGCCAGGTGGTGGCCGCGCTGCGCGCCGCCATGACCGAGCACGGCTTCCTCGAGATCACGACGCCCATCCTCACGGCCTCCAGCCCCGAGGGCGCGCGCGACTATCTCGTGCCCGCGCGCAAGCACCCCGGCAAGTTCTACGCGCTGCCGCAGGCACCGCAGCAGTTCAAGCAGCTGCTCATGACGGCGGGCTTCGACCGCTATTTCCAGATCGCCCCGTGCTTCCGCGACGAGGACGCCCGCGGTGACCGCAGCCCCGGCGAGTTCTACCAGCTCGACATGGAGATGGCCTTCGCCACGCAGGACGACGTCTTTGCCGTGCTCGAGGACGTGCTCCCGCCGATCTTCGCCAAGTACGGCAAGTACAACATTGCGTCCGAGGCGCCCTTCCGCCGCATCTCCTATCGTGATGCGATGGAGACCTACGGCTCTGATAAGCCCGACCTGCGCATCGACCTCACCGTGCAGGACATGACGGCGCTCGTCGCCGGCAGCGAGTTTGCGCCCTTTGCCGCGGGCAACACGGTCAAGGCCGTCGTCGTGCCCGACTGCGCCATGGCGCGCAAGGCCATTGACAAGCTCTGCGCCGACGTGGAGGTACAGGCCGGCAGCAAGCCCTACTGGTTCAAGGTCGACGAGCAGGGCAGCTTCGCCGGCGGCATCGCCAAATTTCTCACGGACAAGACGGCGGAGATCACCGCGGCCCTCGGCCTGAAGCCGGGCTGCTTCGTCGGCGTGACGGCCGGCAAAAAGACCGCCGCGCAGAAGGCGGCGGGCGTGCTGCGCACAAAGCTCGGCACGGCCGTGCCGGGCCACATGGACAGGGAGCGGTACGAATTTTGCTGGATCGTCGACTTCCCGATGTACGAGATCGGCGAGGAATCCGGCGAGCTGGAGTTCTGCCACAACCCGTTCTCGATGCCGAACGGCGGCCTCGAGATCCTCGAAAAGGCCGAGCGCGGCGAGGTCGACCCGCTCGACATCTACGCCTACCAGTACGACCTCGTGTGCAACGGCGTCGAGCTCAGCTCCGGCGCGGTGCGCAATCACGACCCCGAGATCATGGTCAAGGCGTTCGAGCTTGTGCGCCTCGGCGAGGACGATGTCAAGGCCAAGTTCCCGGCCATGTACAACGCCTTCTGCTACGGTGCGCCCCCGCACGCCGGCATCGCCCCGGGCGTGGACCGCATGGTCATGCTCCTCGCGGGCGAGGACTGCATCCGCGAGATCATTCCGTTCCCGATGAACAAGAACGCGCAGGACGTCATGATGGGCGCGCCCGGCACCGTCGAGCCGCACCAGCTTGAGGAGCTGCACATCGCCGTCGTCGGCGACACGGAGCCCGATACCGAAGCGTGACCCAAAACGATGCGACGGTGCCCCGGCGTTCGGCCGGGGCTCGTCCGTGAAAGAAGGCGAGCGGCTTGCTGTCCAAAATCCAGTCCCTCGGCTGCCGGGGCGTGACCGGCTACGCGGTCAGCGTGGAGTGCCACGTGTCCAACGGCCTGCCGGGGTTTGATATCGTCGGCCTGCCGGATGCGGCCGTCAAGGAGGCGCGCGAGCGCGTGCGCAGTGCCATCAAGACCAACGGCATGAAGTTCCCGGTCAGCCGCCTGACGGTGAACCTCGCCCCGGCGGACACGCGCAAGGCCGGCACGCTCTATGACCTGCCGGTGCTGCTGGGCATCCTGTGCGCCACGGGGGAGATCCGCCAGCCGCCGGCCACGGCGGCGTTTCTCGGCGAGGTCAGCCTCGCGGGGGAGGTGCGCCCTGTCACCGGCGCGCTCACGATGGCGCTCGCGGCCGAGCAGATCGGCCTCAAGGAGCTCTATGTCCCGGCGGGCAACGCGGCCGAGGCCGCCTTTGCCGACCGCGTGACCGTCTACCCGGTCGAGAACATCGCCCAACTCGTGCACCATCTGCGCGGGGACAAGCGCATCGCGCCAAAGACAGCGCCGTGGCTCGAGACCGAGCCGCGCTTCCCGGTCGATTTTGCCGAGGTCAAGGCGCAGGAGAACGTCAAGCGCGCGCTCGAGGTGGCCGCCGCCGGCGGGCACAACATCCTGCTCATCGGCCCGCCGGGCGCGGGTAAGTCCATGCTCGCCAAGCGCCTGCCGACCATTCTGCCCGCGATGAACCGCGCCGAAATGATCGAGACCACGCAGGTCTATTCCGTCCTCGGCCTCACGACGCCGGATGACCCCGTCGTGCGTACCCGGCCGTTTCGCGCGCCGCACCACACGGTGTCGAACGTCGCCATGTCCGGCGGCGGCAGCGCGCTGCAGCCGGGCGAGATGAGTCTGGCGGACAATGGCGTGCTCTTTCTCGACGAGCTGCCGGAGTTTTCGCCCGCCGTGCTCGAGACGATGCGCCAGCCGCTCGAGGACGGCAGCATCACCATCTCGCGCGCGACCGGCTCCGTGACGTATCCGAGCCGCTTCATGCTCGTGTGCGCCATGAACCCCTGCAAGTGCGGCTGGTATGGGCATCCTTCTGGCCGCTGCCGCTGCTCGCCGCGCGACGTGCGCCGTTACCATGCGCGCGTGTCCGGCCCGCTGCTCGACCGCATCGACATCATCACGGAGGTGCCGTCGCTCCACTTTGACGAGCTGCGCAGCACGACCGTGCCGGAGTCTTCCGCCGTTGTCAAGCAGCGTGTT
>ENA-OPCW01001223-OPCW01001223.1-human-gut-metagenome-genome-assembly--contig:-NODE-1223-length-13160-cov-4.069439_pt1 | contig 13160 bp, 8 predicted proteins | sample MGYA00241258_ERZ501496 | MGnify/ENA primary metagenome ERZ501496 (study PRJEB25962, sample SAMEA2042660) | human gut metagenome | biome: human gut; feature: human-associated habitat; material: faeces...
GTGCCGCTCGTCTCATGTAATACGCCGGTGATAATCTTTAAAATCGTCGATTTGCCGGAGCCGTTCGTGCCAATAATGCCGACAGTCTCTCCTTTATAAATGTCCAGACTGACATCCTTTAATGCGTAATGCGGCGTGGAAAGTTTCTTTTTTGTCAGTCCCAGGGATTCGATCAGACGGTCCCGGTTTCTGCGGTACAGCTTGTATACTTTGCTCACCCTGTCCACATGAATTGCCAGTTCTTTTTGTTCCATAACCAGTTTTCCTTTACATGATATCCGCAAAATGAATCTTGAGTTTCTTGAAAATCAGCGCACCAATGCCAAACAGCACCACCGTGATAATCCAGAAATAAACCGTGGAGTAAAAGTCTTCCCAGAACCACTGTTTTCCGTATACAGCGCTTCTGTAGCCCTCCACAATGTATACAAGCGGATTGATTTTCACGATCATCTGAAGCTTCATCGGAAAATCATTGATATTCCACAGCACCGGAGCACGCCAAGCGCCTTCACGGCAAACTGCAAATGCGTCCGGCAAAATATCGTCAAGTGTTTCGCCGTTTGCAAGCCTGCCCTTAAGAATATCGGTTTGAGAGGTAAGCTCTTTATCGCTCATAGATGCATACTTGTCCTCTAAAGCGAGAACCTTGTCTGCAGTTTTTTTAACTCTTTTAACCTCTTTTTTAGAGTAATCGCCAAAAATGGCTGTAACAAATTTATTTGCCATAATTTACACCTCGTTAATTAGTACCAACTGCCATTATAACACGAATGACACTCAATGTCACTAATTATTTTAAATAAATTATATAATATATAACAAGTATATTTATTGCTTATTTTCCGAAAATTGCTTTGATTGAGCTGAGTGCTCCGCCGGATACCGCATTTTCTGCCGTATCGTCAAAGGTAAGCTTGAGATTTTTGCTTCCTTGCTCAATATTAAGAGTGATGTCAACACCGTTTTCTTCCATTTGAGCGTCGGCAATTTTTTCTTTAAGTTGGGCAAGTCTGGAGTCAAGAAAAGTATCGTCGCTAAGCTTTGCAAGAAGTTGAAAAGCGGAATAATCCTTTTTAAGCTCGTTTGCAAATTCGGATGCACCCTGTGCCAAATCTTTATTTTTAACTGTTAGCGTTACGGTTTTTTTGTCAAGGTCGATGCTCTTTATTTCGTAATCTACGTTTTCAAAAATAGCTTGGCCGAGCTGTTTTAATTGCTCGTGCTTTTCGGCATAGCCGACGATTGTGTTAAGAGTAGATGAGTCAACGTATTTTTGAAGCGTATCCGTATCAAATTCTTTAAGTGCCGCAAAAGCCGTGTCTACCGTTTTTGTGACATTTTTTTCCGTCATAGCGTTTGACGAGCAGGCTGTGAAGCTTACAAGCATAAATGCAAGGCATAATAAAATACTTAATGTTTTTTTCATAATTATTACCGTCCGTATAAAAATATTTGTTGACATAAAGCATAATTATATGTACTATATGTGAAATCCATAAAATTTATATGATTTTAGCTTTATGCATATTTCTTGTTATTATATATAAAAAAAACAAAAATGGCAATAATAATTAAAATTGTTATAAAAAAATTGCATAATTAGAATATATGTGGTATAATCACTTAGGTTATCCACATTATATGGTTTAAATTAATTTTATAAATGTGATGAATGGAATGTTAAACAGATGAAAGAGAAGTTTAAAAAGTTTTTTGCACCGACAAAGTTTAAACGGCTTTTTGATATAGTTGTATCGTTTTTCGCACTGATAATTTTGTCGCCGCTTTTTTTGGTGATTTGTATTGCGAATTTGCTTACACCTAATACAAGCGTATTTTTCTCCCACGAGAGAAGAGGAAGAAAGGGCAAGCCGTTTAAAATTTACAAATTTCAAACTATGAAAAACAATACGCCGAATGTTGCTACGGGCGATTTGGAAAATCCGGAGCAGTATATTACAAAGGTCGGAAAGTTTTTAAGAAAAACAAGTCTTGATGAACTTCCGCAGCTTTGGAATATTCTTAAAGGCGATATGAGTTTTGTAGGGCCGAGGCCGCTTATTTCAAGTGAAATGAGAGCGCACAGGCTAAGGCTTGAATATGGCGTGTATCGTTTCAGACCGGGGCTTACGGGGCTTGCGCAAATCAACGGTCGAGATGAAATTTCGCTTATGAAGAAAATGAAATATGACAAGATTTATTGTGACAATTGGTCGATTAAGCTTGACTTGATAATTTTGCTTAAGAGCGTAGGCGTTGCACTTAAGCAAGAGGGTTATCAAGAGGGCAAGTGGCACCGCAGATAAAATATTAAACGGAGAACGATTTATGGAAAGAAACTTTATTGACGGATATACGGAGTGGCAGTCGAATCCTGAAATTGTGGGTGTTAATAAGCTTCCGCAACATGCAACGTTTATGCCTTATGAAAATTTTGACGAGGCTAAAAAAGCCGACAGATTTGCTTCAAGCCGTTCTAAACTTTTAAATGGAAAATGGAAGTTTAAGCTTTACAAAAATTATGCTTACAGGCCGAGTGATTTTGCTCAGCCTCATTATGATACTCATAATTGGGACACTATTAAGGTACCCGGCTCTTGGCAAATGCAAGGTTATGACCAGGCACAGTATTGCAATGTTCGTTACCCTTGGGAAGGAAGCGAGGATATTTGCCCGCCTAATGCTCCTACAAAGCATAATCCCGTAGGCTGTTATGTTAAAAAGGTACATATTGACAAATCACTTTTGAATAAGCGTGTTGTAATCTGCTTTGAGGGTGTTGAGTCTGCATTTTATCTCTATATCAACGGCGAAAGAGTGGGATACAGCGAGTCAACCTTCCACAGAAGCGAGTTTGATATTTCGAAATATATTAAGGAAGGCTCAAACGTTATCGGCGTAGAAGTTTATCGCTGGTGTACCGGCTCTTGGCTTGAGTGTCAGGATATGTGGCGCTTGGGCGGTATCTTCCGTGATGTATATATTTATACTACCGAAAAGCAGTATATCAGGGATTTCGAGGTTGTTGCCGAGCCTGACGTTACTTTAAGCGACGGCTATGCAGATATTCTTGTTAAAACTAACGGCTCTTATGAAAGCCTCAGCCTTGATTTGAGTATTCTTGACAAAGATGGCAACACTGTTGCGCTTGACAGCCAATATGCCAATGAGGATCACCAAACTAAACTTAAGGCGATTGTTACCGACGTTAATGTTTGGTCAAGCGAAAATCCTTATCTTTATACTATGGTAATTACTCTTAAGGATAACGGAATGCCGATTGAATATATCAGCCAAAAAATCGGTTTCAGAAAAGTTGAGATTAAAGACGGAATTATTCGTATCAATAATCAAAGAGTAGTATTTAAGGGTACTAACAGGCACGAATTTGATTGCCATACCGGCAGATATATGAGTGAAGATGTAATGCGTTATGATATTGAGATGATGAAAAAGTCCAATATGAACGCTGTTCGTACCTCTCATTATCCTAACGACCCTAAATTTTTGGAGCTTTGCGACGAATACGGTCTTTATGTTATTGATGAAAATAATATGGAAACTCACGGAACGGGTTGGTCAACTATTGTAGGCTGTCCTCAGCTTCCGGCGTCACGTCCTGAATGGGAAAAGGCTTGTATGGAGCGAATTAAGGCTACGTACAACAGGGACAAGAATGTGACAAGTGTTGTTTGCTGGTCGCTTGGCAACGAATCTCTCGGCGGTGCTATTCCAAAGAAAATGTATCAATTTATTAAGGATACTGATAAAACAAGATTTGTTCATTTTGAATGTCACCGTGCCCCTGATGAAAAGGAACTTTCGGATGTTCAGTCAAAGATGTATGCAAGGCCTTGGGAATGTGAGGAATATGCTGTAACTCAGCGTGACGGCAGACCGTATATTCTGTGCGAATATACTCACGCTATGGGTAACTCTTGCGGTTCTACCGACGAATATACACGCCTTTGGGATAAATACCCTTGTTTGCAGGGCGGCTTTGTTTGGGATTGGGTTGACCAAAGTATTCTTACTAAGGATGAAAACGGAAAGGAATATCTTGCCTACGGCGGTGACTTCGGCGAAAACCCTCACGACGGTCATTTCTGCGGCAATGGGCTTCTTTTCGGTGACAGAAAAGTTACTCCTAAGCTTTGCGAGATAAAAAAGCTTTATCAAAATGTTGATTTCAATGCTATTGACGCCGCTCGAGGAATAGTTGAGGTTAAAAATAAATTTATGTTTACTAACCTTAACGAGTATGAGCTTCATTGGAGCCAAAGCTCTGACAAGGGTGAATTTTGCAGCGGCACTCTCGTTTTGGATGTTAAGCCGGGTGAAAAAACCGTTATTGACCTTGAACTGAGCAGAATTAAGACAGAATGCTATCTTAATCTCGAATTAAAAACAAAAGAAGATAATGAATATTGCAAGGCAGGTCACATTGTTGCTGAGGAGCAATTTGTAATAAACGAATTTGAAAATACATACGATGAGCTTGAGGTTGACCAGCCGCTTATTGTTGATGATACATACGGTTCACTTAGAGTAATAAGTGATGACGTAAACGTAAGATTTGAAAGAAGAGAGCGCAATCAGCTTTATTCTATAAAGGTCGGCGGTGAAGAACTTTTGAGTGCTCCTATGCGCCTTAATTTCTGGAGAGCGCTTACCGATAACGACCGTGGCACAAGAGCCGGTTCACGTCTCGGTTGTTGGAGAGATGCAGGCGACACACCGGGTATTTTCAATAATACGAAATGGAGTATTAATAATTATAAGGTGCTTGAGGACGGCAAAAAGGTTATTATTACAGGCGGTGCAACCGTTTGCACACAGCCTGAGTCTAAGGCACAGGTGATTTATACGATTACTTCAAAGGGTATGGAAGTTGACCTTCAGTTTTATCCCGATGCATCGCTTCCTGAAATTCCTGAGGTTTCCGTTCTTTTCGAGCTTCCTAAGGATTTTGAAAATCTTACATATCTCGGCAATGGCCCTGAAGAAAATTATATTGACAGATGCAACGCTGCTAAAATCGGTCTTTATAACACGACTGTAAATGACCTTTGGGTTGACTATCTTAAACCGCAGGAATGCGGCAACAGAACAGGTGTAAGATATGCTACTCTTGTCGGTAACAAAAAAGTATTTTCAGTAGTTGCCGAGCCACAAATGGAACTTAATGTTTGCCATTATCTTCCTAAGGAAATTGAAAATGTTTGGCACCAAAAGGATATGCCTGAATATAACAAAACCGTTGTAAGGCTTATTGCAAGGCAACAGGGTATCGGAGGATATGACAGCTGGGGCGCTCATTGCAACGATATGTATAAAAACAAAACAGATAAGACCTACAGGCTTAAATTCCAAATAAGATTTTGATATTTATAAGCCTTAAATCATATATTATATGGTGCATTTTTTGGCAAACTGTTTATTATTGCAAAGTGCAAAACAGACCGTTTGGCTAAAAATAACTTGACTTTTTTTATAAAAGTAATATAATTCAATATTAGATAACGCATAAAATAAATAAATAATGAAATTAACTATTAAAGTTGGTTAAGAGAGGATTTAATTATGGCTTCTTTCAAGGAAAAGGTTGCGTCGGTAGCGGTTGAACAGGCCGTTAAGTATGCACGCAAGGATTTCAAGAGAAACGCTCCGAGAATTCTCAATCTCGTAGAAAAATTTGACGTTAAAAAGGTAAACCGTTCAACATACGCAGGGCTTCATAAGGTTATGGATGACCCTAATAACAATTGGATGAAGTTTGCAGAGGATTTGATTTGCAACATGGACGAACACGTGCTTACAAAGCTTGTTCCTCCGCTTATGAATGTTGCAATAAACAGTTATACAAAGAGAATGGCAGCTATTGAAAAATACGGCTGTAACGTTCCTTGGGCTATTCTTATGGACCCGACTGCCGCTTGTAACCTTAAATGCACAGGCTGTTGGGCAGCAGAATACGGCCATACAAGCTCTCTTTCTTATGATGACCTTGCAAGGATTATCAAAGAAGGTAAAGAGCTTGGTACTTATATGTACCTTTACACAGGCGGTGAGCCTACAATGAGAAGAAAGGACCTTATGCGCCTTTGCCGTGAAAATCCGGATTGCGCATTCCTTTCATTTACTAACGGTACTCTTATTGATGACAGCTTTGCTGACGAAATTAAAGAGGTCGGCAACTTCTATCCTGCATTCTCAATTGAGGGATATGAAGAAGAAAATGACTTTAGAAGAGGTCAGGGCACATTTAAAAAGTGTACTGCCGCTATGCAAAGGCTTAAAGACAGGGGTGTTCCTTTCGGCGCTTCCCTTTGCTACACAAGCAAAAATACAGATGTGCTTGCATCTGACGAATATATGGATTGGCTTATTGAGCGTGGCGTTAAATTTGCTTGGTTCTTTACATATATGCCGACAGGCAACGGTGCTGTAACAGATCTTATGGTTTCTCCTGAGCAGCGTGCTTTGATGTATAAGAAAATGCACGAGTGGCGCCATACCAAGTCTATTTTTGCTCTTGATTTCTGGAATGACGGCGAGTATGTTCAGGGCTGTATCGCAGGCGGTCGCCATTATTTCCATATCAATTCAAACGGTGACTGTGAGCCTTGCGCTTTCGTTCACTATTCTAATGTTAATATTAAGGAACATTCTGTTCTTGAAGCGTTGCAAAGTCCGCTCTTTATGGCTTACAAGCGTAATCAGCCTTTCTCAAACAATATGCTTCGTCCTTGCCCTGTTCTTGATAATCCGGGCGCTATCAGCAAGATGGTTGCAGAAACGGGCGCATATTCAACAGAAATGCAGCATCCTGAATCGGCAAACGAACTCTTTGATAAGACTATTGCCGCTGCTAAGGCTTGGAAGGTTAAGGCAGATGAACTCTTTAACCGTGACGAGTATATTGCAAAGCACGTTAAAGATGAAAATATGTATAATTATGAAAAGCCGGACGAGGAGAGAGAATTCTCTGAGTTTGAAAAGACAGAAGATTAAAAATTAAAACGTCGGAGCGTACATATATTTATTATGTACGCTCTTTTGCCGTATTTGCAGTTGCGGCGCATACGAGGGAATTTTATGTTTTTTAGAAAGAAAGAATTTGGCTCAGGTAAATATGATTTTATTATTGCAGGTCTTGGAAATCCCGGTGCTAAATATGAAATGACACGTCATAATGCCGGCTTTCTTTCAATGGATTTGTTGTCTATTGAGGAGGGTGTGGATATAAAAAAATTAAAGCATCACGCTCTTTGCGCAGATATGACCGTTGAGGGTAAAAAATGCCTTGTTATGAAGCCTCAAACTATGATGAATGCAAGCGGTGAGGCTATCGGCGAGGCGGCAAAGTATTATAAAGTTCCGGCTGAAAACGTTATTGTTGTATATGACGATATTTCACTTGATGTCGGCAAAACAAGAATTAGGCGCAAAGGCTCTGCGGGCGGCCATAACGGAATAAAGAGCATTATTGCTCATTTGGGCAGTGAAAATTTTCCGAGAGTTAAGGTCGGAGTAGGCAAAAAGCCAAATCCGGAATACGACTTGGCAGCTTGGGTTTTGGGTAGATTTCCAAAGGAACAGGAGGCTGATTTAAAATCGGCACTTGAGCATGCAACTGCCGCTGTAAGATTAATAGTTTCGGGAAAAATAGATGAGGCTATGAATAAGTATAACTCATAATATAATAATCAATTGAAAGGATAAGGTGATAAGCATTGTCCTGTTTTTCTAATGAATTTAATAAAAGCAAGGAATTTATAAACCTCAGCGAAAGTGTTAATGCCGATAATGCTCCCGTTGGGGTTATAGGTCTTTCCGACGTTTCTAAGTGCTTTGTTGCTCATTCGCTTTGCCAAAAGGGTGAAAAATCATTTATTATTACACCCGACGAGGCGACTGCCGTTAAGGTGCAGGAGTGCTTGAGCGAACTTCAAGACGGAGTTTTGCTTTACCCGACAAGAGAGATGACTTTTGTTGAGGTTGCAGGCGTGAGCAGGGATTTTGAGCATATTAGGCTTGGTGTTTTGTCACGCATACTTCAGGGCGATTATTCGGCTGTTGTTATGTCGGCAGCAGCTGCGTGCCAATATACTATGCCGCCTGAGGAACTTGAAAAAAGAACGTTTAAAATCAGCGTTAACGATGAGATTAATATAGCAGAGCTTGAAAAAAAGCTTGTTTTTGCAGGATATACCCGTTATGACCAGGTTGACGGAACAAGCCAATTTGCTGTGCGTGGCGGAATTATAGATATTTTTCCGACCTATCTTAACGAGCCTGTAAGAATTGAATTTTGGGGCGATACCGTTGATACTATTTCGAGTTTCGATATCGACACTCAAAGGCGAAGCGGCAAGGTCGATTTTATTGAAATTACTCCGGCCAACGAGGTACTTGTTGACGATAATTTTAAATTTGCCGATAAAATCGAGGCACTCTCAAAAGGATTAAAGGGCAAGGCGATTAAGGCAAGGGAAAAGCTTAATAATGATATTGATAAATTAAGGCAGGGGCTTCATCTCAATTGCCTTGATAAGTATTTGCCGCTTATTTATAATTCAAACGGTGTGTTTGATTATGATTTTGACAGGCTTTTTGTAGTTGAAAGCGCAAGAGTTAAGGAAAAAATGATTAAGCAGGAAAAGCTTAATCTTGAAGAACTTAAATGGTTTGTTGAGGACGGTACGCTTTGCAAAGGGCTTGATAAATTTAATCTTAATTTTGACGAGCTTAAATCTGTTTATGAAAAGCATAATGCAATATATATGGATTCTTTACCTCGTGGAAGCTTTGACACACCTGTCGCTCACCTTGCAAACTTCCGTGTTCAAAGTTTTAATGCGTGGAGCGGTACTCTTTCTCAGCTTAAGGAGGAGCTTTTTCCTCTTTTCAAGGGCGGATATACGGTTTGCATAATGGCAGGCACTGTCAGGGCAGGCAAAGCTCTTTGCAAGGATATTGAGGATATGGGCTTTATCAATACAGTTTTCTTTGAAAAAAGACCTGAAAAGCTGCAAAATAAGGCTATCAATATTCTTACGGGCACAATTCAGTCAGGTTTCCAAATAAGCGATATGAAGCTTGCGGTTATTACCCATTCAAAGACTAAACAAAGCACCAAAAAGGCAAAAAAAGCGTCATCAAAAAATGCTATTCATTCGCTTGACGAGCTTACCGTCGGCGATTATATTGTTCATAATATTCATGGTATCGGTGTGTTTGAGGGTATTCATGCACTTGAACTTAATAAGGTAAAAAAAGACTATATAAAAATCAGCTATGCAAAGGGCGATACACTTTACGTGCCTGTTACCCAACTTGATTTGGTATCAAAATATATAGGCCCTAAAAACGATACCAATGTTAAAATTAATCGCCTCGGCTCAGGCGAATGGAAAAAGACTAAGGCTAAGGTGCGCTCTTCTGTTAAGGATATGGCTAAGGAACTGATTGCGCTTTATGCTAAGCGAATGAGCACAAAAGGATTTGCTTTTTCTGAGGATTCCGATATGCAGCGTGATTTTGAAATGCGCTTTGAATATGACGAAACGGATGACCAGCTTAGGTGCAGCGAGGAAATTAAGCACGATATGGAAAAAACCGCACCTATGGACAGACTGCTTTGCGGTGACGTTGGTTTTGGCAAAACGGAGGTTGCACTTCGTGCAGTATTTAAATGTATAAGCGACTCAAAGCAATGCGCCATTCTTGTGCCTACAACGGTGCTTGCAATGCAGCATTTTCAAACTGCGCTCAAAAGGCTTGAGCCTTATCCCGTAAAGGTGGAGATGATATCTCGTTTTGTATCTCCCAAAAAGCAAAAAGAAATACTTCAAGGGCTTGCCGACGGCTCGGTTGATGTTGTGGTAGGTACTCATAAGCTTTTAGGCAAATCAATTAAATTTAAAGATTTAGGGCTCCTTATAGTTGATGAGGAGCAACGATTCGGCGTGGCGCAAAAGGAAAAAATAAAAGAAAAATTTCCTCGTGTTGATGTTCTTACCCTTTCAGCTACCCCTATTCCCCGTACGCTCAATATGGCAATGAGCGGCATCAGGGATATGAGCCTTATTGAGGAGGCACCGGGTGAGCGCCACCCTGTTCAAACCTATGTTATCGAATATGACGCTGAAATTTTGCAAGAGGCAATGGAACGTGAAATAAACCGTGGCGGTCAATGCTATTATCTTCACAATAATGTTGAAACTATTGAGCATAAAGCTATGATGATTAAAAAAGCAATTCCTCAGGCAAGGGTGGGTATTGCCCACGGTCAAATGAGTGAGGAGGAACTTTCAAGCGTTTGGCGTGATTTGCTTTCGGGTGATATTGATATTCTTGTGTGCACAACTATTATTGAAACGGGTGTTGACGTGCCTAACTGCAATACTCTTATTATTGAAAATGCAGACAGAATGGGTCTTGCCCAGCTTCACCAAATAAGGGGACGTGTAGGCAGGTCATCAAGGCGTGCATATGCCTATTTCACGTTTACAAGAGGCAAGGAATTGACCGATATTGCAACGAGGCGACTTGAAGCTATCAGGGAATATACTGAGTTTGGTTCGGGCTTTAAAATTGCTATGCGTGACCTTGAAATCAGGGGCGCAGGCTCGCTTTTGGGAAATAGACAGCACGGTCACATGGAAGCAGTTGGATACGATATGTATTTAAAACTTCTTGAAGAAGCCGTTGCTATGGAAAAAGGCGAAATCAGTGAAGAAGAGCCGGAGGAGAGAGAATGTCTTATTGACGTTCAAATCGATGCTCATTTGCCGGAGGAATATATTATTTCCACATCGCAAAGGCTTTCTATGTATAAGCGCATCGCCGCAATTAAAAATGAGGCTGACGCTCAAGATGTTTATGACGAGCTTACAGACCGATTCGGCGCACCGCCGTCATCTGTTTGGGGGCTTATAGAAATTGCCCTTTTGCGAAACAGTGCAAAGGCACTCGGCATAACGGATATTGTTCAGCGAAACGGCTCTGTTTTGTTTTATTCAAGCGAGCCGGATATCAAAACCGTTGCGATACTTAATGCGTTTATGAAAGGCAGAGTTACTCTTTCTGCGGCTAAAAGGCCGTATATCGCAGTTAAGCTTGACCCGACCGAGGCAACGCTTGAAACGATACGTGAAACGCTTAGAATAATGAGCGAAGCCAAAGAGCATTACAATAGCAATAAATAAAATAATAACCGCTGCAGTATTTCTTAATTGAAACGCTGCAACGGTTTTCTTTTTATATTTGATTTTATTTACTATTCTTCAGGGAACATAACGATAAGAAGCATTTTGAATTGTTCCTTTGCAAAAACAGCGTGAGGCTTTTTGGCAGGCATAACGATTGTTTCGCCCTCGTTTAAAATAAATTCTTCGCCCTCAATTGTGATTTTGCCGACTCCGTCAAGAGCAACAATCATAGCGTCACCGCCCGATTCGTGAGTGCTGATTTCTTCGCCCTTGTCAAATGCAAAAAGAGTAAGCGAATGGTGTTCGTTTTGCGAAAGGGTTTTGCTGACGATTTGACCTTTTTGGTATGTCACTTCGTCTTTGATTTTGAGAACTGTTTTGTGCTCAATGTTTTTGATTAATTTATCCATTTGTATCTCCTTGATTATTCTGCTTGTGACGTTTTACAAGTTCTTCAAGCATTTTGTTGTGCGATTTTTTGTCTATTTCATATTTGAGAGTAGGAATAACCGCTAAAATCATACCGATTGCAGGCGGAATTGAAATAAGAAACCACATAGCTTTTGAATAAGAAGTGTAGTCTGTTGCAAAATTTGCACCGTTTGCAATAGCCTCGTTCATTTTATTTATGTTGATATCCGTATATCCTACTGCGTCAAAAACATAGCCTGAAATAATGGAACTGATGCCTGCCGAAAACTTGGTAATAAAGCTTTGACCGGAGAAAAAAATTCCGTCAGGTCTGTAACCGTGATGATATTCCTCATAGTCAATGCAATCGCTAATCATAACAGATTGGCAAACGTTTACTCCTCCAAAGCCCATGCCTGTGCCAAAGAATAAAATTCCGTCAATAACCACAAAGCCTATTTTAGAAAGGTCAGTCGGCGCTATTAAGTATACGACAAACAAAAGTACAAATGCAACAGCGCTCAGTCCGCTGAAAAGATTGTATACTTTTTTTGTTTCATATTTTCTCATAAGAGCAGGGGAGATTGCCATTGAAACAAATTGACCTATAAAAAGTCCGCCGGCTAAAATAAGCACGATTATGAATATATCAAGCTTTGTAAACGCATAGGTGAGGTTGCCCTTGCAATAGTAGTATGTCAAAAGCGTCATTGCAATATTCATCATAAGCTGCAACGGTGCACGCAGAAGTCCGCTTATAAGAATACGTCTGAAAGGCTTGCATTTCCACATAAGAGCAAAGCTTTCTTTCATAGTTTTTGTTTCACTGCCGTTAGGTACTCTTTCCTTTGTTCCTATACCTGCACATTCAAACAGCGCCGAACCTATAATTGTGATTATAATTGCCGCAACGATAAATCCCTTTTGCGCATTTGTGTCTAAGCCAAAAGCGGAGTTTAGCGATTGCGACACTGCAACAATTGAAATCACAACCAAGCCGGCACCGATTGACGCAATAATTCTAGAAAGAGAAATAAGCGAACTTCTGTCCTTTTCGCTTTCCGTTATTCGTGAAATAATGCCCCATAGAGGAATATCGCCAACCGTATAGCTCATTCCCCACAGCACATAGGATATTGCCGCCCAAGCAACAATAAATATCATAGCCGTTTTGTTGCCGTTTGCCTTTGCGTTTGCATAGTTGCCGTTGAAGAATGCCGCTATCGTAATAACGCATATAACAATAGGTGAAAAAATGAGATAAGGTCTGCATTTACCCCATTTAGTTCTTGTTTTGTCAACTATCGAGCCCATCATCGGGTCATTGATTGCGTCCCAAATTCTCGCTATTGCAAATATCCAGCCAAGCGCAATAGCCGGCAGGCAAATTACATTTTGAAAGTAATAATAAAGCCCGACGGCAACTACATTATAAATCATATTTTGACCGAACATTCCGGTCAAAAACATATTTCTTTCTTTTTTTGAATATGTGTTTATATTTTCCATAATATTTCCCTTATTAGTCTG
>ENA-OPCW01001227-OPCW01001227.1-human-gut-metagenome-genome-assembly--contig:-NODE-1227-length-13152-cov-3.064060_pt1 | contig 13152 bp, 9 predicted proteins | sample MGYA00241258_ERZ501496 | MGnify/ENA primary metagenome ERZ501496 (study PRJEB25962, sample SAMEA2042660) | human gut metagenome | biome: human gut; feature: human-associated habitat; material: faeces...
AAAAGATGCAGAAGGAAGTGATCGAACAGGGGATCACAAAAAATGTGGATATAGAAGAATATAAACAGAAGAATTTAGAACCGGGTGCGGTAGAGATACGGGTATCGTACCGGCTGTTGGGTATAGATGAATATGACAGGTCTACTGTCTCCAGAAAAGCACTCGTAAAGTTCTTAAGAGGGAGATATGGGAGTACATCATATGAAATATCACAAGGGGAGATCAGGATCTCCTGCTCGGATAAAAAAATCAGCATCTCAGAGAGATCCATCACATGGGAACGGTATGTGGCCATGCTTGACCAGTACTGCCCAAAAGAAGAAAAAGAAGAGCCAGAGCTTGTAGAAAGGAGGGAAGAACAAAGAGATATGGTGTCAGAAATAGAAGCAGAAAATACAGACTGCAAAGAGTCTGCCGCAAAGCCGGACAGGGAAGGAAGGGAAGTTTCCATCCCGATGGATAAGTTAGTGGAAGAAGGAAGGGAAGAAACAGCAGGATTAACCCGTCAGGAATATATGAATTCTTTAGATATAAAAGGGGTTTCCAGTTATATCAGCTATTTTCTTCCTGAAGAAATCTTGCGGTGTCCGGCATTGATTGAAAAATGGCTAAAGGACTGCGTAAACGAAGAAGGACAGTCCGTATAAAAGATCAGTATTACATACATTCTGCCTGCCGGATGGAGAAGACCATGCCGTAGCTGCAAAAGCACAGGCAGAATTCGCACACTATTTGTGTGCAGCATATACTTTCATGTAAGGGGGATCCCTTTCCAGGATATTCCCCTTTACATTGGAAAAGAGAAGAGAGGAGAAAAAAGATGAGATTGGACTATTTTTACAATACAGAGGGAGAAAACTTCCGCTTTTACCAGATCCCGGCATTGCTTTTGGAGGAAGAGAAATAACTGGATTGAAAAAGATACTGGTCGTTTATATATCACATACAATCTGAAACAACTGGTAGAAAAACTGGGACGCAGTGACCGTACGATCAGCAAAGCAATGAAACAGCTTTCCGAAGTTGGACTGATCGAGAAGAAAAAAAGAGGACAGGGGAAGCCGGACATTATTTATGTGATGAACTTTACGGCTGTCCATAAAGAAGGTGCAAAAGAGATTGTCCTTGAAGAACAGATGGAGCAGGATTATCAAGATAAATTAGCCTACATATTGATGCATCCATTCCGTAACTGGTTCAATAGAAAAACACCAGCCGTTATAGGGATTGCCCTGACTGTATGGGCAATGTTTGTCTGTTATTATCTCACTTATTACCGTAATTTTCATCCCGATGCAGAACATGGTGTTGCAGAATGGGCAGATGTACCAAAGACAGCTAAAAGGCTGTATGGAAAAGGGGAAGAACCTGTTACCTGCCTGAGTAAAAATATTACAGTAAATGCAAAGGCATTGCCAAATATGCATATCCTGATCCTTGGCGGTTCTGGTGATGGAAAAACAACATCCCTTTTGATCCCGAATATCTTACTAGCGAATATGACAAATATTATCCTTGACGTAAAAGGAGATTTGCTGAAAAATTATGGAGGCTATTTAAAAGAAAAAGGGATAGCTGTAAAAAGCCTTAATTTTAAAGATATGGCACAATCAGATCAGTATAATCCATTCAGATACATAGAAAATTATACAGATATGGTAGAACTCATTACAAATATCCAGACATCTGTAAAGCCACCGGATGCCCAAAAAGGAGACCCTTTCTGGGATGATGGTGTAGGATTGTATCTGCAATCCCTGTTTGAATATGAATGGCTTCAGGCAAAAGAAGAGGGAAGGACAGCCTCTATGCTGGGAATCCTTGATCTGGTAAACAAGGAGACACAAAAAACAGATGAAGAAGGGACAACGCAGTTACAGCAGGATATGCAAGAGTTACAGGAAAGATATGGGGAAGATTATCCGCCAGTGAGAGATTACCGCAAGTTAAAAGAAGGTGCATCAGAAACCGTACGCTCTATTGTTATCATGGTTAATGCACAATTACGCCTTTTTGAAATCCCAGAGATTAAACGGATATTTGAAGGAACGGACGATATAGATATTCCATCGCTTGGCTTAGGTGTAGATGGAAATCCAGAAAAAAAGACAGCCCTGTTTCTTGTTATGCCATCAGGAGATTCTTCTTATAATCTTTTTATCAATATGTTTTATACACAGTTATTTACTGTATTAAAAAGGATTGCAGACAATCGAAGAGACGGACAGTTACCAATCCATGTACGGCTGTGGGCAGATGAATACTATGCCGGTCCTAAACCACTTAACTGTGAGACACTTCTTGGGGAAATACGAAGCAGAAATATGTCCATCGTACCGATTCTGCAAGATATTGCCCAGATAAAAACTTTGTATCCTAATGACAAATGGGAGATATTCACAGGAAACTGTGCGACAACAGTATTCTTGGGTTCCGGAGCAACAGCCCATACAACACATCAATGGGTATCGGATATGTTAGAGGACATGACGATCGACAGCCGTTCTGAAAGCCTGGGACATTCACAAGGCAGTGGTAATCTGCAGATGAGCAAGGCCGGAATGAAATTAATGACTCCGGGACAGATCAGCCGGATGCCGAAAAACGACTGCATCCTGTTCCTAAAGGGAGAACGCCCCATCTACGATAAGAAAAACTGGCCGTTCAATACAGAGGTATTTAAAGAAGCAGAGAAGATAGCCGGACAAAATGGCTATAAAAATCCAGTATATGTTTCCTATGATGAAAGAAATAAAAAATATATCACAACCCGTTTTGAGTCAAGATTGAATTACATTTCAAAAGAAGAGTTTACATTTTTTGAAGAAAAAGCAAAAGAAGATTCCAGTATTCAGACGTTCCAGATAGACGAAGAAGCCTTCCTTTACCTTAACTTCAATGAAACTCCACAGCCAAGCCTGAGAGAACTGGAAAAGATGGTAAAAGAAATACAAGTTGCAGAGGTAAACGAAGAGGAAGAAGAAAAAGAGACAGACCAGCAGCCAGATATGCTACAGGATAGAGAACAATGGGACTTATCAGGAGACATTATTGATTGCTTTAGACGATATTCCAGTGAGCTATCACCAGAAGAACAGGAAGAGATTATAAAAGGCATTGAAGAAGGTCTGACTGATCAGGATGTAAAACGATACTTTACACTGGTAGGTGCAGAAAAAATGCGGCAGTATCGGAGAGTATTGATTGCCAGGAAGAAGAAATAAGAGCCACTACCATTTTAAAATTGAAAAAAATAGATTTGAATGATAAAATTGTTACATAGATTAACAATGGAGGAAGATGTAATGGCAAAGAAAAACACGGCTGAAATAGGCTTTGAAAGACAGATATGGGATGCTGCCTGTGTTTTACGTGGAAACATGGATGCATCAGAATATAAAAATGTCGTACTCGGTCTTATTTTCTTAAAATATATATCAGACAGATTTGACGAAAAATATCAAGAATTAAAAAACGAAGGAGAAGGTTTTGAAGAAGATATGGATGAATATACTTCAGAGGGAATCTTCTTCGTTCCATCAGGGGCACGTTGGAATGAGATTAAAGTAAAAGCACACACACCAGAAATTGGAACGGTGATTGATGATGCGATGAGAGCAATCGAAAAAGAAAATAAACGATTGAAAGATATTTTGCCGAAAAATTTTGCACGTCCAGAACTCGATAAAAGAAGACTTGGAGATGTCGTTGATCTTTTTACAAATATTAAAATGGTAGAACATGGAAATGAAAAAGATATTTTAGGACGTACATATGAGTACTGTTTACAGATGTTTGCTGAACAGGAAGGAAAAAGAGGAGGTGAGTTCTTTACACCAGCTTGTGTTGTTCGTACTCTTGTAGAAGTACTTCAGCCATATAAAGGAAGAGTTTATGATCCATGCTGTGGTTCAGGGGGTATGTTTGTTCAGTCAGCAAAATTTGTTGAAAATCATAGTGGAAATATTAGTAACATTTCTATTTATGGTCAGGATTCCAATCCTACGACATGGAAAATGGCGCAGATGAACTTGGCGATTCGCGGTATCGAGGCCGATCTCGGGCGATATAATGCGGATACCTTTTTCAATGATTGCCATCCGACTCTGAAGGCCGATTTCGTGATGGCCAATCCTCCGTTCAATCTGAGCGATTGGGGGGCGGATAAGCTGGCGGATGATGTGCGTTGGAAATACGGTACACCGCCCAATGGCAATGCCAACTTTGCGTGGATTCAGCATATCATCCACCACCTTGCCCCGACGGGACGTGCGGGCGTTGTGCTGGCCAACGGCTCGCTGTCAAGCCAGAGTGGCGGTGAGGGTGAAATCCGGCGACGATTGGTCGAAGCGGATTTGGTTGATTGTGTTATCGCTATGCCGCCGCAGCTATTCTATACTACACAGATTCCCGTATCGATTTGGTTTTTCAATAAAAACAAGCCGCAAAAGGGCAAAACGCTCTTTATCGACGCTCGCAACTTGGGTACAATGGTAACGCGCAAACTGCGCGAATTGACCGATAGTGACACGGTCGATCCGATAAAGCGCGGCGATATTCAGCGCATTGCCGACACCTATAATGCCTATGTTGCTGGAAAATTGGAGAATGAAAAAGGATTTTGTGTGGTTACCTCTGTCGCAGAAATTGCCAAGCAGGATTTTATTCTCACGCCCGGTCGCTATGTGGGCATTGCTGCGCAAGAGGAGGACACCGAACCGTTTGAGGAGAAAATGACACGCTTGACGGGCGAGCTTTCTGGACTATTTGAAAAGTCACACGAGCTGGAGGCAGAGATCAAAAAACAGTTAGGTAGTATTGGGTATAAATTGTAGCAAATATGGGCTTAATTCTTAATGACTTAAAAAATGCATGTGAATTAGAACATGTATGTGACTATGTAAATAATCGCACAACGAGTAGTATGAATTATATCTCTACGGAAAATATGTTACCCAATAAAGGTGGTATAAGTGAATCTACAATAATACCGCCTGGAACCACAACTGAATATAAAATCGGAGATATTTTGATCTCTAATATTCGGCCATATTTCCAAAAAATATGGTGTGCTGATAGGTGCGGTGGGTGCTCTGCGGATGTTTTGTGTATTCGTGCAAAAGAAAATACAGATAGCAAATATTTATACTATCTGTTGAGCCAGCAAGCGTTTTTCGATTACGTAATGTCGGGAGCAAAAGGGTGTAAAATGCCTCGAGGGGACAAAAAACAGATTATGCAATGGCCTGTAAATATCCCCGCAATAGATGTGCAGAAAAAAGTTGTAGCTATATTATCTTCTCTCGATAATAAGATCAGACTCAATCGACGGATAAATGATAATTTAGCAAGCTAATCGAAGGAAACCTCCTCGACGGAGAGCTCGCCGGACATGAGTTTGGGTAGAAGGGTGTCGCGGAGAGCGGATAGACGAAGTGTTTCTTGATTACTCAATGCTATTTTATCAAACAAATATTGCCCTATTTTACTAAATTCAAGTAAGACATTGGCCGGAGGTAGGATTATGCTTATTTCTCTTGTTTCCACAGGACTTAAATTTAATTGGGCCGTTCCTCGTGCTATTTGTAGCAAATGATTTTTGAATGTATCCTGTCTAAATAATATATAAACAAATAGCAAATCTTGCTTATCTCTTCGAGGTTGCAACTTTGCAACTCGCTGATTAAGCAATAAATTAGGTCTATCTACTATGCACACTCTTCCGACATTTCCTGTTAGAGATAATAAAATATCTCCTATTTCCAGATTACAGTACGCAGGCATCTTTAATGGTACCTTTGATATATAAGATGCTCCACTAATATCAAGATAGCCATCTTGTACTCCTTTAATTGTAATCAATCGATATGGACCACTCTGAACAAAGGTTTCCGACTTAAAGGCAAAACCTGATAGAATTTGTACGACATCATTTACCTTTCCGATACTCCATCCTTCTGGAATTGGTCCTAACTTCGAATCAACGAATTTTCCGCCTTTGAATGGTTCAAAATCCACAAACCACGACTTAAACAGCGCTTTGGCCTGCTCCTCTAAATTATCATTTATCGGTTATCTTTGTGTGTATTTCAATGGACTGCGTAACTTTATCAATTTCAATAATACAAACGCAGCCATGAAAGAAAAACTAATTGACGAAATTAAAACCGCGATGCGTACCGTCATTACGGCAGATCAAATGAGCATCTTATGTAACGTGCTGAATCGCACATTGCAAAATATTGTCATCGCAGAAAAGCTTCCGGATAGCGAAGCGCGAATCAAGGCTAATTCTCAACTGCAAACGCTATTTATATCAGCCAAGCGCGTCGAGGGATGCTCCGAGAAAACACTGAAATATTATGCTTCGACTATCGAATATATGTTACGGCAGATCGACAAGAATATCATCGATATAACAACGACCGATCTACGATGTTATCTTGCATCATACCAATCGAATAACCAATCATCAAAAGTTACCATAGACAATATCCGCAGAATTTTCTCAAGCTTTTTCGCATGGCTCGAAGACGAAGATTATATCCTTAAAAGCCCGGTGAGACGCATCCATAAAGTTAAAACAGGCTCCTTAATTAAAGAGGTGCTATCTGATGAAAATCTCGAAATTTTGCGTGACAACTGCACCCATATACGAGATCTGGCAATCATAGACATGCTATCGTCTACCGGTATCCGCGTCGGCGAACTGGTAAAAATTAATCGAGAAGATATAGACTTTCACGAACGCGAGTGCATCGTTTTCGGTAAAGGCAACAAAGAACGGGAAGTCTATTTCAACGCCCGCACAAAAATTCATCTGAAACAATACCTCGAAAGCCGGACAGATGACAATCCGGCACTCTTCGTATCCATCGCTAAGCCGCATAATCGGCTTAAAATTAGCGGAGTAGAGTTACGTCTCCGCCAACTCGGCCGCAAAGTTTCGATTCACAAAGTTCATCCGCATAAATTCCGCCGAACACTTGCTACAATGGCCATTGATAAAGGGATGCCGGTCGAACAGGTACAAAAGCTATTGGGGCACGTCAAAATCGACACGACAATGCACTATGCAATGGTTAATCAAAGCAATGTCAAAATCTCACATCGGAAATATATAAATTAGGTATGACACGAGTAACCTGCAAAATAAAGGATGTAATATCAGAAGTCAAAAGTGGTGATTGGGGCAAAGGCTCCCCCACAGAGAACTATACAACAGAAGTATTATGTGTGAGAGGGGCTGACATTCCCGAACTTTGCAAAGGCAATGTCGGCAAAATGCCACAACGTTTTATCCATAATAAAAAAGCGACATCAAAGATTTTATCTGCTAATAATTTAATAATTGAAATATCCGGCGGGAGTCCAACGCAGTCAACGGGGCGCATTGCGCTAATATCCGATAAAATATTATCCCGATATAGTAAGCCTTTGATATGTTCTAACTTCTGTAAAGCCATCACAGCAACGGGCATCCAACCTGAATATCTTTTTAATTACTGGCTTTATCTGTACAATAAAGATGCTATGTTCCCCTATGAGAATGGCACAACCGGCATTAAGAATTTAGATTTCAACAGTTTTATTCAGGAACAAGATATATCAATTCCTGATATTAAAACTCAACAAAAAATAGTCTCTATTCTTTCTTCAATTGACGAAAAAATAGAGACCAATAAGCGTATAAATGATAATTTAGCAAGCTAATCGAGGGAAACCTCCTCAACGGAGATCTCACCGGACATGAGTTTGGGTAGAAGGGTATCGCGGAGAGATGATAATTTCCTATTTTCAATTCGACAAGTAACCATTCTATTAAAGATGGGAGAAAATAACTTATCTAAATTAACCAAAGCCTGCTTACTTGGGATTTTTACTTTTGATATTTCTAAATCACATCGTTTGATATGCCCCATAGTAACCGCTTTGTCTTTCGCAATGCGAATAAATTTATTCAAATGATGCTTTGTCCAATAAAAAACAAACCATTGAGGATACTTTGCCGAAGATACCTTAAATAAATGTTGGTTGAGCCCACATTTTCCACCACACCAAATATCTACAAGTAGGGTTCCTGACCAAGAAAATATAATGGTTCCATCAGAAATTATATATTCAGGTTTTATTAAAGATGAGCAACGATCACTGTTGGTGTCACATTGTCCTTGTCCAAGTTCTTTAATCTTTAAAACTGGCAATCCTGCCTCATTAGGCATCGCTGGATATTTTTGCATAGCCAATCCATTAAGGTATTGGGCAATGTCAGTCAAAACCCCGTCTTGCCATTCTCCTAAATTCTCTGTATTTTGAATAAAGTAATGATTAAACAGCGCTTTGGCCTGCTCCTCTAAATTATCATTTATCAAAGTTACTATTGTAATTTCTATTTTTGTTATATTTGTATTAAACTGGGATTTCTAATGGAATTAGATCTTAATATTGATTCAAATGGCAATGTAATCGTCAATACATTGTCGGAATATGTTGCATATATTTCTCAGTTGCAAGCTGCCAATGAAGGTAGCAATGAGCGATTCTTTTTCAGGGGCCAATCCAATAAAAATTGGGATGTGCGCCCATGTTTATTTAGAGAGAATAATCTGACGATTGAATCCGATATTATATCCGAGGCTTGTGCTCGTGCTCCTTTTGAATTTGGCGGCCGAAGTGCATTTGAACGACTGACAAAATTACAACATTATGGACTGCCAACCAGAATGTTGGATGTAACGCTAAACCCTTTAGTCGCGTTGTATTTTGCGTGTGCAAAATGTGAAGATAAAGAAAACTACGACAAGAATTATAAAGAATCTGATACTATTGATGTCGATTCCGATCATCCATTTGATAATGAATATGATGTCGATGGAGCTGTTTATTATAGACGGGCTTATGGACATAAGCATAATTCAGATGATATTGATCTGTTGGCTCGAATTGCGGAAATGGATTTCAACGGAGATATTGTATTGCATCAATTGGTCGAGAAATTAGGATTACGCAGTCAAATAAAACAAGCCGAGGATTTTGAGGAACTGGCAAAGGTGATGCAAAATGCCTACTTTGTTATATCGACATTCAACAATGAACGTTTGATTCGGCAGAGCGGAGCCTTTTTGCTTTCGGGTAGCATTAATATTCAACTCAATAAATCTGATTACGGCGTCAGTCGGATCGAAAAGAGCAGTTGTTCTTTAAATAGCCAGTTTGCGAGCGAAAGGATAATCATACCGACCGGAAGTAAGGAAAGCCTTTTAGAAGAATTGAATTTCTACAATATAAACCAAGGGGCTTTATTTCCGGAGTTGGAGCATCAGATGGCATATATCAAATATAGTATGTGTAAATCTAATGTCAGAAGCGCTTCATCTTTTGAAAAGATAGATTTTGATGCAATAAAAGCTGAAGAATCTAAGGAAAGAGTTGAGATAGCTGAATCCGTAGTGAAAGAAGAGTTAGTTGATAAGGCTATTTATGATATCATATCACAATATATTTCAGATGATGCTATAAAACAGAATGTTCTTCGAATTATTACACGGCAAACCGAATATATAGATTGGGCCAATAAGGAAGCGACCATTAGTGATTTGAGACGTAAAATCAAACGAAGCCTGTCTTTACAATCTATTAGTTCTGATGTCGCAACGCAATCTGCGCGTAATATGGTATCACAGCTTGTTAACTTGTATGTGAAAAAATAACAATTATATGCACTTCACCGAAGATGATTTTGAAAACGCCATTCTCGAGTTGTTTCGAGAGCAATTAGGTTACGATTATGTGTACGGCCCCAATGTGATACGCGACTATGCAGAACCGCTTTACGTGGAGGCGCTGGAGGCTGTGTTGCCGCAGATCAATCGTGGTCTGCCACAGGCCGCTATTGACGAAGCTATGGTGAAAATTCGGACCTATGAGGGCGGAACGTTGGTACAGAAGAATGAATTGTTCACGGATTATTTGCAAAATGGCGTAGCTGTCAATTATTTCGATGGCCGCGAGCAATGTTCCGCCAATGTCCGGCTTGTCGATTATGATTCACCATTACATAATCGGTTTACAATCGCTAATCAATGGACGGTCGATGGGCACTCGGTAAGGCGTGCGGATATGATCGTATTTGTCAATGGATTGCCGCTGGTGGTGGTCGAACTCAAATCGCCATCGCGTGAGAATACAGACGTGTCGGAAGCTTATGCACAATTGCGTAACTATATGCAGGAGATTCCGTCTCTCTTTATTTATAACGCTTTTTGTGTGATGAGCGATCAGGCGATGACTAAGGCGGGGACGATCACAGCGGGTGAAGACCGTTTTATGCAGTGGAAGACGGTAGATGGGAGTTATGAGGATACCCATAGCGCGAATTTCGATGTGCTTTTCGCGGGAATGTTCGAAAAAACGCGGTTTGTTGAATTGTTGCGGAATTTTATTTGTTACTCGAAAGACGGTAAACAGCGCGTTAAGATATTAAGTGCTTATCATCAGTTTTATGCCGTACGCAAGGCTGTGCTTTCGACGGTTAAAGCAGCTGAGACAGATGGTCGGGGTGGCGTGTTTTGGCATACGCAGGGCAGCGGAAAGTCATTGTCGATGGTCTTTTTCGCCAAGCAGTTGCAGCAGGCGATGTCGTCGCCGACGATTGTCGTGCTGACAGACCGTAACGATTTGGACGGCCAGTTGTACCGGCAGTTCGCTTGTTGCAGGGATTTTTTGCGTCAGACACCCGTGCAAGCCGAAAGTCGGGCTCATCTTCGGGAATTATTGGCGGGACGCGAAGCGAACGGTATCTTTTTCTCGACGATGCAGAAATTCGAGGAGAGCGAAGAACCGCTTTCGATACGACGAAACATAGTCGTTATGGCCGACGAGGCGCATCGCAGTCAATATGGATTGGAGGAGAGGGTCCGAATGGTTACGGATGCTGACGGGGTGATGCAGGCCAAAGTTGTAATCGGTGCGGCGCGTCTGGTGCGTAATGCGTTGCCGAATGCTACCTATATCGGGTTTACCGGAACGCCTATTGCGCAAAAAGATCGGTCGACACGCGAAGTATTCGGCGATTACATCGACGTGTACGATATGACGCAGTCGGTGGATGACGGTGCGACACGGCCGGTATTTTACGAGAGCCGTGTAATCAATCTGAAACTCGACGAGCAGACCTTGCGACGTATTGATGCGGAGTATGATGCGATGGCCGAGGAAGCGGAAGAGTATGTCATTGAGAAAAGCAAGCGTGAATTGGGGCGGCTCGATTCGATCTTTGGAGCTGACGCGACGGTGGCATCATTGTGCGAGGACATCGTAAAACACTATGAGGAATTCCGGCAATACGAGCAGACGGGTAAGGCGATGATAGTAGCCTATTCGCGGCCGATAGCGATCAAGATTTACCGTCGGATTCTCGAAATGCGCCCGGTATGGGGTGACAAGCTGGCTGTTGTGATGACTTCCGGTAATAAAGATCCGGAAGACTGGCGGGCGATTATCGGAAATGATTCCCACAAGAAAGAGTTGGAGAAGCGGTTCAAAGACAACGATAGCTCGTTGAAAATCGTCATCGTAGTTGATATGTGGCTTACGGGTTTCGACGTACCTTCGCTTTCGACGATGTATGTTTATAAACCGATGTCCGGACACAATCTAATGCAGGCTATTGCTCGTGTGAATCGTGTGTTCGGGGATAAACAAGGCGGTTTGGTTGTGGATTATGTGGGTATCGCTTCGGCGTTGAAGACGGCGATGAACGATTATACATACCGTGACCGCAAAAATTATGGTGATACGGATGTGGCTAAAACCGCCTATCCGGAGTTTCAAAAGAAACTGGACGTTTGCCGTGATCTGATGTATGGATTCAATTATGGCGCTTTCTTCGGTAAGTCTGATTTGGAGCGGGCGAAAGCCATCAGCGGAGGTGTCGATTTCATGCAGTCCCCTGAGCGGATGGAAACGAAAAAACTCTATATCAAAGAGGCGCTGCTGCTGCGGCAGGCATTGTCGCTTTGTCAGAGTTTACTGAATTATGAGCAACGTATCGAAGCTGCCTATTTTGAGGCGGTTCGCACATTACTGACGCGCGTGGAAGCCAAGGGCAAGATTTCGTTCCGTGAGATTAACGGGCGTATTAATGAATTGCTCAAGCAGAGTATCAAGAGCGAAGGGGTAATTAATCTTTTCTCCGATATTAAGGAGGAGTTCTCTTTGTTCGATTCGAAATTCCTGGAAGAGGTTGCCCGGATGAAGGAACGGAACTTCGCCGTAGAATTATTGCGTAGGTTGATTGCAGAACAGGTACAACTATATCAGCGAACGAATACGGTACGAGCCGAGAAGTTTTCGGAAATTCTGTCCGATGCCATGAGTCGCTATTTGAAAGGGATGCTGACGAACGAAGAGGTTATCGAAGAATTACTGAAAATAGCCCGTGAGATCGTTCACGGCGAAAAGGCCGGCAAGTCGCTTAATCTGAACAGCGAAGAACTTGCCTTTTATGATGCGTTGACCAAGCCTGAGGCTGTAAAAGATTTCTATTCCAACGATCAGTTGATCGCTATTACACGTGAGCTGACGGATGCACTCCGGCGTAACAAAACGATCGACTGGAATATGAAGGAGAGTGCTCGTGCCGGAATGCGGCGTATTGTCAAACGGTTGTTGAAAAAGTATGATTATCCGCCTGCAGGGCAGGAAGATGCTTTGAATACGATTATGGAGCAGTGTAAGAAGTGGAACGAAAATAATTGAATGGGATAGCTATGGGTAAGTTGGAAGAGTCGTATAGAAGAGTTGCATAATGATTTTGCAAGATAAGTAATACGCGCCTGTTAACTCTGATTAGATAACAGGCGCGTATGATTATTTTGTAATGTCTAATTCCTTTTGGAACTGCTTTGCTTTTTGTCGGATATCTTCTGCTTCCTGCTTTCGGATAACGCTACGTTGTTGATTCTCGATTGCTTCCCGGACGGCTGTTTCGTAACGCTCAACTTGTTGCCGGAGCGAGCGACGGTCTGCGCGGCGTTCGGAATCGTAGAAGAGGGCGTTCAAGTTGCGCAATTTTTGCTCGTCGATGTCGCCCATCATTTGAACGTAACGGTATTTCAATTCCGTATCACGCAGGTTGGCAATACGGTCGTA
>ENA-OPCW01001231-OPCW01001231.1-human-gut-metagenome-genome-assembly--contig:-NODE-1231-length-13131-cov-4.354925_pt1 | contig 13131 bp, 13 predicted proteins | sample MGYA00241258_ERZ501496 | MGnify/ENA primary metagenome ERZ501496 (study PRJEB25962, sample SAMEA2042660) | human gut metagenome | biome: human gut; feature: human-associated habitat; material: faeces...
TTCTCCCATGTGATACTGTCCGGTCTGCCCGCTTCCACAGTATACTCTTTTATGTGGCTGATATCAAAACATTTTTCCACTTCAGACAATAAACGCTCCAGCTGATGCGGCTCCAGCGTGGTCGGCGTGCCTCCTCCGATATAGATCGTATCCAGGACCTGACCGGCCCACATACTCGCCGTTTCCCGGATTTCATGGCAAAGTGCATCCAGATAATCATCGACCTTATTTTTCCACACTTTTAACGGACTGGAACTGAACGAACAGTATGCACAGATCGTTGGGCAGAATGGAATCCCGATGTAAAGGCTGTATCCGTTTTTATAGTCAATATCCTCCAGGATATGACGTTCTCTGTTGGCAATTGAAACAGCCAGTGCCGTTTTTTCCCTGCTGACCAGATACTGCTCCCTCATGATCTTTGCCGTCTCCACGTTAGAATGTCCGGCATCGATCAGTGCCATCGGTATTTTCGTCGGCCGCACACCGGTCAGTGTTCCCCACGGAAGTTCCTGTCCGGTTCTTTTCTGCAGCATATGGTACAGCAAAATTTTTGTCTGATTTTTTCTTTCTTTCCGCCCGTGTTACTCCGAACAGTGTCGAGCTCTGCGGGATGGTGAACGGAGCCAGCGTAACGGAAACACCGCTGACCAGCACGAGGTTGAAGACGTTTGCGCCGACGACGTTGCCAACGGACAAATCACTGTGACCTTTAATCAGCGAAGTAATGGCCGTGACCAGCTCTGGCAAAGAAGTACCCAGCGCGACAAAGGTCAGGGCGATGACGCTTTCGGGCACGCCCAGCGCTTGGGCGATCAGTGTACCATTATCAACGAGCAGATTTGCGCCAACGGCGATGACCGCCGCACCGGCGACCAGCAGGATCAGCGTCTTGGACAAGGGGATCAGCTCTTCCTCTTCGGCGTGTTCCTCAGCGGGGGCGTTCTTCATCTGTCGGACGTTGGCGACCATGTAGGCCACGAACATTGCCAGCATGATAAAGCCCATCGGGCGGGTAAATTCACCGAAGCCGTAGGCAGCCACGCAGTAGATGGCGGCTGCGGCAAAGAAGAAGGCTACCGGCACCCGCAGGGTCTTGGGGTCTACCTTGCCCGGACGGACGGCGATGGTGATGGCGGCGATCAGGGCAGAGTTGCAGATGACCGAGCCGATGGCGTTGCCGTAGGCGATCTCGCCGTGACCGGTGAGGGCAGAGGTGGTGGACACCATGACCTCCGGCAGGGTGGTACCGATGGACACCACCGTGGCACCAATGAGCAACTCCGGCACATGGAAGCGGCGGGCGATGCCGGTGGCACCGTCCACAAACCAGTCGCCGCCCTTGATCAGGCACAGCAGACCCACGATAAACAACAGAACAGGGATCAGCATAGTATTTCTCCTTTTTTCAAATGATAGCAGCAGAGGCACAAAAAAAGACCTTTATCACATCCTGCCCGGAACGGGGAAATGTGATAAAAGTCTCAAGCATCCGGTGCTGCATCGGGCATTTCTGCCGGGACTGTCGCTGCAGCACAGCGCACCAGTTTTTAACCAAGATACGCCCCTTACTCCCTTTTATCCAGAGAATATTATACCTGTTTTCCGGCAAAAGCGCAAGGGGAAATATGGGATTTATTCTGCCTTGATCACTTTTTTGGCGTTGGGGTAAATGCGCTCCATGCGGGCGTTGTCGAAATGCTCATCAAGGAACACTTCCAGCTGTCCGTTGGGCGCTTCGCCGCTGGTGCGGGCATCGTACCGCGCCAGTGCCAGCGCGCTGGTAAGCATATTCACCGCCATGAACACCGCCAGTGCCGCTGTCATCCACGGACGGATATGGCTGCGCACCTTTTTCATCAGCTTCAGCACCAGCGGATAGCCGTAGCGCATCCACAGCACCGCCGCAATGCCCCAGAAAAAGCAGTACAGCAGGTTGATGCGCCCGCCCAGATTGAACTTGAACTTGCTGTAGTCCCAGAACACAGTGCCGAACAGCAGCTCGGTGACGGCGCTGCACACGTATTCGTACACACCGCCCATGACGGTGCCGAAGGCGAACAGATAGCGGTCGCTCCGGTCCTTTTCCTGACGCAGCAGCACCGTTGCCAGCACCAGCGCCAGACCCCACACCACGCTGAACGGCCCCCAGACCAGACTGGAGCGGCTCATCCAGACCCCGGCGGTCACGCGGCAGAACACCGTCTCCACCATGTCGCCCAGAAACGCGCCGATCACGAACAGCCACAGCAGATCGGACACGCTGAGGAAGTTCTTTTCCCCCTTCCGGAGCGCAGTCTGCTCCTGCCGGGCCGCAGCCGGGTAAGCATACTGGATGCGTTTTTCAATGTAAAGCGCGATCCTGCGGCGCAGCGTGTCCGACCGCTCCCCCAGTCTCTGGTTGAGCTGCTCCAGCATCGGGTGCCGGGCCGCATACTGCTGCACCAGCACCGCCGAACCGATCTGGTCCAGTACCGCCACCGTCAGCGAGACCCATACTGCCGGGCGCAGCAGCCAGACAGGGATATGCGCGCACAGCTGCAGCAACACATTATTGCCCCACAGCACACTTGCCGTGCCCAGCGCACCCCACAACAGCGAATACTGCAGGCACACATAGCCGTTCAGATTGAATTTTTTTCCGGAATAGTCCCACCACTTGCGGCGGTGCAGGCGTTCCAGCAGCTTGGCGGTGATCCATTCCATCACCGTTGCCGCCATCATACAGGCAAAGAACAGGTAGACCGGCTCGGTGCGCAGGTCGCCGAAACTCACGGCCAGCAGCACGCCGGTGGTACCGTAGATAAAGCAGAACGGGCCTGCCGCCGCACCGCGGTTGGCAAACCTTCCGCCCCGGATGGTCGCGACTACCGTCTCAGCCACCCAGCCCAGAAAGGAATATACTAGATAAATAACACCCAGAGTATAGAAGTTCAGCGTCATAAGGTTCCTTTCGCTTCCAGTTTTTTCTTACTGCATTAATTGTACCTGTTTTGGGCGCTGTGTACAAGAGCCGTGCAGAAATTTTGTCACTCTGCGACGCGGCAGGCTCTCCGGGCATCTCTGAAAAGACGAAGATCCAGCCTGTTGCTTTGTTTTCAGATACATCTTAGAAAAAGGCCCTGCCATCCCGAAGGACAGCAGGGTCCAAAATTACAGCTTGAATTTACAGAGCGGAATCACAGCTGGCTCTTATACAGCTCTACGATCTCCTCCACGCTGGTGTCGCGGGGATTGCCGGGACGGCAGGCATCCGCAAATGCGGACTCGGCGAGGAACTGGATATCCTCTTCCTTCAGGATGCCGTGCAGATTTGCGGGGATGCCCACGTCTGCGCTCAGCTGCTTGACGGCGGCGATGGTGGCGTCAGCGGCTTCCACATCGTTCATCTCATCGATGCCCACAACGCCCATGGCCTTGCCCACGGTGCGGTAACGCTCACCGGCAACGGACTTATTGTACTCCAGACCCACCGGCAGCAGGATGGCGCAGGCCACACCGTGCGGGGTGTCGTACAGAGCGGACAGGCCGTGTGCCATGGAGTGGACGATGCCCAGACCCACATTGGAGAAGCCCATGCCGGCGATGTACTGGCCCAGAGCCATGCCCTCGCGGCCTTCCGGGGTGTTCTGCACTGCGCCGCGCAGGCTCTGGCTGATGAGCTTGATGGCTTCCAGATGGAACATATCGGAGATGACGCAGTGGCCCTTGGTGATGTAGCCCTCGATGGCGTGGGTCAGAGCGTCCATGCCGGTGGCAGCGGTCAGGCCCTTGGGCATGGAGGACATCATATCGGGATCGACCACGGCGATCTCGGGGATATCGTTGGTATCCACGCAGACGAACTTGCGCTTCTTCTCCACATCGGTGATGACGTAGTTGATGGTGACCTCGGCAGCAGTACCGGCGGTGGTGGGAACAGCGATGGTGAACACAGCGTGCTTCTTGGTGGGAGCAACACCTTCCAGAGAGCGGACATCCGCAAACTCGGGGTTGTTGATGATGATGCCGATGGCCTTTGCGGTATCCATGGAGGAGCCGCCGCCGATGGTCACGATGCAGTCAGCCTCAGCAGCCTTGAAAGCGGCCACGCCGTCCTGCACGTTGGCGATGGTGGGGTTGGGCTTGATCTCGCTGTAAACAGCGTAGGCAAAGTTTGCAGCATCCAGCAGGTCGGTGACCTTCTTGGTGACGCCGAACTTGATCAGGTCGGGATCGGAGCAGACGAATGCCTTCTTGTAGCCGCGGGCGGTCAGTTCAGGAACGATGTTCTCAATGGCACCGTGGCCATGGTAGGAGATGGTATTCAGAACGATGCGGTCAGCCATAGTTATTTTTCCTCCAAATCTCTTTTCCGCCGCTTTTCGGGCGGAGCTCTCTGTTTTTCAGCATAGCACATTGTCAAAAGCTTTGCAATGTGAAATTGTTTGAATTTATTGTAATTTTTTATCAATGTGCAGTGTTTTATGGGCACTTTTTCCAACTTCCCACAGTTTTATGGTGTTTTTTCTTTTTTCCCTTGACAAACAAAGCAAATCGTGTATTATTGTATCAAGCGCTTAATACAGCAAGACAAGGAGATGATACCATGGGCGAACAGTTTGATGCCAGCCGCCCGATCTATGCCCAGCTTGTGGAACGGCTGAAGGCCCGGATCCTGGCCGGCACCTACCCGCCGGGCGGGCATCTGGATTCGGTACGGGATCTGGCCGCAGCCGCCGGGGTGAACCCGAACACGATGCAGCGGGCCCTTGCCCAGCTGGAGACGGAAGGGCTGGTGCGCACCGAACGCACCGCAGGCCGCTATGTTACGGAGGATACTGCATTGATCGAACAGCTTCGTACCGACACCGCCCGGACGCTGGCGTCGGATTTTCTGGAAAAGATGCGCGGCATCGGCTACAGTCCCGCACAGGCGGCCGCGCTTTTGGAACACTGGGACGCAAAGGAGGACCGCAATGAATGAGCTTTTGAGCTGTGAAGCACTGACCAAGTGCTACCAGAAGGATAAGACCGCACTGGAAAATGTAGACCTGCACATCGGCTTTGGCCGCATCGTGGGGCTGCTTGGCCCCAACGGCAGCGGCAAGACCACCCTCATCAAGCTGGCGAACGGTCTGCTGCAGCCCAGTGCAGGCAGCATCCGGATCGCCGGCATGACCCCCGGGCCGGACACCAAAGCCATCGTGTCCTATCTGCCGGACGCCGACTGGCTACCGGACTGGATGCGTGTGGAGCAGCTGGTGGAAATGTTCCGCGAATTCTATGCCGATTTTGACCCCGCTAAGGCAAACGAAATGCTGGCCCGGCTGGAACTGGAACCGAAGGCGCGGCTCAAGACCCTCTCCAAGGGCAGCAAGGAAAAGGTGCAGCTGATCCTGGCCATGAGCCGCGCCGCAAAGCTCTACCTGCTGGATGAGCCCATTGGCGGCGTGGACCCTGCCGCCCGGGACTATATCCTGAGCACCATCCTGAACAACTACAGCCGGGATGCGACCGTCATTCTTTCCACCCACCTCATCGGCGATATCGAGCCCATTCTGGACGAAGCCGTCTTTTTGAAAGATGGCCGGGTGTTCGCCCACCGCAATGCCGAAGAGCTGCGCGAGACCGAGGGCATGAGCGTGGATGCATATTTCCGGGAGGTATTCAAATGCTGAAACAGCTGTTAAAATATGAATTCAAGGCCACCGGCCGCACCTACGGCGGGCTGTATCTGGCCCTTGTTGCGCTGGCAGTGCTGAGCGGCTTTTCCCTGCGCAGCTCTTCCAAGGACAACTTTGCATCTCTGCTGCTGTTCGCCTACATGGTCGTAGCCGTCGCGGTGGCAGTGGTGTCTGTGATGACCATTGTGACCCGCTTCACCCGCAATCTGCTGGGCCGCGAGGGCTACCTGATGCACACCCTGCCGGTGACGGAAAGCCAGCTCATCCTTTCCAAGCTGATCTCCAGCGTGGTGTGGATGCTTTGCAGCAGCATCGTGGGTATTTTCTCCTTTGCGGCGATGCTGCTGGCTCTGTCTCTGAACAGCGCGGCCCTGCAGCAGCTGCCGGAGCTGTGGCAGAAAGTGGTAGAGATCTTCCGAGAGATCTTCCGCATGACCGGCAGCTCCGGGTGGCTCTGGCTGATCTTTGAAACGCTGAATGGGCTGGTGGCACTGGTGTCCAGCATCCTGTGCATCTATGCCGCATGCATGATCGGCCACCAGTTCAAAAAGCACATGGTCCCGGCCGGTATTCTGTCATTTTTCCTGCTGTCCTTCCTGCAGAACTGGCTGAGTTCCGGTGTCAGCAGTGCCGACATGCTGCAGGCTGTTTCCGATCCCACCCTTGGCGGCGTGGACATCTCCATTGCTGCGCCCAGTGCGTTCACCACCCTGTTCGGGCTGGCGGTCAGCATTGCCTTTGCCGCAGGATACTTTCTGCTGACCCGCTGGCTGATGGAGCATAAGCTGGAGCTGGAATGATCTTAATGTCCTCCGCTTTCGTTCTGGGCATTTTCAGCGAAACTACTTCTTAATTGCAATTTGTAAAAGGCCGAACCATAAACTTCATCTGATACAAAAAACATCTGCAAGCTGCCCCATTCCGGGCAAAGCTTGCAGATGTTTTTTTGTTATAAAGTGTTCAGCACTCGTCGTACTGCTTTTTCAGGTAGTTCAGGCATTCCACCGCGTTTTCCGGGGTGGTGTTCTCCAGCGTTGCAAAGATATAGGGCTTTTCCTGCTTTGCAAACCGCAGGATGGTGCGGTAGTCCTCCATGCCTCCCTGCCCTGCACCCGTAGCAGCCAGCTGGCCGCCCGCATCCTTGCGCAGGAAATCCTTGAAGTGGATCATGGCAATGTCCTTGCCCAGAAGCTCGATGGCCTCGGCGAACACTTCCTCGCGGCGGTCCACATTTTCCATGTTCAGCAGGTTGACGGGGTCGAACAGGATCTGCAGGTTCGGGCTGCCGATCTCGTCCAGCACGGTGCGGGCGCGTCTGGCATCGTACACGATGTGCTTGACCACCGGCTCAATGGCAATGGTCACGCCGTACTGCTCGGCACAGCGCACCACCGGCTTGAAGTTCTTGATAAAGGTGGAAAGGGCTTCGTCGCTGCGGCACTCCGGACAGAATTTGTACTCCGCGTTGGGCGCACCGGTCTCGGTGCCCACCATGCCGCAGCCCAGCAGGCTTGCAAAGCGGATGTGGGCATAGTATTTTTCCTGAATGGCGTGCAGGGCATCCGCATCCGGGTGGGCAAGGTTCAGGTAGTTGCCCAGCACGGCAATGTCGATGCCGTTTTTCTCAAACAGATGCCGCAGATACAGCGCATAGCCGGGGGTCAGGGCGCTGGGGGTGCAGGGCAGCTCCCTGAAGGATTTGCTCAGAGCCACATGGGCGCAGGTAAAGCCTTTCTGGCGCACCAGCGGCAGCACCTGTTCAACGGGCAGCTTTTCCGCGTCATGCAGACGCAGGCCGAATTGGATCATGGAAAACCTCCTCCTTTCCCGCACAACACGCGGGGTTGCATTGACCTTATTATACACGAAAGCTGCGTTCCATGGAACCGCCTGAAACAAAAAAGAGCATCACTTTGCATCCTCAACGGATACAAATGATGCTCTTTTTTCAGATCTGGTCCTGGCAGACGCGGCTCTTTCTCAGCGCCGGTACTTTGCAGCGGCCTGCAGGCGCTGCATCGCACGGTCGAGCGCGATCTTGCTCTGATAATATTCATGCATGCTCTGCTGATGCTGCAAACGCTCCTCGGCACGGATGCGGGCAGCCTCGGCACGGTTCTTGTCGATATCCTCCGGACGCTCGGCGCTGTCCACCAGCACCATCACGTAGGCAGGCGTCACCTCGGCAATGCCGTCGCCTACCAGGATGTCCTGGCTTTCACCGTTCACCTCAAAGTGCAGGATGCCCATGTGGATGGCCACCAGCACCGGGCTGTGTCCGGCCTGTATGCCGTACACGCCATCGCTGATGGGCAGCACAAGGTCTTCACAATCGCCCTGATAGTACTCACCGCTGGACGCAGTGATGTTCAGCATGAACTTGTTCATCAGACGGCACCGCCCTTTTCCTCAGCCAGCTTTTCCGCCGCCTTCTGGCGGGCATCTTCCAGCGTACCAACGTTGAAGAAAGCCCACTCCGGCAGATCGTCGGCCTCGCCGTCCACAATGGCGGCAAAGCCACGCACGGTATCCTGCAGGGGCACATACTTGCCCTTCAGGCCGGTAAAGTTCTCGGCCACAGCAAAGGGCTGGGACAGGAACTTCTGCAGCTTGCGGGCACGGGCAACGGTGAGCTTGTCGTTCTCGTCCAGCTCGTCCATGCCCAGAATGGCGATGATGTCCTGCAGTTCCTGATAGCGCTGCAGAATGGACTGCACCTTGCGGGCCACGCGATAGTGCTCCTCGCCCACGATATCCGCTTCCAGAATGCGGGAGGTGGATGCCAGCGGGTCCACGGCCGGGTAAATGCCCTGCTCCACGATCTTACGGGACAGCACGGTGGTGGCATCCAGATGTGCAAAGGTGGTGGCGGGGGCCGGGTCGGTCAGGTCGTCGGCGGGGACGTAGACGGCCTGCACCGAGGTGATGGAGCCTTCCTTGGTGGAGGTGATGCGCTCCTGCAGAGCGCCCAGCTCGTTGGCCAGAGTGGGCTGGTAACCCACAGCAGAAGGCATACGGCCCATCAGAGCGGACACCTCGGAGCCTGCCTGCACGAAACGGAAGATGTTATCAATGAACAGCAGCACGTCCTTGTGGGTCTCCTCACGGAAGTACTCTGCCATGGTCAGGCCGGTCTCAGCAACACGCATACGTGCTCCTGGGGGCTCGTTCATCTGACCAAAGACCAGTGCGGTCTTATTCAGAACACCGGACTCGTTCATCTCGCCCCAAAGGTCGCAGCCCTCGCGGGAGCGCTCGCCCACGCCGGTGAAGATGGAGTAGCCGCCGTGCTCTGTGGCCACGTTGTGGATCAGTTCCTGGATCAGCACGGTCTTGCCGACGCCTGCACCGCCGAACAGACCGATCTTGCCGCCCTTTGCATAGGGGGCCAGCAGGTCGATGACCTTGATGCCGGTCTCCAGGATCTCGGTCGCGGGCTTCTGCTCCGCAAAGCTGGGGGCCTTGCGGTGGATGGGCCAATGCGGCACATCATCCACAGAGCCCTTGCCGTCGATGGGTCTGCCCAGCGGGTCGAACATGCGGCCCAGCGTGGCTTCGCCCACCGGTGCGGTCAGGCCGTGGCCGGTAGCGGTCACGGTCATGCCCTTGCCCAGACCCTCGCTGGCGGAAAGCATGATGCAGCGCACAGTGGTCTCGTTGACATGCTGTGTCACTTCCATCGTGCGCTCGGTGCCCTCGGCGGTCACGGTAAGCGCTTCCTGCAGGGCAGGCAGCTTGCCTGCGGTGAACTGCACGTCCACCACAGGGCCGGCTACGCGAATAATAGTTCCCTGTATCATACGATTGCCTCTATACTAATTTGTAAATACGTTTTATTCCGCCCGGTCCTGCACGGCAGCCGCACCGCCGATGATCTCGGTGATCTCCTGTGTAATGGAGCCCTGACGGGTGCGGTTGTACTCCAGCTGCAGCTCACGGATCATATCGTTGGCGTTCTTGGTGGCGGAATCCATGGCGGTCATGCGGGCGCTCTGCTCTGCGCAGAAGCTCTCGGTCATGGCACCAAAGATCATGCCGTGCATATAAATGGGCGCGATTTGTTCAAACACCGTCCATGCAGACGGGAACATCTCCACATCGCCCTTCGGATCGCCCAGACCCTTGGGGGCAGGCTGCAGATGGGCGCGGTCCAGCGGCAGCAGACGCACCATGGTGGGCTCGCTGGTCAGTGCATTCTCGATGCGGGTATAGATGAGATAGATCTCATCCAGCTTGCCGGTCTTGAAATCATCGATGGCGTCCATCGTGATATCGCGGGCACGCTGCAGCGTAGGCTCCGTGGCACCGTAGTGGAAATCCTCCACCAGCCGCGGATCCTTGTGGTACAGGGCGCGGTAGCCGGTCTGGCCGATCACATAGAACCGGTCGTTCTCATCCGCATTTTCCTTGAGGAACTTGATGATGTTCTGGTTGTAAGCGCCTGCCATGCCCTTATCTGCCGTCAGCACGATGTAGGCCCGCTTGGGGTTTGCGATATTACGCTCGTGGAAGAACGGATGCACCGGCTCTTCCGGCAGGTGGGGCACCACGCGGGAAATGGTATCGCGCATACGGTTGAAGTAGGGCGATACATTCTGGTAGTTCTTACGTGCCTTGCGCAGCTTGGACGAGGAGATCAGGTACATGGCGTTCGTGATCTTCATGGTGTCCTGAATGCTCTCGATGCGCTCCTTCAGCAGCTTACTGGACGGCATGGCTGTCGCCTCCCGCATAAGCTTTCCAGGCGTTCAGGATGGCATCGACCATTTCAGGTTCCAGCTTGCCGGTGGCGGTGATCTTATCCATCGTACCGGACACATCCGCGCGGAACTGACGCACAAATGCGGAAGTTTTGGCGCGCAGCTCGGCAGTGGGCAGTTCGTCCAGCACACCGTGGGAAGCCAGCACCAGCGTGACCACCTGCTCGGCGTCGGACTTGGGCTGATACAGCGGCTGCTTGAGCATTTCCATCAGAGCCTTGCCGTGATCCAGCTGGCGGCGGGTCTCCGCGTCCAGATCCGAACTGAACTGTGCAAAGGACTCCATATCCTTGTACTGTGCCAGCTCGATACGCAGGTTGGCGTTGGCCTTCTTCATGGCCTTGGTCTGGGCAGCGCCGCCCACACGGGACACCGACAGACCCACATTGACGGCCGGGCGGTTGCCTGCATTGAACAGGGCGCTCTCGAGGAAGATCTGACCATCGGTGATGGAAATGACATTGGTGGGGATGTAGGCCGAAACGTCGCCTGCCTGCGTCTCTACGATGGGCAGTGCGGTGATGGAACCGCCGCCCAGATCATCGCGCATCCGGCAGGAGCGCTCCAGCAGACGGGAGTGCAGATAGAACACGTCGCCGGGGTAAGCCTCACGGCCCGGAGAGCGGCGCAGCAGCAGAGAAATGGCACGGTAGGCCACTGCATGCTTGGACAGATCGTCGTAAACGATCAGCACGCTCTTGCCCTGACTCATGAAGTACTCGGCCAGTGCGGTACCGGCATAGGGTGCGATGTACTGCAGAGGAGCGGAATCCGAAGCAGTAGCCGCCACGATGGTGGTGTAGCTCATAGCACCGTGCTTCTGCAGATCGCCTGCCACGCGGGCAATGGAAGAAGCCTTCTGGCCGATGGCCACATAAATGCACAGCACACCGGTGTTTTTCTGGTTCAGGATGGCGTCCGTGGCGATGGAGGTCTTGCCGGTCTGGCGGTCGCCGATGATCAGTTCACGCTGGCCGCGGCCGATGGGGAACATGGAATCGATGGCGAGGATGCCGGTGTGGAGCGGGGTATCCACGCTCTGACGCTCCAGAATGCCGGGGGCCTGCTTTTCGATGGGGTTGTAGCCCACAGCTTCAATGGGGCCCTTGCCATCGATGGGCTCGCCCAGCGGGCTGATGACACGGCCCAGGAAGGCATCGCCCACCGGGATGCCGGCACGCTTGCCGCTGCGGGTCACCATGGTGCCCACACCGACGGTCTCAGCTCCGTCGAACAGCATGATGCCCAGCTGTTCGGGGTCCACGCTCTCCACCATACCCTTGGCACCGTTGTCGAAGGTGACGATCTCGCCGTACACGGCGCGGTTCATGCCCTCGACGTGCACGATGCCGTCGGCAGAGGAGATGACCACACCGCCCTCGGCAGAGGTCTCGGCGGGCTTGTAGTCCTCAATGCGGGTCTTGAGGGTAGCCAGCGAGGGCTTGCCCTCCATCATCTTGTCCAGCTGATGACGGCCGGAGTTATCGAACACACGGTCGCCCACCTGCAGGACATAGCCGGACAGCAGGCTCTCGTCCACCGTCACGTTCAGGATGACCTCGGTGGCATCATACAGCTTGCGTACCTCGGCGCGGATCCGGTTCAGCTCCTCTTCCCGGGGCTTGCGGGCGCTGCGCAGCTCGGCCTTGACGATGCGGTTGTCCGCAAAAAATTCACGACTGAATTCAGTTGCCATTGCCTGCACCTGCTTTCTCCAGCAGATCGTCCAGCAGACGTGCGTCGTCTTGGGCGGTCAGATTGCGGGCCAGCAGCTTCTCGCACATCGCACGGGCCAGTGCCGTGGTCTGGGCATCGGCTTCCCGCAGCTTGCTCTGGCGTTCGGCCTCGGCGCTTGCCTTGCCGGCTGCCACGATGGCGTCTGCCTGCTTGCGGGCATCTGCCAGCAGCTGCTGCTTTTCGACCTCGGCCTGCTTTTCGTAGGCTTCGCGGCGGGCAGCGGCCTCATTGTCCACATTGCGCAGTTTTTCCTGTGCGGCGTTCATGGTCTCTGCGGCTTCCTTCTTGGAGGTCTCCGCATCGGCCAGGTTTGCGTCCACCATCTGCTGGCGCTTTGCGATCACGTCCTGAACAGGCTTGAACAGGAACTTGCGCAGCACCGCATACATGACGAGGACGTTCACGACGGTCCACAGCAGGTTAATATCCAACTTCAGCATTCGTCTGCGCCTCCGTTACTGACCCAGGAACAGGATGATCAGCAGTGCAACGACGAAGCCGAAAATTGCAGTACCTTCTGCCAGAGCAGCGCCCAGCAGCAGGTTGGTCTGGATCTTGCCGGATGCCTCGGGCTGACGGGAGATTGCCTCCGTTGCCTTACCCGTTGCGATGCCGATGCCGATACCGCCGCCAATGCCGGTCAGCGCTGCAATGCCAGCGCCCAGAGCAATCAAACCATTCATAGTAATAATCTCCTTTTAAATTCAGTAAATATCAATGGATCAGTCTTCTCCGCCCATGGTCTCTTTCATGAACAGCGAAGTCAGGAACACGAACACGTAGGTCTGGATCAGACCGTCGAACAGGTCAAAATACAGGCTGAACACCGCCGGGACGAACACGGGCACCACAAGCTTGATCAGCTCCATGATGACGAATGCGCCCAGCACGTTGCCGAACAGTCGCATGCACAGGCTGGTGGGGCGAATGGCGATCTCGAGGATGTTCATGGGGGTCATGATGGGGGT
>ENA-OPCW01001233-OPCW01001233.1-human-gut-metagenome-genome-assembly--contig:-NODE-1233-length-13119-cov-4.633037_pt1 | contig 13119 bp, 10 predicted proteins | sample MGYA00241258_ERZ501496 | MGnify/ENA primary metagenome ERZ501496 (study PRJEB25962, sample SAMEA2042660) | human gut metagenome | biome: human gut; feature: human-associated habitat; material: faeces...
TGGTTGCCGCCGATGTGGTCGGCGTTGGAATGGGTGTTGTAGATAGCCGCCAGCTTCCAGCTGTTGGCATCCAGATGCTGACGCACCTTGCGCCCGGCATCCTTGTCACTGCCGCTGTCGATGAGGCACACCTCCGCGTCGTTCAGGCGCACCAGCCCCACCTTGGCGGGGCTTTCGATGTAATAGCTGCTTCCCTTGGCCTGGATCAGTTCATACATAGTGCGTTCCTCCGTCGTTTTTCTGTATTGTACCACGCGCCGCGCTCCGGCGCAAGAAGAAAGGCAGCGGCAGAGCGGCCCGCAAAATTCCGGGAGAGCTGTTCCCGCTGCCGGCTTTTTTACAGAAAGTACTTGGCTTTTTGCGGCTGTCGAATATAATAAAGGAAGCAAGCCGTCCGACACGGATACAGAAAAGGAGCGTATCGCAATGGAACATCTCTACGAAAAAGCGCAGCAGAGCGCGGAATTTATCCGCTCGCACATGACCAAGCGTCCGAAGATCGCCGTGGTGCTCGGCTCCGGCCTGGGCAACCTGACCGCCGATTTTACGGAGACGGAGGAGCTGCCCTACCGGGACATCCCCAACTTCCCCGTGTCCACGGTGGAGGGGCACAAGGGCGCGCTGCTGGCGGGCAAGCTGGGCGAAAAGGAGGTCTATGCGCTGGAGGGGCGCTTCCATTTTTACGAGGGCTACTCCATGAAGGAGGTCTGCTACCCCTTCTACGTCCTGAAGCTGCTGGGCGTGGAGCAGGTGGTGCTGACCAACGCCTGCGGCGGCATCAACCGCAGCTTTGCGCCGGGTACGCTGATGCTCATCACCGATTTTATCAACATGATAGGCACCAACCCGCTGATCGGCCCCAACGACGAGCGCTTCGGCCCCCGTTTCCCTGATATGACCGAGCCGTACAGCGCGGAGCTGCGTGACCTTGCCAAGCGCACCGCCAATGAAATGGGCATCGCCTATCAGGAGGGCGTGTACATGGGCTTCATGGGTCCCTGCTACGAGACGGCTGCCGAGATCCGCGCCTTTGCCGGTATGGGTGCCGATGCCGTGGGCATGAGCACGGTGCCGGAGACCATGGTCTGCAACTACATGGGCATGAAGGTGCTGGCCGTCAGCTGCATCACCAATATGGCCACCGGCATCCAGACGGTGAAGCACAGCCACGCCCGGGTGCTGGAGATCGCCAACCGAGCGGGGGATACCATGTGCCGCTGGCTGGGCGCGGTCATTCAGAAAATGTAAGTCACACCGGCGGAGAAAGGAACGGACGCCCATGAGGGACGGCAACATCATCTTATCCGTGGCCAAGGCCATGGAGCTGCTGCAGATACTGAGCCGGGCGGGAAGACCCCTGTCCCTGAAGGAGCTGACCGACCTGTGCGGCTATCCCAAGAGCACGGTGTTCGGCCTGCTGACCACCATGCGGCTGCACGACGTGGTCACGCAGACGCCGGAGGGGAAATACACGCTGGGGCTGCGGCTGTTCGAGTACGGACGGCAGGTGGAGCGTTCATGGGACATCTCCCGGGTGGCGCGCCCCTATATGGAGCACCTGTGCCGGCAGACCGGCGCGTCCGTGATGCTGTCCGTCTGCGAGGGCGGCAGCGTCATCACGCTGGATCAGGTGGAGACGCGGGGCGGCCTGCGTGTGGTGTCGGATACCGGCTCCCGCCTGCCCATCTACTGCACGTCCCAGGGCAAGGTGTTTCTGGCGCACATGTCCCGCAGCGGGGCGGAGGCGCTGCTGCGCGGGCAGAGTCTCACCCAGTTCACGCCCCACACCATCACCGACATCCCCGCCCTGCTGCGGGAGGCGGAGGCCTGCCGCGCCAACGGCTACGCCATCGAGAACGGCGAGTACAAGATCGGTCTGCGCTCCATCTCCGCGCCGGTTCGCACCGTGGAGGGCAAGGTGCGCTACGCCGTGGGCGTGATCGGTATGTTCCGCAGCGTTCACTCTGAGGAGTTTCACGCCGCGGTGGAGCAGGTCCGCGCCACCGCCGCCATGATCTCCGCCGCACTGGGCTACCAGAGCAACCCCGCCGGCTGAGAAAAAGGGCGTTGTGCGCGGCGCTCCGCCGCAGGGGCGGATGACCCTGCCCGTCCGAAAGACAAGACCTCCGGCTCACGCCGGAGGTCTTGTCTCTTTCCTACGCGCCGGGGGAGGGCGGCAGGCATGGTATTCTGTTGCTTCGCAGGATCAATAGCTGCCCAGGTCGGCGCTGGCATCGCCCTCGACGCTCTTGCCGAACTCGTAGTCGTTGCCGGGCAGGAGGGCGTTCAGGATCACGCCCGCCAGAGCCGCGATGGCCAGACCGGTCAGGGTGATGTCGGCGCTGCCCACGGTGAAGGTGATGCCGCCGGTGGAGCTGAAGCCCAGGCCACAGACGAAGATCACTGCGGCGATGATAAGGTTGCGGGACTTGGTCAGGTCAACGCGGTTCTCCACCACGTTGCGCACGCCCACCGCAGAGATCATGCCGTACAGCACGAAGCTGACGCCGCCTACGATGGCCGTGGGGATGGAGTTCACCAGCGCGTCGAACTTGGGGGAGAAGCTGAGGATGATGGCATACAGCGCAGCCAGACGGATGACACGGGGATCGTACACGCGGCTCAGCGCCAGCACGCCGGTGTTCTCGCCGTAGGTGGTGTTGGCGGGGCCGCCGAACATACCGGCGAAGGCGGTAGCCAGGCCGTCGCCCAGCAGGGTGCGGTGCAGGCCGGGATCCTCGATGAAGTTCTTGCCGGTGGTGGAGGAGATGGCGGAGATATCACCGATGTGCTCCATCATAGCCGCGATGGCGATAGGGGCCATGACCAGGATGGCGGAGACGTCGAATTTGGCGATGACGAACTGCTGGAGACCAAGGAAGCTTGCTTCACTCACACCGGAGAAGTCGACCTGACCGGCGATGACCGCGACGATGTAGGAGCCGACGACGCCGAGCAGGATGGGGATGATCTTGACCATGCCCTTGCCCCAGATGTTGGCGACCACGATGATGGCCATAGCGACGAGGGCGAGCCACCAGCAGGTGGAGGCGTTATTGATGGCGGAGCCGGAGAGGTTCAGGCCGATCATGATGATCATCGGGCCCGTGACGATGGGAGGGAAGTAACGCATGACCTTTTTCGCGCCGAGCACCTTAAAGAGGAGTGCGAGCACGAGGTAGAGGAGACCTGCGATCACGATGCCGCCGAGCGCGTAGGCGAGCTTCGTTTCGGGATCGAGACCTTCGTAGGCGGGCATCGTCGCGACCGTGGAGAAGCCGCCGAGGTAGGCGAACGAGGAGCCGAGGAACGCGGGGACCTTGAACTTGGTGCACACGTGGAACAGCAGCGTGCCGAGACCGGCGAACAGCAGCGTCGTCTGGATGGAGAGCGGCAGGCCGTAGCCCTGGACCAGAATGGGGACGAGCACCGTCGCGCCGAACATGGCGAACATGTGCTGCAGGCCCAGGATCAGCATTCTGGGGGTGCCCAGCTGTCGGGCGTCGTAGATGGCTTCGTGTCCGAGATCTTTCTTCATGTGATTTTCCCTCTTTGCTTTCTTCTTATTTTTATTCTCATTTGAATAAACATGGTTGGGCCCCGCGTGGGCAAAAAATAAGACCGGTAAGAAAACTTACCGGTCAAAAGAAACAATATCAATAAAAACGGAAACAGCAATACCAACGGAAGAATTTTTCTTTTTCGGCGCAGTGCAGAGCATCATGGGTCGTTCCTCCTGTTCGTTTGTTGTCGTCTGACCAAGAATACCCGAAAGCAGGCAAGATTGCAAGCCGGAATTTTGACCAATTTACATGAAAGATATCCATCATTTTTGTGCAAAAATGCGGGCAGCAAAACGAAATTTTTCCTGCAAAAACCCTTGCCAAATGAAATTAAATGCAGTACAATAAGTGTGACCCCTATTGATAATGCCTATAAATGGGGGATTTTCATTTAGAAAGTGTGTGTGGAGCATGGAAAAGAAAAAACTAAGCTTGCCGAAGCAGATCGGAATTGCGCTGCTGCTCGGTATTCTGGCCGGCTATGTCTTTTATATGCTGGGAATACCCGAGTTCACGACCAACTACTTAAAGCCTTTCGGCACCATCTTCGTCAACCTCCTCAAGTTCATCGTCGTCCCCGTCGTGCTGCTGTCGATGATCGACGGCATCATCTCCATGGGCGATATGAAGAAGGTCGGCTCCGTCGGCTGGAAGACGGTCGCCTACTTCCTTGTCACCACGGCCGCGGCCTGCGTCATCGGCCTGGTATTCGCCAACCTCTTCAACAATGCAGGCTGGTTCCCCACGCTCGCGCTGGAGGACGGCGCGGTCTGGGATAAGGCCACCAGCGCCAACTTCATGGATACCCTGGTCGCCATCTTCCCGAGCAACATGTGGAAATCCTTCACCGACGCAAACATGCTGCAGGTCATCGTGATCGCCCTGATGTTCGGCGGCGGCATCCTTGCCGCGGGCGAAAAGGGCAAGCTTGCCAAGGACCTGGTCTCCACGCTCTATGCGGTCATCGAGCGCGTGATGGCGTTCATCATTGCCCTCAGCCCCATCGGTGTGTTTACGATGATGGCGTGGGTCGTCGCCACGCAGGGCCCTGAGATCCTCGGCTCTCTTGCCGTGGTGCTCGGCTGCGCGTACCTCGGCTACATCGTCCATGCAGTCCTCTGCTACTCTTTCTCTGCCAAGGCGTTTGCGGGCATCAGCCCCTTCACCTTCTTCGAGAAGGCATCCCCCGCGATGATTTTCGCCTTTACCTCCACCTCCTCTGCCGCCACGATCCCTCTGAGCAAGGAGTGCGCGGATGAGCTGGGCGCGGAGAGCGACGTTTCCTCCTTTGTTATCCCCCTCGGCGCGACGATCAACATGGACGGCACCGCCATCTATCAGTGCGTCGCCACCATCTTTCTTGCCACCTGCTGCGGCATGACGCTGACCCTTGGCCAGATGGTCACGATCGTCGTCACCGCAACGCTTGCCTCCATCGGCACGGCCGGTACGCCGGGCGCAGGCATGATCATGCTCGCCATGGTGCTCGAGGCGATGAACATTCCCGTCGATATGATCATGATCATCTACGGCATCGACCGTCTTTTCGACATGGGCCGTACCTGCCTCAACATCACGGGCGATATCTCCTGCGCCTGCTGCGTGACCGAGTGGGAGAGCAAGAAGGCCGCGCAGACTGCCAAGTAATTTTCCCGCTGCATCGTCAAAATGCCGCTCTGCTTTGCAGAGCGGCATTTTTTGCCCGCGCGGCATGCTATTTCTTGCTTTTTCGCAGGCAGCGGCATACAATGTTACCGTTCCGCGTCGGGTGGAACAAGGAGGAAGAAGATGACGACTGATCGGAAACGGGGATATCTCTATATCCTGCTTGCCGCGATGCTCTATTCCACGACGGAGGTCGCGCTCAAGGCGCTCGGCGGCGCGTTTGCACCCATGCAGGTGACAGTCGAGCGTGTGCTGCTCGGCGCGGCTGCGCTGATGCCCTTTGCGCTGAACGACCTCAAAAAGCGGGATATCCAGCTTACAAAGGCGGACTGGGGCTATTTCACACTGCTCGGTTTTCTGACGGTGACGCTGCACATGTCGCTTTTGCAGATGGCGGTGCTGCACATGGATGCCTCAGCTACATCGATTATCTACTCGGGCAATCCTGTGTTCGCGGTGGCGCTGGCGCACTTCATCCTGCATGAGCCGCTGAAAAAGAACCATCTGCTGGCCATCGGCGTGGAGCTTGTCGGCATTCTCTTCATCCTCAATCCTGCGCACCTTGAGATCAGCCTGCGCGGCTTTTTGGAGATCATCACCGCCACGCTGCTGTTTGCCACTTACGGTACGCTCTGCAAGCTGCGCCTGCCGCGGCTCGGCGCGCTCGTGATCACGACGTTCAACATGCTCATCGGCGGTCTGGAGCTTCTTTTCCTGCTGCTGCTCGGTGAGATTCCGGCGGTCGGTGCGCTTTACAGCGGCCTGGGGCTGGAGATATTCGCGGGCATTCCGTTTTTCACGGGCTTTACGCTCAAAACGACGCTGCTTTTGTGCCATGTCGGCATCGGCTGTGCGGCCATCGGCTTTCTGCTCACGGCGAAGATCACGGAGTACACCTCTGCGACGGAAGCGTCGTTCGTTTATCTCGTCAAGCCCATTCTGGCAACGGCGCTGGCGGTCGTCGTGTACCACGAGCATATCAGCGTGAACCGCATGGTCGGCATCGCGTTCTTTGTGGCGGCGTCGCTGTGTGTCAGCGTGCCGGTGCTGAGAGAAATGCGGCGGGAGCGCGCGGTAAAAACTTGACAATGAGAATGGAAAAGCGGAAGGGCAGCGCCCTTCCGCTTTTTTGTTATTCGTCGATGCGGGTGATGTCGTGGATCCACTTGCCGGAGTGCAGGCGGTAAAGGCCGAGGGGGGATTTGATGATATATTCGATCATCAGGCAGAGGCAGAAGACCTCGTTCGGCACCTTGAGCACAAGGCCGAGCAGACACATCATCGGCAGCGTGCCGCACCAGAGGGGGAAATTGTCGATCACAAGCGAGGCATTCACATCGCCGCCGCCGCGCAGCACGCCTACGACCATCGTGGTTGAAAAGCTGTGCAGCGGGATGGCGCAGGCATAGCACATGAGCATCACACTGCAAAGCCGCTCGGCGACCGCCGAGAGCGAGAAGAGCGGCATGACGAACGGACGCATCAGCGTCACGAACATCGTGTATTCGGCGAGGCCGAGCACAATGCCGAACGCGAACGCCGTGAAGCACAGCGCGCGGCCGATGTTGTAAACGCCCTTTAAGTTGCCCGTGCCGATCTCTTTGCCGACGATGACGGACACCGCCGCCGCGATGCCGAACACGCCGGAGGTCATCAGTTTGTCGATATTGCCCGCGAGCGTGTAGGCGGCGATGAGATCGCTGCTATTTGCCATGTGGCCCATGATGACCGTGATCATCGAAAAGCCCGTGCCCCAGAGCGTCTCGTTGATGAGCACCGGCGCGCTGTAGCGCAGGAATTTACGCAGCATGTCCATGCCGGGGCGGAGGATGGCGTGCTTCATGAGCGGCATCGTGCGGCAGCGGAACGCGTAGGAGAACGCGACGACGAACTCCACCACGCGGGACAGAAGCGTCGCTACCGCCGCACCCGTGATGCCGAGCGCGGGCAGACCGAGCTTGCCGAAGATCAGCACATAGTTGCCGAGCGTGTTGCAGAGCATCGAGATCGCGAAGACGATCATGCCGAAGCGCGGATTTTCGATGCTGCGCTGCATGCCGATATAGATGGAGGAAAGCGAGTTGAAAATGTAGGAGAAGCCGACGATGCGCAGGTACGGCTCGGCCAGCTCCACGAGTGTCAGATTGTCGGTGATGAGGTAGAGCACCTGCGCCGGAAACGCGCACAGAATGGCGGCAAACAGCACGCTCACGCCGCCCGCGATCATAAAGCCGATGCCCATGACGCGGTTGATGCTCTCGCGGTCGCCGCGACCCCAGTATTGGCTGATGAGCACGCTTGAGCCGCTTTGCAGGCCGAAGACGACGAGCTGGATGATGAAGACTGGCACGTTCGCCACCGTGACGGCGGACATCTGATCGCTGCCGAGAAGTCCCACCATGAACGTATCGAGAAAGCCGAGCGACGTGGTGATCAAATTCTGAACGATGACCGGCAGTGCCAGCAGAAAAAGATGCTTGTAAAAGCCCTTGGGCTGGTGAAGATAGGAGAACATAAAAACCTCGAATGTTGGAATTACAGCATGGGGAAGCGCGTGTCGCGGTGCGCCTTGAGCGCGGAGACGAGTGCGTCGATCTCTTCTTTCGTCGTCTCGGGGCTGAAGCTGACACGCAGCACGCCCGCGGCGGTCTTTTTGTCAAGGCCCATCGCGCGGTAGACGTGGCTCAGCTGCCCACGATGACAGGCGGAGCCTGCCGAGATGCAGATACCCTGCGCGCCGAGCTCCGTGACGACATTTGCCGACGGGTAGCCGACGAGCGAGATCGACAGGATGTGCGGCGCGGTCCCGTCGCCGATGCGGACGACGCCGTCGAGCGCGAGGAGCTTTTCCTCGGCGTAGGCCTTGATGGCGGCGACGTGGGCGAGCTTTTCATCGAGATGGTCGGCGCGCAGCTCGACCGCCTTGGCAAAGCCTGCGATTTGGCCCGTGGCCTCTGTGCCGGAGCGCAGGCCGCTCTCCTGCCCGCCGCCAAAGATCAGCGGTTTGGGCGCGCGGATGCGCTCGCCCAAATACAGGCCGCCGATACCCTTGGGCGCGCCGAGCTTGTGCGCGCTGACGGAGATGAGGTCCGCGCCCAGCGTGTCGGCGCGGAACGGAATTTTCAAAAAGGCCTGCACCGCGTCGGTGTGCAGCAGGGCACGGGACTTTTTCGCTTTCAGAAGCTGCGCGACCTCGGCCACGGGGAAGATGCAGCCCGTCTCGTTGTTGACGAGCATCATCGTGACGAGCGCGGTGTCGTCGCGCAGTGCACTTTCGACCTGAGAGGCGGTGATGTCGCCGTTCTTGTCGGGCTTTAAGTACGTGACGGAGTAGCCCTCCTGCTCGAGGGCCTTGCAGGTCTCAAGAATCGCGCTGTGTTCCACGGCGGTCGTGATGATGTGCTTGCCGACATGGCGGTTCTGGTGCAGGGCAAGGCGGACGGCCCAGTTGTCGCTCTCCGACCCGCAGGAGGTGAAGACGAACTGTTCACTCTTGCAGCCGAGCGCGGCGGCAATCGTCTCGCGCGCCGCGGCGACAGCGTCGCGCGCCTGCTTTCCAATGGGGTACTGCGAGCTGGGGTTGCCCCAGCCAGAAACCAGCGTATCGTAAACGGCGTGCGCCACCTCTTCGGGAACGGGGGTGGTGGCCGCGTGATCGAGATAGATCATATCGGGAAAATCCTTTCTTTGGTCTTGTCAGAATGCTCAAATAATTATACAATATAAAAATAAAAAAGCAAGGGCGGCGGACGCTTTACGTTGGAAACGGCGGAAAAAAGCGGGACTTTACCGCCCAAATCGCGGAAAAGGATACAAACATACATGAAAGTTGCGATCTGCACCCTCGGGTGCAAGGTGAACCAATATGAAACGCAGGCACTCGAGCAGGAGCTTTTGCACCGCGGGCACGAGTTGGTGGATTTTGAAGAGACGGCGGACGCCTACGTTGTCAACACCTGCTCGGTCACGGCGGTGAGCGACAAAAAGTCGCGCCAGATGCTCCGTCAGGCGCAGCGCCGCAACCCGAGCGCGGTCATCGCCGCCTGCGGCTGCTACGCGCAGACGCATCCCGAGGACGTCAAAAAGCTCGGGCTCGACGTCATCGCCGGCACGAATGACCGCGCGAAGTTCATCGACCTTCTGGAGCGCGCGGCACAGGACAAAACGTCTATTGTCGATGTCGACGACGTCTGGGAGCGGCGCGATTTTGAGGTGCTGCCCGCGGGCGGTATGGTGAATCGCACACGCGCGATGCTCAAGGTCGAGGACGGGTGCGTGAACTTCTGCACCTACTGCCTCATTCCTTACGCGCGCGGGCGCGTGCGCTCGCTGCCGATGGACGAAGCTGCAAAGCAGGTGAAAGCGCTGCGTGAGGAGGGCTACCGTGAGATCGTGGTCACGGGCATCGAAATTTCGTCCTACGGCTCGGACTTCAAGGACGGGACCTCACTCATCGACCTTTTGGAGCTCATCGCGCGCGAGGGCGGCGACATGCGCATCCGCCTCGGCTCGCTCGAACCGCGGACCATCACGGAGGAATTCTGCAAGCGGGCGTCGAAGATTCCTTACCTCTGCCCACATTTCCACCTCTCGATGCAGTCGGGCTGCGACGCGACCTTAAAGCGTATGAACCGCAAATATGATACGGCGCGCTATATGGAATCCTGCGACCTGCTGCGTCAGTATTTTGACGACCCTGCCATCACGACGGATCTCATCACGGGCTTTCCCGAGGAGACAGAGGAGGAATTCGCGCAGACGCTTGACTTCATCGCGCGCGTCGGCTTTGCTGACATGCACGTCTTCCCTTATTCCATCCGCCCGGGCACGAAGGCTGCGGAGATGCGCCAGATCGACATGCCCGTGCGCGAAGAGCGCGCTGCGCGCGCCTCGGCTGTCGCCAAGACGATGCACGAAGCGTATCTTGCGTGCTGCGTGGGCAAGATCTTCCCCGTGCTCTTCGAGCGCGACCGCAAGGGCGGCAGCGCGGGCCACGCGCCAAACTATATGGAGGTATCCGTCGCGCAGGAAGGCCTGCACAATCAGGTGAAAAACGTGAAGATCACGGCGGTCGACGGCGGCAGTCTTCGCGGCGAGTTGGAGGAATAACGCATGGCCAACCATTTTTATGCCTATATCTCCCGCATGCGCTGTGTCAAGCGCTGGGCGCTCATGCGCAACACCGAGGAGGAGAACATTCAGGAGCACAGCCACATGGTCGCGGTGCTGGCGCACGCGCTCGCGCTCATCCGCACGCGTGTCTTCGGTCTGCCCACGGACGCGAACGCCGTGGCGGTCGCCGCGCTCTACCACGACGCAACGGAGATCCTGACCGGCGATATGCCGACGCCCATCAAGTACTATAACCCCGAGATCCGTGACGCCTACCGCAAGGTCGAGGCTGTGGCGAGCGACAAGCTGCTCTCCATGCTGCCGCAGGAGCTGCGCGCGGATTATGAACCGATTATCAAGATCGAGGACGAGACGACGAAAAAGCTCGTCAAGGCGGCGGACAAGCTGTCGGCCTATATCAAGTGTGTCGAAGAGCTCAAGGCGGGCAACATGGAATTCAAAAAGGCTGCGGAGCAGACGCGCCGCGCGCTGAGCGAGATGCACATGCCCGAGCTCGACTATTTCATGGTCAACTGCATGGAGAGCTTCTCCATGACGCTCGATGAGCTGGAATGACGCGGAATTAAGGAGGAAAACACCATGAACATCATCTGGCTGGGCCATTCCTGCTTTGTGGTCGAGAGCGCGGGCTGGCGCGTCGTGCTCGACCCCTACTATGTAGAGACGTATCCCGCGCTGCACATCGAGGCGGACGAGGCGCTGTGCTCGCACGGCCACCGCGACCACGCCTTTCTGGAGGCGGTGACGCTCTCGGGCCGCGACAAATCGGAGAGCCCGTTTACGGTCGAGACGGTTTCAACGTTCCACGATGACAAGAAAGGTTCACTTCGCGGCGAGAACGCCATCCATATCCTGCGCACCGAGGGTCTGACAGTCGTGCACTGCGGCGACCTTGGCCATGAGTTGAATGAGAAGCAACTCGCGGCGGTCAAGGGCTGCGACGCGCTGCTGATCCCCGTTGGCGGGTACTATACGATCGACGCGAAGACGGCAAAAAAGGTCGCGGACGCGATCGCGCCGCGCGTGCTCGTGCCGATGCACTACCGCTTCGGCGCGCACGGCTACCCTGAGATCGGCACACTCGATGAATTTCTGGCGCTGTATGAGGCAAAGAAGATCCACAAACTTGATGGGAACTCTTTCGAGCTGACGAAGAACGCACCTGCGGGCGTCATCGTGCCGCGATTTGCCGAATAAGAGAAGAAATGCAAGAGCCGCCCGTTTAGGGCGGCTTTTGCTGTATAAAGCCCTTCTTTCCCGCATAGACTATAGTGCTTGCCCGGCTTGACCGGGGCGGAAAGGGAGGACGGAGCATGAAACGGGAGCTGCGCCGATGGGAGATTGTCGGCTTTATCGCAACTGGCCTTTTCGGGACGCTGCTGCACTTTGTCTACGAATGGTCGGGTGGGAACCGTGTGGTCGCGGCGTTTTCGGCGATCAACGAGTCGACCTGGGAGCACATGAAGCTGTTGTTTATCCCGTTTCTCGTGTTCACGGTGGTGGAGTTTATTGTGTTTTCCGAGGCGTTCCGGAACTTCTTCGCCGTCAAGGCGGCGAGCATCCTGCTGGGCCTTGTCTCGATTCCGGCGCTTTTCTACACGCTGACGGGAATGTTCGGCAAGCTCCCTGACTGGGTGAACATCACGATCTTCTTCCTCGCCGACGCGCTTTTGTACTTTGTGAGTTACCGCCTGTTGACTGACGGCGCGCTGCGCGGGGGTGCGATGCAGCTCATCGGCTTTCTACTTCTGTGGGCGCTGCTGTTTACGTTCGTCTGGTTTACGTATCGCCCACCGCACCTGCCGCTCTTTTTAGACCCCGTGAGCGGCTGCTACGGCCTTGAAACACCGTGTTGAAAAAAGACCCTGCCGAGTTTTCGACAGGCCCTTTACAGTTTCTATACAAATAGTATATTTTGCAGAGCTTCTGCAAAATGCGTGTGCAGAAAGGCTCTTGTGATTCGGCAGAACGGCAAAAATAAAAATCAGCAGACATGACGGAAGTTGCGAAAAGCCGTCAAAGTAGCCGCGTTCCCGACAGAATCCGCCGCGATGCGGCAATGTTTGATCGAAACTGACAGATTAACATAATAAATTCAATAAAGAGATTCTACGGTGAGTTATCCACAGTTTCCACAGAGTTTTCCACATCAGTGGATTTCTCAAAATCCACTGATGTGACAGGGAAAAATTGATTTGATTTCCGCGGAGTGGAAAACATACTGTGCAGATAGGCGTGTGTCGAAATTTACATAATTCTGGAATTGGAAAATTTGTGGCAGAACAGAAATTCGATTTGTTACCATAATCGTGGAATTATGCAAGATGGAATAGACTCCTTGCAGTCTGCAAGGGGGAGCAGCGCCGCGGGCGCTGCACGAGGCAAAGGGGGATACTCTCTTTCACAAAAGAGAGTATCCCCCTTTAAATCCCCCGAGAGAAAGGTTTACATTGCAAGCGAGCAGCTCGAAGAGCTGCAATGCTTGCCGATTGCACTGCCCTGATCGCGGCGTTGCCGCGTTTGGTGTTGCTAGACGATTTGGCCTGCTCCTATTATCCGCTGCCGCTCTGCCCATCTTGTGGGAGTGCACAGTAATTTCCGTCTATTGCCAGTCCCTACAATGCGGCGAGCGCAGCAATGCCGCATTCCGCAAGCAGTCTGCCGCCGAGAAAACGTCACTCGCGCCTCACGATAGTAAGGCGCGGTTGCTACTGGTAACGAGTAGTAGGGGTTCATGGCGAAGCCATGTACACCGCAC
>ENA-OPCW01001235-OPCW01001235.1-human-gut-metagenome-genome-assembly--contig:-NODE-1235-length-13112-cov-4.911542_pt1 | contig 13112 bp, 8 predicted proteins | sample MGYA00241258_ERZ501496 | MGnify/ENA primary metagenome ERZ501496 (study PRJEB25962, sample SAMEA2042660) | human gut metagenome | biome: human gut; feature: human-associated habitat; material: faeces...
CAGAGAGGAGTTCTTCGGCCTGCTTGATATACTTGTCGTGCAACTTCTGGAGGTCGAGCTCGGCGTCCTTCTCGTTGTCCTCGGAGAGGCCGTCCTTGATGGCCTTCTTCAGTTTGTCCTTGATGTCGCCACGCACGTTGCGGATCTCCACCTTCGTGCGTTCACCGATCTTGTTGCTCTGCTTGACGAGCTCCTTGCGGCGCTCGCCCGTGGGCTGCGGCAGGTTGAGGCGGATCACCTCGCCGTTGTTCTCCGGCGTGACGCCTACGTCGCTGTCCATGATGGCTTTCTCAATATCGCGGATGGCCTTGCGGTCCCAGGGACGGATGGCGATGGTGCGGGCGTCGGGGGTGGAGACGGTAGCCACCTGATTCAGTGGCACTTTCGATCCGTAGGAATCCACACGCACGGCGTCGAGAATCGCCACGTTGGCGCGTCCGGCGCGGATGTGGGCAAGCTCCTCGTCGAGGTAGAGGATGGCCGACTCCATACGCTCCTCGGCATCCTTCAAAGTCTGTTTTACGTCTAACATTGGTCTTTACTTATTCTTTATTTCTTAATTTTTCGGCAAATATAGCCATAATATCACAGTTGTGCAACAGAATCGGCGGTTTTTTCTCCTCCACCAGGCGATTTTTCTATCTTTTGCAGTTGCTCGCCCACCTCATTGGTCAACTGGACCAGCTGGGCGATGCTGAGCTGCTCGGGCCGCTTGGTCATGATGTCGCGCTGGAAGAAGCCGTCCTCGGGGCTAACAGTACCTGGGTGTAAAAACTCCAGAAGAAATGCAGGCTAAGGTAGCTGACTGGGGGCGCTGTTCTCAAAAATGCCGTCGATGGCGTTGCGGGCGGCAAACACCGCCTCGCCGCGCGTTTCTACGTTGGCGCTGGCGTGGGGATAAAAACCGGTGTCGCCATGCTCGTCATAGCAGTTGAAGGCCAGATTCCGCCGGGCGGCAATCTCTTCCGGCAGTGCCAGCCGTGCCCGGATAACGTGACGGCTGCCCGCAAAGCTCTTGGGCGAGTAGGTGATGGCCTGCTCCCCGAAGGGAATGTGGAAGTTGATCTCCCGCTTGACCACATACACAAGGGCTTCGGGCATGGTGTCCTCGAACTGGATGACGCAGTACTGCCCGGGATGGTCGATCTCCAGCGCCACCCGGTCGCCGGGCTTGTAGCAGTTGGTGTAAACAAGGGATACGGCGGTGTCAGCGTCACAGGTCATCAGGGTGTGGCCGGCTTCGTCCAGAATTTTCAGCTTGATGGTTTCCATGGCAGTTCTCCTTAGTACAGTTCGAGCTTCAGCATTTTTTGGAAATGCAGGGTGATCTTATAGATCGTTTCCGGCCATGCGGTGCGCAGGCGCGGGTCGGTGATGGGCACCGCCGTAACAGCAGCCGTTGCGGCGTCCGGGTCAAAGCGGATGCCGCCCAGTGTGCCCACCGCAAAGCCGTCCGCAGTGGGGACGGGTTGCTGCTCGGTGAGCAGGGTCAGGTCTACTGTGCCGGGATAGTCTGTTTCGTCCCGCAGGGTGATGCCCTGTTCGCTGACAGATACGCTGCGGCGGTAGGTGGTAAGCCCCGGGATGGGCGGGTACGCGCCCGCCAGTTCGCCGGTGATGCTATTTTCCTCGGTGCACACCTCCCGGGCAGCGTATTCCGCGCCGGGCAGCTGCTGCACGCCGTCAAAGGTGGGCAGGTTGTGCCATGCGCTCTGCATCGTCCAGATCTCATACCGCTGAGGGCTGAAGGTCTTTTTGGTGTAGCTCTCCACTCCGATATCGATGAGAAACGGTCTTCCGTCCTTGTACACGGTAATGCTGCCGGTATCGTTGTGGTTGTGGCTGTCGCCGTTGGAGCCAAACTTTGCACCCAGCACCCAGCTGCCCTGCCGTGCGGCATAAATGCCTACACTGGGGTACCATACTGCAGAACGATGCTGGGGAACTGCGGCGTATTCCATCAGTTCCTGCTCGGCAAAGGCGGTGGTCAGCCGGTACCACAGGTTGATGTGGGTGCTGCCGTCCGGGTTCTGCAAATGGTCGGGGTCGGCATCGGCGCGGAAATCTGCCGCCGCAAGGGCCTGCAAAGCATCGCTGCCTACGGCCTGTCCAAAGCGGTATTCCCGTGCACCGCAGCGCCCGGCCAGGGGGCTGCAATCGCCAAAGTTCAGATAGTAAGGTCCTTCCACATGGACATTGCAGATGTACTCCGCGATATTTTTGATCTTTGTTTCTCTGAATAGCGGGCGGAAGGCCTCCGGCGCAACGTTGGATAAAATTTCAAGACAGCCCCACAGGGTCAGTCCGGCGTGGCGATAATACTGCGCACCCTCGTTGCAGCAGCCGTCCGCGCCGTAGTCCTTCAAAAAGCAGTCGAGGCTGTAGGCTGCCTGCTTGACGGCAGCTTTTCGCTGCTGCTGGGTGGTGGGCAGCAGAAAAACGGTGAGCAGCACATTCTGGGTGCACCAGCTCGTCCAGTTGCACATAGGCTCTTCACCGTTGCCCATCCACCAGAAGTGGCTTGTAAAATAAGGCGTCAGGATGCGGGCGTCCAGCTCCTGCTCCATCCGCGCCGTGATGCCCGGCGCGGCAGTATCCAGCTCATCGGGCAGTAAGTACCGGGTCAGCGCCAGAAGCGCGCCGGTCTCGGCGGCAAACAGATCTACGATGGGGCGGGTGGTGTCCGGCAGGGGCAGCTGCGGGGTGTCCCGCACATAGCTGTTGTGGGCGGGCAGCTGCCATGCGCTTTCCTCACAGATTGCCCATACGGTATCGGCAATGGCGCCCAGAAAGCGCCCTTTGTGCTCCACACACTCGGCACTTACCAGCGCGCACAGCCGCGCCCGGCGGGAGAAGTAAGCCGTCTCCCATGGCGTGCGCCGCCCAGTGTGGGTGAAATCCAGCCAGAGCGAGAGCGGCAGGGACGCAATGGGCGTTTGCAGCGCGGCTTCTCCCGCTTGCAAAAAGCGCTGCTTTGCCCGCAGAGGCAGCCCCTGCCATGCGGTGCGTTCCTTGGCAGGGGGGAAGGGCCGGTAATCGGGAAGAAATTCCGGCAGATGGGCAAGCTGTTCCTGTATCATAAAAGCCTCCGATTTTAAATACTTTGCTGGTATTCCCGCGGGCTGAGCCCCGTGACCTTTTTGAACACCTTGGAAAAATAGAAAGCGCTCTCGTACCCCAGTTTCTCAGCGATCTCGTATACTTTCAAGTCGCCCTGTTCCAGCATCTCTTTCGCCGCAGCGATGCGGGTCTCGGTGATGTACTCCACAAAGCCGCTGTCGCCGTATTTGCCGAACAGCTGGCTGAGGTAGTTGGGCGAAAAATTGAATACAGCCGCCACATCGGCCAGCGTCAGTTTTTCCGAAAGGTGATTCTTAATATACTCCTGCACCTGTGCCACCACCTGCATCTTCCCGGCGGTGGCATCGCCCTCGTTGACCTCCACGAACTGGATGGGCTGCTCCACCGTGAGCAGGGGCTGCAGGTGGGCGTTTTCCCGGCAGCGGCGCGCCAGCCCCAGCAGGGAGCCGGTGGGGCGGCCTACCGCCCAGAGCAGCCGTACCGTGAAATAGTTGTATAGAATTTGGCTGGCGCGTTCCAGCAGCGGGCGCAGCACCGTCCGGTAGTTCTGGCACTGGGCATCGGTCAGGCAGAACAGCACATTGCAGCGCATGGCATCCGCCCCGGTCACATAGCAGGGCAGGTAGTTTTGCAGGGTGGTCTCCAGCATCCGCCCGCAGGAAAAACTCAGCTTCAGCTGCTGGGCGGGGGTAAGGGCGGTGTTGGCGATGATCTCGCAGCTGGCTACAAGGTAGGCGTCGCTTGCAAGGTTCAGCTCCATGTGCTGCAAAGGCTGCTCCAATGCGGCTTCGTCCGGGAACAGCCCGGCGTACAACCGCACGAAAAAACGCTCCTGATAGCTGCGCACACTCTCGGCAAGATTTTCCTGTGCCGACAATTCGCCCAGCAAAGCACGCTCCTTTTTTACCTTTTCGGCGGCCTTGGCAAGGGCGGTTTGCAGGTTCTCGGGGGTCAGGTCCAGCTTGACCAGATAATCCACCACCCCGGCACCCATGGCCTGCTTGATGTAATCAAATTCTTCAAAGCTGGTCAGCATGATAAAGGCGGGCAGGGCGCTGCGTTCCCGGCAGGTGCGGGCAAGGGTAAGCCCGTCCATCACCGGCATTTTTACGTCGGCAATGACGATATCCGGCTTCTCCCGCTCAATGAGTTCCAGCGCCAGCTTGCCGTTGCGGGCGGTGCCGCAGACGGTATAGCCCAGCTTTTCCCATTCCAGCATCCCCTGCAGGCCGATGAGCACCAGCGGCTCATCATCCACCAGTAATATCCGCAGCATGGCTGTCTCCTTTCTGTTGATAGGGCAGCCGGATGGTGACCTCGGTGCCCACGTCCTCTTCGCTTTCAATGGTCAGGCCGTAGCCCTCGCCAAAGGAATACCGGATGCGGCGGTTCACGTTCCACAGGCCGACATGACGGAACTTTTCAGCCTTTTCGGCACCCTCGGCGGGCTCGTCCAGAAGATGCGCCACCAGCTCCGGCGGCATGCCCACGCCATCGTCGGTAATGCGCAGCAATACGTCCCCGGTATCCGGGTCGGTGGAGATATCCAGCAGCACGCTGCCGTGGCCGCCCTTGGGCTCCAGCCCGTGGAAGATGGCGTTTTCCACCAGCGGCTGCAAGGTGAACCGGGGGATCATGCAGTCCCGGCAAAGGGTCTCACTTTCAATGCGGGAGACCTCAATTTCCAAGTCACCGCCGTAGCGGTACTGCTGTATGGTAAAGTAATCGTTGAGCAATGCCAGCTCCTCCTGCAAAGGTACCAGCTTCTGGGTGCCTTTGGAGATGCTCTTGGTCAGCCGCGCAAAGGCGGTGACCATCTCGGCAATGCCGGGTGCGTGTTGGATGGTGGCCATCCAGCGGATGCTGTTGAGGGTGTTGTAGATAAAGTGCGGGTTCACCTCGTTTTGCAGCATCCGGTATTCCAGCTCCTGCTTGCGGCGCTCGTCCTCCACACGGCGGGTCATCAGGCTGTCCACGTTTTCAGCCAGCTGGTTGATGCCCCGGCCGATGTCGCCCAGCTCGTTGTTCCACTCCACCGTGCGGTCGGGGGCAAAGTTGCCGCTGCCCACGGTCTCGATGCGCTTTTGCAGCGCCTCCACCGGGCGGGTGATGACCCGCTCCAGCCAGTGCTGCATCAAAAAGCTCAGTCCCCAGATGATGGCAGTGCCAAGGGCGACCAGCCACAGGTACACGCCGTAGTGCAGCAAAAAGGTATTTGCGGGCAAAAGCTGTACCAGCGCCGCGCTGCGGCCGTTCAGTGTTACCTTGACTACATAATACTTCTGGCCGTCCAGCTGCACCTTGCCCTGCCATGCGGTCTGCTCTGTCACGCCGTTATTGCTGCCGGTGCGCAGGGTGTAGTCCACCTCCCGCAGGCGGTTCTCGGTCTCGGTCAGGCTGCCGTTTTCGATCTGCCACAGGCGGTTGCCCATCTCCCAGTACAACGCGCTGCCGTCGGTCAGGCTGTAACCTGCTGCCGGGTCGGTGATAATGGCAGTATCCAGCGCAAGGTAGGTGCTGCCCCGGTGCAAGGTGCCCTTGCCGCAGCGGACAGGCTGGCTGAGGGCGATGCAGCCCGGACTACCGGGCAGCAGCGGGTCGGTGGTGAACTGCATCCCGTACCCCTTGGTGAGAAACTGATTTATGCTGGTGCGGTTGAGCGCCGCCGAGGAGTTCAGCGGGCCGAACTGCAAATGCCGGTCGTTCTCATTGGTAACAAAAAAGCGGAGGATATGGCTGTACAGGGTGCTGGAATAGTATTTTTCCTGCACGGCTTCGTAGGCGGCAATGGTCTGGGTGCCATTGATATTTTCCTGCGTGATGTACCGCCGCACGGTGCTGTCGATGGAAGCCCAGTTCAAAAGAGCATCGGCGCTGTCCAGACTGGTCTCGATGGAGGTAGCCACCAGCCGCAGGTTGAACTCTGCCGCCTGCAGGGAGTTGGCGCGCACATATTGGTTGGAGAGGATGAACAGCGCCGCGCCCACGGCCAGCGAGGTAAGAAAGGTAAAAAAGCGCATTCCCCACACGATCTGCCGCCGCAGCGGGAAACGATGGCTGCTCTTCATAACGGTGCCTCCTTTCCGGTAATATTTTGCATTCTTTCCTTTATACAGTACTGATTCCGGCGCGGTTTGTCAACGGCTTTTTTCATGAAAATTGTGTACTTTATACGCTTTTTCCTCGCGCCATGAATGCAAACTGTGCAAGAGAACAAGAAAATGCAGACTCCAGTGTAAGAAAGTGCATCTTTTTTTAAAAGATACAGAAAAACTGCAACTCTTCCCGGAATTTTTCCATTCCGGTTTTTGCGTTTGTGCGGTATCCTAGTGTCAACAAAAGCGAGCGGCTCCCCGGCACGGGGGAGACCGCTGCACAGAACAAACACACTGCCCTGAAGGAGGACACACTTATGAAAAAGATCTCTCGTCGTTCGTTCCTTACCGCTGCCGCTGCCTGCGGCGCAGCTGCTGCCCTGAGCGCCTGTGGCGGCTCTTCCGCAAGCTCCACCGCTGCTTCCTCCACTGCCGGTTCCACCGCTGCATCCGCAGCCGCAGGCCCTGTTACCCTGCAGTGGTCGGTGTGGGATAAGGAGTCCACCCCCTACTGGCAGGCCATGGCCGACGGCTACATGGCAAGCCACAAGGACGTGACCATCGAGATGGTGGATCTGGGCTCCAGCGATTACATGACCGTTCTGGCCACCCAGCTGGCTGGCAGCGCCGATCTGGATATCGTGACCATCAAGGATATCCCCGGCTACGCAAACCTGATCAATCTGGACTACCTCAAGCCCCTGAACGAGGTGCTGACCCGCGATACCGGCGATTTCAACGGTACCATCGAGCAGCTGACCACCGATGACGGCAACTTCTACGCCGTGCCCTTCCGCAGCGACTTCTGGGTGCTGTACTACAACAAGGATCTGTTCGATAAGGCCGGTGTGGAGTATCCCTCCAATGACCTGACGATGGAAGATTACGATGCTCTGGCACGCAAGATGACCAGCGGCTCCGGCGACACCAAGGTCTATGGCTGCCACTACCACACCTGGCGCTCCGCCGCTTCTCTGTTCTCCATTCTGGACGGCAAGAACACCATCATCGACGGCAAATACGACTTCATGAAGCCCACCTACGATATGGTCATTGCCCAGCAGAAGGACGGCATCTGCATGGACTACGGCTACCTCAAGACCTCTTCTCTGCACTACTCCGCAGCCTTTGAGAACCAGCAGTGCGCAATGGTCAACATGGGCAGCTGGTTCATTTCCACGCTGGAAGCTTACATGAAGGATGCCGAGACCAAGTTCAACTGGGGCATCGTCAAGTATCCGCACCCCGCCGGTGCAGAGGCTGGTTCTACGCTGGGCACTGTGACCAGCCTGGCCATCAACGCCGATTCTCCCAAGGCAGAGGCCGCTGCCGACTTCATCAACTGGTGTGTCTCTGAAGAGGGCGCACAGGCCATTGCCAAGACCGGCACCTTCCCGGCCTGCGGCTCCGCTGCTACCGCCGAGATCATCAAGTCCACCGAAGGCTTCCCCGAGGACAGCAACTCTGTGGATGCACTGACCACCAGCAACGTTTATCTGGAGATGCCCTACACCCAGTACGCATCTGATATCGAGACCATTCTGAACGCCGAGCACGATGCCATTATGACCATGAGCGAGACCGTGGACGAGGGCATCCAGAACATGAACGATCAGGTTCCCGCAGTTCTCGGCTGATAAAGCGTTTTCCGCAATGGTTTGCGGTTCTCCTTCTTCATCATTTTCAATCCCCATTCATTTTCCGATGACGAGCATCGGAAAAAAGCCCTGTCCGAGCGGGGCGGGTATGCACAGCGCCCGCCCCGCTCATTTTTTGGAAAAACTGTTATACTTCCGGGAAAGGAGGCTCTTTTATGGCGAGTGCTGCTGTCCAGAATAAAACTCCCCGTAAAGTGCTAAAAAAATCGACCCGCGATTCCCTGATCGCGTATTCCTTCATTGCGCCAAACTTCATTGGCTTCTGCGTGTTTACGCTGGTGCCCATGGTGTTTGCCATTGCGCTGGCTTTCTGCGCATGGGACGGCCGCCACGCCATCGAGTTTATCGGTCTGAAGAACTTTGTAAAACTCTTTACCACCGATAAAATTTTTCAGGCGGCTTTGAAAAACACCATCGTCTATGTCATCGGTACCGTGCCGCTGACGCTGGCCTGCTCGCTGGCCATGGCTGTGCTGCTGAACCAGAACGTGAAGCTGCGCAACTTCTTCCGCACCGTGGCGTTCTTCCCTTACGTTGCTTCGCTGGTGGCGGTGGCAGCGGTGTGGAACATGATCTTCAACCCCTCCATGGGCCCCATCAACATGATCCTGAACCAGTTCTTTGGCGTGGCGGCGGAAAACCTGCCCCGCTGGGCTGCCGGTAAGGACACCGCTATGATCACGGTCATCCTGTTCAGCGTGTGGAAGAACATGGGCTACTACATGGTCATCTATCTGGCAGGCCTGCAGGGCTGCAACCCGGACCTGAACGAAGCCGCCGAGCTGGACGGTGCAAACCGCTGGCAGCAGTTCTGGCACATCACCCTGCCGCAGCTGCGCCCCACCACCTTCTTTGTGGTCATTATGCTCACCATCTCCGGCTTCAAGGTCTACGACCAGATGTACATGATCACGCAGGGCGGCCCCGGCACTGCTACCATGACGCTGGTGTACTACATCTATAATGTGGCCTTCGTCAATACCCCGAAATACGGCTACGCAAGTGCAATTTCCATGGTGCTGTTCGTACTGGTGCTGATCGTTACCATCATCCAGTTCCGCGGCTCCAAGGGCGAGAACTGAGAAAGGAGGAAGAACCATGTCTGCTGCTATTATCAAGACCGAGGCCTCTCAGAAGCGCCGCAATTTCGTCTCCAAGTTCCTGATCTATTTCTTCCTCATCGTCATCACAGCTTGTATGCTGCTGCCCTTTTTGTGGATGCTGTCCTCCTCCTTTAAGCTGAATAAGGACGTGTTCGGCTTCCCCATCCAGTGGATCCCCAAAAATCCCCGCTGGCAGAACTATGTGGACATCTGGACCCAGATCCCGCTGCTGACCTTTGTGAAAAACACGGTCAAGATCACCGTGGTGGTCACCCTGTTGCAGCTGTTCACTTCCTCCTTTGCAGCCTACGCCTTTGCTAAGATGCAGTTCAAGGGCAAAAACGCGCTCTTCCTCGGCTACATTGCCACCATTGCAGTGCCTTGGCAGGCCTACATGGTGCCCCAGTTCATGATGATGAGCTCGTGGCATTTGAACAACACCCATCTGGCCATTATGTGCCTGCAGGCCTTCAGCGCCTTCGGCGTGTTCCTGATGAAGCAGTTCTACGAGGGCGTGCCCACCGAGCTGTGTGAGGCTGCCCGCATTGATGGCCTGAGCGAGTACGGCATCTGGTGGCACATCATGCTGCCCCTCAGCCTGCCCGCCCTGTCCACCCTGACCATCTTCACCTTCGTGAACACATGGAACGACTTCCTTGGCCCCCTGATCTACTTGACCAAGACCGAACTCAAGACCATCCAGATTGGTCTGCGTATGTTCATCACCCAGTATTCTGCAGAGTACGGCCTGATCATGGCGGCCTCTGTGGTGGCACTGATCCCGGTGCTGATCGTGTTCCTCTCCCTGCAAAAGTACTTTGTGCAGGGCGTGGCATCCACCGGCATCAAGGGCTAAACAAATCACCCGTAAGCGGGGCGTGGGCAGTACCCGCGCCCCGCATTTTTTGCAGAAATAGAGGGAAAGCGTTATGTTATATCCTGAACAGAATGAAGCGCGCTTGAAGCTGAGCCTTGACGGCACATGGGCGTTTGCGCTGGGCAGCTGCGCGGAAACCCAGTTCGACCCCGCAAAGCCCCTGCCGGACGCCCAGCCCATCGCGGTACCTGCCAGCTACAACGACCAGAACGACCAGACCACCGCCCTGCGCCGCCACTACGGCTGGGTGTGGTATCAGCGCAAGGTCACCCTGCCCGCCTTCTGCGCCGGGCAGCGGGTGGTGCTGCGGTTCGGCTCGGTGACCCACACGGCCAAGGTCTGGCTGAACGGCCAGCTCATTGCGCAGCACAAGGGCGGCTTTACCCCCTTTGAAGCGGACGTCACCGCTCTGCTGCAACCCGGCGAGACCGCACTGCTGACCGTAGCCTGTGACAACCGGGTGAACCACAGCACCCTGCCTGTGGGCAACGAGGACGGGCAGCTGGCCTTCTTTGGCTCGGACAACGCGGGTATCCCCAGTGTGGAGGCTGCCAAGCGTGCCGCCGCACCCCAGAACCGCCCCAACTTTGACTTTTTCAACTATGCGGGCATCCATCGCCCGGTGGTGCTCTACACCACCCCTAAAGAGTACATCGAGGATGTGACCATAGTGCCCGCCGTGGACGGCACGGTGCAGTACGCGGTAAAAACCACCGGCAGCGCGCCTGTCCGTGTCACGGTGCTGGATGCTGACGGCAACGCCGTTGCAAGCGCCGAGAGTGCAGAAGGCACGATCACCATCCCGGAAGTGCATCTCTGGGAGCCCAGACCCGGCACGCCCTACCTGTACACCCTGCATGCCACCTGCGGGGCAGATGTCTACGACCAGACCTTTGGTGTGCGCAGCATTGAGGTGCGGGGCACACAGGTGCTTTTGAACGGCAAGCCGCTCTATTTCAAGGGCTTTTGCAAGCACGAGGACTTTACCGCCCATGGCCGAGGCTTTGACCCGGTGCTGAACGTGAAGGATGTGAACCTGATCCACTGGGCAAACGCCAATGCCGTGCGCACCAGCCACTATCCCTACGCCGAGGAGTTCTACGACCTGTGCGACCGGGAGGGCATTCTGGTCATGGACGAGACCCCGGCGGTGGGCATCGGCGGCGGGGCAGCGGTGAACCCCTATAAGGAATACCCCCTTGCGGAGCATCACCGGCAGGTGCTTGCCGAGATGATCCATCGGGACAAAAACCACCCCTGCGTGGTGCTGTGGAGCCTTGGCAACGAGCCGGATCTGGAGCACTTCCCGCAGGATGCCTACGACTACTGGCACCCGCTGTATGAGCTGGCGCACCAGCTGGACCCGCAGGACCGCCCGGTCACCCTCGTCTGCTGCCAGAACGACTACACCAAGGATATCACCACCCGCACCATGGATATCGTCTGCATCAACCGCTACTACGGCTGGTACAACCTTTCCGGTGACATGGACGCCGCTTGCTACGGCCTGAATCAGGAGCTGGATTTCTGGGCAGAGCAGCACAAGCCCGTGATGATGAGCGAGTACGGTGCGGACACCGTGGCAGGGCTGCACACCGCCGGAGCCGAGATGTTCAGTGAGGAGTTTCAGGTGGAGTTCTACCGCCGTCTGGATGCAGAGTTTGACAAGCGCCCGTGGTTTGTGGGAGAATTCGTCTGGAACTTTGCAGACTACGACACCGTGCAGGGCCCCATGCGGGTGGACGGCAACAAAAAAGGCCTGTTCACCCGGGATCGCCGCCCCAAGCTGGGCATGCACTTTCTGCGCCAGCGATGGGCAGAGATACCTACGTTTGGATTTAAGGAGTAATCAAGATGAAAACCTACCAGAATCATGCCATGACCGACGCCGAGGCACGGCAGGCACTGGCCGATGCCTGCAAACAGGTGGAGACCAATCTGCCCCTTTACACCTACCAGTGCCAGAACCATTCCAGCGTGAACAATATCTACCCCGGCTGTGCCAATAACCAGTGGACCTGCGGCTTTTGGCCCGGTGAGATCTGGCTGGCCTACGAAGCCACCGGGGAGGAAAAATTCAAGACCGCCGCCCTCATTCAGGTGGACAGCTTTGCGGACCGCATTGCCCGCAAGGTGGAGGTGGATCACCATGATATGGGTTTTTTGTACAGCCCCACCTGCGTGGCAGCATGGAAGCTGGTGGGCAGCGAAAAGGGCAAAAACGCCGCCATTGCCGCCGCCGACCAGCTGCTGACCCGCTACCAGCCCAGCGGCCGCTTCTTGCAGGCATGGGGCACTATGGACGACCCCGGCAACTACCGCTATATCATCGACTGTATGCTCAACGTGCCGCTGCTGTACTGGGCGGCGCAGGTGACCGGCAAGGACCACTACCGCGAGATCGCCGCTGCCCACACCGCCACCACGCTGGCAAACTCCTTCCGGCCGGACGGCAGCACCTACCACACCTTCTTTATGAACCCGGACGGCACCCCCAAGGGCGGCCGCACCTGTCAGGGCTATAAGGACCAGCGCCAACGCTGTTTACTACTTTGCCTTTTGGGGTGCCAATGCGGTGCACCGCACCGGTTTCATCCAGCAGCAGGGCACCATCGCCCGCCATGCTTACCAGAACATTGCGTGCACCACGCTGCTGCAATTTCCGGGCAGCCTGGGTAATCTCTTCATCACGATTGAGCTCTTTGCCAAAGATCTCACCCAGTTCATGGTTGTTGGGTTTCACAAGGAACGGATGATATTTCAAAACGTTTACAAGAAGATCTCTTGTTGCATCCACAACGATCATCACGCCTCTTCCGTCCAGTCTCGCCATGATCTTCTCGTACATGTCATCCGGCATGGATGATGGAATGCTTCCTGCCAGGAAAAGCACATCTCCTTCTTTCAGTGTGTCAAGTTTCTCCATCAGCTCCTGAACTTTTTCTGCGCTGATTTTAGGTCCCATTCCGTTGATCTCGGTTCCGTCAATGGATTTCAGCTTCAGGTTGATTCTTGAAACGCCTTCCGGGATCTTGATAAAATCGGATTTCACTCCCATCTCCTCAAGCTTTCTTACAATCTCATCTCCTACGAATCCTGCCATGAAACCAAGTGCTGTATTCTCAATTCCAAGGTTCATCAGCACGGTGGAAACGTTGATTCCTTTTCCTCCCGGAAAAATAATCTCATCCGTTGTACGATTTACGATTCCGCAGGTAAAATTATCTACAGAAACGATGTAATCCAGCGTAAATAATATAACATGAAGAGCTGGACAATTTTATTAAGTACGTTGTGT
>ENA-OPCW01001240-OPCW01001240.1-human-gut-metagenome-genome-assembly--contig:-NODE-1240-length-13069-cov-2.874827_pt1 | contig 13069 bp, 13 predicted proteins | sample MGYA00241258_ERZ501496 | MGnify/ENA primary metagenome ERZ501496 (study PRJEB25962, sample SAMEA2042660) | human gut metagenome | biome: human gut; feature: human-associated habitat; material: faeces...
GAAGCTTTATCCAATGGAAAAAATGGATGAGGCAGGTTTTTTTGCTGTACTGCTTCCCGGTAGAAAAAAAGTTTCATATACATTTGTCAAAGAAGATATATATGGTAAAAAAATGAGTTTTGTAGAAGCTTTTAAGTATTATAAATATGGATATAATTATCTAATGAATTTAAAGAAAAATTCAAGCTTACCAAATGTAGAAATATATAAACTTTTTATTAAAATGGATTATCAAATATTAAATCAATATCACTTAAATGTTTCTGGAGGAGAACGAGCAGAATTTAATTTATTAAATGAATTAGCTGATGCACAAAATTATGATATGTTATTATTAGACGAACCAGAATCATCTTTTGATAATATTTTTCTTAATAAAAGTGTAAATGATATGATAAAAAATATATCAAAAATAATGCCTGTTTTTATTGTAACACATAATAGTACAGTTGGTGAATCGATAAAACCAGATTATATAATTTATACAAAGAGGATAGTTGATGATTCTAATGTATCTTTTAATATATACGGTGGATATCCAGCATCAAAAAAACTAACAAGTGCTACTGGAGATAAGGTTGACAATTTTACAATTTTATTAGATAGCCTTGAAGGTGGCGAAGAAATATATGAAGAAAGGAAGACAAGTTATGAAATACTTAGAAATAAACAATAATAAAGTTTTCTTTTTTAATGAATCTGAAGAGAAAAAGCCAATAGATCTTATTAGTAAAGAAGACGTTATGTATATACTAGAAAAATCATTAGAAGATGATTTTGAATTTGATCCATATGATGATGAAAAAATTGGAAATCAAGCACATAATATTATTTATAAAGAAATAAGTAAAAAAATACAAAATATGATTAAAAGCAAAGGTGCTTTAAAAGATGAAGTCGATTCATTATATAAAGATGCTTGGTTAAAATACTGTAAAGATTAATAATGTAAAAAATAGAATGCCTTATAGTTAGATAAAAAATAAATGAGGGAAATATAGAAGTGTGAGAAATCATACTCATTTTTATATGATGGCATGTCATGCATTTAAGGTAAAAGTCCTTCATGTGTGTAGTTATCTACGAGTCATATAATGACTTTCAAGTTTCATGTCGTGAAATATTGAAGAGAGGAAAGCAATATAAAAACAAATACGGGCCAACAATGGATTAGTCAGTTGTTTTGAGTATTGTTTAATAAGATATAAATTGAAATTTAATTTGATTTATTGATAAAATCACACAAAATAAAATAACAATATTTTGTAAAAAATTGAAATGTCATATCAAATGTGCTATTCTTTGAAAGAAGAAATGAGGGAAATAGATATGAAAGTATTAAAAAAGGTAATATCATGGCCTGTAGTACTAACAATTCAAGTTATTGCTTCAGTTGCTTTGTTATTCTTATTATTTAAATTAGGTGTTGTACCAACTAAATACATGATTATTTTAGTTGCAGTATTAGCTGTACTTGCATTACTCATGTATTTCTTTATGAAACCAGCAAAAGGAAAACATGCAGTCAATGCAAGACAGTCTATTGGAAAGATTATTTCATTAGCATTAAGTATTGTTTTATTAATTGGCTCTGTTTATGTAGCTAAAGGAAGTTCTACATTAAATAAAATTTCTGGTGCTGATACAAAAACAGTGCATTATGCTATTTTAGTATTAAAAGATAGTAAAATTAATAGTTTATCAGATATCAAAAATGAATCTATCGAATACAACTTACAATATGATGATAAAAAAGATATGAATCAAATCATCGCTAAAGCAAAACAAGAACAATCAAGTATTTCATATGATGAAACAAATGATGATTATTCTAAACTTGCTGATGATCTTTATAACAATACCGTACATGCCATCTTAGTAAATACAGCATATAACGGTATGTTTGAAGAAACACATGAAAACTTTGCAAATGAAACAAAAGAAATTTGGAGTTATGAAGTTGATACAGAAGTAAAAAGCTTTGCTAAAGATGTAGATGTAACATCAAAACCATTTACAATCTATATTTCAGGTATTGATACATATGGTAAAGTATCTACTGTTTCAAGATCAGATGTTAATATGATCGTAACAGTAAATCCTAAAACAAAACAAATCTTAATGTCATCAATTCCTAGAGATTACTATGTTACATTAGCTAATAAAGGTAAAAAAGATAAATTAACGCACTCAGGATTAGCTGGACCTGAAAATACAGTTAAAACAATGGATAATTTCTTAGGTATTGATATTAACTATTATGCACGTGTTAACTTTACTTCATTAATTACTATGGTTGATGCTTTAGGTGGAATTGATTTAGATTCTGATAGTTCATTTACGGCAGCAAGTGGTGATTCGTTTAGAAAAGGTGTTCAACATGTAAATGGAAAAAAAGCACTAGCTTTTGCCAGAGAAAGACATGCCTTTGGTGGAGGAGATAATATGCGTGTTAAACATCAACAAGATGTATTAATGTCTATGTTGAAAAAAATGATGTCACCGGCTATTATTACAAATTATACAGGTGTTTTAAATTCGATTGCTGGATGTTTTGAAACAAATATGTCATCAGATAACATTACTGATTTAATCCAAATGCAAGTCAATGATATGGCACAATGGACATTTACACAAAAACAATTTACAGGACACGGAGTAATGCAAACAGGTGGAGCTTATATGCCTAATACTAAATTATATTATATGATTCCTGATGACAGTAGTGTATCTGAAAATATTGCTGCAATTAAAGCGGTATTAAATGGACAAACAGTAGAATAAATTTAAAAGAGGTATTGACATGAAAGAAAGAGTTGCAGAAAATGCGTATAGCAAGTAAGCAAGCGTAGTTTTCTACACTCTTTTTGACTTTCAATATTCCACAAAAAAGCTATGAAATTTATTTAAAAGTTTCATAGCTTTTTTGTAGTAAAAATTTGACATAAAGTGGCAAATATGGTAGATATATGCTATTATTGATGTAAGTTGTATTAGAGTGTAAAAAAATAAAAGTATATATAAGTTTGGGAGATGTTATAAAAATGGATAAACAGAAAGCACTGCGTGTCTTTGGGTTGTTTATTGCGGATATATTCACTATAATTTTAAGTGTTTATGGTGCGCTAGTTTTAAGATTTAATGGCCCGATTGAAACCATGTATCTTCAACGTGCTAATTCTATTATTATACCAATTTTGATTGTATGTTATGGGATTTTGTATGCATTTGAAATGTATAAAGGAATATGGAAATATGCTTCTATTGCAGAATTGTGGAATATAATATTTTCATCAATTACTTCAACATTAGCTATCATTGTTATCAGCTATATAACAGGAAATACATTACCAGCTTCATGTTATCTAATGATTTTAGCTATCTTTTTACTTGGGTTATGTGGATCTAGATATTCATACCGTTTGATTAGAATGTTTAGAAGAGAATATATGGGTAATAAAACAAGAGAAAAAGAAAGAGTTCTTATCTATGGAGCTGGAAGTGCAGGAGAAAAGATTTTAAGAGAAATTACAAATAGTACTGGTTTACATAAAGAAGTCGTTTGTTTTATTGATGATGATGACAATAAATGGGCAAGAAAAATCCATAATGTAAGAATTAAAGGTGGACGCGATATTTTAAAATTAGTATGCAAAGAAGAAAAAATCGATGAAATCATCGTAGCAATGCCAGCTGCCAATCATAAAAAACTAGCTGAAGTATTAAATGCTTGTAAAGAAACAAAATGCCGATTAAAGAGAGTTCCAGGATATTATCAAATTCTAAACGGGGATGTTCATTTATCTGATTTAAAAGATGTTGAAGTTCAAGATTTACTTGGAAGAGATCAAATTGAAGTTAATCTTTCAGAAATCATGGAATATGTTAAAGATAAAGTGGTTATGGTTACTGGTGGTGGAGGATCTATTGGGTCTGAATTATGTAGACAAATAGCTGCAAGTAATCCAAAACAATTAATTATTGTAGATATTTATGAAAATAATGCCTATGATATTCAATTGGAATTAAAAGATAAGTATCCACACTTAAATTTAGAAACATTAATTGCCTCTGTAAGAAATACAGACAAAGTTAATCATTTATTTGAACAATATCATCCGGATATTGTATATCATGCAGCAGCGCATAAGCATGTTCCATTAATGGAAGATTCACCATGTGAAGCTGTAAAAAATAATGTATTTGGAACGTTAAATGTTGTACGTGCTGCCGATAAATATGGAACAAAGAGATTTATCTTGATTTCTACAGATAAAGCAGTTAACCCAACAAATGTTATGGGTGCTACAAAACGTATGTGTGAAATGATTGTTCAATCATATAATAAAAAATCAAATACAGAATATGTAGCGGTACGTTTTGGAAACGTACTTGGTTCAAATGGATCTGTAATTCCATTATTTAAAAAACAAATCAAAGCAGGAGGTCCGGTTACTGTAACTCACCCCGATATCATAAGATACTTCATGACAATACCTGAAGCCGTTTCGCTTGTATTACAAGCAGGGGCTTATGCTAAAGGCGGAGAAATCTTTGTCTTGGATATGGGAGAACCTGTTAAGATTGATGATATGGCAAGAAACTTAATTAAGTTATCAGGATATGAACCTGATATCGATATTAAGATTGAATACACTGGTTTAAGACCTGGTGAAAAGCTATATGAAGAATTATTGATGAAAGAAGAAGGAATGCAAGATACTCCTAATAAACTCATTCATATTGGTAAACCAATTGAATTAGATGAAGAAAAATTCTTTAATCAATTAGTTCATTTAAAAGAAGTTGCTTATCAAGATAGTACAGATATCAGAAAAAATATCAAAGAAATTGTTGATACTTATCAACCTCAAAACTTATAAAAAAGATAAATAGCAGTAATCGTCGCAGGGTCGCGTTATGAAAATTTATCTGTCATACCTTCACTAGTCGAATAATGTTCGTTATTCGATGGGCGAAGCGTATCTAAAAGGAGGTTTATATGTTTGACAATTGGTATGTAGTTCAAGTAAGAACAGGAAAAGAAGAAGCAATTGCGAAGAAATTACAATTTCATATAGATCATGATGTTTTATTAGAATGCTTTATTCCTTGTTGCAAAAGACAAAAGAAATTTAGAGGGAAATGGCAATTAGTAGAAGAAGTATTATTTAAAGGATATATCTTTGTTATTACTGATAAAATAGATGATTTATATACGCAATTAAAGGAAATACCTGATCTTACAAAACTGTTAGGAAATGATGGAGAAGATATTTATCCAATATATCCTCAAGAGGCACTATTTCTAGCGAGATTTAGTACAGAAGACCATATAGTAGATGTATCTAAAGGTTATATTAAAGGTGATACAATTATGATTATTGAAGGACCACTTATGGGTTTAGAAGGATATATTACAAAGATAGATCGACATAAACGTATTGCCTACGTTGATGTCAATCTACTTGGACAAGTGTCGAGTGTTCAAGTAGGACTAGAAATTATTAGTAAAGACTAAAAAAAGCATAACACTGTTATGCCTTTTTTTGCATATAGAGAAGGGAAGAAAAATGGACTTAATTATTGTCGGCGCTGGTGGACATGGCAGATGTTGTTTGGATATTGCTAGAGAAGTTTACGATGATATTGTTTTTTTTGGATGATGGTTTAGTTGAAAAAACAATTAATGATTGTAAAGTAATTGGTGGTATGAAGGATATTCAAGTCTTACGTGAAAAATATTCAAATATCTTTATTGCTATTGGCAACAACAGGCTTCGAGAAGAACTCATAACACAAGCACAAGAAATAGGATTTAATGTTGTGAATCTTATAAGTAATAAATCTATTGTTTCAAACTATGCAAAAATAGGTCAAGGATGTGTTATTTTTTCAAATGTAGTTATTGAACCTAATTCAACTATAGGAAATGGTTGCGTTATTTGTGCAAATAGTGTTATTAATCGTGATGCATTTATTGCTGACTATTCTTTTGTAAATAGTTCAAGTGTCGATAGACCAACAGTTTTAGTGGAAAGAAAATAGAAGAATTTTCTTCTATTGAAGATGGAAAGGTGGTTATTTAATGTATAGAAATGGATTAAAGAGAGGGATAGATTTTATCTTAGCGTTATGTGGATTAATTGTATTAAGCCCAATATTTTTAATTTTATGTATTTGGATTAAATTAGATAGTAAAGGACCAATTCTTTTTAAACAAAAAAGAATTGGTATTAATAAATCATATTTTAATATTTACAAATTTAGAACAATGTATGTTGATACACCAAAAGATATGCCAACACATATGTTATCAAATCCAGATCAATACATAACAAAATCAGGTAAATTTCTAAGAAAAACTTCTTTAGATGAATTACCACAAATTATTAATATATTAAAAGGGGAAATGGCTGTTATTGGTCCTAGACCAGCATTATGGAATCAAAATGATCTAATTGCTGAAAGAGATAAATATCATGCTAATGATGTAAGACCTGGCCTTACAGGTTGGGCACAAATTAACGGGCGTGATGAATTAGAAATTCCTGTGAAAGCAAAACTTGATGGTGAATATATAGAAAAAATCTCATTCTTATTTGATTTAAAATGTTTCTTTGGAACAATTACATCTGTATTAAAACATGATGGTGTAGTTGAAGGAGGAACAGGCGAATTACATAAGGAGGAAAAATAGTGAAAAGAGTATTAATTACAGGAAAAGGTAGTTACATAGGTAGTCATTTTAGAGATTATTTGAAGGAATTTCCTAATGATTATTATGTAGAGGAATTAGATGTAAGAGATGATTCGTGGAAACAATTTGATTTTTCAAAGTTTGATGTTGTTTATCATGTGGCAGGAATTGCACATATTAAAGAAACAAAAGAAAATGCAAGTTTATATTATAAAGTGAATCGAGATTTAGCAGTTGAGATTGCTAAGTTATCAAAATCTTACGGAGTAAAACATTTTATATTTATGAGTTCGATGAGTGTTTATGGACTTATTTATAGTAATGATTTAATTACTGTAAATACAAAAACTAATCCAAATACCAATTATGGTAAAAGTAAACTACAAGCGGAAAATGAGATTTTAAAACTAGCTGATGATACTTTTAAAGTTTCAGTATTAAGACCACCTATGGTATATGGTAAAAATAGTCCAGGTAATATGACTAAATTGATAAATGCAGTAAAAAAGGTTCACATTTTTCCAACTCTAAAAAATGAAAGAAGTTCTATTACTATAGATAAATTGTGTGAGAGTATTTTAGATACTATTAATGAGGAAAAGAAAGGCATCCTTTTACCACAAAATGATCAATATATGTGTACATATGACACAGTAAGAAGTCAAATGAAAGAAGATAATATTAAAGTTGTTTATATTTCTTTATTTAATCCTATTTTAAGATTGTTGATTGGAAAAGTAGGAGTAATTACAAAAATGTTTGGAGATTTAAAATATGAAAGATAAAAAGGTATTATTTGTAGCACACGTGGATGGGCATATTCAAGCATTTCATATTCCTTATTTAAAATTATTTAAAGAAGAGGGTTATGTAGTGGGTGTTGCATCTAATGGAGACAAAATATTTGATTACTGTGATCATAAATATAATATTTGTTTTCAAAGAAATCCATTAAGTCCAAAAAATATAAAAGCTTATAAAATGTTAAAAAAAGTACTTGATGATAATGAATATGATATTATTCATTGTCATACACCAGTAGGTGGTTTTGTTGCACGACTAGCAAATAAAAATTCTATACATTATAAAACAACAAAAATGATTTATACTGCACATGGTTTTCATTTCTTTAAAGGAAACAATCCAGTTAAAAATTTTATTTTTAGAACTATTGAAAAATATGCAGCAAAATATACAGATATTTTAATTACCATTAATAAAGAGGATTATGAAAATGCTTTAAAATTTAAACTAAAAGAAAATGGAAAAGTTGAATATGTACCAGGTGTAGGAATTGATACTGATGTTATCAAAAAAACAAAATACGATAGAAACAAATTTCTTGATGATACAAGAATTGATAATAATGGAACTACTTTGTTATTGTCAGTTGGTGAAATAAATCGTAATAAAAATCAAGAAGTTGTTATTAAAGCTCTAGCAAAACTTCCTGAGACTTATCACTATATACTTTGTGGTATAGGAGAGAATAAAGAAAATCTTGAAAAAATAGTAGAAGCACTTGATACCGATTCATTAAAAAATGAATATTCAGAAAAAAGAAAAAGTTTGATGGAGAAGTCTTTCTCTGGTATCTCTTTGGATACGGAATCGGCAGATTTGTAATAGAAGGCTTTAGAACAGACCAACTTATAATGCCGGTAACAGGCTGGCCAGTATCTCAGGCATTGTCACTGGTGTTGGCAGTGGTTGCAGCAGTAGTAGTCGTAGTTAAAAGAGTAAAGATAAGCAGGCAGGAAAAGATGGCGTAGAAGAAGCAGAAAAGTTAAAACGAAAATAGTAAATTAAATATAAGACAAGTTATAGATAACAAGTTTTTCTAAGGAAGAAGAATGGGAGCTTTGAAGATTCAAGGTTCCCATTCTTTTTGTTGTTAGGAAGAGAACAAGTTGTTGTGTAGTTTACAATCCAACCACATCATTACCACCTTTTACCACCAAATATCAAGAAAATCCCAATACTCCCATAAAACAAGGAAAAGAACAGTGTAAAACCATCAAAAAAGGGGTTGCAATAATCCCTGAAATAGTATAAAATTTCCTTATGAGTGGTAAATTGATGTCAATTAGTGGTAAAAAGTGGTAAAAATTACTGCTTTTCGGAAAAAAGTAGGTGAGTTTTTTGTTTACAGGAGAGTACACACAAAAAATGGATACTAAGGGAAGAACAATCGTCCCTGCAAAGTTCAGAGAAGAACTTGGTACAAGCGTAGTTGTAACCAGGGGACTCGATGGCTGTCTTTTTGCGTACTCAAAAGAAGCTTGGCATGCTTTGGAAGAGAAACTTAGCAGTTTACCATTTGCAGACAGAAAAGTTAGAGATTTTAACCGTTTCTTTCTTGCAGGAGCATCAGAATTAGAGACAGATAAGTTGGGACGAGTGCTTATGCCGGCAGTTTTAAGAAAGTTTGGAAACTTAGACAAAGAAGTTGTTTGGGTTGGTGTTGGCGACAGACTTGAAATTTGGAACAGTGATAAGTGGAATGAACAGATGATGTCATACCTTGAAGGAGACGACGTAGAAGAGAAGATAGAAGACCTTGCATCTTATATGGCAGAGTTAGGAATTTAAAGACCAATAAAGAATAAAAAGAAGATAAACTTAAAAATAGCATTTTAAAATAGCATTTAAGATAACATTTAGTTTTGAGGCTGAATTAGAAGTGTAACAGCATAAAGGCGCGAGAGTTAAGAATAATAAAACAGAAAGAAGGTCAAACATGGATTTCAAACATGTATCAGTATTATTAAACGAAACCATTGATGGCTTAAATATAAATCCTGATGGAATATATGTAGACGGAACATTAGGCGGTGGAGGACATTCTTACGAAATATGTAAGAGATTGTCAGACAAGGGCAGATTAATCGGAATAGATCAGGACGGAGAAGCATTAGAAGCTGCCAGAGAACGCTTAAAGGAATTTGAGGACAAGATTACATTAGTTAGAAGTAACTATTGTGAGATTGACACAATCCTAAAGGATTTGGGAATAGAGAAAGTCGATGGAATCGTATTAGATTTAGGAGTTTCTTCATATCAGTTAGACAATTTGGAGAGAGGTTTTTCATACAAGTCAGACGCTCCTCTTGATATGAGAATGGATCAGAGACAGAACAAAACAGCAGCAGATGTTGTTAATAATTATAGCGAAAACGAACTTTTTAGAATAATAAGAGATTACGGCGAGGACAAGTTTGCAAAGAATATAGCTAAGCATATAGTTATGGCAAGAAAAGAAAAACCATTGGAGACAACAGCAGAACTAAGCGAGATTATAAAGGCTTCAATACCAATGAAGTTTCAGGCTAAAGGCGGACATCCTGCAAAGAAGACTTTTCAGGCTATCAGAATAGAAGTAAATCAGGAACTTACAGTTTTAAAAGAATCTTTGGATACAATGATTGATCATTTGAATCCGGGTGGAAGAATCTGTGTGATAACATTCCACTCATTAGAGGATAGGATTACAAAGATTAAATTCAGGGAGAATGAGAATCCTTGTACATGTCCACCTGATTTTCCGGTTTGTGTATGTGGAAAAGTTTCAAAAGGAAAAGTAATAACAAGAAAACCAATTATTCCTTCAGAAGAAGAAATGACAGAGAATAAGAGATCAAAGAGTTCAAAATTAAGAATTTTTGAAAGGCGTTAAAAAATGAATCAGGTAAGAAGAAGTAATTACGGAAGAGAATATGTGGACGGAAATACCGTAAGAAAACTTAATCCGGATAGAGATAGAAGAGTATATGTTGACGGAAAAAGAGTACAGGAAAATGAAAGACAGATAAGAGCAAGAGAATACGCAAAAATAATGAATGCACCATATGTAGCATTCCTTGCAATCGTATCAGCAGTTTGCCTTATAATGTGCGTATGTTACTTAAATATTCAGTCAGACATATCAGAAACAAGAACAAACATAGCAACATTAAAAGGTCAGATTAGCACAGTTCAGTCACAGAATGATGCTTTAAATTACTCAATTAACAGCTACATAGATACTGACAATATTTACAAGATGGCTACAAATAAGTTAGGAATGAAGCAGGCTACAGATGACCAAATCTCCAAGTACAAATTAAGTGATGGAGGTTATACAGTTCAGTATGGGGATATACCTAATAAATAGTTATGAGTGAGAGAAGAGTTAGAAGAAGAAAACCAAGGTTAAAATTTGATAAGCAAATGTACAAAAAGCTAGGAATACTATTTTGGATTGTAGTACTAGCTTTATTTGCATTGTGTACAAGAATAGCTTACCTTAATGTGGCAAAGGGAGATAACTATTCAATAAAAGTTTTAGAACAGCAAAGCTTTACAAGCAAGACCATTCCTTATAAAAGAGGAGACATAAAGGACAGAAATGGCAATGTATTGGCAACAAGCGTTATGGTATACAATCTTATAATAGACTCTAAAGTAGTAATGAGCAATGAAAAATACCTTACGCCAACAGTTAATGCATTAGTAAAGTATTTTGATTTTAATGAAGATGACCTTCGAACAGCAATCAAAGAAAGAAAAAATAACAGCTATTGGGTTGCAAAGAAGAACCTTGAGTATAAGGATATTCAAAAGTTTGAAAGTTATCTTAATTACGAATATGCAGATACAAAAGAAGAGGAAACCACAGTTCAGAATACCAAAGGTATTTGGTTTGAAAAGAAATACAAGAGAATGTATCCGTATAATAATCTGGCATGTTCACTATTAGGTTTTGCAAACAGTGATAATAGTGCCACAATCGGAATTGAAAGCAGCTATAACAGCTTTCTTCAGGGGACAGATGGAAGAGAGTACGGTTATATGGATTCCGATAATAATATGGAAACAGTAATTAAGGATGCAAAAGATGGAGACAATATTGTTTCTTCGATAGATATGAACATTCAGCGTATTGTTCAGAAATCTATAAAGAAATATATGAAAAAATACAGTCCAAAGAGAATTTCAGTTGTTATTGCAAATCCTAACAATGGGGAAATTTTGGCAATGGCAGATGATACTACTTTTGATTTGAATGATCCATATAATTTAGAAGATTATTATACAGAAGCACAGATTTCGTCAATGTCACAAAAGAAGCAGTCAGAAAAATTAAACAGCATATGGAATAACTACTGTATAACAGACTCTTACGAACCGGGTTCAACTGCTAAGCCTTTTACAGTGGCGGCAGCTTTTGAGGAAGGAAAAATAAACAGAAAATCAACATTTACCTGTGATGGTCAGGAAAAAGTTGGTGGCTTTACAATTAAATGCCATAAAGTTGACGGACACGGAACAATAACAGTTAAGGAAGCCATTGCAGAATCATGTAATGACTATATGATGCATATAGGAAAATTACTTGGTGCAAAGAAATTTGTCAAATATCAGGAAAGATTTGGCTTTGGCACAAAGACAGGAATTGATCTTCCAAATGAAACAAGAGGACTGGTATATGGAACAGATATGGGTTCGTCGACACTTGCAACTAACTCATTTGGACAGAACTTTACAGTAAATATGATTCAGATGGTTTCAGGATTTTCATCATTAATTAATGGTGGTTATTACTACGAACCAAGAGTGGTAAAGCAGGTTGTAACATCAGACAATCAGCTTGTAAAGAACTACTCAAAGACTTTGGTTAAGCAGACAATTACAAAAGAAACATCTGATTATATAAAAGAATGTTTAAGATCTGTTGTAACTGATGGTACAGGTTCAACAGCCGCAATAAGTGGATATACAGTCGGTGGGAAAACAGGAACTGCCGAAAAGGTTGATACATCGGGAAAAGGCAAAGGAAGATTAAAGAACCAATATATTTTGTCGTTCTTAGGTTGTGTACCTTGTGAAAATCCACAGGTAGTATGTTATACACTTATGGATACACCTAAAAAAGATCCACAGGCAACAGCTTATAACACGGAATTGTGGACTGACATAATGAAACAGGTTTTACCATACTTAGGTGTTGAAAAAACTGAAAAGATAGAAAAGAAAGCTAAGAAACAGAACCTTGAAACAGAATTTTATTCAGATGGAATAATAGAAGGCGATGATGGTTCATTAGTGAAGAAGAGCAAAGAAGATTAATTAAGTTAATATATTTAAAGTGTAATTGTGGGCAGCTATAAAGAATAAGTTATAATAAATGTCTTTATAGAGGCCCACAAGTGCATACAGTTAAAACAATAAACCGAAAAATGCTTATGATATATATGGCTTTTATAATTTCTATTTGCATTATTGTAATAGGAAAGCTAATATATTTAATGGTATACAAGTCAGAATATTACGGAGCTATCTGCCAGCGGGTACTCATCCTGAACCGCGGGCATTTGGAATACGAAGCAG